>Ga0210138_1000100_pt1 | contig 20202 bp, 17 predicted proteins | sample Browns_ThreeSqC__FD_184850 | JGI IMG/M metagenome (GOLD analysis project Ga0210138, IMG submission 184850) | Wetland microbial communities from the San Francisco Bay, California, USA, that impact long-term carbon sequestration -... | ecosystem: Environmental > Aquatic > Marine > Wetlands ... | reverse complement strand
CCGACCAACAACTGGATAGACCCGCGCGAGATGCGCCAGACGCTGAACAGGTTGTTCGATGGCTGCATGCGTGGCCGCGCGATGTACGTGGTGCCGTTTTCGATGGGGCCGATCGGCTCGCATATCGCGCAGATCGGCGTCGAGATTTCGGATTCGCCGTACGTAGTTGCCAACATGCGGATCATGACGCGAATGGGCCGCGCGATCGTCGACTGGCTCGGCGAAGACGGTGATTTTGTGCCCTGCGTGCATTCGGTCGGTGCTCCCCTTGCAGCCGGCGCCAGGGATGTCCCCTGGCCGTGCAACGAGAAGGACAAGTGGATCGTTCACTTTCCAGACACGCGCGAGATCTGGTCGTTCGGTTCGGGCTATGGCGGGAATGCGCTGCTGGGTAAGAAATGCCTTGCGCTGCGCATCGCATCAGTGATGGCGCGCGACGAGGGCTGGCTGGCGGAGCACATGCTCGTACTGGGCATCGAATCGCCGCAGGGCGAGAAGAGCTACGTCTCTGCGGCCTTCCCGAGCGCCTGCGGCAAGACCAATCTCGCCCTGCTCATTCCGCCGCCGGCCTTCAAGGACTGGAAAGTGACGACGATCGGCGAGGACATCGCGTGGATCAAGCCGGGACGCGACGGGCGTTTCTACGCGATCAACCCGGAGGCAGGCTTCTTCGGTGTGGCCCCGGGCACCTCGGAGGCGACGAATCCGAATGCAATGAAGATGCTGCATGCCAACACCATCTTCACGAATGTGGCGCTCACGCCCGAGGGTGACGTGTGGTGGGAAGGAATGAGCGAGACGCCGCCGCCCAAACTGACCGACTGGCAGGGCAAGGAGTGGGCGCCTGGCTGCGGTCGCGTCGCGGCCCATCCGAATGCTCGCTTCACCGTGCCGGCGGCCCAGTGCCCGTCGATCGATCCGAAGTGGGAGGACCCGGGCGGTGTGCCGATCGCGGCGTTCGTCTTCGGCGGGCGCCGCTCCTCGACGGTGCCCTTGGTGGTCGAAGCGCCCAGCTGGGAAGACGGCGTCTACATGGGTGCTACCCTCGGCTCGGAGACGACCGCAGCGATCACCGGCAAGGTCGGAGTGGTGCGCCGCGACCCGATGGCCATGCTTGCGTTTTGCGGCTACAACATGGGGGACTATTTCGCGCACTGGCTGAAGATGGGCAAGGCAGTGCGTCATCCGCCGAAAATCTTTCGCGTCAATTGGTTCCGCCGCGACCGGAACCGAAAGTTCATCTGGCCCGGCTTTGGCGAGAACATGCGCGTGCTGAGGTGGATCGTCGAGCGCTGCCATGGAAGAGGTCAGGGCGTCGAGACGGCGCTGGGCATCATGCCGCGCTTCGAGGATCTCGACTGGCACGGGCTCGCGGCATTCGGCGCGGAGCGCTACGCGGCGGTGACTCGGGTGGATCACGACGACTGGAAGGCGGAGCTCGCGTCGCACGACGAGCTGTTCGGCAAGCTCGCCGGGCATCTGCCGCCGGCGCTCGAGGCCCGTCGCAACCTCATGCACGAAACGCTGGCCGCCTAGAGAGGGAATGGACGGGCGTTGCCCGCGACGACGTGACCCACGTCTTTCATCGCGACCCACGCAATCGATACCCGCTCGCCGTCCGGGGTGACGGCGCATACCTCGTCGACGCAGAGGGCAGGCGCTATCTCGACGCCTCCGGCGGCGCGGCGGTTTCCTGCCTCGGCCACTCCGATCGCGCGGTCATCGAAGCGATCCAGCGTCAGCTCGACGTGCTGCCCTATGCGCATACTTCGTTCTTCTCGAACGAGCCGATGGAGCGCCTTGCGGACACGCTCGTGGCGCGCAGCGCGGGCGCATTCGACAAGGTGTACTTCGTTTCAGGCGGGTCGGAGGCTATCGAGGCCGCGCTCAAGCTCGCACGCCAGTACTTCGTCGAACGTGGCGAGGCGCAGCGTCGCTACGTCATCGCGCGCACCCAGTCCTACCACGGCAACACGCTGGGCGCCCTTGCCGTCGGCGGCAACCCCGCCCGGCGCCGGCAGTTCGAGCCCCTCCTGATCGATGCGAAGCACGTCTCTCCGTGCTATGCCTATCGCGGACTGCAGCCGGGCGAGAGCGAGACCGCGTACGGCGAGCGTCTCGCGCAGGAGCTGGAGCTGGAAATCCGGCGCCTGGACGGCGACAAGGTGATCGCTTTCGTCGCGGAAACGGTTTCCGGCGCGACGCTGGGCGCAGTGCCGCCAGTGCCAGGGTATTTCCGTCGGGTACGCGAGGTCTGTGACCGATACGGTGTGCTGCTGATCCTAGACGAAGTCATGTGCGGCATGGGGCGCTGTGGGTCGCTGTTCGCATACGCTCAGGAGGGCGTCGTACCCGACCTGGTGGCGATCGCAAAAGGCCTCGGTGCGGGCTACCAGCCCATCGGCGCTGTTCTCGCTTCGAAGGCGATCTTTGACACGATCGTCGGCGGGAGCGGCTTCTTCCAGCACGGTCATACCTATCTCGGGCACGCTGCGGCCTGTGCCGGTGCCCTGGCGGTGCAGCGGCGGCTGCACGAGGACGGCTTGCTCGTGCGCGTGGCGCCACTTGGCGAAGCGCTTGACACGCGCCTGCGCGCCGAGTTCGGTAGGCATCCGAACGTGGGCGACATCCGCGGTCGAGGCCTGTTCCGCGGCATCGAACTGGTTGCCGATCGCGAGACGAAGAAGCCATTCGATCCGACCCTGCGTGTGCACGCCCGCCTGAAGCAGGCCGCGCTCTCGCAGGGGCTCATGTGCTACCCGATGGGCGGAACGGTCGACGGCGCGCGGGGCGACCATGTATTGCTGGCGCCAGCCTTCATCGTGCAGGAGGCGCAGCTCGACGAATTGGTCGAAAAGCTCGCGCGCGCGCTCGATAGCACACTCTCCGCGGTCGCTGCGACCGCCTGAGCATTGCGGGGCCCGCAGGCATTCGCTAATCTAGCCGGGTTATCTGGAGGAGGACACTGACATGAAGACTCGCGCACTCGTCGTCGCGGCGGTGCTTGCCGGCGGCATCCTGTCGCCGGCGTCGCCGGCTTTCGCACAGCAGAAGTACATCACCGTGGGCACCGGCGGCGTTACCGGTGTGTACTACCCCGCGGGCGGCGCGATCTGCCGTCTCGTCAACAAGAACCGCTCGGACCACGGGATCCGCTGCTCGGTCGAATCGACCGGCGGATCGGTATTCAACATCAACACGATCAAGGCTGGTGAGCTCGACATGGGCGTGGCGCAGTCCGACGTGCAATTCAATGCATTCAAAGGGCTGAAACAGTTCAAGGAACCGTTCGTCGAACTGCGCGCGGTGTTCTCTCTGCATCCGGAGCCCGTGACCGTCGTCGTGCGCAAGGAATCGAACATCAGCAGCTTCGCCGGGCTCAAGGGCAAGAAGTTCAACGTCGGCAATCCGGGCTCCGGCACGCGTGCGTCGCTAGACGAGCTGATCGGCGAGATGGGTTGGACGATCAAGGATTTCGGACTTGCCTCGGAGCTGAAGGCGGACGAGCACGGCCCTGCGCTCTGTGACGGCAAGATCGACGGCTTTTTCTATCTGGTCGGCCACCCATCAGCCAACATCCAGGATCCGACCACCGTGTGCGGCGCGAAGCTCGTATCGGTGACCGGGCCTGCGGTCGACAAGCTGGTCAAGGCGAATGCGTACTACGCATATGCGACGATTCCCGCGGGCCTGTATCCGAACAATCCGCAAGAAACCAAGACCTACGGCGTGCTGGCGACCTTGGTCTCGTCGACGCGCACGCCTTCGGACACCGTTTATCAGGTGGTGAAGGCTGTGTTCGACAATTTTGCGGAGTTCAAGAAACTGCATCCGGCGTTCCAGGTGCTCCAGCCCGAGCACATGATCAAGGACGGCCTGAGCGCGCCGCTGCACGAGGGCGCAGTGAAGTACTACAAGGAAAAAGGCTTGATGAAGTAGAAGTCGCGCGCGGCGGCAGGCGCGGCGCGGAGGGGCGGGACGGTCGTCTCGCCCCTTTTTGCGTAGGGAGGAGACGCTGTGTCCGAGGCAGGCAGGGGTCCCGCAGCCGATCTGCAGACGCTGGTCGCCGATGCCGATACCGGTGGCCGAGCCGCAACCGGCTGGCTCGGCAAGCTCATCTTCTGCATCGCGGTGGGCTGGTCGCTGTTCCAGCTCTGGTATGCCTCCCCGCTGCCCTTCGTACTGTCCTGGGGGGTCCTGAACGACACCGAGGCGCGGTCGCTGCATCTAGGCGTCGCGCTGCTGCTCGGCTTCCTGTGCTACCCCGCGATGCGCACCCAGTGGCAGCGCGCACATGTGCCGTGGTTCGATTGGCTGCTGGCGGTTGCGGCTGCGGTCGCGGGAACCTATTTCCTGTTTTTCTACGCGGAGCTCGCCACTAGGCCAGGCAAGCCGATCCTGCAGGACATCGTGGTTGCTTGCATCGGCCTCGTCATGCTGCTCGAGGCGACCCGGCGCGCTGTCGGACCGCCGATGATGATCCTGGCAATCGTCTTTCTCGGCTACATGCTGTTCGGTCAGCATCTGCCGGATGTTCTGGCGCACAAGGGTGCGTCGCTCGAGCGCATGCTTTCGCACCAGTGGCTGACGACCGAGGGCGTGTTCGGGGTCGCGCTCGGAGTATCGGTCGGCTATATCTTCATATTCGTGCTGTTCGGCTCGCTGCTCGACAGGGCGGGTGCGGGCAATTACATGATGCAGGTGTCCTTTGCAATGCTCGGCCACCTGCGTGGCGGTCCGGCCAAAGTCGCAGTCGTCTCCTCGGCGCTGAACGGTCTTATCTCGGGCTCGTCGGTTTCGAACGTCGTCTCGGGCGGCATCTTCACGATTCCGTTGATGGCAAAGGCCGGCTACGGCGGAATCAAAGCGGGCGCGATTGAGACCGCGTCGTCGGTGAATGGGCAGATCATGCCGCCCGTCATGGGGGCCGCAGCCTTCCTCATGGTCGAGTACGTCGGCATTCCGTACACCGACGTGGTCAAGCACGCTTTTCTGCCCGCAGTGATTTCGTACATTGCGCTGTTCTACATCGTGCATCTTGAAGCCCTGAAACTCGGTCTTGAGCCTTCGGCGCGCGCGCGTGAGCGGGGCATCGGCGAGAAGCTGACGGCGTGGGGGCTCGGCATCTCGGGCACGATCGTCGTCTGCGGCGTGATCTACTTTGTCGCCGCCGGGACGAAGAGCCTGTTTGGTGTCGGGGCGCCCTGGATCCTGGGCCTGCTGCTCCTCGGACTATATCTCTACACGGTGTGGATCGCCTCGCGCTGTCCCGATCTGCCCGCGGATATCGACGTCGACAATCCGGTCCTGCCGGATACCTGGCCAACCGTCAAAGCCGGGATTCACTTTCTGATCCCGATCGGCGTGCTGATCTGGTGCCTGATGATCGAAGAGCTTTCGCCGGCGCTTTCGGCATTCTGGGCGACGGTCTCCCTCGTGGTGTTGATGGGATCGCAGCGACCGCTGGTCGCGCTGTTCCGGCGTGCCGGCGGAGTGGGCGTGGAGCTGCGCAGGGGGGCGGTCGAGATCGTGGAGGGCATGAACGACGGCGCGCGCAACATGATCGGCATCGCCATCGCCACGGGCACGGCGGGAATCATTGTCGGCGGTATCACCTTGACCGGTCTGGGATTCCGCATGACCGACTTCGTCGAAGTCGTGTCTCAGGGCAACGTGGTGGTGATGCTGCTGTTCACCGCGCTCGTCTGCCTGGTTCTCGGCCTTGGCGTGCCTACGACTGCGAACTACATCCTGGTCGCGACACTCATGGCGCCAGTGATCGTCGAACTGGGTGCGCAGGCGGGGCTGGTCATCCCGCTGATCGCGGTGCATCTGTTCGTTTTCTATTACGGAATCATGGGCGATATCACACCGCCCGTGGGTCTTGCGAGTTTCGCGGCGGCCGCGATTTCGGGCGAGGATGCGATCAAGACCGGTCTGCAGGGCTCGCTCTATGCGCTGCGTACGGTCGTGCTGCCCTTCGTCTTCGTCTTCAATCCAACGCTGCTGCTGATCGATGTAGAAAGCTGGCCCGAGCTGGTCGTCGTTGCGCTCGCGGGCACCAGCGCCTCACTGGTGTTTGCGGCGGCGACACTGGGCTGGTTCCGGACGCGCTGCCAATGGTGGGAAATCGGGGCGTTGTTGCTGGCGACCTTCGCATTGTTTCGACCCGATTACTTCATGGACAAGATCGCCGCGCCTTACGCGACAGCGCCGGCGCATGACATCGTCCGCGTCGCGCAATCGCTCGGCGAGGATCAACGCCTGGTCATGGTGATTGCCGGATTGACGCTGGAAGGCGAGGACGTGCGCAAGACCGTCGCGGTTCGTCTTGGCGCGCCGGGCGAAGGGCGTAAGCGGCTCGCTGAAGCGGGACTGACGATCGCAGTCCTGGGCGACGACGTACGGGTCGCCGCTGTGCGTTTCGGCAGCCGCGCGCGCAAGTCGGGCTTCGAGCAGGGCTGGCAGATCGATTCGCTCAAGGTGCCGGCCGACAGACCTTCACAGCATTGGATCTATTTGCCGGCGCTGGCGCTCGTCGCGCTTGTGTATTTGACCCAGGGCCGGCGGTCACGGCGCGCTTCGCCAAAGATTCGAGCCTGAACAGCAATGTACGCTTGCGATGTCGCGAGGCCCCGCCTAGGATCTTATAATACGTCTAATATTCAATGAGTTATTAATTCATTGACAGCTGGGAAGTGAAACCCGCAGTCGCGGCTTTGCTGCGCAGCAAGGTGCAGCAATTACTCCGGATCAACGTGGGTTACGCAGAACGCCCCTCGCAACTGCACCCATAAGTATCGTAATTCCAGCGGCGAGCATGAACACCGCGCTGGCGCCGCGAGCTTCGGCGACGACTCCGCCAAACGCGAAGCCGATACCGACCCCGCACAGCATCGCCGTCGTGATCCAGGTGAAAGCCTCCGCCATCCGCGAGGTAGGCATCGTCTTGGCCACCATCGTCGACTGAATGATGAGCGGCGGGGCCATGGTGACGCCGGAGGCAATCGCCGCGACAGCGAGCAGGAGGGGGTTTGCGATGAATGCCATTGGCGCGATGGAAACGCCCATGATGGCGAGCGCGAGCGCAAACTGTGTGGTCAACGGCAAATACCAGGATCGGCTGCCGTAGGCAAGTCCGCCGGCCGCGCTGCCGATGCTCATCACACCGAGGATCACGCCTGCGAGCGCGGGACGTCGAACTTCAAAGGCGTAGCTAGCGACCGCGATGTCGACAAGACCGAACACCGCAGCGTAGCTCACGAGGATCACCAGCAGCCGGCGAAACCGTGCATCGTGCAGGACCCCGAGCAGGCTGCGGTGACGCGACTGCTCGATGGGCCACCTGGTCAGGGCCGGAGTACGCGTCACAAGTATCGCCCCGACCGCAGCGCACAGCGCTCCCAACAGCACGGCGAGGTCCGGTGATGCGATCGCCACAACGAAGGCAACGAGCATCGGACCGACAATAAACACCATCTCGATCAGTACCGAATCGAGCGAGAGCGCGGCGACGAGCAGGACGTCGTCGTCCAGCTCGCGCCGATAGAGCGTGCGGATGCAGGTCGTAATCTGAGGCAGCGTGGCACCGGCGAGGAAGGAAAGCGCAAGCACGAGGCCCAGAGGGGCGCCATGGTTCACTGCGGTGACCAAGGTCAGCAGCGCAATCGGATACGCGACTCCTGCGACCAGCAGAACAGGACGCGGTCCAAGCCGATCGATGAGGCGACCAACAAGAGGGGCAATTCCGGCGAGGCCCGCGAGATAGGCGGCAGTCACCAGACCAGAGTCGACGAAGGAATCCTCGCGCGCCTGGACCAGGAGCAGTAAGGCTAGGCCGGAGATCCCGATTGGCAGTCTTCCAACAATCGACGCAAGGATGGCGGCACGGAGATCGGGCCGGCTGAACAGGGCCGCGTAGCGCTGAAGGGAGATCATGACCGGGGAGGGGCGCGATTCTCGCACACCAGTGCGGTCTCGAACCGATGCAGTGCGAGGTGGCCAGTCGATGTTTCACGTGAAACATCAAGTCGATGCGATGCGATCGGCCGAAATCGAGGACCCGACGTAGTTTCACGTGAAACATTCACGTATCATGGCGCTCCCCGCGGCGACCTTCATGCAGTTTCCGACCGAATTCGACGTCATCGTCGTCGGTGGCGGCCACGCCGGCACCGAGGCTGCGCTCGCCTCGGCACGGATGGGGTGCTCGACCCTGCTGCTGACCCATAGTGTCGAGACGCTCGGCCAGATGTCCTGCAATCCGTCAATTGGCGGGATCGGCAAGGGCCATCTGGTTAAGGAGATCGACGCCCTGGGAGGCGCGATGGCGATCGCGACCGACGAAGCGGGAATCCAGTTCCGGACCCTGAACTCATCCAAAGGCCCAGCGGTCCGGGCAACCCGGGCGCAGGCTGACCGGGTGCTGTACCGGCGCGCGATTCGCGGCCGGCTCGAGAACCAGCCTGACCTGACTCTATTCCAGCAGGCGGTCGACGATATCCTGCTCGACGGCGAACGGGTGGCGGGAGTCGTGACCCAGCTCGGTGTGCGCTTCAGATCCCGCACGGTCGTCCTTACCGCGGGTACATTCCTCGCCGGGGTCATTCACGTAGGACTCGAGCATCATCAGGCTGGACGTGCGGGCGACCCGGCTTCGATCACGCTGGCCGCCCGCCTACGCGAGCTGCAACTGCCGGTGGGCAGACTGAAAACCGGGACGCCGCCCCGTCTGGATGGCCGCAGTATCGACTTTTCGGTCATGCAAGAGCAGCCCGGAGACGATCCGGAACCGGTGTTCTCGTTCCTCGGACGGCGCGATATGCACCCCGAGCAGCGGCCATGCTGGATCACGCACACCAACGCAAAGACGCACCAAATCATCCGGTCCGGTCTGGATCGCTCGCCCCTGTACACGGGCGTGATTCAAGGCGTCGGACCGCGCTACTGCCCGTCGATCGAGGACAAGATCCATCGCTTCGCGGACAAGAACAGCCATCAGATCTTTCTCGAGCCCGAAGGGCTCACGACCAACGAGATCTATCCGAACGGCATCTCGACCAGCTTGCCGTTCGACGTCCAGTACGCGCTTGTGCGATCGATCCGCGGATTGGAGAACGTCCATATCGTTCGCCCTGGCTACGCGATCGAGTACGATTACTTTGACCCGCGCAACCTTCGCGCTTCACTCGAGACGAAGTCGATCTCCGGCCTCTTTTTCGCCGGCCAGATCAATGGCACCACGGGCTACGAAGAAGCGGCCGCCCAGGGCCTGCTTGCCGGCCTGAACGCCGCCCTGAAAGTGCGGGAACGGGATGCTTGGTATCCGCGGCGGGACCAGGCTTACATCGGGGTACTGGTCGACGATCTCGTTACGCGCGGCGTAAGTGAGCCCTACCGCATGTTTACCAGCCGCGCCGAGTACCGTTTGATGCTCCGGGAGGACAACGCTGATCTCCGACTCACCGAGACGGGGCGCAGGCTGGGCCTCGTAGATGAAGCTCGCTGGGAAGCTTTCGCGCGTAAGAGAGATGCGGTAGAGCTCGAGTGTGAGCGCTTGCGTACAACGTGGACCAACCCGAAGATCCTTGGTGAGGCGGAGGCGATCCGCGTACTCGGTAGACACGTTGAACGTGAGTATTCACTTTCCGAATTGCTTCGCAGACCCGAGGTCGACTACAGCAATCTGATGACGCTGCCTGGTGCCGGTATGCCGGTAGACGATCCGCGAGTCGCCGAACAGGTGCAGATCCAGACCAAATACCAAGGCTATATCGAGCGCCAGCGCGACGAGGTCGCGCGACGGCGGCAGCTCGATGCCCTCCCTCTGCCCACCGACTTCGATTACCGCGCGGTACGCGGCCTGTCTGCGGAGGTCCAGCAAAAACTCATCACGCACCGACCGGAGACAGTCGGCCAGGCATCACGCATCTCGGGTGTGACGCCGGCGGCGATCTCGCTTTTGCTCGTGCATCTGAAACGGGGAGAGCTGCGGCAGAAGCTGTCGGCATGACGCCGCAGGCGGCGCTCGAGCGGGGGCTTGACGCGCTTGCCGTAGAGCTGTCGGCGGATACGCGCACGAAGCTGCTCGAATATCTTGCGCTGCTGCGCAAGTGGAACCGAACCTACAACCTGACAGCGATTCGCGATCCGCTCACCATGGTGACGCACCACCTGCTCGACTCGCTTGCGACACTGCCGCACCTGGGCGAGCGCGCAGCGCCGCTGCGGATCGCAGATGTCGGATCCGGCGCGGGTCTGCCGGGAATTCCGCTTGCGCTCGCCTGCCCGGCCTGGCACATCACGCTGAACGACCGCAATAGCAAGAAGGCGGCATTCCTGCGCCAGGCGAAGGCCGAGCTCGCGCTGCAAAACGTGGAGGTGTACGAGGGTCCGGTAGAGCGCTGGCGGCCGCGCGAACGCTTCGACTGCGTGATCACGCGCGCTTTTGCCGCGCTGGCGGAGTTTGTCTCCGCATGTCGGCATCTGGTTGCTCCCGGCGGCGTCCTCGCGGCAATGAAGGGGACCTGGCCCGAAACTACGCCTGTCGCCACGCTGCCGCACGATGTTCGCTGCGCGGATGTACGCAGGCTGCATGTGCCGCTGCTCGATGCGGAACGCCACCTCATCCTGTGTCGCTTCGACGAGGCCGCTGCATGATGCGCGTGGTCGCAGTCGTCAATCAGAAGGGCGGCGTCGGCAAGACCACGACGAGCGTGAATCTCGCGGCCGCGCTCGCGCAGGCGGGTCAGCGCGTGCTGCTCGTCGATCTGGATCCGCAAGGCAACGCGACGATGGGCAGCGGGATCGACAAATCCAAAACGCTGCGCACGGTCTATCACGTTCTGCTCGGCCTCGCCGAAGCTGCGGACGTTTGTCTTCGGTCCGAGAGCGGGAAATTCGACCTGCTGCCTGCCAATCGCGAACTCGCGGGCGCGGAGGTCGAGCTCGTCGACTTGCCGAACCGCGAAGGTCGCCTCAAGACTGCGCTTGCCGCATTCGGTGAGCGCTACGCGTTCGTCATCATCGATTGTCCGCCCTCTCTCAGCCTGCTCACGGTAAACGCCCTGACTGCTGCACAACAGGTGATTATTCCAATGCAGTGCGAGTACTACGCGCTGGAGGGTTTGTCTGACCTGGTTGGCACGATCAAGCGCGTGCGTGCGCACCTCAATCCGACACTCGACATCGCGGGCCTGCTGCGCACGATGTACGACCCTCGCAACACGCTAACGCAGCAGGTCTCGCAGCAGCTCGAGTCGCACTTCGGAGCGAAGGTCTACCGCACCCTTGTCCCGCGCAACATACGCCTTGCCGAAGCACCCAGTTATGGCACGCCCGCCGTCGTGTGGGATCCGGCATCGAAGGGAGCGCAGGCCTATTCCGCATTTGCGGCGGAAGTCCTCGAACGTGAGCGCGGTGGCGGATCCGCCCAACCGCAACCGGTGAAGGGAAGCACATGAGCAAGGCAAAAGGACTCGGTCGCGGGCTCGATGCGCTGCTCGGCGCCGGCGACGCGCCGAAGGATGCGCTTACCGTGCTCGCGGTCGGACAGATCCGCCCGGGCCGCTTTCAGCCTCGCACGCGCATGGATCGCACCGCGCTGGCCGAGCTGTCGGCTTCGATCAAATCGCAGGGGCTGATGCAACCGCTCCTCGTACGACCGGTCGATGGCGGGCGCTATGAGTTGATTGCGGGAGAGCGTCGCTGGCGGGCCGCGCAGATGGCGGGCCTCACCGAGGTTCCGGCACTCGTGCGCGAGGTGCCGGATGAATCCGCTCTCGCAATGTCGCTCATCGAAAATATCCAGCGCGAGGACCTCAATCCGATGGAAGAGGCTGCCGGCTTGCAGCGTCTGATCGACGAGTTCCGCATGACGCACGAGCAGGCGGCGGACGCGGTCGGCCGCTCGCGCAGCGCGACCACGAATCTGCTGCGCCTGCTGAAGCTGCCCAAACCCGTCCAGGCGATGGTCATGGACGGCGCACTCGAGATGGGCCATGCCCGGGCGCTTCTGACCCTCGACGCGGCGCGGCAGATCGAAGCTGCCAACCGCATTGCGGCGCGCGGCCTATCCGTGCGCGAGGCCGAAGCGCTTGCGGCGAGGCTTGCGCGCAGTCCGGCGAGCCGCCGGCGTGCCACCAAAGCCGACCGCGACATCGCGCGGCTCGAGGAAGAGGCCTCGGAGCGCCTCGGTACGACGGTGGAGATCCGCCCCGGCAAGAAGGGGACGGGCAAGTTGATCCTGCATTACTCGAGCCTCGATCACCTCGACCGGCTGTTGCGCAAGCTGCGCTGACCCGGACCGTATCAAAGACCGAATTGTGCGCCGCAGCACGTTGACCGGGGCAGGCCCCGCAGATATACTCCCGCCGCTTTGCTCGGGGCGGAGCTGAAGAACGCCATGCTTCGCCGATTGAGCAAGCCGATACGCACCGTTCTTCGGTGGCAGCTCCTGGCCACCGCCATCCTGACGCTGGCCACGGGCCTGATCGCAGGGGTCGACGGAGCGCTTTCTGCCGCGTTCGGGGGGCTGGTGAGCGTTGTGGCGGGCGCGGTCTCAGGGCTGGTGGCCGCGAAGACGCGTGCGGATTCGGCAGGGGGGGTGCTTGTCGCCGCGTTGACGGCCGAGGGCGTGAAGGTCGTCCTCATCGTGCTCCTGCTGTGGCTCGTGCTGATGATGTACAAGGGCGTCGTCGCCGTAGCTTTCCTTGGCGCCTTCGTCGTCACCGTCGTGATTTTTGCTATGGCGTTCTTCGTTCGCGAGTACTAGCGCACCACAACAGTAATGGCCGCCGGTAACCTCACCCCCAGCAGCTACATCCAGCACCACCTGACGTTTTTCAGCAAGCCGATCGGCGACGGGGGCTTCTGGACGCTGAACGTCGATTCGCTGCTGGTGTCGTTTGCCCTTGGGCTGATTGGCATGGGCTTCATTTGGTGGATCGTGCGCGGCGCGACCGCAGGGGTGCCGAACAAGCGCCAGGCGTTCGTCGAAATTCTCATTGAATTCATCGACGATCAGGTCAAGGGCATCTTTCATCACGGCGACCGCAACAAATTTGTCGCACCTGCGGCGCTTACCGTGTTTGTGTGGGTGCTGCTGATGAATGCCATGGACTTCCTGCCCGTCGACTGGATGGCGAAGGGCACGCATCTCATCTCGGAGCACGGCTTCCGCATCGTTCCGACCGCTGACGTGAACTTGACCTTCGCTCTGTCGCTTTCGGTATGGCTGCTGATGATTTACTTTGCCATCGCCGCGAAGGGCTTTGGCGGCTGGATTCATGAATTGTTCTGCGCGCCGTTCGGCGCAAATCCGCTGCTGTGGCCGGCGAATTTCCTGTTCAACATGATCGAGTACATCTCGAAGCCGCTGTCGCACTCGCTGCGTCTGTTCGGCAACATGTACGCGGGCGAGATCATCTTCTTGCTGCTCTGGCTATGGGCCGCGACCGGGCTGGTGGGAACGGCCTTCGCCGCCGTGCTCGGCCTGGGCTGGGCGATCTTCCACATCCTGATCGTCGTGCTGCAGGCCTACATCTTCATGATGCTCACTGTCGTCTACATCGCGCTCGCGCACGAGCATCACTGAGCCGATCACCTCACCAACCGACTTTGCGCTGAGAAAGGAAAGCACCAATGGAAAAACTTCAACTTCTGGCGATGATCCAGGCCTATACGGGCATCGGCATCGGCCTGATGATCGGCGTCGGAGCGGCGGGCGCCTGCATCGGCGTGGGCGTGATGTGCAGCCGGTTTCTCGAAGCCGCCGCGCGCCAGCCGGAGCTGACGAACTCGCTGCAGGCAAAAGTCTTCCTCCTGCTCGGCCTGATCGATGCCTCGTTCATCATCGGCGTGGGTCTGGCGATGATGTTTGCCTTCGCGAATCCGCTGCTCGCGGTCATTCCGGGCTGAGGCGGTGGATCGACCGTACGATCGAATCGGCGAAGTTCGGCGCGGCGCGCCAGAACCGCTCGAGGAGCCGTCATGAACATCAACTTTTCGCTCATCGCACAGGCGATCACCTTCGCCCTGTTCATCCTGTTCACGGTCAAGCTCATCTGGCCCTACATGCTGCGCGCGATCGAGACCCGTCAGAAGACGATTGCTGACGGCCTTGCGGCGGCGGAGCGCGGGCACCGCGAGCTCGAGAACGCTTCGAGGCGTGCGGACGAGGCCATCGCGGACGCGCGCGGCCGTGCGGCGGAGATCCTCGCGCAGACCGAGCGGCGCGCAATTCAGCTGATCGAGGAGGCCAAGTCCGCGGCGAAGGGCGAGGGGGAGCGCGAGAAGGCTGCCGCAAAGGCCGAAATCGAGCAGGAGTTCGCGCGCGCGCGCGAGCAGCTGCGCGACCAGGTCGCGGCGCTGGCGGTCGCCGGCGCAGAGAAGATCCTGCAGCGCGAAGTCGACTCCAAGGCGCACGCGGATCTGCTCGAATCGATCCGCCGCCAGCTCTAGACACCCGCGAGAACAGGACAGGTCAGCGAACCATGGCCGAACCGAGCACCATCGCCCGACCGTACGCCGAGGCGGTCTTCAGGCTCGCGGACGATGGCGGCAAGCTCGCCGAGTGGTCCGGGGCGCTTGCGATGCTCGCCGAGGTCGTCAGGAACGAGCGCGTGCGGGCAGCGATGGCGGACCCCAATCTGCAGGCGCCGAAGGTCGCGGGCCTGTTTCTCTCGATCCTCGCAGGGAAGCTGTCGGGCGACGCGGAGAACTTCGTCCGCGTGATGGCGGAAAACCGCCGACTCGGTCTGCTCGGCGAGGTGCGCACGCAGTTCGAGGCGCTGAAGAACGAGCGCGAGGGCGTGATCGAGGCCGACGTGCAGACGGCGTTCGAGCTAAGCGGCGCGCAGCTCGACAGTCTGGTCACGGCGCTCGAGAAACGCACGGGCCGCAAGGTCAGAGCGAACGTACATGTCGATAAGACGCTGATCGGCGGCGTACGCATCGTCATGGGCGACAAGGTGATCGACGGGTCCGCGCGCGCCCAGCTGGGCGCGCTTGAATCCGCACTCAAAGCATAGGAAAGACTGGGAGCTGTCATGCAACTCAACCCGTCCGAGATATCGGAACTCATCAAGAGCCGCATTCAGAGCCTCGATGCCGGCGCGCAGATGCGAACGCAGGGCACGGTGGTCTCCGTGACCGACGGCATCTGCCGCATCCACGGGCTGTCCGACGTGATGCAGGGCGAAATGCTCGAGTTTCCGAAGGACACTTTCGGCCTCGCTCTAAACCTCGAGCGTGATTCGGTCGGCTCGGTGGTTCTCGGGGCCTACGAGCACATTACCGAGGGCGATATCGTAAAGACGACCGGCCGCATCCTCTCGGTGCCCGTGGGGCCCGAGCTGCTCGGCCGGGTGGTGAACTCGCTTGGCCAGCCGATCGACGGCAAGGGCCCGGTAAACGCCAAGGAAACCGACGTCATCGAGAAAGTCGCCCCCGGCGTGATCTGGCGCAAGTCCGTCTCGCAGCCGGTGCAGACCGGACTCAAGGCGATCGACGCGATGGTGCCGATCGGCCGCGGGCAGCGCGAGCTGATCATCGGCGACCGCCAGACCGGGAAGACGGCGGTGGCGGTCGACACGATCATCAACCAAAAAGGCAAGGATCTGTTCTGCGTATACGTGGCGATCGGCCAGAAGGCTTCCACGATCGCCAACGTCGTGCGCAAGCTCGAAGAGTACGGCGCGATGGAGTACACCATCGTCGTCGCCGCGTCGGCCTCCGAGTCGGCCGCCATGCAGTACATCGCGCCCTACTCGGGCTGCACGATGGGCGAGTACTTCCGCGACCGCGGCCAGGATGCGCTCATCATTTACGACGACCTGACCAAGCAGGCCTGGGCGTATCGGCAGGTTTCGCTGCTGCTGCGCCGTCCGCCGGGGCGCGAGGCCTATCCGGGCGACGTGTTCTACCTCCACTCGCGCCTGCTCGAGCGCGGCGCGCGCGTGAACGAGGAGTACGTAGAGAACTTCACCAAGGGTGCGGTCAAGGGCAAGACCGGCTCGCTTACCGCGCTGCCCGTGATCGAGACCCAGGCCGGCGACGTGACCGCTTTCGTGCCGACCAACGTGATTTCGATCACCGACGGGCAGATCTTTCTCGAGACCGACCTGTTCAACGCGGGCATCCGGCCGGCGATCAACGCCGGCATCTCGGTCTCCCGGGTCGGCGGGGCGGCGCAGACCAAGGTCATGAAAAGGCGCGACACGGGCGGCGGCGTGCGCCTTGCGCTGGCGCAGTACCGCGAGCTCGCGGCGTTTGCGCAATTCGCCTCCGACCTAGACGAGGCGACGCGCAAGCAGCTCGAGCGCGGCCGCATGGTGACCGAGCTGATGAAGCAGCCGCAGTACCAGCCGCTTCAGGTCTGGGAAATGGCGCTCACGCTGTTCGCGGTGAACAACGGCTATTTCGACGACATCGACGTCAAGAAGGCGCTCGCGGCGGAGAAATCGATGCGCGACTACGTCAAGGCGCAGCGCGCAGACCTGGTCGAGCGCATCGAGGACAAGAAGGACCTTTCCGCGGAGGACGAGGCTGCGCTCAAGGCCGTCGTCGAGGACTGGAAGAAGAACGGCAGTTTCTAGACGCGCTTACGCGCGCAGAAACTGCTGCGCGCGTAGGAGCGGACGCGAAACGCCGCTCAACGCGGGCGAGGACATAGGGTATGCCAGGCACCAAAGAGATCAGGATGAAGATCCGGAGTGTGCAGAACACCCGGAAGATCACCAAGGCGATGGAGATGGTCGCCGCGGCGAAAATGCGCAAGGCGCAGGAGCGCATGCGCATGGCGCGTCCCTATGGCGAGAAGATCCGCAACATCGCGGCGCACATCAGCCACGCGAATCCGGAGTACCGCCATCCCTTCCTCGTCAACCGCGACTCGGTGAAGCGCATCGGGCTGATCGTGGTGACGACCGACAAGGGCCTGTGCGGTGCGCTCAATACGAACCTGCTGCGCAGCGTGCTCGCGCAGTACAAGGAATGGCAGGCCGAGGGCGAGGAAATCGAGGTATCCTGCATCGGCAACAAGGGCCTCGGCTTCATGCAGCGCCTGGGAGCCAACGTCGTCTCGCAGGTCGTGCAGGTCGGCGACCAGCCGAATATCGAGCGGCTGATCGGCGCGGTCAAGGTGATGCTGGACGGCTATCAGGAAGACCGTTTCGATCGCCTGATGATCGCCTACAACCGCTTCGTCAACACCATGAAACAGGAGCCGGTGATCGAGCAATTGATTCCGCTGACCGGCGAGCGGCTGGGCGCGCCCGAGGGCGCGTGGGACTACATCTACGAGCCCGAAGCGCGAGTCGTGCTCGACCAGGTCATGGTGCGCTACATCGAGGCCATCATCTACCAGTCGCTCGCGGAGAACGTCGCCTGCGAGCAGTCCGCGCGCATGGTGGCGATGAAGGCTGCCTCCGACAATGCGGAAACCCTGATCGACGAGCTGACGCTGGTCTACAACAAGAACCGGCAGGCGGGAATCACCAAGGAACTCTCGGAAATCGTCGGCGGCGCGGCGGCGGTCTGATGGCACCGCAGACTACAGACGCGGCGGTGTAACGGAACAACCGAATTGGGAGTCTACGAAAAAATCATGTCTCAAGCACAAGGCACCATCGTTCAGTGCATCGGCGCGGTCACCGACATCGAGTTTCCGCGCGAGGCGATGCCCAAGGTATACGACGCCCTCACCCTCGCTGCGACGGGCGAGAAGGGCCTCGCCGAAGAGGGACTGACCTTCGAGGTGGAGCAACAGCTCGGCGACGGGGTCGTGCGCTGCATCGCCATGGGATCTGCGGACGGCCTGCGCCGTGGCATGAAGGTCATCAACACGGGCGCGCCGATCTCGGTCCCCGTGGGCAAGGGCACGCTGGGGCGCATCATGGACGTGCTCGGGCGCCCCATCGACGAGGGCGGCCCGATCAAGACGGACGAGCGCCGCGCAATTCACCAGGCCGCACCCAAGTTCGACGAGCTCTCGCCATCGATCGAGCAGCTGGAGACCGGGATCAAGGTCATCGACCTGATCTGCCCCTTTGCCAAAGGCGGCAAGATCGGGCTGTTCGGTGGCGCCGGCGTGGGCAAGACGGTGACGATGCTCGAACTGATCAACAACATTGCCACCCAGCATGCGGGCCTGTCGGTGTTCGCCGGCGTCGGCGAGCGCACCCGCGAAGGCAACGATTTCTACCACGAGATGCTCGAAGCGGAGGTGATCAAGCGCGACAACCTCGAGGAGTCCAAGGTCGCGATGGTGTTCGGCCAGATGAACGAGCCGCCGGGCAACCGGCTGCGCGTCGGCCTGTCCGGCCTGACGATGGCCGAATCGTTCCGCGACGAAGGACGCGACATCCTGCTGTTCATCGACAACATCTACCGCTTCACGCTCGCCGGCACCGAGGTCAGCGCGCTGCTCGGCCGGATGCCTTCGGCGGTGGGCTACCAGCCGACGCTCGCCGAGGAGATGGGGCGGCTGCAGGAGCGCATCACCTCGACCAAAGTCGGATCGATCACCTCGATCCAGGCGGTGTACGTTCCGGCGGACGACCTGACCGACCCGTCGCCCGCAACGACCTTCGGCCACCTCGACGCGACAGTCGTGCTCTCGCGCGACATCGCATCGCTCGGCATCTACCCCGCGGTGGACCCGCTTGATTCCACCTCGCGCCAGGTCGACCCGAACACGATCGGCGAGGAGCACTACAACACCACGCGTGCAGTGCAGGCGACGCTGCAGCGTTACAAGGAGCTGCGCGACATCATCGCGATCCTCGGCATGGACGAGCTCTCGCCCGAGGACAAGCTGGCGGTCGCCCGGGCGCGCAAGATCCAAAGGTTCCTCTCGCAGCCGTTCACGGTGGCGCAGAACTTCACCGGCACGCCGGGCAAGTACGTGCCGCTGAAGGACACCATCAAGGGCTTCAACATGATCGTCAACGGCGAGTGCGATGCGCTGCCGGAGCAGGCCTTCTACATGGTCGGCGTGATTGAGGAGGCCTTCGAAAAAGCGAAGGGCATGCAATAGACGATGGCCGCAGCGACCATCCACGTAGACGTCGTCAGCACCGAGGCCTCGATCTACTCGGGCGAGGCGGAGTTCGTCGTCCTGCCGGGCGAGGCGGGCGAGCTCGGCATCTATCCGCGCCACACCCCGCTCATCACGCGCATCAAGCCGGGTCCGGTGCGGATTCTGCCCGCCGGCGGCGGAGAGGAGCAGCTGATCTTCGTCGCCGGGGGGATTCTCGAAGTGCAGCCGCGCCTGGTCACGGTGCTCGCAGATACCGCGATCCGCGGCCACGATCTGGACGAGGCGAAGGCGCTCGAGGCGCATAGGCGCGCCGAGGAAGCGCGGGCGAAGGCGCAGGACAAGCAGGAGATTGCGGCGGTCGAGGCCGAGCTGTCGATGCTCGCCGCGCAGCTCGCTGCGATCCGCAGGCTGCGCAAGAGGTAGGGCTGATTGCGGCGGACCGCTTGAAGGCGACCTCCGCTCCCGAGATCGGCCTGCTGCTTGCGGGCTGCGTGTGCCTGCTACCCTTCGTGCTGCCGTATCACCAGCAGCCGATTCTCAGCTTTTACCCCGAATGGCTCGCGGTCGCGTTGGGCGTCGCCGCGGCGTTCGCGATGCTCGTCCGACGCGGTTTTAAAACCGATGCTGCGGTGCCCGCGCCTGCGCTCTGGCTCTCGGCCTTCGCGCTTTTTCTCGCGTCACGGTGGGTGTTTGGCGGACAGGCCTATCCCGCCTCTGCGCTGCTTGCCTTCCTTTATGTGCTCTTCGCGGTACTCATGATGCAGCTCGGCGCGCAGCTCGTTGCGACGCTCGGCATCGAGCGCGTGGCGATCGCGCTGGCGGCTTTCGTTCTGGCGGGCGCACTGACGAATGCGGTTGCCGGGGTGATCCAGTTCTACGGCCGGCCGGCGCTGTTCGCGGATTTCATTGCGGAGCTGCGTGGAGGTCGCGCCTACGGCAACATCGCGCAGTCGAACCTGTACACGAATTACCTCGCACTGGGCCAGGCGGCACTCCTGTTCCTGTGGCTTCGCGCGCAGCTGCGCGCGTCGCATGCGATTGCAGCACTCGTTCTGCTGGTCGTGGCAGGCGCTTTGTCCGGTGCCCGCGGGGCGCTGCTCTACGCGATCTGGTTCGTAGTGCTCGGCGTACTGACGGCGCGCGTCGGCGAAAAAAAAGATGCG
>Ga0210138_1000099_pt1 | contig 20436 bp, 17 predicted proteins | sample Browns_ThreeSqC__FD_184850 | JGI IMG/M metagenome (GOLD analysis project Ga0210138, IMG submission 184850) | Wetland microbial communities from the San Francisco Bay, California, USA, that impact long-term carbon sequestration -... | ecosystem: Environmental > Aquatic > Marine > Wetlands ... | reverse complement strand
CGAGACCTTCGGCAACGCTGGTGCCAACACCTACGAGCGCGATCTCTCCGAGGCACGGTTCGCCGGCGACTCCGTCACGAGCCGCGAATGGTACCGGCCCTGGCCGCCCACCCGCCGCGTGCGCTGGTCCGCCCGGGACAACGTCAACTACATGGAGGCCGGCGTTCTGGCGTCATTCGGCTACGTCAGCCAGCACGGCCGCGAGCTGCTGCACAATTTCTGGCAGAAGGGGATGAACGCGGTGACGCGCGGCCGCACCGAGGCGCCGTACGCCTTCGTGATCCCGGACTTCGGCCGCCAGCGCGACCCGCGCCGCGCCGCCTACCTCGTGAACCAGCTCCGGCGGCACGGCATCGAGGTCCAGCGCCGTACCGCGGGCGACTCGACCGGTGATTTCGTCGTCCGGCTCGACCAGCCCTACCGCAACTTCGCCGTCACCCTGCTCACGCGGCAGCGCTTCCCGGTCGACGACCCCAACGCCCCCTACGACGACGTCGCGTGGACGCTCGGTCTGCTCTACGGCGTGGACGTGCGCGCGGTGAACGACACCGCGGCGCTGTCCTGGCCGGCCACGCCAGTCACCGACACGGTGGCGTACGCCGCGGCGGTGCGCGGCACCGGCCCGCGGCACGTGCTCGCCTACCGCGCGCAAGCGGAGCTGCTGCCGGCCCTCGTGTGGCTCAAGACGCGCGCGCCGCGAGCCACGGCCGTCGCGGCCGAGTCTGCGTTCGTCGCGGGGGCCGACACCTTCCCGCGCGGCTCCGTGGTATTCGAGGGACTCCCCGGCGCCGCGGCCACCGAGTTGGCCGAACGGTTCGGCCTGCCGCTCGTCGCCACCGACGCCGGCATGCCCGCCGCGCGCCACGCGCTCGACCTGCCGCGCCTCGCCGTCTATCACACCTGGTTCTCGACGCAGGACGAAGGGTGGGTCCGCTTTACGCTCGATCAGGCCGGCATCCCCTACACGTCGATCCACAAGGACGACCTGCGCGCGGGGGACCTGCGCAAGCGGTTCGACGTCATCCTCGTGCCGAACGCCGGCGGCTCGGTCGAGACCTGGATCCACGAGGTGGACCGTCGCTGGTCGCCCCTGCCCTACACGCAGACGGCGGAGTTCCCCTCGCACGGCAGTCCGTCGTCCACCGCCGACATGACGGGGGGCCCCGGATTCCAGGGGCTCGCCGAGCTGCAGCGGTTCGTCGAGGAGGGCGGGACGCTGGTGACGCTGTTCGGCGGCACCCGGCTCGCGGCCGAGACCGGCATCGCGCGGCCGCTGACCGCCCTCACCGTCGCCGGTCTCTTCCACCCCGGGTCGATCGTGCGCGCCAAGGCCCGGCGCGCCGGCCATCCCATCCTCTACGGATACCCGGACACGCTGCACCTCTTCCGCGGGAACGGTCCCCTGTACCAGGTGCCGCGGCGTGACCGCCGCCTGATGGTGCTGCAGTTCGGCACCGAGCCGCTGCCCGACGAGCGGCCCGACACCGCCGGGGGCCCGATGCTGGGCATCCCCGCCGCGCCGCGGGTCCCGGCTGACACGGGGGCGGCCCCCCGCCGCGGGGCAGCGGCGCCCTATGTCCTGTCGGGGGGCGTGCGCAACGCCGACCAGATCGTGGGCCAGGGCGCGATCTTCGACGTGCCGGTGGGCCGCGGGCGGGTGATCGCCTTCGGGTTCAACCCGTTGCACCGATACCTCAATCAGCACGAGTTCCCGATGGTCTGGAACGCCATCCTGAACTGGAACGACCTGCGGTAAGGGAATGCCGCACCGGCGGAATCCCTGCTAAATTCATCGGCAATGACGCGTCGCCCGGTCTATCTCGACAACGCGGCCACCACGCCGGTGCGCCCCGAGGTGCTGGAGGCCATGCTGCCGTACCTCGGCAGCGAGGCGTTCGGCAACCCCTCGTCCGCCCACCGCTTCGGCCGCGCGGCCCGCGCCGGCATCGAGGAGGCGCGACGGCAGGTGGCCGACGCACTGGGCGCCGAGCCGAACCAGGTGATCTTCACCTCGGGCGGCACCGAGGCGGACAACCTCGCCATCCTCGGCGCCGCGCTCGCGGCGCGCGACCACGGCGGCCACTTCCGGGTGGCCGTGGCGTCGACCGAGCACAAGGCGGTACTCGCGGCGGCGCACGCGGTGGCGCAGTACGGCGGTGAGGAGATCATCCTCCCCGTCGCGCGCTCAGGGCTCGTGGACGAGGGCGCGGTGGACGAGGCGCTGGCCCGCGGCGTCGCGGTGGTGAGCGTGATGTGGGTGAACAACGAGACGGGGACGATCCAGCCGGTGCCGGCCCTGGCCCGGCGCTGCCGCGACGCCGGCGTGACCTTCCACTGTGACGCGATCCAGGCGATCGGCAAGATCCCCGTCTCGCTCGCCGACGCCCCCTGCACGCTGCTCGCGCTCTCCGGACACAAGATCGGCGCGCCCAAGGGCATCGGCGCGCTGGTGGTGCGGGACCGGCGCGCCATCGAAGCACTGGTCCACGGCGGCGGCCAGCAGTTCGGCATCCGGCCTGGCACCGAGAACGTGCCCGGGATCATCGCGCTGGGGAAGGCGGTGGAGCTGGCCGCGGCCGAGCAGGAGCCGTTCGCGCGCCGCACCGCCGCGCTGCGCGACGCGCTCGAGCAGCGCGTCCGCGCGCTCGTGCCCGACGTCGTGGTGCACGCCGCCGGCGTCCCGCGCGCCCCGCACATCGCCAACCTGTCCATCCCCGGCACCGACAGCGAAGCGCTGTTGATGCATCTCGACCTCGCCGGCTTCGCCTGCTCCTCGGGCTCGGCGTGCAGCACCGGATCGATCGAGCCGTCGCACGTGCTCACCGGGATGGGCGTGCCGTGGGAGCTCGGCGTCGCGGCCCTGCGCGTCTCGTTCGGCAAGGAGACGACGGCAGAGGACGTCGAGGCGTTCCTCGGCGCCCTGCCGAAGGTGGTGGAGAAGGTCAGGGCGCTGTCGGCCGTCCTGCATCGATGAGTCCCCGCGTCCTCGTCGCCATGTCGGGCGGGGTGGACAGCTCCGTCGCGGCGGCGCTGCTCGTCGAGGCGGGCCACGACGTCGTCGGCGCCACGCTGAAGCTGTTCTGCTACGGGGACACGACCGCGGACCGACCCTGCTGCTCGCTCGATTCGATCCAGGACGCGCAAGGAGTGGCCCACCGGCTCGGCATCCCGCATTACGTGCTCAATCTCGAGGACCGCTTCGGCCGGGACGTGATCGACGATTTCGTGGCCGAGTACGCGCGGGGCCGCACACCGATCCCGTGCGTGCGGTGCAACACGTTCACCAAGTTCCGCGACCTGCTCGCCCACGCCGACGCGCTCGAGTGCGACTACCTCGCGACGGGCCACTACGCCATCGCGCGGGACGGCGCGCTGTACCGCGGCCACGACCCAGGAAAGGACCAGACGTACTTCTTGTGGGGCATCGACCGCAGCGTGGTGGCGCGGATGCTCACGCCCGTGGGCGAGCTGACCAAGTCCGAGACCCGCGCCGTGGCGCGGCGCCTCGGTCTCGTCACCGCGGAGAAGAAGGAGTCGGTCGAGATCTGCTTCGTGCCCGACGGGGACTACACCCGCGTGCTCGAGGAGCGGCTGCCGGCCGGCGCCGCGGCGCTCGCGCCGGGTCCGCTCGTCACCACGGAGGGCGAGGTGATCGGCGAGCACGCCGGGTTCGCCCGCTTCACGGTGGGCCAGCGCCGGGGACTCCCCGGCGGGGCGGCCGGCCCGCGCTACGTCGTCGCCATCCGGCCCGACACCCGCGAGGTGGTGATCGGCGGCGCAGCGGACCTCTTCGGGGACCACGTCGTCCTGGACGAGGTCAACTGGCTGGCCGATCCCCCGACGGTCGAGGCGGAGGTGTTGGTGCAGTGCCGCTATCGCGCGCCCGCCGTCCCGGCCCTGGTGGCGTCCGCCGCAGGCGACACCCTGGCGCTCCGGCTCACCCGGCCGGTCCGGGCGGTCACCCCCGGACAGTCGGGGGTGGTGTACGACACGGCGGGCCGCCTCCTGGGCGGTGGCGTGATCAGGTAGACCTTCGGGACGTTGTGCCCAGCGTCACGTTCTTCCCCGCCAGCCCCCTTCTATATTGAATTCTGCTGGACCCTGCCCCCCATTCGGAGGTTCGTGATGTCACGTGTCCCGTTGGCTCGCCGGCTCGTCGCAGCCGGCCTGCTCGTGTTCGCGGCCGCCTGCTCCAATGACTCGACCGCGCCCGCGGAGATCGTCGACCCCGCCGCGACGCTCGCGGACTTCCAGGCGATCGGGAACGTGTTCACGGCGCCGCAGCTCGCGGGCTACAGCTCCGTGTCGGCGTACCTCTCCAGCACGGGCGGCCCCACGTCCCAGGTCGTGGGGCGGGTGCTGCAGCTGACCGCGCCCGATCCCGGCCTGCTCCGCGGCCGCACGGTCGAGAACGAGCGGCGCATCGAGGAGCTGCAGAGACTGGTGCCGTCGTTCAGCGTGGCGGTGGCGCAGGGGCCCATCATCCCCGACGCCGTCACCGGCACGACGTTCGAATGGAACGTCGATTCGGCGGGATACGTGGCGACGGCGCGCGCGGGCGCTCCCGCGAACGGCATCCGGTTCATCGTCTACGGGATCGACCCGCTGACCGGTGACCCCCTCGTGCCGCTCGTCGAGACCGGCCTCGTGGACCTGCTGGACGAGTCCACGGCGACCTCCGCCCGGCTGCACATCCTCGTGCAGGGCCTGGGCGGCACGCCCACCTACCTCGACTACACGGCGACACTCACCCCGTCGGCGACGGGCGGCACGATCAGCGCCGCCGGTTTCGTGTCCAACGGCCTGGCGGGCTCCGCGCTGCGCCGCCTCGACTTCGACGTCGCGCTCACCCGCAGCCAGACGCTGTCCACCCTCACGGTCAACCTCGTCGCCGCGTTCGACGTCAACCAGCCGAACGTGTCGATCGACCTGTCGTGGGATTACGAGCTGGGGCAGACGGGGCGCACGGAGACCGTGCGGTTCTCGTTCCAGCGCCCCGGCGAGGTGATCATCATCGAGGGCGTGTACCTGAACGACCAGTCCGGCTCGACCTATGACTTCGAGGTCCGGGTGAACGGCGGGCTCTTCGCCACCATCACGGGCAATTCCGGCGGGATCCAGATCCTCGACGAGAACGGCGAGCCGCTGACGGAGCAGGAACGGGCCGTCCTCGTGGCGCTGTTCAACGGGTGGCAGGACGTGATCGACCTGGCGCTCGAGATCCTCGGCCCGGCACTGACCCTGTTCGGCCTCTGACGACCGGCGCCCTCGGGCGCACCACGACCCCCCGTCCGGCCCTGCCGGGCGGGGGTCGTCGCATCGGGGGCTGGCGCCGGCGGCGCCCGAAGTGAACACTAGAAGGGTCGGCGCACCCCCATGCGGACCCCTTCCCCGGCCGCTCCGCGCCACCTCCCGGCGCTCGTCGCCGCGCTCCTCGCGGCGTGCGGGGACCCGTCCGGTCCGCCGCCCACCAACGACCCGATCGTCGTCGTCGGCCGCCTGCGCGTGCTCGATAGCATCTTCGGTGACCGCCTGCTGCAAGTCAGCTCCGTCCTGGGCCTCGCGTTCCAGCCGCCGCGCGAGGCGGGCCGCGTCGTCGCGGAGTCGCTCCTCGGCCGCACGTTCGAGTGGGACCCCGCCACGGGCCACTACGACCTGACGGCGCGGGCGGGAGCCCCGCAGGACGGCGTGCGCCACGTCCTCTACCAGGTGACGGGCGCCGACCCCACCCTGCCCCTCGCCGAGATCGGCACCACGGATTTCCGCCCGGGCTCGGGCGTCACGCCGGCGGTGCGCACCGTGGTGCGGGGCGGCGGGGCGTCCAGCGCGTCGGGGTTCGACCTCCTCGTGACGGCCATGCTCGGCACCGACGCCGCGTACCTCGACGCATCGGGCACGGTCCGCTCCGGTGGTCGCGACGGGACCCTCCGTGCCCGGTTCGCCATCGAGCCGGACAGCGTCCGGGTGGACATCGCAGTCGACGTGCCGGCGCGCGCGCTCGCCACGCACGTCATCGTGCTCACGCGCTACGAGGCGACGGGCTCCCGTCAGGAGGTGGACTTCCGGCTCCACACCCAGGGCGAGGTGATGGCGATGCAGGGCTGGATCGCGCGGGCGCAGGGTCCCGCCGGGCCGTCCTACACCGCGGACGTCACGCTCTATCTCAACGGAGCCGTTCTCGCCACCATCATCGGCGTGGACGACGCGATCAGCTTCCGCGACGCGGAAGGCGCGGTCCTGACGGGCGCGCTGGCGCTGGCCCTCAACGCCTACCTGCGGTACCCGGGGTCGTTCCAGGGCTGGGTGGGGAACCTCGTCCAGCCGAGCGTCAACCTCCTGGCGGGGACCTGAGGCTCGCGCGCGGGCGCCGCCGGCCCGCATATTGATCCGATGCTCCCACGCCGTCGCTTCCTCCGCACGGTCTTCGCCGCGGGCGCCGCCCTCCCCGCGCTCACCGACCGCGCCCTCGCCCAGGTCCTGGACACCACCGCCGCCGCCGGCGCGCGCACGCCGGCCGAGATCGCCGCCGACGAGGATTTCTGGATCGAGATCCAGCGTGCCTTCACGGTGGACCGGACGCTGATCAACCTCAACAACGGCGGCGTCTCGTCCAGCCCGCGCGTGGTGCAGGAGGCGATGCGGCGCTACCTCGAGTTGTCCAACGCGGCACCGGTGCACACCATGTGGCGCCTGCTCGAGCCGCAGATCGAGTCGGTGCGACGCGACCTCGCCGCGGCGTTCGGCTGCGACCCCGAGGAGATGGCGATCACGCGCAACGCCTCCGAGGCGCTCGAGATCGTCCAGCTGGGCTTGCACCTGGAGCCCGGCGATGAGGTCCTGACGACCAACCAGGACTACCCGCGGATGCTCACGACCTGGCGCCAGCGCGCCCGCCGCGACGGCATCGTCCTGAAGGAGATCTCCTTCCCCGTCCCACCACCCTCGCTCGAGGACCTGGCCCAGCGCCTCGAGCGGGCGATCACGCCGCGGACGAAGGTGATCCACGTCTGCCACATCACCAACCTCACCGGCCAGATCTTCCCGATCCGGCGCATCTGCCGGATGGCGCGGGCGCGCGGAATCGAAGTCGTCGTGGACGGCGCGCACGCGTTCGCCCACTTCCCGTTCACGCGCGACGAGCTGGACTGTGACTACTACGGCACCAGCCTGCACAAGTGGCTGCTCGCGCCCCACGGCACGGGCTTCCTCTACGTGCGCAAGGAGAAGATCCCGGGCCTCTGGCCGCTGATGGCCGCGGCTCCCGAGATGGACGGCAACATCCGGAAGTTCGAGGAGATCGGCACGCACCCGGCGGCGAACCACAACGCCATCGCCGAGGCGCTGGCGTTCTATCAGGGCATCGGCGCGGAGCGCAAGGCGGCGCGCCTGCGGTTCCTGTTCCAGCGCTGGGCGAAGCGCGTCGACGGCATCCCCGGCGTCAGGATCCTGACGCCGTACGATCCCGCGCAGTCGTGCGGCCTGGCCAACGTGTCGCTCCCGGCGACGCAAACCGGGGAAGGCCTCGGCCAGGTCGTGGGATGGCTGTGGGACAAGCACCGCATCATCGTGACCGGCATCGACCATCCCGAGTTCAAGGGCCTGCGCATCACGCCGGACGTGTACACCACGCTCGCGGAGATCGACCGGTTCGCCGACGTGCTCGAAGGCCTGGCCCGGAAGGGCGTGCCCGCCTAGCGCCACTCCACCGCGCCGGCATGCTGGCCGGATACGACACGGCATCATAGGTTCCCCCCACCCCGTTCCCCAGGAGCGAACGATGGTGCCCGTGATGTCCCTCTGGCTGCCGATCCTGCTGTCCGCGGTGCTGGTGTTCGTGGTCAGCTCGATCATCCACATGTTCCTCACCTACCACAACTCCGACGTCGCCGCCGTCCCCGGCGAGGAGCCGGTGCGCGCGGCGCTGCGCAACGTGCCGCCCGGCGACTACGTGATCCCCCATGCCGGCAGCATGGCGGGGATGAAGTCCCCCGAGTTCATCGAGAAGATGACCAAGGGTCCGGTGGTGATCATGACGGTCAGGCCGAGCGGGCCGCCGACGATGGGCAAGAGCCTGGTGCAGTGGTTCCTGTACGGCGTATTGGTGAGCGTGTTCGCCGGGTACGTCGCGGGCCGGGCCCTGGGCCCCGGGGCGGCGTATCTCGACGTGTTCCGCTTCGCGGGCACCACCGCGTTCGCCGGCTACGGCCTCGCCCAGCTGCAGGGCTCGATCTGGTGGGGCCGCAAGTGGAGCGCGACGCTCAAGGGCGTGTTCGATGCGCTCGTCTACGCGCTGCTCACGGCCGGGGTGTTCGGCTGGCGCTGGCCGGCGATGTGAGCTGAGCGGGGGCGCCGGCCGGTCCTCAATCCACGGCCGGCACCCACGCCGCGATCCGCAGCGGCCCCCCGCTCCCGCCGCCGATCTTCATCGGCAGGGCGACCACGAAACTGCCCGTGACGGGCAGGCGATCGAGCGCCGCCACGTTCTCGAAGATCGGGACCTCGGCACCCGCCAGGATCTGGTGCGTCTCGAAGGTGGCGGACTGCCCGCAGTCGATGCTCGGGGTGTCGATCCCCACCGCCCGCACCCCACGCTGGACGAGCAGGCGCGCCGTGGCCGGATCGAGGCCCGGGAAGTGCAGCTCCGGGACGGCCGCGGCGCCGGTGCGGGCGGTGCCGAGATAGCGCAGCCGGTCGGGCCACCACGCTCCGCGCCCGGTGCGGAACAGCACGATCGTGCCCGCCGCGATCGCGCCGTGCGCCGCCTCCCATGCGGCGAGCTCGTCCGGCCCGATGAGGTGATCCCGCTCGCCCTCCGCCAGACCCTTCGTGTCGATCACCACCGCCGGTCCGATCAGCTGGTCCAGGCCGAGCTGGTCCGTCGTGCGCCGGCCTTCGGCGAAGTGGATCGGGGCGTCGAGGTGGGTGCCGCCGTGCTCGGCCGCCGCGAAGTCGTTGGCCGCGTAGTAGAACCCCGCCGCCGTCCGCTGCGCGCTCACGGCCTGGAGGGTGAACGGCCGCGCCGTCGGCCAGTAGATGGTGGTCGAGTCGAACGGATAGCTCAGATCGAGCCAGGCGCCGCGCGCCAGCAGAGTGGGCAGGTCGGGCTTCGAGCAGCCGACCACGGTGAGGCCCGCCAGCCAGAGCAGACGTTTCATCGCCGGACACCTCGCGTGAGAGAACGGTTGCCAGGGCAGTTCCCAGACACCAAGTTGCACGGTGGTGACCAGAAAGGAACGACGAGTGCGACTGCTGACCGCCGGACTTCTCATCCTGTTCATCGCCTGCGGCACGACGGGTGACGCCGACAAGAACGTCGTGCAGGGCGACACGCTCACCGAGCGCCAGCGCGACAGCATGCTCGCGGGCTCGCGCATCCCCGGCGCCCGCGGCGTGGGCACGGCCCACAACGCGGCCGACTCGGCGAGTGCCCGTGTGCAGATCGCCGACACGATCGGGCCCTGAGTCGTGCGCTCGCTCGGGGTCCAGGCCGCCTGCCTCGCGGCGACCCTGGCTGCCGCCTGCGGCCCCCCCGACCCGTGCCGCTCGGAGCCATTCCGCCGGCTGGCGCGCTACTCCGCGCCCTACGCCGGGCGGTGGGTGGTGGCCTCCAGCGACTCGATGACCCTGCCCGAGCTGGGCGACCGCTTCGCGCTGGCGGACGTCACCCTCGACACGACCACCGGGATGCTCCAGCGCCAGTGCGTGTTCCGCGGCCGGCTGCGGTTCACCATCCCGGCGGAGACGCTCGACGTCCTGTGGTATGGGCAGCCGGAGCAGGCGATCGTCGTCGGGTGGCCCGCCGAGCAGGGGGCGATCGCGGGGGTCTCGCTCGCGTGGTGGGGCCGCGACTCGCTGCGCGGCACCCTGCTCTTCGACGAGCGCCTCGCCCCCCGCGTCCGCCCGGGCCTCACCGCGCAGTTCACCGCGGGACGCGCGCCGTGACGCCGCGGTTATCTTCCGTGCTGCCCGCCGCCCGGAGCGCCGCGTGAAGAGCTTCGTCATCCGACTCGCCATCACCGCCCTCGGCCTGTGGGCCGCCGACGCCATGGTCGGCGGCTTCCGGATCGACGGCGCGGCCAACGTCGTGATCGGCGCCCTGCTGCTCGGCATCGTGAACGCGCTGGTCCGCCCCGTCATCGTGCTCCTCACCCTGCCCCTCACGCTCATCACCCTCGGCGCGTTCCTGCTGGTGGTGAACGGCATCTCGCTCGCCATCGTCGCCTGGCTCGTGCCAGGGGTCTCGAGCGCCGGTCTGTGGCCGGCGGTGCTCGCCGCGCTGATCGTCAGCGTCGTGAGCTGGTTCGCCTCGGCGTTCGTCCGCGGGGACGGCCGCGCGCGGGATCCCCGCCGCGTCGAGGTCACCGGACGGCGGATCGACTGATGCACCGCGGGTTCGCCGCCGCGGGCGCGGTCTCCGCCGCCGTCGCGGTGCTGGCGGGCGCGTTCGGCGCCCACGCCCTGCGGACGCGGGTCCCGCTCGACCTGCTCGTCGTGTTCGAGACCGCCGCCCGCTACCAGATGTACCACGCGCTCGGCCTGCTCGCCGTCGCGCTCCTGGCCGAGCACACCCCCCACGCAGGGGTCCGCGCCGCGGGCTGGCTCTTCCTCGCCGGCACGGTCGCCTTCTCCGGCAGCCTGTACGCGCTGAGCCTCACGGGCATCCGCACGCTGGGCGCCGTGACGCCCGTCGGCGGGCTGTGCTTCATCGCCGGATGGCTGACGCTGGCGATCGGCGTGTGGCGGCGGTAACCTCCGGCGGCCGGCGCCTCGCCCGGTGGGCCGGTGTGGTCCTGCTCGTCACGCTGGCGGTCGTGGCCTCGGTGGCGCGCGCGGCCGGCACCGGACCGGGGACCGACTTCCACGCGCGGTGGCTGGCGGGAGTGCGCTTCTGGTCGGGCGCGCCGCTGTACGTGCTCGAGCCCGGCGTCAGCGAGAACACGTACCCGCCCTTCGCCGCGATGGTGTTCCAGGCGTTCGCCCTGTTCCCGCTGCCCGTAGCGGCGGGGCTGTTCTACTTCGCCAACCTCGCGCTCGTCCCGGCGGCGTTCCTGCTCACCCGGCGCATCCTCCGCCGGGCGTGGCCCGGCGCCCCGGGCTGGTGGCCGCTCGCGCTCGCCGGCGCCTGCACGGTCGAGTACTTCCTCAGTAACCTGAACGCGATCCATCCCAACACCGCCCTGTTCGTCCTGGTGCTGCTCGGCATCGCGTGGCACCTCGAGGGCCGCGACATCCCGGCGGCGGCGGCGTTCGTCGGCGCCACCGCGATCAAGCTGATCCCCGTGTTCTTCGTCGCCTGGATCGTGGTGCGCGGCCGCACCCGGGCGGCGCTGGCGGTGGCGCCGCTCATTCTCGCGGCGCTGGCGCTTCCGATCGCGCAGCGCGGCCCCGCGCGGGGAATCCAGGACCTGCGGGAGTACCACGCCGCCCTGCTGGGTGGCCTGTCGCACGGCCGGGTGATCCAGGAGTACAAGAACCACAACCTCGCGGCGGCGGTGTACCGGCTCACCCGTCCGCCCGATCTGCCGCAGGAACGGGACTACCGCGTCATCACGCTGTCGGAGGGCGCGGCGCAGGGGATCTACCGCGCGGCGGCGCTGCTCGTCGGCGGGCTCTTCGCGGGCAGCCTGCTGTGGCTGCGCCGCCGCGGCGAGCCGGTATCGGTGTTCGAGTGGTGCGCCGCGTTCCTGACCGGGCACCTCCTTTCGGCGATGACGTGGCGGGGGCACCTGCCTACCCTGCTCTTCGTCCTGGCGGCGTTCTTCGCGATCCCGTGGCGTACCCTGCCGCGGCCCGCCCGCGCCGCGTGGTGGGCGGTCGCCCTGCTCGCCGGGTTCGCCGGCCTGTCGGGGCGTGACGTCGTCGGCCGGGATCTCCACTACGCGATCAGCGGCTCCGGTGCCCTCACCGCCCTGCAGCTGGGGCTGTTCGCGTGGTCGATCGCCCTGATGCCCCGGGCGCGCCGGACGTGGGAAACGTCCGCCGCACGCCCTCTCTCACCCGGAGGACCCGCATGACGCTCGCACCCGTCCTCGCCGCGCTGGCGCTGCTCCAGGCACCCGCGCCTCGCCTGCCGCTCACCCTCACGCCGGCGCGACCGCTCGGCACCTTGCGCGAGCAGGCCGCGCTGCGGCAGAGCTGGCTCGGCTACCGGCTCGACTCCGTGCTTCCGGGCCTGATGCGCCGCTCCGGCGTCCAGATGTGGATCCTGCCGATGCGGGAGTACAACGAGGACCCCGTCTTCTGGTCCCTCATCGCGCCCACGACGTTCGCGGCGCGGCGCCGCACCATCTACGTGTTCTACGACCGCGGGCCGGAGCGCGGCGTGGAGCGCCTGGCGCTGGGTGGCTCGTCCCAGGGAGGCGTCTTCCAGCCCTACTTCGCGCGCGACAGCGTCGATCCCACGACCGGCCGGCGCCCCGAGCTGGTAGGCCAGAGCCAGTGGGACCTGCTCGCGCGCCTCATCCGGGAGCGCGACCCCAGGACGATCGCGGTGGACATCTCCCACACCCACGCGTTCGCCGACGGCCTCTCCGCGGGCGAGTGGGAACAGCTGTCGCGCACGCTGCCCGCCGGCTACCTGCCGCGCGTGGTCCGCGCCGAAGGGCTCGCCGTCGATTACATCGCGGTGCGCGCCCCGGACATGCTGCCGGCGTACCAGCGGATGATGGAAGTGGCCTGGGAGGTGATCGGGACGGCGTTCTCGAACACGGTGATCACGCCGGGCCGGACGACGACCGACGACGTGGTATGGTGGATGCGCCAGCGGCTCGCCGATCTCGGGCTCGACACCTGGTTCCACACCGACGTGGACGTGCAGCGACCGGGCGTGGACCTGGCGGACTCGAGTGCCGTCGTGATCCAGCGCGGCGACGTGCTGCACTGCGATTTCGGGGTCACGGCGCTCGGCCTCAACACCGACACCCAGCACATGGGCTACGTGCTGCGCGCGGGCGAGCGGCAGCCACCCGCCGGCCTGCTGCGCGCCCTGCGCAACGGCAATCGCCTCCAGGACCTCCTGATGGCCGAGCTGCGCCCCGGCCGCACCGGGAACGAGATTCTGGCCGCCACGCTGCAGCGGATGCGCGCGGAGGGCATCGACGGCACGGTGTACTCGCACCCGGTCGGCGACCGGGGCCACGGCGCCGGCCCGCTGATCGGCCTGTGGGACCACCAGGAGGGCGTACCGGGCCGCGGCGACGTGGCCGTGCTGCCGGACACCTGGTTCTCGATCGAGCTCCAGGCCACGACGCCCCTCCCTGAGTGGGACAACCAGCCCGTGCGGATGGCCCTGGAGGAGGACGCGGCTGTCGGGCGCGACGGCACCACCCGGTGGGTGCTACGCCGTCAGACCGACTTCCACGTCGTGCGGTGACGACCGGCATCGCGACACCCGCGCTGCTGCTCCACCTCGACGTGGTGGACCGCAACCTCGCCCGCATGGCCGGGCGCGCCCGCGAGCTGGGGGTCGCACTCCGCCCGCACGTGAAGACGCACAAATGCCTCGAGCTGGGACGGCGCCAGCTCGCGCACGGGGCGCGCGGCGTGACTGTCTCGACGCTCGTCGAAGCCGAGACGTTCCTGGCCGCCGGATTCGACGACGTCACCTGGGCGTTCCCGCTCGATCCCACCCACCTGCCCCCCGTGCGGCGGCTCGCCGACCGCGGCACCCTGCGGGTGGTGACCGACGATCTCGCCACGGCCCGGGCACTCGCGGGTACGGACCTGCACGTGTGGCTCAAGGTGGACTGCGGCTATCACCGGGCCGGCGTGGACCCGGCCTCGTCCTGGGCGCTCGCGGTCGCGCGCGAGCTCGGCGCCGAGCGCGGCCTGATCTTCGACGGGATCCTCTCGCATTCGGGCCACGCCTATCGTACGCGCACCCGGGACGAGGCCGGCCCCGTCGCCGAGGAGGAGCGGCGGGTGATGGTGTGGTTCGCCGACCTGCTGCGGAGCGAGGGCATCCCGGTGCGCGGCGTCAGCGTCGGCTCGACGCCCGCGATGGCCGCCGCGCGCGACCTCACCGGCGTGACGGAGGCGCGCCCCGGCAACTACGTCTTCCACGATCGGACGATGGTGCTGATCGGCTGTTGTGCAGCAGCGGACGTGGGCGTGACCGTGCTCGCCACGGTGGTGTCGCACCAGCCCGGCGCTGCCCATCTGGTCGTGAACGCCGGCGCGCTGGCGCTGTCCAAGGACACCGGGCCCGCGCACGTGCCCGGCACGCCCGCGATGGGAGCCGTGCGAGACCACCCGGAGCTGGTGGTGGCGTCGCTGTCGCAGGAGCACGGCGTGGTCCGCGCGGAGGGCCCCGATGTGCTGGCGGATCGCTTTCCCGTCGGGTCCACGCTCGAGATCGTCCCCAACCACTCGTGCCTCACGGTGGCGCACTTCGACGAGTACGTCGTGATGCGGGACGGCGCCGCCGTGGACCGCTGGCCGATCGCCCGGGGACGCTGACCAGGAGGAGAGTCACGTGATGTCGATCCGCGTCGTCGCCCGCCACGTCCTGCTCGCCACCCTGCCGCTCCTGCTCGGCATCGCCGCCGGTTGGGGCTTCGCCGTGACGCAAGGCTCCTGCTCCGACCTGGTCGGCCTGCTGCTGGCGCCGATGTGCCGCGGGCGGCAGCTGCAGTACCAGATCCTGTTCCATCTGTGGGGCACGGGCGCCGGGTGCGTCGTGATGGCCGCGCTCGGGGCCTGGCTCGAGTTGCGGCGGCTACGGCCCGTCGTCGGGGGTGAACCGCCGGAGCCGTCGGCGGTGTGACCGGTGTACCTTACGCCGACCGATGGAAGCCTCCATTTCGATCGACATCGCTCAGGCCGGCGCCGCCGACCTGCCGGAGATCCTCGGCCTGCTCGAGCGCAGCCGGTTGCCGCCCGACGGCCTCGCCCCGCACGTGGCGAGCACCATCGTCGCACGCGATCGCGGGCGCATCGTCGGCAGCGCGGCCCTCGAGCTGTACGGCAGGGTCGGCCTGCTGCGGTCGGTCGCGGTGGACGAGGGACTGCGCGGACGCGGCCTGGGCAAGCGGCTGACGGCCGCCGCGCTCGATCTCGCCCGGGCGCGCGGACTCCGCACGGTGTACCTGCTGACGGAGACAGCCGGGGAGTTCTTCCCGCGCTTCGGGTTCCGTGCCGTCACCCGGGGCGACGTCGATCCCGCGGCACGGCAGTCGGTCGAGTTCACGACGCTGTGCCCCGCCAGCGCGCTCGTGATGGCGCTCGACCTCACCGCGTGAGGCAGCTCGTCATCCCGCGCACCGGGCCGCCCGAGGTGGTCCGGGTGCGCGAGGTCCCGGACCCGGACCCCGGTCCGGGCCAGGTGCGGATCCGCGTCCGCGCCGCGGGGATGAACTTCGCGGACGTGATGGCGCGCCAGGGGCTGTACCCCGACGCACCGCCCCTGCCCGCCGTGATGGGCTACGAGGTGGCGGGTGAGATCGACCGGCTCGGCCCGGGGGTGAGCGCCCTCGCCCCGGGCGATCGCGTGATCGCGCTGACGCGCTTCGGCGGGCACGCCGAGCTCGTCGTGGTGCCCGCGTCGCGCGCAGTGCCGCTCCCCGACGGGTGGGACTTCGCAGAGGGGGCAGCGCTGCCGGTCAGCTTCCTCACGGCCCACCACGCCCTCGTGCGGGTGGCGGCGACCGGCCGCGGGGAGACGGTCCTGCTGCACGCGGCGGCCGGGGGCCTGGGCCTGGCGGTCGTCCAGCTCGCCCGTCCGATCGGCGCGCGGGTGCTCGGCCTCGCGTCGCCCGCCAAGCACGCGCTGCTGCGCGAGCTGGGCGTCGAGCCGCTCGACAGCCGCGACGCGCGCTGGCCGGATGCCGTGCGCCGCGCCGCCCCGAAGGGCGTGGACGTGGTGCTCGACAGCGTCGGCGGCGCCTCGTACCGCCACAGCTACGGCCTGCTCGCGCCCGCCGGCCGCCTGGTGTGCCTGGGGGTCGCGACGCTGTCCACCGGTCGCGGCCGGGCGCTGCTCCACGCCGCGGGACAGATCGTCCGGTTCCCGTGGTTCTGGACGATCCGCCTCATGAACGACAACCGGGCGGTGGCGGGGGTCAATCTGGGGAAGCTGTGGGACGTCGAGGGACTGCTCCGGCCGCAGCTCGACACCCTGCTCGAGCACGCCCGGGCGGGCCGCATCCGCCCCCGGGTGGACCGGACGTTCCCGCTGGCGGAGGGCGCGGCCGCGCACGCGCGCCTGCAGTCGCGTGACAGCGTCGGAAAGGTGGTGCTCGTGCCCTAGCGACTGTCGCGCGGACGCAGCAGTATTCCCGAGCCGCTCTTCCACTCGGCTCGCCCTGACAACATCAGGATTTGGCAAGGATTCTGCAGTAAGGCTGACCCCGGTGACCGAGACAACTGCCGCAGGCTCGCAACTCCGCGCCCCCTCCGCCCGGCCTCTGGCGTCGGGCGCCGTCGTGCTGTCGCTCGCCGTCCTCCTGAGCACCTGTCAGCTGGACAAGCTCGTGTCGCCCCCCCCCGGGACCGGGACGCTGGTGGTGGACCCGGTCCAGCTGACCGATTCGGCCAACGTGGGAAGCGTCGCGGCGCGGGTGCGCACGGTGGAGATCCTCGTCGCCGGCGGGCCCGACCTGGACTGGCAGGCGCTGAAGGCGCAGAACAGCCTGTGGCTCGTGATGGCGTCGAACGGGACCGCACCGGACACGGTGACGGTCTCGCTCAACCCGACCGGCCTCGCCGTCGGGGTCTATCGCGACACCGTGGTGCTGACGTCGTCCAATTCCGACGCCGCGGCGCTCCGTGTCCCCGTGGAGTTCTCGGTCCATCCGTGCCGCGACAAGCCGCTGACCCTCGACGCCACGGAGGCGGGGGCGATCAGCAACGCGGACTGCACGTCCCCGGCGCGGCCGGGACACTACGCGCGGCGCTTCCGCTTCTCCGCCACGGCCGGCGACTCGGTCTCGGTCGAGCTGCAGACGACGGGCTTCGACGGGTTCATCCGTCTCGATACGGTATCGGCGTCGCCCGCCCCGAGCCCGTACCCGCCCTCGTTCTTCGAGACGGGCGAATGCTTCGGCGTCACCAGCGATCCGTGCGTCCACTACCTGCTGCTGCCGGACACCCGCGAGTACGTACTCGAGGTGACGACCGGCACGCCGGGGGCGACGGGCACGATCGCGATGAGCGTGCATCACCCCCGCACGCCGCTCGTGCCGGCGACGCTCACCGAGCGCGCGCGGGCCGACACGCAGCCGCTGGCACAGCCGGGCAACATCTCAGGCGATACGGCGCTGCTGATGCGCGCCGACGTGGACGATCAGGACACGGTGGACACGCTGCGGCTCGAGGTGGAGGTGCGGCGGATCGGCACGGCGTTCACCGGCACGCCGACCCACGTGAGCGGTCCGGGCGCGCCGAGCCGGCGTGAGTACGTCCTGGTGGACGGTCTGGCCGACGACACGACCTACCACTGGCAGGCGCGGGCGGTGGACCAGACCGGCCGGGCGAGTGCCTGGGTGTCGGCCGGCGCGAACGCCGAGACCACGCCCGATTTCCGCGTCAACGTCACCGAGCCGCCGGGTAATCCGACCGCGCTGGCGCAGTTCCGGGAAAACGGGACCACCGCGCTCCCGGTCGGCGGGGTCAACAACACGCTGACGGCGGTGCTCAAGGGGAGCGTCACCGACCCCGACCCCGGCGACCAGCTGCGCCTCGAGGTCGAGGTGAAGCCGATCGGCACGCCGTTCAACGGCTCGGGGCTCGCATCCGGGACCCCGGTCGCGAGCGGCGTGACCGCCGAGGTGACGGTGTCAGGACTCATCGACGGCACGTCGTACCACTGGCGCGCGCGCACCGTGGATCAGTCGTCGCGCGCGTCGGCCTGGGTGTCGTTCGGCGGCAACTCGGAGGCGAGCACCGACTTCAGCGTCGCGCTGAGCGCCGGGGACCTCGAGTTCCTGACGCAGCCGTCCACCGAGGTGGCGGGCGTGGCGATCTCGCCCGCCCCGCAGGTGCGGGCCCTCGACCAGCTGGGGAATCCTCTCACCAGCTTCACCGGGCCCATTACGATCACGATCGAGAGCGGCCCGCTGGGCGCCACGCTCACCGGCACCACGACCGTGAACGCGGTGTTGGGCGTGGCCACCTTCAACAATTTGCGGCTCCGCACCGCGGGCGCCTATACCCTGCGCGCCACGTCGGGCAGCCTGTCGATCGTCAGCGCGTCGTTCACCATCACGCCGGGGCCGGCCGCGACCCTTGCGTTCACCGTACAGCCCACCAACACCCAGGCTGGCCAGCCGATCACGCCGGCGGTCCAGGTGACCGCTCGCGACTCGACGGGCCTCAACACGGCGACGGCGTTCACGGGCAACGTCACAGTCGCCCTCGGCAACAACCCGACCGGGGCCACGCTGAGCGGCACCCTGATCCGGGCCGCCGGAGCCGGCATCGCGACCTTCAACGACCTGCGCGTCAACCTGACGGGAACGAGCTACACGCTGACGGCGAACGCGACGGGCGTGACCGGGGCGACGAGTGCCGGGTTCGACGTCTTCCCCGCGGGCGCGGTGCGCGTGCTGTTCAACACGGAGCCGACGACGACGACCGCGGGCGCGACGATCCCGCAGTTCCAGGTACGGGCCGTGGACAGCAACAACAACACGGTCACGAGCTTCACCGGCTCGATCACGGTGGAGATCCTGAACAACGCTGGCGGCGGCACGCTGTCGGGGAACACCTCGCGCAACGCCGTCAGCGGCATGTCGACGTTCAACAACCTGTCGATCGACAAGGCGGGGGTCGGATATACCCTGCGCGCGTTCACGGGCAGCCTCGGCTCGGACACGAGCGTCGCCTTCACGATCAACCCGGCGGCCGCGACCAAGCTCAACTTCACGGTCAACCCGCCGGCGAATACCGTGGCGGGCGCCGTCATGACGCCGGCGATCATGGTCGCGGCGCAGGACCAATTCGGCAACACGGTGCCGACGTTCGCGGGGACCGTGGCGATAGCGATCCTCAACAACGCCGGATCGCCCCCAGGCACCCTGTCGGGGACGACGTCGGTGGCGCTGTCGGCGGGCCTCGCCAGTTTCGGTACGCTGAGCATCAACAAGTTCGGCGTGGGTTACACCCTGCGGGCGACCACGACGGGCCTCGGGTCCGACACGAGCACGGCGTTCACCATCATTCCGGGACCGCCCATCAAGCTCGCGTTCACCGTGCAGCCGACCAATGAAGTGGCCGGGGTCGCGATCACGCCCGCCGTCCAGGTCGCGGCGCTCGACGCGAACGACAACACGGCGACGACCTTCGTCGGCGCTATCACCGTGGCCCTCGGCACCAACCCGGGCGGCTCGACCCTGTCCGGCACCCTGACGGTCAATGCCAGCGGCGGCGTCGCGACGTTCTCGAACCTGTCGCTCAACCGGACTGGTACGGGCTACACCCTCAACGCCGCCGCCACCGGTCTCACCGGCGCGACGAGCGCGGTGTTCAACATCACGCCCAACACGGCCACCGCGCTCTTCTTCACCGTCCAACCGTCCAATGCCGTCGCCGGGCAGGTGATCGTACCAGCGGTGCAGGTCACCGCCCGTGACGCGTTCGGCAACACCGCGACCGGGTTCACGAGCAACGTAACGGCAGCCATCGGGGCGAATCCGGGAGGCGGCACGCTCAGCGGTACGCTCACACGCGCCGCCGTGGCCGGCGTCGCAACGTTCAACGACCTGAGGATCAACCTCCAGGGGACGAGCTACACCTTGACGGCGAACGCGACCGGCCTGACTGGCGGCACGAGCGCGGTGTTCAACATCACCCCCGGGGGCGCCAGCCTGCTCGTGTTCACCGTCCTACCCGGGAACACCCAGGCCGGCTCCGTGATCACACCCGCGGTGCAGGTCACCGCGCGCGATACGTTCGGCAACACGGTGACGACGTTCACCGGCCAGGTGACGGTGGCGATCGGGACGAACCCGGGTGTACCGCCCGGCACATTGTCCGGCACACTGGTGCAGAGCGCCGTTGCCGGGGTGGCGACGTTCGCCAACCTGTCGATCAACCGGTCCGGCACCGGGTACACCCTGAACGCCACAGCGGTCGGAGGCCCGCTCCCGGCCACGAGCGCCAGCTTCAACATCACCGGCGGACCGGCCGCCCAGTTGTTCTTCACCGTGCAGCCGCCAGCATTGGACACAGCGGGCTCGACACTCTCGCCGGCCGTCCAAGTCACGGCGCGTGACCTTCTCGGGAACACCGCCACGGGCTTCACCGGCAACGTCACGGTGGCGATCGGCAGCAATCCGGGCGGGTCCACCCTCGCCGGCACCACGAACGTCGCCGCCGGCGCGGGCATCGCCAACTTCAGCACCCTGTCGCTCAATAAGGTGGGGACAGGGTACACCCTGACCGCGGCCGCCGCCGGTGTGCTCGGCGCCACGAGCAACTCGTTCAACATCGCGCCCGGAC
>Ga0210138_1000095_pt1 | contig 20876 bp, 20 predicted proteins | sample Browns_ThreeSqC__FD_184850 | JGI IMG/M metagenome (GOLD analysis project Ga0210138, IMG submission 184850) | Wetland microbial communities from the San Francisco Bay, California, USA, that impact long-term carbon sequestration -... | ecosystem: Environmental > Aquatic > Marine > Wetlands ... | reverse complement strand
TGCGGAAGCGAACCAGCTTCAACTGAGGGGTTTCTCCAGGCTCGAGCGGCATACGCTCATCGTCGACCATGATCCAGCTGCCTGCGCGGCGCACGACCGCTTTCTGGTGCTCGAGACGCGCCGCACGCAGCAGGAAAAGCGCTGGGACATCGAGTGGCGCGTGAGGCCGCGGACGGAATCGGCGCGGTGAAGCGCGCCCTGGTGATCGTCAATCCGGCCGCGGGCCGCGGTCGGGCCGAGCGCCTGTGGCCCGCGGTAGAGCAAGCCTTGCGCGATGCCGGAGTGGCATTCGACATTGCGACCACGCGGGCCCCCGAGGAGGCTGTCGGGCTCGCCCAGCGCGCGGCAGGCGAATACGCCGCGGTGATCGCGGCGGGCGGCGATGGCACAGTGCACGAGGTCGTGAACGGCCTGCTGAGCGCCGCGCAAGGCGGCCCAGCGGCGGCGCTCGGCGTGCTGCCGCTGGGCAGTGGTGATGACTTTGCAAAAATGATTCCGCCGCAGGCGGCCATCGGCGCTCGCGCGCTCGAGTGGCGGGCGGCCGTGGCGATCATTGCGCGCGGCGAGACGCGGCGCTTCGACGCCGGGCAGATCGACGCGGGCGACTTGGTCGGCAGCGTGCGCCGCCGCTACTTCGCCAACGGCATGGACCTCGGCTTCGGTGCGCAGGGCGCGGCGAACGCGGCTGCAATGCCGAAGTGGCTGAAGGGGCGGGCGGCCTATTTCGGCGCGCTTGCCAGGACGCTGGTCGGGTACCCGCGCTTGCGCCTGCGGCTGAGCTGCGATGATGCGCCGCCCGAGACGCGCGAGGCGACCATCGCCGCGGTGATGAACGGGCGCTGCTTCGGTGGCAGCTTCTGGGTCTGTCCCGATGCGCAGGCCGACGATGGCCGGCTCGACGTCATGCTCGCGGACGCGCTCGGGCGATGCGCGATCCTTGCGCTGGTGCCGAAGGTGATGCGCGGCAGCCACACCAGGCATCCCCGCGTGCGCATGCTGCGTGCGCGGCGCATCGCGTTCGAGTCGGAAGCGCCGCTGGCAGTCGAGGCCGACGGCGAGCTGCCGTTTACGGCTGCGCGGCGCGTGGTGGTCAGCGTGCTTGCGGGGGCGCTGCCGGTACTTGCGTGAAACCGCGCGCGCGGTTCAGGGCTTCGGTCGCTCGAACTGCTTGAGGCGCACCTTGCCGTTTACGAACTGAACGCTGATCACGGCCTTGTCGTCGCGCCAGATCGCCGAGGTGCCCGACATGCCGAGCGCGCCCATGCTCGAGGTCTCGGCCGGCTGTCCGAGCAGGTCGATGACCTGCTGCTCGGTCATGCCGTCCTGAATGCGGCCGAAGTTTTCCTCGTTCAGCTTGGAGCCGCAGCCGGCGAGCGCGACGGCCAGCACAGTGGCGGCGAGCAGGCGGAAGATCATGTCCGTCATCATGCGCGTACTATAAGCGAGCCCGAAATCGATGGGGAGGACTTATGTCCGATTGGTCGATCGCACCGGTCATCGACTGGCTGATGCACAAGGGCCGGCTGATGGCTGCGCCGCAGGAGGTCGTCGGCGAGATCTGCACGCGCGTGCGCGACGCGGGCATGCCGATCGAGCGCGTCGGCTTCTTCTTCTGGACTCTGCATCCGCAGTACTGGGGCAACGCGATGTTCTGGGACGGCAAGAGCGTTGACCTGCGGCGCGCCGGCCCGGAGCTGCGCCAGCAGGAAACCTATCTCAACAGTCCGGTGGCGCGGATCATCGACGGCGAGCGCGTCATGCGCCGGCGCATCGAGCGCGACGACTGCCCGATCGACTACCCGGTGCTCGAGGAAGTGAAGGCGGCGGGCGCCACGGACTGGGTACTGTGCGAGGTCGTGTTCAGCAACGGGCAACGCAACGCGGTGAGCCTCGCGACGCGCAGGCCGGGCGGCTTCACCGACCACGACATTGCCGAAATCGAGAAGCTGCTGCACCCGTTTGCGCTGGTGATGGAGAACTTCACCAACCGCGAGCTGGCGCGAACGCTGCTCGAGACCTACCTCGGACGGCAGTCCGGCCTGCGTGTGCTCGAGGGCCAGATCCAGCGCGGCGACGGCGACGAAATCGACGCCGTGATCTGGTTCTCGGACCTGCGCGAGTCGACATCGCTGTCCGAGGCGCTCGGCGAACGTGCTTTTCTCGAACTGCTGAACGACTATTTCGAAGCGACGGCAGGCGCCGTGCTCGAGCACGACGGCGAGGTGTTGCGCTTCATCGGCGATGCCTCGCTCGCGGTGTTTGCTCTGCCTCAGGCCGGTGCACGCCGCGAGACCTGCGAGCGCGCGGTGGCGGCGGTGCGCGCGGCGCGTGCGCGGGTGCTGGCTGCGAACCGGCGCAGGACCGAGGCGGGTCTGCGCGGGTTCGATTTCGGAGTCGGCCTGCACCTGGGCCGCGTGCTGTACGGCAACATCGGCACCATCCAGCGGCTCGAGTTCTCGGTGATCGGTGCCGCGGCAAACCAGGCGGCGCGGATCGAGGCGCTGTGCAAGCGTACACGGACCGACGCGGTGGCTTCGCGGCCCGTGGTCGCGGAGCTCGGCGGCGCCTGGCCGAGTCTCGGGCGCTTCGAGCTGCCCGGGGTGAAGAGCGCGATGGAGGTCTACTCGGTGCCGCCCGCGTAACGCGGGCTCGCCTATGTGCCGGGGCGCTTGCCGCGGGTGTGCGCTTTGACCTTGCCGCGTTGCACGCGGTTGACGTCCTCCAGTTTGCGCCCGGCCGCATTGAACGCATCGCGCAGCGCAACGTACACGTCTTCGTGATGATCGCGGTTGATTGCGATGTCGTGCTGCGGGATGTGCAGCTCGACGCGCACGCAGAACTCCTTGCCCTGGTGCTTGTGCCGATCGCGCGACTCGACCACGACCCTGCAGCTGACGATGCCGGGATAAAATTCCTCCAGCTTTTCGGCCTTTTCGCGAATGCGCGCCTCGAGCGCGTCGGATTGCGGAATGTCGCGGAAGGTGATCTGGAGCGCGTTTTGCATGGCTTCTCTCTGAGGAGTTTGGTCAGGACCCGAATCCAACATAGGCGCTTGCGGACGCCGGTTTCTTGACTACCATCAACCCGACGTACCGCGGGCCAGAGTCGGACCCTCTTGGCGTCCCGTGCGGTGCGCGCGTGCGCCTGGCGAGCGGCTGCAGCGCGGCACTGCGCGTTGATCCACGTCAATCTGCGCGCGAGGATCCGCGCCAGCCTATCGGCTGGGAAATGCCCCTCGAAGAAAGGAGCTCCTGGTCATGACCAAGGCAATGTGGATCGTCGTCGCCAATTCGAGCCGCGCACGCCTGTTCGAAAGCCGTGGCGCGGGCGAAGGGATCGTGCTGGTGCGGGATTTCGAGCATCCGCAAAGCCGCGCCAAGGGGGCCGACCTGGCCTCGGACCGTCCCGGGCACACCGCGACCGATCAGGGCCGGCGCACCGCGCTCGACCCGGACACCGCGCCGAAGCGCGTCGCGCAACAGCAATTCGCGCGCGAGCTGGCACATACGCTCGAGCAGGGGCGGGTGGAGAACCGCTACAGTGCGGTGGTGCTCGTTGCATCCGCGCCGTTCCTCGGCGTCCTGCGTTCCGAAATGCCGCAGAGCGCGAGCGCCATGGTGCGCGAGGCGATCGACAAGGACTACACCGCACTCACCGAGCGCGAGCTGGCCGCGCAGCTGAGTGTCTCGCTCGCGCGCTAGAACGAGCGCGGCAGCCCGAGCACGTGCTCGGCGAGGTATGACAGGATGAGGTTGGTGGAGATCGGCGCGACGAGGTAGAGCCGCGTCTCGCGGAACTTGCGCTCGACGTCGTACTCGGCGGCGAAGCCGAAGCCGCCATAGGTCTGCAGGCAGACGTTGCCCGCTTCCCAGGAGGCTTTCGCCGCGAGGTGCTTGGCCATGTTCGCCTCCGCGCCGCAGTGCTTTCTCTCGTCGAATAGCGCCGCCGCCTTGTAGCGCATCAGGTTGGCGGCCTCGAGCTCCATGTAGCTTTCTGCGATCGGAAACTGGATGCCCTGGTTCTGCCCGATCGGCCGGCCGAAGACGACGCGGTCCTTGGCGTAGCGCGTCGCGCGCTCGATGAACCAGTAGCCGTCGCCGATGCATTCGGCGGCGATGAGAATTCTCTCGGCGTTCAGCCCGTCGAGGATGTAGCGAAAGCCCTTGCCCTCCTCGCCGATCAGGTTCTCCGCCGGGATCTCGAGGTTGTCGAGGAACACCTCGTTGGTTTCGTGGTTCACCATGTTGCGGATCGGGCGCATCGAGAGGCCTTTGCCCAGCGCCTCGCGCTTGTCTACGATGAACACCGACATGCCTTCGGATTTGCGCTTGACTTCGGCGAGCGGGGTCGTGCGCGCCAGCAGCAGCATGAGCTCCGAGTGCTGCAGGCGCGAGGTCCAGACCTTCTGCCCGTTGACGACGTAGCGATCGCCCTTCTTCACCGCGGTGGTCTTGATCGTCGTGGTGTCCGTTCCCGCGCTCGGCTCGGTGACGCCCATGGCCTGCAGGCGCAATTCGCCCGACGCGATCTTCGGCATGTACTTCTTCTTCTGCGCCTCCGAGCCGTTTCTCAGCAGCGTATTCATGTTGTACATCTGACCGTGGCAGCAGCCGGCGTTGCCGCCCGAGCGCGTGATCTCTTCCATGATCACGGTCGCCTCGGTGAGCGACAGGCCCGAGCCGCCGTATTCCTCGGGAATGAGTGCCGACATCCAGCCGGCCTCGGTCAGCGCATCCACGAAGGCCTCCGGATAGGCGCGCTCCTCGTCAACCTTCTGCCAGTAGGCAGAGTCGTACTGGCTGCACAGCGCGCGCATCGCGTCGCGCAGGTCCTGATGGGTCTGGGGTCCGAGGTTCATGCAGGGCTTTCGCTCATTCGGGTTTGAGGTGTTCCGAGCCTTCCGCGTCGGTGCGCCGCCACAGCTCGGGCGCGATCGGCGCGCGCGCCTCCTCCAGCAAGTGCCCGACCAGGCCGACCGCGCGCGCCATCACGCCGATGCCGCGGCACACGCGCCAGTCGAAGCCCATTTCGCAGGCGAGCGCGCCGAGCGCACCGGTCGCGTTCAGCGGCAGCGCCTTGCCCGCTACGCGCTCGGCGGCCTGCTGCACGCGCTCGATCAGGCGGCAGTAGGCGCCGTAGAAGCCGCAGTCGCGCGCGATCTCGAACAGGCGCGGCACGCGCGGGTCGACCGGCTTGTGGATGGGGTGACCGATGCCCGGCACGATTGCCTTGCGGGCGCGATGCGCGGAGACGATGTTCTGCGCGAGCGCCTCGAGGTCGACCTCCGCCTTGGGATCGGGCAGCGCCTCGACCAGCATGTGCGCGCAGGCCTCGGTCGAGCCGACGAACACGCTGCCCAGTCCGCACAGGCCGGCGGCGACCGCGGCCTGCATTGCCTCGGGCGCACCGTAGTAGGTCATGCGCGCTGCAATCGCCGAAGGCGTCAGGCCGTGCTCGACCAGGGTCACGACCATCGCGTTGAACAGGGTCGATTCCTGCGCGCTCGGCGCGCGCCCGGTCAGCTCGAGAAAAGCCATGTCGCCGAGATTGAAGTGGCCGAGGATCTCGCCCGGCAGGTCCTTGCCGCGCACGACGATGCGCTCGGCCGTGCTCCAGCCCATCTCGGAGCGGATCGGTTTTCGGGTTTTCGTCATCGCGGGTCTTACGCTCCGCCCGGGCCGGCGCCGGCACGCCGCCGCGTGCAATGCGCGCCCCAGGCCTGCGGGTTGATCAGGTTCGCGGGCCGCTCGCCGGCAAGCATGGCGAGCGTGAGCTGCGCGGCGGCGACGCCCATGCGCGCGCGCGATTCGCGCGTGATGCCTGCCAGGTGCGGAGTGAGCACCGCATTGTCCAGCCCGAACAGCGGATGCCCGGCCGCGAGGCGGTAATTCTCGAACACGTCGAGCATCGCGCCGCGGATGCGCCGCGCACGCAGCGCCTCGACCAGCGCCTGCTCGTCCACCACCGCGCCGCGCCCGACGTTGATCAGCCAGGCGCCGGGTTTCATGCGTTCGATGCGCTCGGCGTTGAACAGGTGATGCGTGTCACGCGTGAGCGGCGTGGTGACGACGACGAAATCGGACTCGGTCAGCAGGCGATCGAGTGTCACCGGTTCGGCTTCGAGCGGCATGCGGTTCAGCCGCCGCTGGGTGCCGAGCACGCGCATGCCGAAGCCGCGGTGAACGATGCCCGCCACACGCGCGCCGATCGCGCCGACGCCGACGATGCCGCAGGTCAGTCCGGCGATCTCGTGCACCTCTGCGCTGCGCGCGCGGGCCGCGTCCCAGGGTTCGCTGCGGATCGCGCTCGTGATCGCGGCGGCATTGCGCGCGAGCATGAGCATCGCCATGACGCAGTATTCGGCAACCGACTGCGCGTTCTCGCCCGGCAGATTGGCGACGAGGACGCCGTGCGCGTCGGCGGAGGCGAGCGGCACCAGGTCGGCGCCCGTGCCGTGGATGGTGACCGCACGCAGTCGCGGCGCGAATTCGAAAATGTCGTCCGGCAGGCGGCTGCGCGTGATCGCCGCGTCGCAGTCGCGCGCCAGGCGTCGCAGCGTGTCCGGCTCGCCGTCGGGCGACTCTACGACCTGCGCGGAGCGCGCGAGCAGCGTGACGCCCGCTGGGTCGATCGGATCGGTGAGCAAAACACGGTCGGTCACGCGGGTCACGCCGGACAGGGGAGACTGCTAGGATAGCAACATGGCCACCGGGTTCGATGCAGCGCGCGACCATCGTTTCGCTCCGACCCGCTGGTTCGAGGATTTTGCGCTCGGCGAGCGCTTCTACATCCCGTCGCGCACCCAGACCGAAGCCCTGTTTGCCGCCTTTCAGCTCGCCTCGGGCGACAACGATCCGATCCACTACGATGTCGAGTACTGCCGCAGGCGCGGCCATCCGGGGATGCTGGCGCACGGCATGCAGGTGATGATCCAGACCGCGGCGGGGGCGGGCGTGTTTCCGCAGCTGGTCGCCGACTCGCTGGTCGCGATGCTCGAATGCTCGGCAAAACTGGTCGCGCCGGTGTACAGCGGAGACACGCTGTACCCTTCGCTCGAGGTCGCGGAGCTGATCCCGCAGCGCACGACCGGCGTCATGGTGCTGCGCGCGACGGTGCACAACCAGAGCAACGTCCTGGTGCTCGAAGGCGCGCACCGCTACCTGCTGCGCAAGCGCCCGCAGGACTGAGTGCGATGGAGCTCGATCCGCTGCTGCGCAAGGCGCAGATCCTGCCGAGTGACGCCGCGGAGGCGGTCCTGGTCGGTCGCGCCTGGATTGCCGGAAATCCGGGCGGGCCGAGCCCGGTGTTGCTGCGCGCAGACGAGGTGCTCGACCTGTCCTCGCTCGCGCCGACCGTGGCGCAACTGCTCGAGGGCTACGATCTGGCGCGCCAGCTGACGCGCCTGGACGGCCTGCCCGCGGTCGGGCGCGTGGACGCGCTGCTCGCGGCGAGCGCAGCGGGGCCGGCGGGTGCGGTACGAACGCGCTTTCTCGCACCGGTCGACCTGCAGGTGATCAAGGCGAGCGGCGTGACCTTCGTCGCCAGCCTGCTCGAGCGCGTGATCGAGGAACAGGCGCGCGGCGATCCGTCGCGGGCGCAGGCGATCCGCGCGAAGATCGACGCGCTGGTCGGTGGCGATCTGAGCGCGGTCCGGCCGGGCTCGGAGGCGGCGATGGCGCTCAAGAAGACGCTGATCGAGCAGGGCGCCTGGTCGCAGTATCTCGAGGTCGGCATCGGGCCGGATGCCGAGATCTTCACCAAGTGCCCGCCGCTCGCCTCGGTCGGCGTCGGCGCCGACATCGGCATCCTGCGCAGCTCGACCTGGAACAATCCGGAGCCCGAGGTCGTGCTCGTGGTCAATGCACGCGGCGAAGTGGTCGGCGCGACGCTCGGCAACGACGTCAATCTGCGCGACCTCGAGGGACGCAGCGCGCTGCTGCTCGGGCGCGCCAAGGACAACAATGCCTCGAGCGCGATCGGCCCCTTCGTGCGCCTGTTCGACGGCCGCTTCACCATCGACAGCGTGCGCGCGGCCGATGTCGCGCTGAAAGTCGAGGGCGACGACGGCTTCACGCTCGAGGGCGTCAGCTCGATCTCCAAGATCAGCCGCGACCCGCTCGAGATCGTGCGCCATGCGATGAACGAGAATCACCAGTATCCGGACGGACTGGCGCTCTACCTCGGCACGATGTTTGCGCCGGTTCAGGACCGCGGCGCGCCAGGACAGGGCTTCACGCACAAGCCGGGCGACCGGGTGACGATCTCGACGCCGTCGCTCGGCGCACTGGTCAACCGCGTGCGCTACTGCGACGAGATCGAACCCTGGAGCTTCGGCGCGGGCGCGCTGATGCGCAACCTCGCACAGCGCGGCCTGCTGAAACACTGATTGGACAAGAGGAGGAGGATCGCATGAGCACCCTGCACCAGAACCTGATCGGCGGCCAGTGGCTGCCGGGCGCCGGCGTAAACGTCAACAGGAACCCGTCGGATCTGTCCGACGTCGTCGGCGAATTCGCACAGGCCGACGCCGCCCAGGCCCAGGCCGCGATCGCGGCGGCGAAAGCCGCGTTTGCGAAGTGGGGCTGGTCGAGCATCCAGGAGCGCGCCGACATCCTGGACCGCGCAGGCAGCGCGATCCTCGCGCGCAAGGACGAGCTGGGCAGGCTGCTCGCGCGCGAGGAAGGCAAGACCCTGCCAGAAGCAATCGGCGAATCCGCGCGTGCCGGCTACATCTTCAAGTTCTTTGCCGGCGAGGTGCTGAGGATCGAAGGCGAGAAGCTTGCCTCGGTGCGCCCCGGCGTCGACATCGAGCTCACGCGCGAGCCGCTCGGCGTGATCGGCATCATCACGCCGTGGAATTTTCCGATCGCGATTCCCGCCTGGAAGATCGCTCCCGCGCTCGCCTACGGCAACTGTGTCGTGTTCAAGGCCGCGGACCTGGTGCCGGGCTGCGCCTGGGCGCTCGCCAGGATTCTGGAGGAGGCGGGCGTGCCCGCCGGTGCGTTCAACCTGGTGATGGGACGCGGCGCGGTGGTCGGCGAAGCGATCGTCGCCTCGCCCGACGTCGCCGCGATCTCGTTTACCGGCTCGGTCGAGACCGGGCACGGCATCGCGCAGCGCGCGGTCGCGCAGGGCAAGAAAATCCAGCTCGAGATGGGCGGCAAGAACCCGATGGTGGTGCTGGACGACGCCGATCTCGCCGTCGCGCTCGGCGCCTGCGTGAACGGCGCTTTCTTCTCCACCGGACAGCGCTGCACCGCCTCGAGCCGGCTGATCGTCACCCAGGGTATCCACGACAAGTTCGTCGCCGCGCTGCGCGAGAAGATGCAGGCGCTCAAGGTCGACAACGCGCTCAAGTCCGGCGTCGACATCGGGCCGGTGGTGGACCAGTCGCAGCTCAACCAGGACCTGTCGTACCTGGACATCGGACGCAAGGAGGGGGCGAAGGTGTTCGGCGGAGACGTCCTCGGGCGCGAGACCGAGGGCTACTACCTGCAGCCGGCGCTGTTCACCGACACCCACAACGGCATGCGCATCAACCGCGAGGAGATCTTCGGCCCCATCGCCAGCGTGATCCGGGTGAAGGATTACGACGAGGCGCTCGCGGTCGCGAACGACACCCGTTTCGGGCTCTCGGCAGGCATCTGCACCACTTCGCTGAAGCACGCCTCGCACTTCAAGCGCAACGCCCAGGCCGGCATGGTGATGGTCAACCTGCCGACCGCCGGCGTCGACTACCACGTGCCTTTCGGCGGGCGCAAGGGCTCGAGCTACGGTCCGCGCGAGCAGGGCCGCTACGCGGCCGAGTTCTACACCACGGTGAAGACCGCGTACACGCTCGCCTGACAGGCCGGGGGCTCAAGCCTCTACACGCTACAATCCGCGCCCCATGCTACCCGTCACACTGCGGCTGCCGGTGACCATGCTCGCCCAGCCCGACGGGACGACCTGCGGACCGACCTGCCTGCACTCGATCTACCGCTACTGGGGCGAGCGCGAAACGCTGCGCAAGATCATCGCGCGCACGCGCAGGCTCGAGCACGGCGGTACCTATGCGGTGTTCCTCGCCTGCGATGCTCTGCGCAAGGGGCTCGAGGCGACGATCTATACCTACAACCTGACCGTGTTCGATCCCACCTGGTTTCGCGCCGGCGTCGACATCGCGGACAGGCTGCGGCGCCAGCGCGACCGCAAGCCGGAGCCGCAGCTGGTGCGCGCGACCGAGGGCTACCTGGAGTTTCTCGCGCTCGGCGGGAGGCTGCGCCTTGCCGACCTGACGCGCGCGCTGGTGCGCGGCATCCTGCGCCGGCGGCTGCCGATCCTGACCGGACTATCGTCTACCTTTCTCTACCGCAGCGCGCGCGAGTACGGCCCGAACGATGTACCGGACGACGTGCGCGGCAATCCCGCCGGGCACTTCGTCGTGCTCGCGGGCTATGACCGGCGCGCGCGCAGCGTGCTCGTAGTCGACCCCTACGGGCCGCATCCCTACGGCTCGAGCCGGCGCTACTGGATCAACATCGACCGCGTGCTCGGCGCCGTGCTGCTCGGCATCGTCACGCACGACGCGAACCTGCTGGTCATCAACCCCCGCAGCCGGATCCGCAAGCGATGAGCATCCTGATCGTGGTGGACGAGCCGCGCCAGTGGCCGCTGCAGATCGCGGGGGTCACGCTGGTGCCGGCGCGCGCCTACCTGACCGATCCGGCCTACAACGAATCCCACACCGGCAAGGTCTTCAACCTGTGCCGCTCGTACCGCTACCAGAGCCTCGGCTATTACGTGTCGCTGCTGGCGGAAGCGCGCGGGCACAAGCCGCTGCCGCGCGTGAGCACGATCGAGGACCTGCAGTCGCGCAACCTCGTACGGCTGCTGACCGAAGGCATGGAGGACCTCATCCAGCGCTCGCTCGCACCGATCAAGTCCGACGAGTTCGAGCTCAGCATCTACTTCGGGCGCAACGTCGCGGCGCGCTACGATTCGCTCTGCCAGCACCTGTTCCATCTGGTGCCGGCGCCGCTGCTGCGCGCGACCTTCAGGCGCCGGCGCGGCGAGTGGCGCGTGCAGGGCATCCGGCCGATCGCCGCCAACGACATTCCGGAGCAGCACAAAACCTTCCTCCTCGAAGCTGCGACCAACTACTTCGAGGGCCGCTACCGGCGCGCGCGGCGGCGCGCCGAGCCGCGCTTCGACCTCGCCATCCTGCACGATCCGATGAATCCCGAGCCGCCGTCGAACGGCCGGGCGCTGGCCAAGTTCGAGCGCGCCGCCGAGGCGGTGGGCATGGCCTGCGAGCTGATCCAGCGCGACGACATCGGCCGGCTGGGTGAATTCGACGCGCTGTTCATCCGCGACACCACCTTCGTCAATCACTACACCTACCGCTTCGCGCGCCGTGCGGCGGCCGAAGGGCTGGTCGTGATCGACGACCCGGAATCGATCCTGCGTTGCAGCAACAAGGTCTATCTGGCCGAGCTGTTCGACCGCTACGACGTGCCGGTGCCGAAGACGCTGCTGGTGCACAAGGGCAACACCGACCAGATCGTCTCCACCCTCGCGCTGCCCTGCGTGTTGAAGCGCCCCGACGGCGCGTTCTCCCTCGGCGTGAAGAAGGTCGAAACCCCCGACCAGCTCAAGCACGAGGTGGATGCGATGCTGGACGACTCCGAGCTGGTCGTGGCGCAGGAGTGGCTGCCGACCGACTTCGACTGGCGCGTCGGCATTCTCGACCGGCGCGTGCTCTACGTGTGCAAGTACTACATGGCGCGCGGGCACTGGCAGGTGGTGCGGCGCGAAGGCGAGGGCAAGACAGTCGAGGGGCGCTCGGTGACCCTGGCGGTCGGCGAGGCGCCCGGCGAGCTGCTCAAGATCGCGCTCAAGGCGGCCAACCTGATCGGCGACGGCTTCTACGGCGTCGACCTGAAGCAGGCGGGCGAGCGCTTTTTTGTCGTCGAGGTGAACGACAACCCGAGCGTAGACGCCGGCGTCGAGGACGAGGTGCTCAAGGACGCGCTCTATCGCGAAATCATGGGCACGGTCGTGCGGCGCATCGAAGAGCGCAAGCGCACGCGCTGAATGGCACCGCGAGCCTTGCACGCGTTTGCGGGCGTCGGCATCGAGCTGGAGTACGTTCTGGTCGATCGCGATTCGCTCGAGGTGCGGCCGATCGCCGATCAGCTGTTGCGCGACGCCTCGGGAAAGGTGGCAAACGCGCTGAATCGCGGCCGCTTCGGCTGGTCGAACGAGCTGGTGCTGCACCTGCTGGAGCTGAAAAGCGAGCGTCCGGAGGCCGCGCTCGAGTCGCTCGCCGAGGGATTCCAGGACGAGGTGCGCGCGATGAACGCGCGCCTCGCGCCGCTCGGCGCGAGGCTGATGCCGACCGGCATGCATCCCTGGATGGACCCGCGCAGCGAAGTGCGGCTCTGGCCTCATGAATACGCCGAGATCTACGCGATCTACGACCGCGTGTTCGACTGCCGGCGCCACGCCTGGGCCAACGTACAGAGCATGCACCTCAACCTGCCGTTCGCGGGCGATGCGGAGCTCGCGCAACTGCTCGCCGCAGCACGCCGGGTGCTGCCGATCCTGCCGGCGCTCGCGGCGAGCTCGCCGATCGCCGACGGCGCGCGCCAGGCGGCGCTCGACTACCGCATGCACTGCTACCTCACGCATGCCGCGCGGGTGCCCGCGATGCTTGGCGAGATCATTCCGGAGCCGGTGCGCAGCGAGGCCGCGTACCGCGCGGAGATCCTCGCGCCGATGTACCGCGAGATCGCGCCCTTCGATCCCGCGGGCGTGATGCAGGACGAATGGCTCAATGCGCGCGGCGCGATCGCACGCTTCGATCGCAGCGCGCTCGAGCTGCGCGTGCTCGACACGCAGGAATGCCCGGCGATGGACCTTGCCGTGGCTGCCGCCGCAATCGGCGCGCTGCGCGCCTGCTACGACGGGCGTCTGGCGAACGAGGATCCCGCCGCGCCGTTTCCGACCGCCCGCCTGGTGAAGATCCTGCGTGCGTGCATCGCCGATGCCGATGCGGCGGTCATCGACGACGCCGAGTACCTCGCCGGGATGGGGCTGCGCGTCCAGCGCGCGAGTGCTGGCCAGCTGTGGCGAAAGCTGATCGAAACGACGCTGCCCCTGGTCGGCAGTGCCGAGGACCAGGTGCTCTGGAACGAGCGCCTCGAGCTGATCCTGAGCGAAGGTCCGCTTGCGCGCCGCATTCTGCAGGCCGTGGGGCCGGGTCTGCCGCGCAATCGCCTCGAGGCGGTCTACGCCGAGCTGTGCGACTGCCTGGAGGCGGGCCGACCGTTCAGCGCCGAGGGCTGAGGATGGCTGCGCGCCTGCGCCACGCGATCGTGGTGAGCTGCGAGCACGGCGGCAATGCGGTGCCGGCGCGCTATCGGCCGCTGTTCGCCGCGCACCGTGCGCTGCTCGCCAGCCATCGCGGATACGACCGCGGCGCGCTCGCGATGGCGCGCACGCTGGCGGCCGCGTTCGGCGCGCCGCTTGCGGCGGCGACGACCACGCGGCTGCTGGTCGACCTCAACCGCTCGCCGGGCCATCCGCAGCTGTACTCGCGCGTCACGCGCAGCGCGAGCCCGGCGGTGCGCGAAAGCATCTTCGAGCGGCACTATCTGCCGCATCGCCGGCGCGTGGAATCCCTGGTCGGCCGCTCGATCGGGAGCGGGCGTCCGACGCTGCACCTTTCCTGCCACAGCTTCGCCGCGGTGTTCGACGGCGTGGCGCGCAACGCGGACGTAGGTCTGCTGTACGACCCGGCGCGCGCTGCGGAGGCGGCATTGTGCGAAGCCTGGCAGCGCGAGCTGCGGGTCCTCTCGCCCGACTTGCGCGTGCGGCGCAACTATCCGTATCTTGGCAGGGCGGACGGCTTCACCACCTGGTGGCGGCGGCGCCATCCTGAAACCGTGTATCTCGGCATCGAGCTGGAACTGAACCAGGCAACCATGGTGCAGCCGCGTGCCCGGGTGCGGCGCGCGCTGCTCATCGAGGCGCTCAGGCGCGTGCTCGCCGCACGATGATGCCGCGCCGCCTCGCGCCGATCCTCGCGCTTGCGCTCCTCGGCGGCTGCGCGCTCGCACCGCCCGAGCGCGCGCCGCGCCTCACGCCCGCGGACGACATCCTGCCGAATTTCATCGTGCCCGATGCGCGCGCGCGCATGGTGTATCTCGCGCAGCAGGAATGGACGCTGTTCGGGCGGCCGGTGCTGCGCGAAGAAGGCGCGGAGGCGTTTCTCGAGTTTCCGCCGGGGGTCGAGGCGACGCACGAGGTGCAGGGACCGATGCTGACGCGCGTGCTGACCTATTGGTACGCCGTGAGCGTCCAGCCGATCGTGGGCAACCAGGGTGAGCTGAGACCCTGGTCGGCTGCGTTCATCAGCTGGCTGGTGCGCAGCGCCGGGGTGCCGCGGAACGCTTTTCCGCCCAGCGTGCTGCACTGGGACTACATCGAGTATGCGCTAGACGGCCATAGCGCCAGCTTTGTCGCGCGGGATGCGAGCGTCTACGCGCCACAGGTCGGCGATCTGCTTTGCGCGCCGCGCGGCGAGGCCTTCGTCGCCGAGGTGCGCGACTTTGCAAGCCTGCGGCGCGGCTCCTATCACTGCGATCTGGTCGTCGAGCGGCGCGCGGGCGAGCTCGACGTGATCGGCGGCAACGTCGGCGACGCCGTTTCGCTCAGCCGCGTCGCGCTCGATGCCGAGGGGCGCGCGCTGCCGAGCGCGTCCCGGCCTTGGGTGGTCGTTCTCGAGCAGCGTTGAGCGCCGCAGCGCGCCGGGCGTCGGCGGGAACAAGACCCTCGCCTGCGCGTTTGCCCGGTATGCGGCGACGCGTGTCCGGCCGAGGACGCTGGGGCCCCGTCCGGGGACCGGCGGCGCTGCTGCTCGTGCTCATGACGCTTAGCGCCGGCGCGAGCCCCGTGGCGCCGTGCCCAGGGACGGTCGAGCAGACCTTTCCCGCCTACGGTCCGCTCGACGAAGCGCCGAAGGTCGCGATCTGGCGCCACATTGATCTTTCGCGTGCGGCTGCCTGTCTCGGCGGCCTGCGCGAGCGGATGGAGGTCGTCGTCGCGCTGGCGGGGCGATTCCGCTCTTCGCTCTCGGTGGAGGAGATGGCGCGGCGCGTGGGCGCGATCTCGAAGACCGAGGGCCTGCGCTACTGGTCGGTGACCGATGGCGACTGGCGGGCGCTGCTGAGCGAAGCGTTCGCGCTTGCGGCGCCCGATGTCGAGCGCCGGCGGCCCGACTTCAGCGCCGCGGAGCTGCTCAGCGGACGGGTGCTCTACACCGCGCAGCGCGACACTCGCTCGACCGGCCTCAACCTGTACCGCTTCGTAGGGCGCCGGATCGATGCGAGGCGAATGGTGATCGAGAGCTGCAACGTTTCGCCCATCCGATTTATTTTCGTAGAGCTGTACGCCCCGGGTGCACTGCGGGTGATCCATTTCCTGGAACGGGCCGACTCCGGGGTGTGGGCGGCGTACACGCTGTCTGCGGTGCGCAGCGGCACGCTCGAGCAGGATCCGAGGTCGCTCATCAACCGCTCGGCGGCCTATTACCGTTACCTGTCCGGCGTGGCGAGCGACCGCGACCCGCCGCTCGCGCCCTGAGGCGGGTCTCAGAGGAACGTCGTGTCGGCCTCGAGCCCGAGCAGGTGCTGGCCCACGGTCTCGAAGTGCGCCGCGCGTCCCTGCAGCTGCTGGCAGATCGTGTGCAGATCGCGAAATCTGCGCTCGAAAGGCTGAGCGGCGAACACCGCGCTCGCCCCGGCAGCCTCGTAGGCGAATTCTCCGGCCTCGCGCGCGGCATGGATCACGTGCGTCGAGCAGAGCCTGATGCGCATACGCTGCTCGAGCGTGATCCTTCGCGTCGCCTGCACCGCGTCGCATATGTCGCCGATCGAGTGCATCAGATAGCTCTCGGCCGACTCGAGCTTCGCCCGCGCGCGCGCGACGCCCGCCTGGACCACCGCGTTCTCGCGCAGGGTGGCGCGCATGCCGCGCGGCACCTTGTGCGACGCGAGTTCGATGAAAGCATCGAGCATTTCCTGCGCCACGCCTAGCGCGATGGCTGCGAAGCCGCAGGAAAACAGGTTGTGGATCGACAAGCAGTACAGCCACCCCGGCTCGCGGTTCTCCACCGGGCTTTCGCGGTGCACGCTGTAGGCCTCTGCAACGAACAGGTCGTCAACCGCAAAGGCATCGCTCGCCGTGCCGCGCAGGCCGATCACATCCCAGATGTCCTCCAGTTTCGCTGCCGACGCGGGGATGAGGAACACGCGCTTGCGCGTGCGCTCATCGCCCGAGCGCCGCGGGCTGCCGTCGGCGTCGAACACCGGGCACTGCGGCCCGAGCCAGGTCGCCTGGCGCATGCCGCTCGCGAAAGACCAGCGGCCACTGACGCGGTAACCGCCTTCGCAGACGACTGCGCGCACCGCGCCCTGCGCCGGCCCCCACGCGAGCACCGCGCGCGGGTCGCTGAAGATCGCCTGCGCGACTGCCGGGTCGAGGTAGGCGGCGACGATCGCGCACACCGCGTTCTGGCCGATGTTCCAGGCGACGCTCGCGTCGGCGCGCGCGATCGCCTGCACCGTGCGCATGAAGGCGAGCGGGTGCACTTCGCCACCGCCATAGCGGCGCGGCAGGAACATGCGGTACAGCTCGGCTGCGTGCAGCGCATCGAGCAGATCGTCGGGGATGCGGCGCGTGCGTTCGATCTGGTCGGCCGCCGCCGCGATGCGCGGTGCGAGCGCCTCTACGCGCGACAGAAGGCGCTCGGTTTGTGCGCTCAGCGCGCAGGCGTCGGTCAGTGGTTCACGTTGCATGTGCTCTGGGGCTGGCGGGGCGGTCGTGTGCGATTCTAGCGTTCCTGCAGCATTGGTTAGAATTGCGCGCTCACCGAGCGCTCGCCACATGATCCGCGTCGTCAATCTCAGCCTCATCCGCGGCACGCAGCTGCTGCTGGAAGGCGCCGACGTGGCGATCCAGCCGGGCGAGCGCCTCGGTCTGATCGGCGCCAACGGCTCGGGCAAGACGAGCCTGTTCGCGCTGCTGCGCGGCGAGCTGCACGCCGACAAGGGCGACGCCGAGTTCCCGGCGCAGTGGCGCCTGTCGCACGTCGCACAGGAGACGCCCGCGGTCGAGCGCAGCGCGGTCGACTACGCGATCGACGGCGACACGACGCTGCGCCGGCTGGAAGCGGCGCTCGCGGCCGCGGAAGCGGCCAACGACGGCAACCGGATGGCCGAGCTGCATGCGGCGCTTGGCGATGCCGATGCATACACCGCGCGCACGCGCGCCGAGCAGCTGCTGATGGGCCTCGGCTTCACCATCGCGCAGCTGACCGAGCCCGTGGCGGGCTTCTCCGGGGGCTGGCGCATGCGCCTCAACCTGGCGCAGGCGCTGATGTGTCCCTCGGACCTGCTGCTGCTCGATGAGCCGACCAATCACCTCGACCTGGACGCGATCATCTGGCTCGAGGACTGGCTGCGGCGCTACCGCGGCACGCTGATCGTGGTGTCGCATGACCGCGACTTCCTCGACGCGGTTGTTGAGGTGATCGTGCACATCGATCAGAAGAAGCTGCGCCGCTACAGCGGCGACTACTCGAGCTTCGAGCGCCAGCGCGCGCAGGCGCTGGTGCTCGCCGCCGCGCAGCAGGCCAGGCAGGCGCGCGAGCGCGCGCACCTGCAGTCGTTCATCGACCGCTTCCGCGCCAAGGCGAGCAAGGCACGCCAGGCGCAGAGCCGCATGAAGATGCTGGCGAGAATGGAGGAGCTCGCGCCGCTGCACGCCTCGGCGCCGTTCGCCTTCGAGTTCCTCGAACCGCGGCGTGCGCCCGATCCGCTTCTCGTGCTGGAGGAGGTCGATGCCGGCTATCGCGGCGCCGAGGCCGACGGCGCCGACCGGGTGGTGTTGCGCGGCGTGGGTTTTTCGTTGCGCGCGGGCGAGCGCTACGGCCTGCTCGGAGTGAACGGGGCGGGCAAGTCGACGCTCATCAAGACCGTCGCCGGCGAGCTCGCGCCGCTCGCGGGTTCGGCGGTGTACGGCAGGGGCCTGGTGATCGGCTACTTCGCGCAGCACCAGGTCGAGATGCTGCGCGACGACGAATCGCCGCTCTGGCACCTGCGCCGCGCATCGCCGGAGGCGCGCGAGCAGGCGCTGCGCGACTACCTTGGCGGCTTCAATTTCCCGGGCGACATGGCGACCGGGCCGATCAGGCATTTTTCCGGCGGCGAGAAGGCGCGGCTTGCGCTCGCGCTCATCGTCTGGCAGCGGCCGAACCTGCTGCTGCTAGACGAGCCGACCAACCACCTCGATCTCGAAACGCGCGAAGCGCTCACCGTGGCGCTCGCTCAGTTCGAGGGCACGCTGGTGCTCGTGTCGCACGACCGGCACCTGCTGCGCGCAACCACCGAGCAGCTGCTGATCGTGCGCGATGCCAAGGTGCAGCCCTTCGACGGTGACCTGGACGACTATCGCGACTGGCTGCTCGGGCGCAGCGCAGCGCCGAAGACCGAGGCCGCTGCCGCGCCGGCGTCCCGCTCGGACGACGGCGCCTCGCGGCGCGCCGGGCGGCGCGAAGCCGCCGAGGCACGCCAGCGCGAGGCCGTAGTGCGCAGGCCGATCGAGTCGCGCCTCAAGCGGCTCGAGGCGCAGCTCGAGAAGGCGGGCGCGCGCAAGGCCGAGATTGACGCGCGCCTCGCCGATCCGGCCCTGTACGCCGGCGACGGCAAGGACGAGCTCCAGAACCTGCTGCTCGATCAGGCCTACGTCGCGCGCGAGCTTGCGCAGCTCGAGGCCGAATGGCTCGAGAACCAGGCCCTGCTAGAAAATCGGGGTCAGACCCCTGTGGATAACTTTTAAGGCAATCAGCGTATGACCGATCGACGGCGCAGCGGCGTCAAGGCCTACCGCAACAAGGCATTCCTGAACAGCAAGCACGCGCGTCCCCTGCGCATCCTTGCCGAGTACCTGGAGCCGAAAAGCCGCTTCGAGGCCGAGAGGGTGGACGACACCATCGTCTTCATGGGGTCGGCGCGCACGAAGCCGCGCGACATCGCCGAGGCGGCGCTGCGCCGGGCACAGCTGGAGGAGGGAGATCCCGAGCGCGCGCAGGCCGACCTGCGCATGTCGGTGTACTACGAGGCGGCGCGCGAACTTGCCTTCCGCCTCACGCAGTGGTCGAAGTCACTCGACCGCAAGGAGCGCCGCTTCGTCGTCTGCACCGGCGGCGGTCCGGGAATCATGGAGGCGGCGAGCCGCGGCGCGGCCGAGGCGCGCGGCATGAACGTCGGCCTGACGATCTCGATCCCGATCGAGGAGTTCGACAATCCCTACGTCACGCGGGAGCTCGCCTTCCATTTTCACTACTTTTTCATGCGCAAGTTCTGGTTCGCCTACCTGGCGAAGGCGGTGATCGTCTTTCCGGGCGGCTTCGGTACCCTGGACGAGCTGTTCGAGCTTTTGACGCTCGTGCAGACGAAGAAAATGACCAAGCCGATGCCGATCGTGCTCTTCGGCACCGAGTACTGGCGCGAGGTGATCGATTTCGACGCGCTGGTACGCCACGGCATGATCAACGCCGAGGATCTCGAGCTGATGTATCGCACCGATTCGGTCGACACGGCCTACGACTGGCTGGTCGCGCGGCTGAGCGAGTACGCGATCGATCAGCCGGGGGCGATGCTCTAGCGATTGCGGCGCGGCATCGTCAAGCGCGGGCTCTGAGGGCGGGCGGCGCCGCGAGCAGCGCGGCGGCGAGCGCGGCGAAGCCGAGCGCGGCGAACGTGACGAGCGAGGCATCGTAGCTTCCGGTCGTGTCGCGCAGCACTCCGGAGAGTACCGGTCCGGCGGCCTGCGCGCTGACCTGCACCGTGAGCGCGACGCCGCGGATCGCGCCGAAGCTTCGCCTGCCGAAATAATCCGCCCATGCGATCGGCAGCGTGGTGATCAGGCCGCCCACGCCGACGCCGAACAGCCCGGCCGCGAGATAGGCGCTCGGCGCATCGCGCACCGAGAGCATCAGCACGCAGCTCGCGCCGAGCGCGAGGCCGACGAGCGCGAGTGCCGCGCGCAGCCCGATGCGCCGCGGCCAGAAGCCGAACGCGAAGCCGGCGATGCCGGAGAGCAAAGCGAAGGTGCTCACCGCGCCCGCAGCGACCGCCGCATCGAGACCCCGCTCGATGAGATACGGCGCCTGGTGCAGGCTGATGCCCGACTGCACCGGGTAGACGAGCAGGGTGAACAGCGACAGCAGCCAGAACGCCGGCGTCGCCACTGCCTGCCTGCGCGTGAACGCCGGTTCCGGCGTCTGCGCGGGCGCGCCCGCTTGCGCCGCCGCGCGCGCCGACCCCCGTTCGCCGTCGGGCCGCTGCCCGATGTCCTCCGGCCGGCGCACGTGCAGCAGCCAGGTCGGCAGAAAGCCGATGACGAGCACCGTGGCGCCGACCGCGAGCCAGGCCGTGCGCCACCCGCTCGCCCGCATGACGAGGTGCGCAATCATCGGCATCGCCACCAGTCCGGCCATCAGCGCGACGGTCGAGATCGAGGTCACGAAGGTTCGCCCACGGACGAACCAGTTGACGATCGAGCCGTAGATGCCGAGGTCGTAGGGCCCCGCGAAGTTCATGCGCGCGACGCAGTACAGCAGGTAGAAGACGAGCAGCGACTCGGTGAACGACAGCAGCAGGAGCGGGATCGCGGTGAGCAGCACCGCGAAGCACAGCACCGCGCGCGCGCCGTTGCGGTCGAGGAAGGGACCGAGGAGTGGCGAGACGAGCGCGCCGAGGATGCCGCCGACCGAGACCGCGCCCGAGATCTCGGTGCGCGACCATCCGAATTCGACGGTCATCGGTTCG
>Ga0210138_1000094_pt1 | contig 20889 bp, 15 predicted proteins | sample Browns_ThreeSqC__FD_184850 | JGI IMG/M metagenome (GOLD analysis project Ga0210138, IMG submission 184850) | Wetland microbial communities from the San Francisco Bay, California, USA, that impact long-term carbon sequestration -... | ecosystem: Environmental > Aquatic > Marine > Wetlands ... | reverse complement strand
GTTGACGTGGTCGTCGCCGCGGATCACGTGGGTGATGTCCATGTCGAGATCGTCTACCACGACGCCGAAATTGTAGGTCGGTACACCGTCGGCGCGCAGGATCACGAGGTCGTCGAGCTCTTCGTTCGGAAAGCTGACCGGCCCCTTGACCAGGTCGTGCCAGCCGACCTCGCCTTCCTGCGGCGTGCGAAAGCGCACCACCGGTGCCCGGTCGGTCGGCCGCACGAGCCCCGCGGCCCGCGCGCGCTCGGGCCGCCAGCGCCCGTCGTAGCGCGGCTTGTCGCCGCGCGCGCGCTGCGCCTCGCGCAACGCATCGAGCTCGTCCTTGGTCGCCCAGCAGTAATAGGCGTGGCCCGCCGCGATCAGCTGCTCTGCGACCTCGGTGTAGCGCTCGAGCCGCTTCATCTGGAAGAACGGTCCCTCGTCCCAGTCGATGCCGAGCCAGGCGAGTCCCTCGAGGATCGCGTCGACCGAGGCGCGCGTCGAGCGCTCGAGGTCGGTGTCCTCGATGCGCAGCACGAAGGCGCCGCCGTGGCGCCGTGCGTAGGCCCAGGAAAAAAGCGCCGTGCGCGCGCCACCGATGTGGAGGAATCCGGTCGGACTGGGGGCAAAACGGGTGCGGATCACGGCGGGTCGCTGGCGGCAGGCGACGGTCGGCGTCGCGGCGCGTATTCTACCGGCGCGCCTCCACCGGAACACTCGCCATGCACCGACTCTTTCGTCTCGCGATCGCAGCCGCGCTCTGCACGCTCGCTGCGGTGACGGCGAGCGCCGCCGAGCGCGAGCCCGACGTCAACTACATTCCGACGCCGCAGGACGTCGTCGACGACATGCTGCGCCTGGTCGACCTGCGGCCGGGCGACGTGCTCTACGACCTCGGCTCGGGCGACGGGCGCATTCCGATCACCGCAGCCAGACGCTACGGCATCCGCGCGGTCGGCATCGACATCGATCCGGTGCGCGTCGACGAAGCCGAGGCGAACGCACGCGAGCGCGGCGTCTCGCAGCTGGTCGCATTTCGCCAGGAGGACCTGTTCGAGGCCGATTTCAGCGACGCGACGGTCGTCACGCTGTATCTGTTCCCGGACCTCAATCTGAAGCTGCGCCCTCGCCTGCTGGCGCTCAGGCCCGGAACGCGAATCGTCTCGCACCGCTTCGACATGGGCGACTGGCGACCGCAGAAAACCCTGCACGTGGGCGACAACGTCGTCTACTTCTGGACCGTGCCGGAGCCGGTCGTGGCGGCGCCGCGCCAGCTGCCGCCCGACGCCGCGGGACTGCCCTGAGCACCCCGCGCACGGCTCTCACCGCAGCAGCGTAAAGTACCGCCAGATACCGCCAGACGATCGTTCAGGAGGATCCCCACCAGTGCTGCGCAGGTCCGAGCACACGCACGCCGAGCAACTCGAGGCGATCGCGGCGCTCGTGCGCAAGCGCGCACCGAAAGCCGAGCGCGCAGATCTCGAAGCGTTCGTACGCAGCTACTTCCGCCGCGTCGCGGCGGAGGACCTCGCCGAGCGCGCGGCAGAAGACCTGTTCGGCGCAGCCCTTTCGCATTGGGACCTGGCGCGCCAGCGCGCGCCGGGGTCAGAACGCCTGCGCGTGTTCAATCCGACCATGGACGAGCACGGCTGGGAGTCGACCCACACGGTGGTCGAGATCGTGACCGACGACATGCCGTTCCTCGTAGACAGCGCGACGATGGCGGTCAACCGGCGCGGGCTGACGCTGCACCTGTTCATCCACCCGATCGTGCAAGTGGCGCGCGATGCGAAGGGCGTGCGCCGCGCCTCCGCCGATGGCGCGACGCTGCACGAGTCGCTGATGCACATAGAAGTCGACCGGCTGGTCGATCCGGCAGCGCTGCAGACGCTCGCGGACGAGATCGCGGGCGCGCTTTCCGACGTGCGCGCCGCGGTGGCGGACTGGCGGGCGATGCGCGACAGGATTCTCGAGATCACCGCCAAGCTCGACGCCGCACCGCTGCCGGCCGAGGAGATCGCCGAGGCGCGCGCGTTCCTCAGCTGGCTGGCGAACGATCACTTCACCTTTCTCGGCTACCGCAACCACGACCTGGTCCGCGTCGAGGGCGAAGACGGGCTGCGCGTGGTCGCGGACTCCGGCCTCGGGCTGCTGCACGCGGCGCCCGGCACCGATCTCTCGGCGAGCTTCGCCGCGCTCCCGCCCAAGGTGCGCGAGCGTGCGCGCGCACGCGAGCTGCTGGTGATCACCAAGTCGAACTCCCGTTCGACGGTGCACCGCCCCGGCTACCTGGACTACGTCGGCATCAAGCGCTTCGACGCGAGCGGAGAGGTCTGCGGCGAGCACCGCTTTCTCGGCCTGTACACCTCGACCGCCTACATGGCGCTGCCCGAGCAGATTCCGCTGCTTCGGCGCAAGGTCGCCCGGGTCGTCGAGCGCGCCGGGCTCGAGCCGCACAGCCACGCCGGCAAGGCGCTGGTCAACATCCTGAACGTCCATCCGCGCGACGAGCTGATCCAGGCCGACCTGGAGGCGCTGTACCAGACCGCGATCGGCATCCTGCAGCTTGGCGAGCGCCAGCGCCTGCGCCTGTTCGTGCGGCGCGATCCCTACGAGCGCTTCGTCGCCTGCCTGGTGTACGCGCCGCGCGAACGCTACGACACGGCGCTGCGCCGCGGCTGGCAGGCGATCCTCGAGGCTGCGTACCAGGGCTCGGGTTCGGAGTTCGACGTCTCGCTGTCGGAATCGGTGCTCGCGCGGGTGCTGATCACCGTGCGCACCACGCCCGGCGCGATTCCCTCGGTCGACGTCGACGCCATCGAACAGCGTCTCGCGGCCGCGATGCGGCGCTGGGACGACGACCTGGCCGATGCGCTCGTCGAGGCGCGCGGCGAGGCGCAGGGCACCGCCTGGCACGCGCGCTTCGGCGCGTCCTTTCCGGCCGCGTACCGGGACGACTTCAGCGCGCGCGCGGCGGTGCCCGACATCGCCCTGCTTGAATCGCTGTCCGCGCAAAGGCCTCTCGCGCTGCGGCTCTACCGTCCACCCGAATCGCCGCGCGGCATCGTGCGCTTCAAGCTGTTCCATTACGCCGCCGCGGTGACGCCGTCGGATTCGCTGCCGATGCTCGAGCGCATGGGGCTGCGCGTGCTCGAGGAGCGCCCGTACCGCATCGCGCCGGCGGACGGTCCCGCCCTGTGGATCCACGATTTCGTGCTGCGGGTGCTCGGCGAAACCGAGATCGACGTCGACAACCTGGACGAGATCTTCGAGGACGCATTCGCCCGCATCTTCGACGGCACGCTGGAAAACGACGGCTTCAACCAGCTCGTGCTGCGCGCGCGGCTCGACGCCGACGAGGTCACGGTGCTGCGCGCCTATGCACGCTACCTGCAGCAGATTAATTTCAGCCTCTCGCAGTCCTACATCGAACGCACGCTGGCCGCGCACGCGGGAATCGCGCGCGCCCTGGTAGCCCTGTTTCGCGAGCGCCTGGATCCGCGCGGCCCCGCTGCCGCCGACTGCGCGCAGCGCGTCGCCGAGATCGAGGCCGAGATCGACAAGGTCGAGCAGCTGAACGAGGACCGCGTGCTGCGCCAGTTCCTTGCGCTCATCCAGGCCACGCTGCGCACGAACTGGTTCCGCCGCGATGCCGACGGGCACCGCCGCCCGTTCCTCTCCTTCAAGCTCGATTCGAAGCAGGTGCCGGGTCTGCCCGAGCCCAAGCCGCGGGTCGAGATCTTCGTCTATTCGCCGCGCTTCGAGGGCATCCACCTGCGTGGCGGCAAGGTGGCGCGCGGCGGACTGCGCTGGTCGGATCGGCACGAGGATTTCCGCACCGAGGTCCTCGGCCTGGTCAAGGCGCAGATGGTGAAGAACACGGTCATCGTCCCGGTCGGCTCGAAGGGCGGCTTCGTGCTCAAGCAGGCGCCGCCGGCGAGCGAGCGCGACGCTTACCTCGCCGAAGGCGTGGCGTGCTACCAGGACTATCTGCGCGGGCTGCTCGACATCACCGACAACCGGGTCGGCGAGGCGATCGTGGCGCCGCCGGACGTGCGGCGCCACGACGACGACGATCCCTACCTGGTGGTCGCCGCCGACAAGGGCACGGCGACATTCTCCGACATCGCCAACGCCGTGTCTGCCGAATACGGCTTCTGGCTCGGCGACGCCTTCGCCTCCGGCGGCTCGGCCGGCTACGACCACAAGAAGATGGGCATCACCGCGCGCGGCGCCTGGGAATCGGTCAAGCGCCACTTCCGCGAGCTCGGGGTGGATACGCAGACCCAGGCCTTCAGTGTCGTGGGCATCGGCGACATGTCGGGCGACGTGTTCGGCAACGGCATGCTGCTGTCGAAGACGATCCGCCTCATCGCTGCATTCGATCACCGCCACGTGTTCATCGATCCCGACCCGGACCCCGCGCGCAGCTGGGAAGAACGCAAGAGGCTCTTCGCATTGCCGCGCTCGAGCTGGGCCGACTACGACGCCGCGCTGATCTCCAGGGGCGGCGGCGTCTGGCCGCGCAGCCTGAAGACGATCACGCTGTCGGCCGAAGCGCGGCGCGCGCTCGGCATCGAGTCCGCGCGCCTGACGCCGAGCGAGCTGATCGGCGCGATCCTGCGCGCGAGCGTCGACCTCGTCTACAACGGCGGCATCGGCACCTACGTCAAGGCGCGCGACGAGTCGCACGCCGAGGTCGGCGATCGCGCGAACGACGCGCTGCGCGTAGACGGCGCCCAGCTTCGCTGCAAGGTGTTCGCCGAGGGCGGCAACCTCGGCGTCACGCAGCGCGGACGCATCGAGTTCGCGCGCGCCGGCGGCCGCATCAATACCGACGCGATCGACAACTCGGCGGGGGTGGCGACCTCGGATCACGAGGTCAACATCAAGATCCTGCTCGGCCTGGCGGTGGCCGACGGCGAGCTCACCGTGAAGCAGCGCGACACGCTGCTCGGCGAGATGACCGCGGACGTCGCCGCGCTGGTGCTGCGCGACAACTACTTCCAGACCCAGTCGCTTTCGATCACGCGCCGCATGGGGGTGCGCCTGCTCGACGCCCAGGCGCGCTTCATGCGCGCGCTGGAACGGAGCGGCCGCCTGAACCGCGCGATCGAGCAGCTGCCCGACGACGAGGAGCTCGATGCGCGCCGCGCGCGCGGCGAGGGCCTGAGCACCCCCGAGGCCGCGGTGCTGCTCGCCTACGCCAAACTCTGGCTCTACGACGAGCTGCTCGCCTCGACGCTGCCCGACGATCCCTGGGTCGCGACCGCGCTCGCGCGCTATTTCCCCGCCCGCCTGCGCCGGGACTACGCGGCGTACATGGCGCGCCACCCGCTGCGGCGCGAAATCGTCGTCTCGCACGTGCTCAACAGCATGGTGAACCGCGTCGGCAGCAGCTTCGTGCACGGCTTTGTCGATGCCACCGGCGCGAGCCCGGCCGAGATCGTGCGCGCCTACCTGCTGCAAAGAGAGATCTTCGCCTATGTGCCGCAGTGGCAGGCGATCGAGGCGCTCGACAACCGGGTGCCCGACGAGGTGCAGGCCGAGATGCTGATCCACAGCGGGCGTCTCGCGGTGCGCGCGACCGGCTGGTTCCTGCGCTCGGGGCGTCTGGGCGAGGATATGGCCGCGACCATCGCGCACTTCTCGCAGGGCGTCGAAACGCTGCGCGCGGGCCTGGCCGAGCTGCTCGACACCGATACGCGTGCCCAGGTCGATGCGCTCGCCGCAGGCTACGGCGCGCGCGGCGTGCCGGAAGCGCTCGCGCGTTCGGTGGCTTCGACCGAGGCGCTGTTCGCGGCGCTCGACATCCTCGAGGTCGCCGACCGTGCGCGCATGCCGGAGACACAGGTGGCGGGCGTTTATTTCGGGCTCGCCGAGCTGCTCGCGCTGCCCTGGCTGCGCGCCTCGATCGGCAAGCTGCCGGGCGAGGGCCACTGGGCGGTGCTGGCGCGCGCCGCGATGCGCGACGATCTCGCCGGCTTGCAGCGCGCGCTGACCGCGCAGGTGGTCGAGAGCGTGCACGCCGGCGCGACGCCGCGGGCTCTGCTCGCGGCCTGGCGCGAGGCGCGCGCCGGCGCGCTCGGCCGCGCGGAGCGTCTCCTCGGCGAGCTGCGCGCCGGGCCGGCGCCCGACCAGTCGATGCTTGCGGTCGCGTTGCGCGAATTGCGAAATCTCGCCTAACCTTGCGCCCGCAATGGGCTATTTCCTGCAGCAGCTGATCAACGGGCTGACCCTCGGCATGATCTACGGGCTGATCGCGATCGGCTACACGATGGTGTACGGCATCATCGGCATGATCAACTTCGCGCACGGCGAGATCTTCATGATCGGCGCGTTCCTCTCGATCATCACCTTTCTCGCCCTCGGCCTGGTCGGCGTGGGCTGGGTGCCGCTCGCGCTGCTCATCGTGCTCGTCGCGACCATGCTGCTCACGTCGGTCTACGGCTGGGCGCTCGAGCGCGTCGCCTACCGGCCGCTGCGCAATTCGCCGCGGCTCGCGGCGCTGATCACCGCGATCGGCATGTCGATCTTCCTGCAGAACTACGTCCAGCTCCTGCAGGGCGCGCGCAACAAGCCGCTGCAGCCGGTCGTCACCGGCGGCATGCGCTTTCTCGAAGGCGGCGAATTCGCCGTCTCGTTCAGCTTCCTGCAGATGCTGATCATCCTGCTCACGCTCGGCTTGATGGCCGGTTTCACGCTGCTCATCAACCGGACCGCGTTCGGCCGCGCCCAGCGCGCCTGCCAGCAGGACCTCGGCATGTCGGCGCTGGTCGGCATCGACGTCGACCGCACCATTTCGCTGACCTTCGTCACGGGAGCGAGTCTCGCCGCGGTGGCGGGCCTGATGTTCCTGCTGAACTACGGCGTGATCGACTTCTATATCGGCTTCCTCGCCGGCGTGAAGGCGTTCACCGCGGCCGTGCTGGGCGGCATCGGCTCGGTGCCGGGCGCGATGCTGGGCGGACTGCTGATCGGTCTGATCGAGGCGTTCTGGTCGGCCTACTTTTCGGTCGAGTACAAGGACGTCGCCGCTTTTGCCATCCTGGTGCTGGTGCTGATCTTCCGGCCGACCGGATTGCTCGGCAAACCCGACGTCGAGAAAGTCTGATGCACACGAGCGGCGTGCGCGGCCCCTTCGACCTTCCCGGCGCTCTGAAGGATGCGGGGCTCGTCGCCGGCATCGTCGTACTGCTCACACTCGGGCTGGTCGGGTTTCGCGTGCAGGACATCTCCAGCGGCCCCGCGCTCGTCACCCGCTTCGACGACGTGGCGGCGGCGGCGGTGCTCGCCTTTGCAGGCCGTCTGGGCATCGCGCTGCTGCGCGCGCAGCGTCCACTGCCGGTGCTGGTCGCCGCACTCGCCTGCGCTATCGGGCTTACGCTCGTCCTGTCGCACAGCGCGCTCGCCGAGAGTAGCGGACTCGCGCAGCAGATCCTGCCGTTCGCGAGCCCGGTGGTGAACTGGACGATCGCGCTCGCCGCGTGGGTGCTCGGCGCGCGCGCCGCCTGGCTGCTGTGGCACGCGGCGAGCCCGCTCGATGCACAGGCACGCGAGGCGCGCGAGGCGCGCATGGACCGCCTCGGCGCGCGGGTGCAGGATTGGGCGCGCTACGTAGGACCGCTGCTGCTCGGCATCGCGGTGGTGCTGCCGTTCCTGCCATGGATCGACCGCCGGCTGCTCGACATCGCGATCCTGGTCGTCACCTACATCATGCTCGGCTGGGGGCTGAACATCGTCGTCGGCCTGGCCGGGCTGCTCGATCTCGGCTATGTCGCCTTCTACGCGGTCGGCGCATACAGCTACGCGCTGCTCGCATTGCATTTCGATCTCGGCTTCTGGATCTGCCTGCCCTTCGCCGGGATCATGGCCGCCTTCGCCGGCATCCTGCTCGGCTTCCCGGTGCTGCGGCTGCGCGGCGACTACCTCGCCATCGTCACCCTGGGCTTCGGCGAGATCGTGCGCATCATCCTGCTCAACTGGTACACCTTCACCAAGGGGCCGGACGGCCTGTCGGGCGTTCCGCGGCCTACGTTCTTCGGCCTGCCGTTCAGCGCCAATCCGCCGGAGGGCGAAGCCAGCTTCCACAGCTTTTTCGGGCTCGAGTACTCGCCGCTCGACCGCATCGTGTTCCTGTACTACCTGATCCTCGGGCTCGCGCTGCTCACCAATCTGTTCACGCTGCGCATCCGCAAGCTGCCGGTCGGCCGCGCCTGGGAGGCGTTGCGCGAGGACGAGATCGCCTGCCGCAGCCTCGGCGTGCACCCGCGCAACACCAAGCTCACCGCGTTCGCCATCGGCGCCATGTTCGGCGGCTTCGGCGGCTCGTTCTTCGCCACCCGGCAGGGCTTCATCAGCCCCGAGAGCTTCACCTTCATCGAGTCGGCGATCATTCTCGCCATCGTGGTGCTCGGCGGCATGGGCAGCCAGATCGGCATCGTGTTCGCGGCGATCCTGCTGATCGGGCTGCCCGAAGTGTTCCGCGAGCTGAACCAGTACCGCATGCTGGCCTTCGGCCTGGCGATGGTGGCGATCATGGTCTGGCGTCCGCGCGGACTGCTTGCCCATCGCGAGCCGACGGTGCGCCTGAGCGGCGCGCCGCGATCCGCGGCTGCGCCGGCGCAGGAGACGCGGGCATGAGCGCGCCGGGGACGCCGCTGCTGGCGGTCGAGCACCTGACGATGCGCTTCGGCGGCCTGGTAGCGATCGACGACGTTTCCTTCGAAGCTCCGCGGGCGAAGATCACTGCGATCATCGGGCCGAACGGTGCCGGCAAGACCACGGTGTTCAACTGCCTGACCGGGTTCTACCAGCCGACCGCCGGAAGGCTCGCGCTGCACCACCCGCAGCGCGGCGAGTATCTGCTCGAGCGCATGGAGGGCCATGCGATCCCTGCGCGCGCGGGCGTGGCGCGCACCTTCCAGAACATACGCCTCTTTCCCGGCATGTCGGTGCTCGAGAATCTGCTCATCGCCCAGCACAATGTGCTGATGCGCGCCTCGGGCTACACCTTCGGCGCGCTGCTCGGTCTCGGCAGCTATGGCGCGGCGGAGCGGCGCGCGATCGAGCACGCGCGCTACTGGCTCGATCGCGTGGGGCTCGTCGAGCGTGCCGACTGGAACGCGGGCAACCTGCCCTACGGCGACCAGCGCCGGCTCGAGATCGTGCGCGCGATGTGCATCGACCCGGTGCTGCTGTGCCTGGACGAGCCGGCGGCGGGCCTCAATCCGCGCGAGTCGGCGGAGCTGAACGCGCTGCTCGGCTTCATTCGCGACCAGCACAAGGTCACGCTGCTGCTCATCGAGCACGACATGAGCGTGGTGATGGGGATCTCGGACCACGTCGTGGTGCTCGACTACGGCCGCAAGATCGCGGACGGCACGCCCGCGGCGGTGCGCAGCGACCCGGCCGTGATCCGCGCCTATCTCGGCGAGCCCGAAACGGAGGCACCCTCGTGAGCGTACTGCGCGTGCAAGGCCTGCACGCGGGCTACGGCAATATCGAGGCGCTGCACGGCGTCGACGTGGAAGTCGCCGAGGGCGAGATCGTCACCCTGATCGGCGCCAACGGCGCCGGCAAGTCGACGCTGCTGATGTCGATCTGCGGCAACCCGCGCGCCTCGCGCGGACGCATCGAGTTCCTCGGCGAGGACATCACCCGGCTGCAGACGCACGCGATCGTGCGCCGGGGCCTCGCCCAGGCGCCCGAAGGGCGGCGCATCTTCCCCTTCATGAGCGTGCTCGAGAATCTGCAGATGGGGGCGACGAGCGCCGATCCGCGACATTTCAAGGAGGACCTGGAGCGCGTACTCACGCTCTACCCGATCCTGCGCGAACGCCGCCAGCAGCGCGCGGGCACGCTCTCGGGCGGCGAGCAGCAGATGCTCGCCATCGGGCGCGCCCTGATGAGCCGTCCCAAGCTGCTGCTGCTGGACGAGCCCTCGCTCGGCCTCGCCCCGCTGCTGGTGCGCCAGATCTTCGGCGTCATCCGCGAGATCAACGAGCGCGACCGGGTCACGGTGTTCCTGGTCGAGCAGAATGCGTACCATGCGCTGCGTCTCGCGCACCGCGGCTACGTCATGGCGAACGGCAGGATCGTGCTCTCCGGCCCAGGCCGGGAGCTGCTCGCGAACGAGGAGATCCGCAAGGCCTACCTGGAGGGCGCTCGCTGATGGCGCTTTTCCCCGGCGACGGCCTCGGCGTGTTCCTCGGCGTGACGCTCTGCGTGATGGGGTTCACCGCGTTCATGACCGGGCAGGCGGTCGCCAACACCTGGAAGCCCGCCTGGCACGCGCTCGCCTACGCGGGCCTGCTCGGGCTGGTCGACCGCTTTCTCGTCTACGCGCTGTTCGAGGGCGCGCTGCTCTCGCCCGCCGGCTACCTGGTCGACACCGCGGTGCTCTGCGCGATCGCGCTCGCCGCGTTCCGCATCTCCCAGGTACGCAGGATGGTGCAGCAGTATCCGTGGCTGTATGCGCGCACCGGCCTGTTTACCTGGCGGGAAAAATCCCCCGCGGCGACGCGGCAGCGCTGAACGGGCGGAGCGCGGATCGGCGAACCGCTGTGATAGAGTAACTGCGCCTTTTCTGGAGGAGGCAACCATGCTGAAGAACCCGATATCGAAAGTCCTTGCGGCCGTCGTGATGGCCGGCTGCGCCACCGCCGCCTGGGCGGACATCGTGATCGCGACCGCCGGCCCGATGACCGGCCAGTACGCATCCTTCGGCGAGCAGATGCGGCGCGGCGCCGAGCTCGCGGTCGCCGACCTGAACGCGAAAGGCGGCGTGATGGGCCAGAAGCTGGTGCTCAAGATCGGCGACGATGCCTGCGACCCGAAGCAGGCGGTCGCGGTGGCGAACAAATTCGTAAGCGAGAAAGTCGTCTTCGTCGCCGGGCATTTCTGCTCCGGCTCTTCGATCCCGGCCTCCAAGGTGTACACCGAGGAAGGCATCCTGCAGATCTCCCCCGCCTCGACCAACCCGAAGCTCACCGAGGAAGGCGGGCCTAACGTGTTCCGCGTCTGCGGCCGTGACGACCAGCAGGGCACCGTCGCCGGGAACTACCTCGCCGACAAGTTCAAGGGCAAGAAGGTCGCCATCATTCACGACAAGACCGCCTACGGCAAAGGCCTCGCCGACGAGACCAAGAAGCAGCTCAACAAGCGCAAGGTGAAGGAAGCGATGTACGAGGCCTACACCGCAGGCGAAAAGGACTACTCGGCGCTCGTCTCGAAGTTGAAGGGTGGCGGGGTGGACGTCGTCTACGTCGGCGGCTATCACACCGAGGCCGGCCTGATCGTGCGCCAGGCGCGCGAGCAGGGCTATAACGTGCAGCTCGTCTCCGGCGACGCGCTGGTGACCGACGAGTACTGGAAGATCACCGGCAAGGCGGGCGAGGGCACGCTGATGACCTTCAGCCCGGATCCGCGCAAGAACCCGGCCGCGGCGGCGGTGGTGAAGGAGTTCCGTGCGACGAAATACGAGCCCGAGGGCTACACGCTGTACACCTACGGCGCGATCCAGGCCTGGGCGCAGGCGGTCGGCAAGGCCAAGTCGACGAACTGGAAGAAGGTCGCCGAGACCCTGCGCAAGAACAAGTTCGACACCGTGCTCGGCAAGATCGGCTTCGACAAGAAGGGCGACGTGACCGCGCCGGGCTACGTGTTCTACGTCTGGAAGGACGGCAAGTACGACTACGCCAAGTAGTCGCGGCGCACGAACGCCCGTCGCCTGACGACGGGCGCGTCCGCAAGGCCCGGGGGCACAGCCGCCGGGCCTTTTTGTTTGCGCTCCGCCGCCTAGTGGAAGAGCGTCAGCACGCCGGTGTAGCCATAGAGCCGGTCGTGCGAGATCTCCCCGCTGCAGAAAAACCCGACCAGCGGCAGCTCGCCGAGCGCTTCGCGCACGATGCCGAGCTCGGCGCCGCGCGCGCCGAACATGTGCTCGCCGCGCCCGATGCAGGAAAAGTACAGCGCGCCGCGCGGCGCCGGCAGGTCCGCCTGCAGCGCGCCGGCCATGCGCGCCAGATCCACGCGCGCGCTCTCGGCGTCGCGCTTGCAGAACAGCAGCTCGGTTCCCGGCTCGACGATGTCGCCAATCGCGATCATCCCGTTGCGCGGATCGATGCCGATCAGGTTGCGCACGAGAAAATCCCCGGTGTCCGATCCGGTGACCGGCAATCCGACCTGGATGAACTGCGCGGCGCGGCGCAGGTCGCGGGCGAGCACCTCGCCGATCGCCTCCTTCATCACCTCGAGCGCCGGCCGTGCGTCGAGCGTCGCGATCACGTTTGCGTCGCAGGCGGTGACGCGATAGCGGCCGGGCAGCGCCGCGTAGCCCTGCGTCAGGCGGGTGCGCACGCCCACCGAAGGCGCGAGCAGCGCACCCGACAGGCCGCCCGAGAGCACGTCGTTCGCCACCTGAACAGTCTTTGCGCGCGCGCTCGACAGGCCGCCGACGAGATAGCCGCTCGTTACCTTGGTCGACATGTCGGCAATCAGCCCGGCGACATCGGGCGTGTTCGGATCTGCGTGAATGATGCCGAAGTATGCCTGCGGCCCGCGCAACGGGCCGCTGCGCCCGGAGAACACCTGATAGGCGTCGGCCGGAATGTCCGCCACCATGGTCGCGAGCGCGGGCTCGTCCAGGTACTCGGCTCCGGTGGCGAGAACGCCGATGCCGACCGTGCCGATCCAGTCACGCACGCCCGTGCGGCTGCGCAGGGCCGCGACGATGCTGGCCGCCTCCGGCACCAGCGACTCGGTGAAATAGACGAAACCCAGCCCGCGGCCGATCGTGCCGAGTCGCTCGCTGCAGGCGTCTACGCAGGCGCGCCAGCCCTCGCCGCGCGCGTGCGCGTACCGAAACAGTTCAGGCTTGGATGGATTCACCGGCAGCGTCGTCGTAGCGGCCGCGGCACACGACGTAATACAACACCGGAATCACCACCAGAGTCAACAGCGTCGAGACGAGAATGCCGAAGATGAGCGAGATCGCCAGACCGTTGAAGATCGGATCATCGAGGATGAAAAGCGCGCCGAGCGTCGCTGCCGCCGCGGTGAGCGCGATCGGCTTGGCGCGCGCCGCGGCCGAGGCGATGATCGCCTGCCGAAAAGGCATGCCCTCGGCGAGCTTGAGGTTGACGAAATCGACCAGCAGGATCGAGTTGCGCACGATGATGCCGGCAAGCGCGATCATGCCGATCATCGAGGTTGCGGTGAAATTTGCACCGAGCAGCGCGTGCCCCGGCATCACGCCGATCACGGTGAGCGGGATCGGCGCCATGATGACGAGCGGCACCACGTAGGAGCGGAATTCCGCCACCACCAGCAGGTAGATCAGGATCAGGCCGACCGCGTAGGCGATGCCCATGTCGCGGAAGGTCTCGTAGGTCACCTGCCATTCGCCGTCCCACTTGATCGCGTACCGGCGGTAGGGATCGTCCGGCTGGCTGATGAAACGCTCACCGAGCGTGCCGCCGTCCGCGAGCGGCTGGCCGACCACTTTGCCGCGCGCCGCGAACATGCCGTAGAGCGGGCTGTCGATCGGACCCGCCTGGTCGCCGAACACGTACACGACCGGCAGCAGGTCCTTGTGATAAATCGGCCGCTCGCGCTCGTTCTCGATCGGCGTGACGACCTCCGAGAGCGGCACCAGCGCGCCGTCCGGCGTGCGGATCGCGAGCTTTAGGAACTGCTCGAGCGCACCGCGCGCTGCGTCGGGCAGGGTGACGCGGATCGGCACCTCGTACTTGGAATGCCCGTCATGCAGCGGCGTGACGTTGCTTCCCGCGAGCCCCATGCGGATGGTCTCGACCACGTCGCGCCGGCTGACACCCAGCACCGCCGCCTTGGCCTGGTCGACGCGCACCACGATGCGCGGCGCGCTGTCCTCGACCGAGTCGTCGATGCCGACGATATCGGGCGTCGCGGCGAGCGCCGCGCGCAGTTGCTTGGCGACGCGGATCCGGCCGGCCTCGTCCGGGCCGTAGACTTCCGCGACGATCGGCGAGAGCACCGGCGGGCCGGGCGGAACCTCGACCACCTTGACGCGCGCGTTCCAGCGCCGCGCCACTGCTTCCAGCGCAGGCCGTACGGCCTGCGCAATGTCGTGGCTCTTGCGGCTGCGCTCGGCCTTGTCTACCAGGTTGACCTGCAGGTCGCCCATCTCGGAATTCGCGCGCAGGTAATACTGGCGAACCAGACCGTTGAAGTTGATCGGCGCCGACAGGCCGGCGTAAGCCTGGTAGTCGGTGACCTCCTCCACCGTCGCGAGCACCGCGCCCATCTCATGCAGCACCGCCGCGGTGATCTCGAGCGGCGTGCCGGCGGGCATGTCGACCACGACCTGGAATTCCGACTTGTTGTCGAAGGGCAGCATCTTGAGCACCACCAGCTTCACCCCGGCGAGCGACACCGAGCCGAGGATCAGCGCGAGCACCGCAGCCGCGAGCAGGCGTCGATTGCGCGCGGCACGCGCGGCGCTGACGAACGGGCCGAGCGCGCGCGCGAAGAACCGCTCGAGCCGCGCGCCGGTTGCATCGGGTGCTGCGCGATGCCCGGCGCTCTGCAGCAGCCTGAGTGCGAGCCAGGGCGTGACGACGAACGCGATCGCGAGCGAGATCAGCATCCCCATGCTGGCGTTGATCGGTATCGGGCTCATATAGGGCCCCATCAGCCCGGTGACGAAGGCCATCGGCAGCAGCGCCGCGATGACAGTGAAGGTGGCGATAATCGTCGGACCACCGACCTCGTCCACCGCGAGCGGGATCACCTCGGCGAGCGGCCTGCGCTCCAGCGTCGTGCGACGGTGGATGTTCTCCACCACCACGATCGCGTCATCGACCAGAATGCCGATCGAGAAGATCAGCGCGAACAGCGACACCCGGTTCAGCGTGAAGCCCCAGGCCCAGGAGGCGAACAGCGTCGTCGCCAGCGTCAGCAGCACGGCGACGCCGACGATCAACGCCTCGCGCCGCCCGAGGGTCGCGAACACCAGCACCACCACCGACAGCGTCGCGAAGACGAGCTTCTGGATCAGCTTCATCGCCTTGTCGTTCGCGGTCTTGCCGTAGTTGCGTGTCACGTTTACCTGCACGTCGCTCGGAATCACGCTGCCGCGCAGCTGCGCGACGCGTTCGATCAGCCGCTCGGCGACCTCGACCGCGTTCTCGCCCGCCTTCTTGGTGACCTGGAGGGTCACCGCGGGAAGTTCGGCCTGCGCGGGCAGGCCCTTTTTCGCCGCCGCCGGTCCGGTTCCGCTCCAGACGTAGCGCTGCGGCACCCGCGGGCCGTCGACGACCGTCGCGACCTCGCCGAGGGTGACCGGGCGCTGCTCGAACACGCCGACGACAAGCTCGCGCACCTCCGCGGCAGAGGCGAGAAAGTTCCCGGTCTCGATCACGATCTCGCGGTTGTCGCGCAGCAGCCGCCCGGCCGGCGCCGCGACGCTCGCCAGCTGCAGCGCGTGGCTGACATCGAGCGCAGTGACCCTGTGCGCGTTCATGCGGTCCGGATCGAGCAGCACGCGCACTGCACGTCCGGGCCCGCCGAGGGTCTGTACCTCGCGCGTACCGGGTACCCGCTTGAGCTCGATCTCCGCGGCATGCGCCACGCGCTCGAGCTCGAAGGCGCCGCTCTGCGGGTTGCTGCTCGAGAGCGTAAGCGCGATCACCGGTACGTCGTCGATGCCCTTCGGCTTGACGATCGGCTCGAGAATGCCGAGCTCGGGCGAAACCCAGTCGCGGTTCGACTGGACCGTGTTGTACAGGCGCACCAGCGCCTCGGTACGCGGCACGCCGACCTCGAACTGCACCGTCAGGACGGCAAGCCCCGGGCGCGATACCGAGAAGACATGCTCGACACCGCGCATCTGCGCCAGCACCTGTTCGGCCGGCGTTGCGACGAGCGCCTCGACGTCCTTCGCCGCTGCCCCGGGGAAAGGGACGAAGACGTTCGCCATGGTGACATTGATCTGCGGCTCCTCCTCGCGCGGCGTGACGCCGACCGCAAAAGCGCCGAGCAGGAGCGCAACCAGCGCGATCAGCGGAGTGAGCTGCGACGTCTGGAAAAAGCGCGCGATGCGACCGGAGACGCCCATGCCAGCGGGTCCTGTGCGCCTAGCGCACGGCGCCTGGCGGCGCGGGGATCGCCTGCATGCCGGCCTTGATCGGCTCGAGCGCGACGCGCTCGCCCGCCTTCAGGCCCGAGAGCACCTCGAGCGCGTTCTCGTCGCCCGCGGCTCCAAGGCGGATCTGGCGCAGCTGCGGCCGTCCGTCCGCGGCGATCACGTAGACCGCGGTCAGCTCGCTGCGATGGAATACGGCCGCGCGCGGCACGAGCAGGCGCGGCGCCCTGCCGGTGACGAAATGCGCCCGCGCGTACACCCCGGGAATGATGCCGCGCACGTCCTCGGGCAGATCGAGGCGCACGCGCGTGGTCTGGGTGCGCGGATCCGCAGTCGGCACGATGGTCATGCTCTTCACGTCGTACCACCTGCCGAGCGATGGCACCTCGATGCGCGCGCGTCCGATCGCGCGCACGGCGCCGATCCGCGTCGCCGGAACGTTCGCCACGACGCGCAGCGTCGAGGGATCGAAGCCTGTCATCAGGGGCGTGCCTGGCGTCGCCATCTCGCCGAGTTCGACGTGACGCGCTGCCACCACGCCGCTGTAGGGAGCGACGACCGTCGCGAAGCTCCTCTCGGTCGCGGCCGCCGCGGCGCCGGCGAGCAGCGCCGTCACGCGCGCCTGCGCCGCACGGTACTCGGACTCGGCACGGTCGAGCGCCGCACGGCTGACGAACTTCTCCGCGAGCAGCTGCTGGGTGCGCTCGTACTGCGCGCGCGCGTTGGCCAGCGCAGCCTGCGCTTCGCTCACCTGCGCCGCACTCGCCGCCGCAGCCTGGCCGACCTGGCGCTCGTCGATGCGCACGATGACTTCACCCTGCTTGACCGCGTCGCCGACGTCGAAGCGGATGTCGACGATGCGCCCCTGGATCTGCGCGGAGACGGTCGACTGTCGCACGGCCTCGATCACCGCCTCGGCCGTATAGGTCAGCTCGACCTCGCGCAGCTCGACCGGCGCGCTCGCCAGCTCAGCCGCGGCTGCACTCGTGGCTGCGAGCAGCGAGACGACAGCGGCGGCGACTCTCATGCGGCCTCCTCAGGAATGCTGTGCGACCCAGCGCCGCAGCGCGGCTGCGTCCATCGCGCCGGAGGCGCGATCGCTCTCGCGCCCGTCCTTGAACAGGATCAGAGTCGGGATGCTGCGGATGCCCATCCGCGCGGCGAGGTTCTGCGCGGCGTCGGTATCGACTTTCGCGAAGCGTACCCGCGTCGCGAGCTCCCCCGCGACGCGCTCGAAAGCCGGCGCCATGGCGCGGCAGGGGCCGCACCAGGCCGCCCAGAAATCGACCAGCACCGGCAGCTGCGTGCGGCCGACATAGGCGTCGAAAGACTGCTCGTCCAGCGCGACCGGCGCGCCTGCGGCGAGCGCGGCGCCGCATTTGCCGCACTTGGGGCCCTCGCCCAGCCGGTCTGCCGGCACGCGGTTCGGCGTGAGGCAGTCCGGGCAGGCGAGCTGGACGGTTTCGCTCATGACAGCGGCCATGGCGTCAGGCGTGCGCGACGTCGCCGCTCTTCATGCCGAGCTTGCGCAGGAAGCTGATCATCGGGCACCAGTTGCTGAACCCGCTCTGCAACAGATTGAGCCCGACGAAGGCGGTGAACCACAGCGCGTGCTGACTGAGGAAGAGCGGGCTGCCCTCGACGCCGAGCGCGAGCGAGGCGAGGACAAAGGCGCCGGCAGTGAGGCGAAGCGTGCGTTCGATGGTCATGCGAATCTCCTGGAAGGTGTGGAATACGTTTCAGCGCGCGCCACTATACTCTAGAGGGTATAGTACGTCAAGCTCCGCCGCCGCTTGCCTTTCCCTACTCTGTAGGGTATAAAGCGGGCGGCGTTGACCCAGATCAACTCAGACCCCCGGAACAGACGATGGCGGTGATCCGCGAACCAAAGCACAAGCAGGACCTGGTCATGCGGCTCAAGCGCATCGAGGGCCAGCTGCGCGGCATCCAGGCGATGATCGCCTCCGATGCCGAGTGCGAGCGCATCACCCAGCAGCTCTCGGCGGCGCGCCGCGCGCTCGACAAGGCGTTCTACAACGTGCTCGCCTGCGCGCTGCAGTCCGAGGTCGCCGGCGCTGCGGCAGGCAAGGCCGCCGTGAACGACCGCGTCCGACAGGCCGCCGCGCTGCTCGCCAAGTTTGGCTGAGGTTCATTTGCCCGGCGCCCGGCGCGACGCGTAAAATCGCCGCTCCGCGCGGGTGGTTAGCTCAGCGGTAGAGCACTGCTCTCACACAGCAGGGGCCACTGGTTCGATCCCAGTACCACCCACCAGTTCTCCCGAAGCGCTCGCCGCGCGCGGACCGCGCGACACACAGGGATAGGACATCGTGATCGAGCTTCTCCTGGCCGCGAACTTGGCGGCGATCCTGGCGGCGATCTGGACCCTGCGGCGCAAGCGCGATTGGTACGTCGTCGAGTGGCGCATGTGCAACGCCGCGTCCCTGAACGGCATCGCGTTCGACGACGAGCCCGAAGCCCTGGACAAGGTCGGCCTGAAGACCTACGGCCTGTCGGTGGACAAGGCCAAGAGGAGCAACTCGGTTCTTCTTAATCACAGGAATGGCGGCCAGATCTTCATCAGCCAGGACGTATTCGAAGACCTGGGTGCGGCGCAGCTGCTGTTCGACTGGGTGGTGTCGCGGTTTCCGAACCACACCTCGTTCTGCTCGGTCGCCTATCTGCGGCGGCTGCGGGCGACGTCTCCCGGGAAGGCGATGCTGCTTCCGCCGGACGTAGGGATCGACCGCAATCCACGGACGCTGCGCAGATCGCCGGCAGAGCATTGGTACGAGCCGCCCGCCGAAGACGATTGAATCTGCACGGTAGAATTTTTCTTTCTTCGTGCGACCACCCGCTCAGTCGAATTGCCAGGTGTAGATCAGGGTCACCGCATTCTCCGAGCCGGTCCGCCCCTGCACCGCGACGCGCTCGGTGAGATCGACGGTCGCCTGCACGAAGCTGTCGGCGTTGCGCAGGCTCTGGCCGACGCTGACATAGACCGCGCTCGCCAGCTGCGCTCCCACGCTGACGAACTGTTCGTTCAGCTGGGACCTGCCCGACAGACCGAATTCGGCATCGCCCGCGCCGCCGGGCCCAGCGCCGAACACGAGCCACTGCATCTTCTGCGCATCGGGCACCGGCGGATTGGAATACAGCGCGGTGCGCGGCGACAGAGCGGTCCCGGTGATCGCGACGCCGGCTTCCACGCGCTGACCCTTGCGCAGCGCGAGAATGTCCAGTTTCGGATTGTCGAGCGGCCCGTCGAACAGCAGCACGCCGCGCGTGATCGCGAGCTGCTGGCCGTAGGCGGTGTAGCCCCCCTCCACGACGCGCACGCTGCCGCGCGCGTGCGGGCGGATCTCGCCTTCCTCGAGCGTGACGCGCACGCTGCCCGCCATGCGCACGTCCAGACCCTGACCTTTGACGAAGAACGCATCGCCCAGGTTTAGCGTCACGTCGATCCCCAAGCGAGCGGGGATTGCGTCCGCCTTGGGCTGCTGCGTCACGATGACGACGTCAGAGCCCAGCCGCGGGGCATCTTCGTCGCGCAGCTCGATCAGCCCGCGATCGGCGGTGAACTCGCCCTCGAGCGCGAGCTTGCCATCGCGCGAGCGGATGCGTCCGGCGCCGCTCAGCGCGAGCTGCTGATCGTCGCGCCGGACTGCGGCGAGCCTGTCGGCGCGGAACTCAAGGTCCACCTGGCTGCGTGCCCCGGCGAGCGTCGCCTCGCCGCTCGCGGTCAGCGTGCCTTCGTCGCCGCGAAACGCGATGCGCCGAAACAGGACCTTGTCCTGGTCGAGCTCGATTTTCATCTCCCCGTCGCTCAACCGTACTCCGGCGGAGCCGTAACGCACGCGCAGCTTCTCGCCATTGAGCTCGCCCCGCAGCCGCGGCGCGCGCAGCGTGCCGTCGAGCGCGACGCGGCCGGACAGGCTGCCGCCGGCGCGCAACTCGGGGTTGACCAGACGCCCGAGCCAGGTGAGGCTCGGGACGCTCGTAAAGCGCCCGCGCAGCGCCAGCGGCGCGTCCGGTGAGACGCGCCAGGCGCCCGCCTGGCGCTCGGCCGTCGTGCGCAGGTCGACTTCGAGCGTGCCAAGGTTCGCACCCTGCCCGCGCAGGCTCGCTTCGACCACGTTGGCACGCGCCTCGGCCTGCAAGCGCAGCTCGCTGATCTCCAGCGCAAGCGGCGGATTTCCGGTGAGCACGACGTCGCCACGATCGCGCGCGAGCTGCACGCTGCCGCTGAGCGTGTCGGCCGCGCGGATGTCCCAGGCACCGCTCACCACCAGATCGGTGTGCAAAATCGCCGCGACACCGGGCGCCGCGAGCAGGTCGCCGAGCGCGAGGCTTTCGATGCGGCCACGGCTCGTCAACGCCCCTGCGCCCGCGACGATCTGCTCGAAGCGCACGGCGCCGCGGGTGAGCGTCAAGCGCCCTGCGCCAGCTTCCAGCCGCCCGGGCCGCCAGCGCAGCCTGACCGGCTCGTCGAGATCCGCGCGAACCGGGCGGGTTGTCTCAAGCGTCTCGATGCGCCCGTCCCAGCCGCCGCCATCGACCAGACTGCCTTGCGCGCGCGTGCTGCCCTTGAGCGCCGGATCGTCAACGGCGAGGTGCAATCGATGCGCACGCCGCGTGCCTTCCACCCCCGCTTCGATCCGGGCAAGCGCGCGGCCCGCCGCGGCTGCCCCGGGCTCCTCCTCCGCGCGGCCGGCGAAACGGTCCTGCTCGACCCCGGCCCCGGCGCCCTGGCCGCCGCCGCCCGCCGCGGCGCCGGCCCCGGG
>Ga0210138_1000093_pt1 | contig 21163 bp, 10 predicted proteins | sample Browns_ThreeSqC__FD_184850 | JGI IMG/M metagenome (GOLD analysis project Ga0210138, IMG submission 184850) | Wetland microbial communities from the San Francisco Bay, California, USA, that impact long-term carbon sequestration -... | ecosystem: Environmental > Aquatic > Marine > Wetlands ... | reverse complement strand
TGCCCTGCGCCTCGGCTACCTGCCTCAGGACGACAGCGAGGCCTTCGCCACTGCGGTGCTCGCGCGCGAGCAGCCCGGCGACCCGCGCGCCGAAACCTATCAGGGGGGCGTGTTCGTGCACGAGGAGGTGATCGAGAATCCGGCGCCGCTGCGGCGGCCGGCGAAAAAAAAGAGAAAGACGAAGAAGAAATGAGCGCGCCGCGATTCAGCGTTCCTGCCGGGGCAACCGACACGCACATGCACTTTTACGACGCCGCGGTGCCTGCGGCGCCGGGCGCCCAAAACGCCCACAATCCGGGCACCGCGACAGTGGCGCAATACCGCGCGCTGCAGCAGCGCCTCGGGCTCGAGCGGGTGATCGTGGTTCAGCCGAACGCCTATGGCGCCGACAATCGCGTGACGCTCGAAGCGGTGGCCGCGCTCGGTTCGGTCGCGCGCGCGGTCTGCGTGGTCGGCGAGGATGTGAGCGAGGCCGAGCTCGAGCGCCTGTCGCGCGCCGGCGCGGTCGCGCAGCGCTTTTTCCAGCTCGAAGGCGGCGCGGTGCGGCTCGAGCGCATGGCGGCGATCATGGCGCGCGTGCATCCGTTCGGCTGGCACGCCAACATCCAGCTCGGCGGCGCCGACCTGCCGCGCTGGGAGGTTGCGATATGCGCGCTGCCCGGGCGCTTCGTCATCGACCACATTGCGCGCTTTCCGGGCGTGCTCGCGGCGGACCATGCCGCCGTGCGCGCGCTGCTGCGGCTGCTCGATACCGGACGCTGCTGGCTCAAGCTTTCTGCGCCCTACATCCTTTCGCGCGCCGACGCACCGCGTTATCGCGATCTCGCACCGCTCGTGCGCATGCTGGTGGCGCATGCGCCCGAACGCATGCTGTGGGCTTCGAATTGGCCGCACCCGTCGGAACCGCGCGACGCGATGCCGGACGACGCGGCGCTGCTCGATCTGCTCGCCGATTGGGCGCCCGATGCGGCTGCCCGTAGGCGCATCCTCCTAGACAACCCGGCCGAGCTGTACGGATTCTGAGCGCGCGGCCAGGGGCGGTGGCACTTCCCGGCGACGTTGGGATACTCTCGGACCGGTTCCCGTTCCGCCACCCTGAGTTCCTGATGGCCGCCGCGCGATGTCCGTAGCTGCACCGCCTGCCTCTTCCGCGCCTGCGCCGCGCCGGCCGCTCGAGCGTTTCCTGTGCCTGTTCGCCGAGGTGCGCGACGGCGAGGGACTGCAGCTCCTGCTGCTCGCGTTCAACGTGTTTCTGATCCTCACCGCGTACTACGTGATGAAACCGGTGCGCGAAGCGCTGATCCTCGCCCAGCCCGGCGGCGCCGAGATCAAGAGCTACGCCTACGCCGCGCAGGCCGGACTGTTCGTGCTGCTGGTGCCTTTGTACAGCGCGCTCGCGACGCGGCTGCCGCGCCGCAGGCTGATCAACGTCGTGACCGCGCTGTTCATCGCCTGCCTGCCGGTGTTCTACCTGCTGGCCGAGAACCAGTCCCCGATCGGGTTCCTGTTCTTTCTCTGGATCGGGATCTTCAGCCTGATGGTCATCGCGCAGTTCTGGTCCTACGCGAACGACGTCTACTCGCCCGAGGCGGGCAAACGCCTGTTTGCCGTCATCGCCTTCGGCGGCTCGAGCGGCGCGGTGTTCGGCTCGTGGATCTCGAGCCAGCTGATCCGCTCGCTCGGCGTGAACCCGCTGCTGCTGGTCGCGGTGAGCATCCTGGCGGTGAGCCTGCTGCTGTTCAACATCATCGACCTGCGCGAGCGGACCTTGGGCGCCCGCGTGGCCGGAGAATTCGATCCGGGCGCCGCGCGGCGCCAGCCCGACGTGGTGATCGGCGACGGCGAGGCCTTCAGCCTTCTGATGCGCAACCGCTACCTGCTGATGATCGCTCTCATCACCCTGTTTCTCAACTGGGTGAATTCGGCGGGCGAGTACATCCTCTCGGCGATCGTCAAGAACGAGGCCGACCTCGCGGTCGCCACCGGCAGCATCGCGCTCTCCGAGCAGGGGCGCTTCATCGGCACTTTCTTCGCCGACTACTTCCACATCGTCAACATCGCCGGGATGCTGCTGCAGCTGTTCGTCGTGTCGCGCGCGATCAAGTACCTCGGGGTGCCGGTCGCCTTGTGCATCCTGCCGCTGGTCGCTCTGGCGAGCTACACGGTGGCGGCGCTGATCCCGGTGCTCGGCATCCTGCGCTGGGTGAAGGTCGCGGAGAACTCGCTCGACTATTCGCTCATGAACACCGTGCGCCAGCTGCTGTTTCTGCCGACGCGGCGCAACGAAAAGTACAAGGCGAAGCAGCTTATCGACTGCCTCGTGGTGCGCGCCGGCGACGTGCTCTCGGCAGGGACGGTGTACCTCGGCACCGCGGTGCTGACTTTGAGCCTGTCGGAGTTCGCTTGGATCAACGTCGCCGTGGTGGCGGTCTGGCTGGCGATCGCGATCGCGACCGGGCGCGAGTTCCAGCAGCGCGTGGCGACCCACGAGCGGCGCAGCCGCGAGCAGGCTGCGGGAGCGGCGGTGCTCACCGGATGAGCGAACGCGCCGCGCGCTTCGCGTGCCGCGTTGGCGCGGCCCTGGTGCTGCTGCATGCCGCAGCGTTCGTCGAGCTCGCGCAGGGCGCAGCCGAAACCGGCGCAAAGCCCGCGGACACGGCGCAGGCGCGCCAGTGGATCGCGCAGATGAAAGGCAGCCCGCGCGGCCCGTTCGTAGCGATCAAGTGGTTCTGCAAGGACGGCCGCGTCCTGCCGCCGAGGGACTACGATTGCTCCAGGAAGGGCGAGGGCTGGCAGCATGGCGAGTGGAGCGAGCGCACCAGGCAGCTGCGCGCGCAGGACTACAAGATCGCCAACGTGCTTGCCGGGCTGGACGTCAGCGCGGCGGTGGCGGCGCCCGATTTCGCCGACAGCTACGCGCAGCTGCTCATCGAGAAGTTCCTCATCGCGGCGGACGACGGCTGGATCTTCCGCAAGGCGCGCTTCTACCGCGGCGCGATCCAGGAGGAGGACGAGCGCGCGGCCGCGCGTGCGCTGCTCGCAGCGCTGGCGGCGGAGGAAAGCTGGATCGGCTACCGCTTTCCCGCGCTGCGCGCGGGGGTGCGCCTGCTGCCGCACGGCCGCGACACGGCTTCGGCGCAGAAGGTGCGCAACCTCGCTGCCGCGCTCGCCGAGCGCGATCCGGGCTTCGAGCCGCTGCGCATCAAGATCCACGGCAGCCCCGAGGCCGCCGATGCCCGAAGCGTGCGCGAGCATGCAAAGAAGCTTGCGGACGCGGACCTGAGGAAGGCCTGCGCCGAGCTGGCGGACGAGATCGACCGCGTCTACGCACCGCGCCCGCTCGGCGATGCGCTGGAGGCGAATGCCAAGCTGTTTGCCGCGGTGCCGTGGCTGCAGCGGCTGCTGCGCGACGCGCGCGCCGCGCTCGGCAGGAACACCGGGCCGGCATATCACTACCTGGTCACCTCGAACCTGCTCGCCGGTCTGCGCGATGCGCTGCCGCGTATCAAGTCTTCGGCGGCGCGCCTGCGCGTGCTCGATCTGTCTCTCGCGGTCGAGGCGGACAACTTCCGCCTGGCGAGCGCGCTTCGCGCCGGCGCTGCGAGCACCACGCGCGCCGGCCACGTGCTCTCGCTCTCCTCGAGCATCGAGGCTGCGTACGGCACCGGAATGATCAATGCGCGCGAGCGCGCCGAGCTGCGCAAGCACCTGGCGCGCCTGCAGGGCGACACGATCGGCCTCGCCGCCTACCGCGACGCGCTGCGCGCCCTCGGTCTCGTCCCCGGCTGGGGCACGCAGGGCCTGCAGCTGCATTTTGCAGAGGCGATGACCAAGCTCGCCGCGCTAGAGCCGCTCGCGCTGCTCTTCGTCCAGGACCAACTGCGCGGCAGCCCGCTGCTGTTTTACTCGCAGGCGCTCGATCGGCTCTCGCGCGACGCGAACCGGCTGGCCGGCGTGCGGCACAAGCTGCTCGGCAAGGACGTCGGATCCGGCTTCAACGCGCTCAATCCGGGCCTCGCACGCGGCACCCTGCGCTCGGCACCCGACATGGCGCGCGTAGGCGCGTTTAACCCGGACGGCATCTATCTGCTGCCCGAGACGGTGGCCGAGCTGCCGCCGGTCGGCGGCATCCTGACTGCTGGCGCGGGCAACCCGCTGTCGCACGTGCAGCTGCTCGCGCGCAATCTCGGCATTCCGAACGTGGCGGTAGACGAATCGCTGCAGGGCGCGCTGCGCGAGGCCGACGGTCGGCGCATCGTGCTCGCGGTCAGCCGCGCCGGCCTGGTCGAGATCGACGCGGACGGGCCGCGCTGGGACTCCGTGCTGGGCGCGGAAGCGAAACTGGGCGCGAACCTCGTATTCGAGCCCGACCTGAAAAAGCTCGACCTGTCGAAGCGCGATTTCGTCCAGCTGAGCGCTTTGCGTGCGGCCGATTCCGGCAGGATCGTAGGGCCGAAGGCGGCGAAGCTGGGCGAGCTGAACGCACGCTTTCCGGGCCGAGTGGCGCCTGGCGTGGGAATTCCTTTCGGCCTGTACCGCGCGACGGTGCTCGACCGGCCTTACCGCAACAGCGGCAAGAGCGTTTACCAATGGATGGTAGAGAGCTTCCGCACGCTCGAGTCGCTGCCCGCAGATTCGGCCGAAGCGCGCGAGTACGGAGAGAAGCTGCGCGCCGAAATCTACACGATCGTCAGCACCGCTGACCCGGGGCAGCAGTTCCGCGAGCGTCTGCGTGAGGCGATGAACAAGACCTTCGGCGCGGACTTCCGCGGGGGGGTATTCATTCGCTCGGACACCAACGTCGAGGACCTGCCCGGCTTCACCGGAGCGGGCCTGAACCTGACCCTGTTCAACGTGGTCGGATTCGAGAACATCGTCAAGGGGATCTCGAAGGTCTGGGCCTCGCCCTACACGCAGCGCGCCTGGGCCTGGCGACAGTCGCACATGAAGGGACCGGAGCACGTCTATCCCGCCGTGCTGCTGCTGCAGACGGTGCCGGCGGAGGTTTCCGGCGTGATGATCACGCAGGACGTCGACAGCGGCGATCCGGCACTGCTCTCGGTGGCTGTAAACGAGGGCGTAGGCGGCGCTGTCGAAGGCCAGGCGGCCGAGTCGGTGCGCATCGACACGCGCAGTGGCGAAGTGCGCCTGATGGGCTCGGCGACCGTGCCGCGGCGCCTGGTGCCGCTCGCGAGCGGCGGCATCGCGAAGCTGCCGGTGTCCGGTGCGGACACCCTGCTGGGGCCGAACGAGATCCGCCAGCTGATCGAATTCTCGCGCGAGATTCCGCAGCAGTTCCCGCAGCTGGGCGAAGACGGCCTGCCGGTCGCGGCGGACGTCGAGTTCGCATTCCTCGAGGGCAAGCTCTGGCTGCTGCAGATCCGCCCGTTCAACGAGAGCCGCCGCGCGCAGGGGTCGGGCTATCTGCAGCAGATGGACCGGGCGCTCGCGGCGAACCTGAGTCGAGAAGTGAAGCTGCACGAGGTGATTCAATGAACCGACGCACGGTGTTGCGCGAACTTGTCGTCCTGGCGGGAGTCCTCGCGGCGACCGGCGCGGCGGCGTATCCGCTCGATGGCTACGACGAGACGGGCATCCGGCGCCTGGAAGGCAACCGCCTCGCCAACGAAGGTGTAGTGTCCGACGTCAAGCAGCCGCCGGGCGCGCTGCTCGGCGCGAACGACGTCGATCTGCGCCTCGCCGGGCAGAGCTTCGATCTGCCGCCGATCGACCCCGATTTCACGCGCCAGATCACCGCGCTGCTCTCCGGCGGCATGGACGGCTACGGGCTTGCGGTGCTCGACCTCTCGGATCCCGCGCGCCCGCGTTACGCAGAGCATCGCGGCGCACACCGGCAGAACGTCGGCAGTGTCGGCAAGATCGTGGTCGCGCTTGCACTTTTCCAGGCGCTCGCCGACAGCTACCCGAACGATATCGCCGGACGCAAGCGCGTTCTGAAGACGACGATCGTCACCGCCGATGGCTTTTCGCAGTCGGATCACCACACGGTGCGCATGTTCGATCCGGCGACGCGCAAGCTGGTGCGCAGAACGATCCGCATCGGCGACCAGGCGTCGCTCTATGAATACCTCGACTGGATGCTCTCGCCGAGCTCGAACTCGGCGGCCGGCATGGTGATGCGCGAGGCGATGCTGATCCGCCAGTACGGCACGGCGTATCCGCCGCCGGAGGCGGAGATCAAGCGCTTCTTCGAGGAGACGCCGAAGCCGGAGCTGACCGCGCTGTTCGAGCGCACGTTTGTCGAACCGGTGGCGAAGAACGGCCTCGACCCCGAGGGGCTGCGCCAGGGAAGCGTCTTCACCGCTACCGGCAAGCGCATCGTCCCGGGTCCGGGCAGCAGCTACGGCACGGCGCGCGAGCTGATGCGCTACCTGCTGCGCATGGAGCAGGGGCGCCTGGTCGACGTCTGGTCGAGCCGCGAGATCAAGCGCATGCTGTACGTCACCGAGCGTCGCATCCGCTACGCCTCGTCGCCCGCTCTGGCCGAGGCCGCGGTCTATTTCAAGTCGGGCTCGCTCTATCAGTGCGAGCCCGAACCGGGCTTCACCTGCAGGCAGTATGCCGGCAACGTGAAGAACTACATGAACTCCGCGGCGATCATCGAATCGCCCGCGGGCGGGCGCCGCATCTACTACATGAGCACCTTGATCACGAACGTGCTACGCAAGAATTCGGCTGCCGAGCACCAGGCGCTCGCAACGCAACTGCAGCGACTCGTATTGAAGAACAACGCGGCGCGCTAACCGCTCGCGCGCGCTTTCGTCAGTGCTGCGCGAGCACTTCGCGGCGCGGCACCACCAGGTCGTGCAGCGCCGGCGCGAGCTTGACCAGCCACTTGCCGCCGTCGCGGTGCTGCGCGATGCCGACCAGCACATAGCGGTAGCGGCCGTATTCGACCAGCACGCTGTCGGCGTGATAGTCCCTCCAGGTGCCCGACTTGCGATAGATGCGCGCGCCGGGCTTGGCCTCGAGGCCCTTGACGAACTTGTGGTGAATGCCGGGGTTGGAAAGCGTTTCCTTCATCAGCTCGTTCAGCGGATGGCTGAGCAGCTTGTCGTTCGCGAGCAGCGTGTAGAAACGGGCGACCTGGTAAGCGGTGGCGCCGTGCGAGAGCTGTGCCACCGGATCGCGCCGGTACGCAGGCTCGCTGCCGTAGGCTTTGCCGACCCAGAGCCCGCCGCGCCCGCGGGCATCGTAGAAACCGAAGCGCGGCGACTGCAGGATGTCGATCAGCCGCTCGCCGCCGACCCAGCGCAGCACGCGCGTCGCGTCCTCGTTGCTGGAGTAGCGGATCATCTTGGTCATCGCGCCGAGCGTCTGCTCGTTCAGCGGCAGCCGTCCGAGCTCGGCCTCGACCATCGCACCGAGCAGGATCGCGATCTTGGGCAGGCTCGCGGCGTACATCATGCGATCGCCGTTCAGCATCGCCAGGCGCGGTTGCGACGGATCGCTCAGATCGACCAGGGCCAGCGCGAGCCGCCCGGTGACCACTGCCGGCTCGAGATCGAGAGTGCGCACGACCCGATCCACACCGGCCTGCAGCTTCGCGTCTGCCGCGCTGCGCAGGGCGTCGAGCCGAGCGGCCTGCGACGCGGACTGCGCCAGCGCCGCAGAGCAAACGAGCGCGCAGCACAGTCCCAGCATGACATTTCTCACACCGTGGCCAGTGAATCGATTCGTGAACACTTCGAGCGCTTTCGTCGGATGCGACCGTAACTGATTGTGACGCAAGGTCGCAAAGCTACCTAAGACGGTGCCTGAGGTCAACGATTAACGTCCTCAAAAGTGTCATTTTCGCGCCACGGCGTGACGCAGTTCCCGCCGCAGGGCGCCCTCGGCCCGCCATTTTCGGCGCGCAAGCTCGCTAGGGCAGAATCGGCGCTTCGACCCACCAGGCAGGAGATCGCATGAACTACAAGCTGTTCGGACCGAGCGGGCTGCGCGTCTCGGAACTGTCGCTCGGCACGCTGACCTTCGGCACCGAAATGGGCTGGGGCGCCGACAAGGCCGAAAGCCGGCGCGTATTCGATTTTTACGCCGAAGCCGGCGGCAACTTTCTCGACACCGCGAACAAGTACAACGAGGGCACCAGCGAGGCCTGGACCGGAGAGTTCATTGCCGGCGAGCGCGACCGCTTCGTCGTCGCGACCAAGTTCTCGCTCAGCATGCGCGCGGGGGATCCGAACGCGGGCGGCAATCACCGCAAGAGCATCGTCCACTCGCTCGAAGCGAGCCTCAAGCGCCTCAAGACGGACTACGTCGACCTGTACTGGCTGCACCAGTGGGACTTCACCACGCGCGTCGAAGAGGTGATGCGCGCGCTGGACGACCTGGTGCGCGCGGGCAAGCTGCTCTATCTCGGCATTTCGGATGCGCCGGCGTGGATCGTCGCGCAGTCCAACACGCTCGCCGAGCTGCGCGGCTGGAGCGCCTTCGCCGGCATCCAGATCGACTACAGCCTGATCGAGCGCACGTCCGAGCGCGAGCTGCTGCCGATGGCGAGGGCCTTTGGTCTCGCGGTGGCGTTGTGGGGAGTCGTAGGGCAGGGCATCCTGACCGGCAAGTTTCACCGCGCAGCGGATCCCAAGGCGCCCACCGACACCCTGCGCGCCGGCATGGCCGCGCGGCGGATCTCGGAGCGCAACCTCGCCATCGCGCGCGTGGTCGAGGAGATCGCGAAGGAAAAGGGCTGCAGCATGACCCAGGTGGCGATCAACTGGGCGCGTCAGCAGGGCCAGCAGATGATCCCGATCGTAGGCGCGCGCACGCTCGCGCAGGCAAAGGAGAATTTCGGCTGCCTCGCGCATCCGCTGTCGGAGGCGGAACTCGCGCGGCTCGATCAGGCGAGCCGCATCGAGCTCGGCTTCCCGCACGACTTTCTCGCCATCCCCCGCATCATCAGCCAGCGGTTCGGCGGAACCGAGAACGCGCTCGAGAACCAGCGAGCGCTTTCGCATCTGACGCACCTGCCGCGCTGATGCTGCGCCCGGGTTGCCTGATCTTCTGCATCGGCCTGCTGCTGGCAGGCGCGGCGCAGGCCTTTCAGGTCGACCGCTTCACCCCGCAGGGCGAAGTCGCGCGCGTCAATCAGGCGCATGCGCGCTTCAGCGAGGACATGGTCGCTTTCGGCGCACAGGATCTGCCGGCGCCGTTCCTTCTGCAGTGTCCGGAGCGCGGCAGCGGGCGCTGGCTGAACGCGCGAGAGTGGGCCTACCAGTTCGAGGGCAGCCTGCCGCCCGGCACCGACTGCCGTTTCAGCCTGCGGGAAGACCTGCGCGCGCTCGCGGGCAGCGCTGCGCGCGGCCGCACCGTATTTGCCTTCACCACCGGCGGCCCGGCGATCGTCCGCAGCATTCCCTGGGAGGGCGCACGCATCGAGGAGGAGCAGCCTTTCGTGCTCATCCTCACCGGTCCGGCTGCGCGCGAAAGCGTGCTCGCGCACGCCTGGTGCCAGGCGCAGGGCGTCGCCGATCGTATCCCGATCGCCCACGTCAGCGAGGCGGAGCGCGACGCGCTGCGCGCGCATCTGAAGCTGCGCGATCCGGCGGATCGCGTCGTCATTGCGCGCTGCGCGCAGCGCCTGCCGCCCGGCGCAAAGGTCACACTGGTCTGGGGCGCCGGCATCGAGGCGCTGCGCGACGGCAAGCCGACCGGCATCGTCACGCGCGTGGTCCAGCGGCTGCACTACGCGGTGCGGCCGGAGTTTCGCGCCACGCTGCATTGCACGCGCGAGAACGCGAGGGCGCCCTGTGCGCCGGTGGCGCCGCTGCGCCTAGAGTTCAGCACGCAGGTCGCGCGCAGCCTCGCCGAGGCGATCGTGCTGCGCACGCCGCAAGGCCCGCGGCGGCCGCAATTCGCGAGCGACGATCGCGCGGCCAGCGTGAGCGAGGTCCGCTTCAAGGGGCCCTTTGCGGGGCTCGCCGAGCTGACGCTCGAGCTGCCCGCCGACTTCGCCGATCTCGAAGGACGGCGGCTCGTAAACGCAAGTGCCTTCCCGCTGCGCGTGCCCCTCGCCGATTCTCCGCCGCTGCTCAAGTTCCCCGCGGCGACCTTCGGCATCGTAGAGCTCGCGCCCGACGCCGCGCTGCCGTTGACCGTGCGCCACATCGAGCCGGAGTTCGCGAGCGGGGACGGCGCGGTGCCCGCCAACGCGGGCGAGGTGCGCGTGCTGCGCCTGACTGATGAGCGCGCGGTGATCGAATGGATGGCGCGCCTCGAGCGCTACGACGAGCGAACGGTCCGCGAGGGCAGGCGGGAGATCCAAACGCGCGAAGTGTCCCTGCTCGAGAACGTCTCGGGCGCGCGCCGCGTGACGCTGCCGGCCGCTGAGGCAGACGGCGAGCGACGGCTGTTCGAGGTCATCGGCATCCCGCTGCCCGAGCCGGGCTATTACGTGCTCGAAGCCGCTTCACGCCGCCTCGGCGCATCGCTGCTCGGCAAGAACGCGCCGATGTACGTGCGCACTTCGGCGCTGGTCACCAATCTCGCCGTGCATTCAAAGATCGGCCGCGCGCGCTCGGCGATCTGGGTGACGAGCCTCGATCGCGGCCGTCCGGTGGCGGACGTGGAGCTGCGCATCAGCGACTGCGGCGGTCGCGAAGTCTGGCACGGGCGCAGCGGCGCCGACGGCGTGGCGCCGGTAGAGCGCGCGCTCGGCGAAGCGCCGCGCTGCGGCCGCGTGCAAAGCTGGCTCGTAAGCGCACGCGCGAGGCTCGCGGACGGTCGCAGCGATTTCTCCTTCGCCTGGACGCATTGGAACGACGGCATCGAAGCCTGGCGCTTCGACGTCGCGAGCGCCTGGGACGACAAGCCGGTGCTGCGTGCGCACAGCGTGCTCGACCGGTCGCTGCTGCGCGCGGGCGAGACGGTTTCGATGAAGCATTACCTGCGGCGCGAAACCGCGAGCGGCCTCGCGCCGCTCGAAGCCAGCGCGTTGCCGGCGCAGGCGACGGTGCGCCACCTCGGCTCGGGCGATGAATTCCAGCTGCCGATCGAATGGGACGGCGTGCGCTCGGGAACGTCGGCGCTGACGCTGCCGCGGGCGGCGAAGAAGGGACACTATGCGATCTCGCTCGGCCAGTGGCCCGCGGGCGGTTTCCGCGTAGAGGATTTCCGCCTGCCGGTGTTCACCGGCAGCCTGTCGGCGCCGCCTGCAGGCGGAATCGATGCCGCGGAGCTGCCAGTGTCGGTGCAGGTCGCCTTCCTCGCCGGCGGCAGCGCGAGCGGGCTGCCGGTGCGCGTCTCGGCGATGCTGCAGAACCGCTATCCGTACTTCGCCGAGTATCGCGCGTTCTCGTTTGCCAGCGGGCGCCGCGATGAGGCGCTCAATCAGAAGGTGGTCGCCGACAAGGTTGCGCTGAAGCTCGATGCACAAGGCGGCGGCCAGGTGACGGTCAAAGACCTGCCACGCACGCCGCACCCCTACGACCTCGTTGCCGAGGCGACCTTCGACGACCCGAACGGCGAGACGCAGACGATCGCTCGCCGCTTCCCGCTCTGGCCGTCGGCAGTGGTCGTAGGCCTGAAAACCGAGGGCTGGACCTCGGTGACCGACAAGGCGGCGCTGCAGGCGGTGGTGCTCTCGAGCGAAGGCGTGCCGCAGGCGGGACGCGCGATCGAGGTGCGCGCGCAGCTGCGCCAGACCTCATCGCATCGCAAGCGCGTGATCGGGGGCTTTTACGCCTACGAGCACCGCAGCGAGACCAGGGATCTCGGCGTGCTGTGCAAGGCAACGACCGATGCGCGCGGCCTCGCCCTGTGCGAGATCCCGCTCGCCACGCCGGGCGAGGTCGAGCTGGTCGCCCTCACGAAGGATGCCTCCGGTCGGCCCGCGCAGGCGGTGGCCTCGGTCTGGGTGACGCGGCACGGCGAGCTGTGGTTCGACGTGGACAGCCACGACCGCATGGACGTGATTCCCGAGAAGCGCGCCTACCGGCCGGGCGAGACCGCGCGCTTCCAGGTGCGCATGCCGTTCCGCGAGGCGAGCGCGCTGGTCGCGGTCGAGCGCGAGGGCGTGATCGAGACACGGTCCGTTCACCTGAGCGGGCGAGATCCCACGATCGAGGTCAAGATCCGCGATGAATGGGCGCCGAACATCTACGTTTCGGTGCTCGCGGTGCGCGGGCGCCTGCGCGAGGTGCCCTGGAGTTCGTTCTTCAGCTGGGGCTGGCGCTCGCCGCTCGAATGGTGGCGAGCGCGCAGCACCGAGCGGCCCGAGTACCGGCCGCCGACTGCGCTGGTCGATCTGTCGAAGCCGGCGTTTCGTTTCGGCATCGCCGAGATCGAAGTCGGCCGGGAGGCGAACGCGCTCGAGGTGGCGGTGACGCCCGAGCGCCCGGTATACGCACCGCGCCAGACTGCGCGCGTCAAGCTGAAGGTCACCCTGCCGGGCGGCGCCGCTGCGCCCGCAGGCACCGAGGTCGCGGTCGCGGCGGTGGACCAGGCGCTGCTCGAGCTCGAGCCGAATCGTTCCTGGGACCTGCTGCAGGCAATGCTGCAGCACCGGCACTACGCGGTCGAGACTGCGAGCGCGCAGATGCAGGTGATCGGCAAGCGCCATTACGGGCGCAAGGCGCTGCCCGCGGGCGGTGGCGGCGGCACCGCGCCGACGCGCGAGCTGTTCGACACGCTGCTGCTGTGGAAGCCGCGCGTGGCGCTCGACGCGCTGGGCGAAGCCTGGGTCGAGGTGCCGCTGAACGATTCGCTGACGACATTCACCGTCGCGGCGATTGCCGACGCCGGCACGCAGCGCTTCGGCAGCGCCCAGGCGCGTCTGCGCAGCAACCAGGATCTGCAGCTGATCTCCGGGCTGCCGCCGCTGGTGCGCGCCGGCGATCGCTTCACCGCGCTCGTCACGCTGCGCAACACGACGCCGCGCGCCATGAAGGTGGCACTGCGCGCAAAGCTGCAGAATGGCGCCGACGCGTTGCTGGCGCCCCAGAGCGTGGAGCTCGCGGCGCAGGCGTCGGCCGAGGCCGCCTGGACGGTCGCCGTGCCCCTGGACGCGGCGGACGCGGGCGCACTCGACTGGGAGATCGAGGCGCGCGCCGAGGGCGGCGGCCCGAGCGACCGCCTGAAGATCCGCCAGCGCGTCGTGGCCGCGGTGCCGCTCACGGTGCGCCAGGCGATGCTCGCGCAGCTCGCCGAACCGCTTGCAATTCCGCTGGCGCCACCCGCCGATGCGCAGCGCGGCCCCGGCGGCCGGTTGCGCGGCGGACTCTCGGTTTCGATGCAGGCGCGGCTCGGCGGCGAGCTCCCCGGCGTGCGGCGCTGGTTCGAGAAGTATCCCTTCGTCTGCCTCGAGCAGAAGACCTCGAAAGCGATCGGCCTGCGCAGCGCGCCGCTCTGGCAGCTCGCCATGGAGGAGCTCCCGGTCTATCTCGACCGCGACGGCCTCGCGGCCTATTTCCCGCTCGGCGAATCGAGCGCCAGCCTGGGCAGCGACGCGCTGACCGCGGCGCTGCTCTCGGCGGCGCATGCGGCGGGCCCGCCGTTCGAGATTCCGCAGGCGAGCCGCGATCGCATGCTCAAGGCGTTGACCGCGTTCGTCGAGGGCCGCATTCAGCGCGTGCACTGGTCGCCGCGCCGCGATCTCGATCTGCGCAAGCTCGCCGCGCTCGAGGCGCTGTCGCGCTACGGCACGCTGCCCGCGCGCCTGCTCGGCTCGATCGAGGTCAAGCCGAACCTGTGGCCGACCTCCGCGGTCATCGACTGGCTTGCGGTGCTCAGGCGCGTGCCCTCCGCGCCGCAGCGCACCGAACGCATCGACGCGGCGCAGAACATCCTGCGCGCGCGGCTTTCGTACCAGGGCACGCGGCTCGTGTTCTCGAGCGAGCCCGACGACTATCTCTGGTGGCTGATGGTGAACGGCGACGTAAACGCCGCGCGCCTTCTGCTCGCGGTGATGGAGGATGCGCAGTGGCGCGACGAGATTCCGCGCATGCTGATCGGTCTGCTTGACCGCCAGCGCCGCGGCGCCTGGCAGACCACGACCGCGAACCTGTGGGGATCGCTCGCGGTAGAGCACTTCAGCGCGACCTTCGAGAAGGTTCCAGTGAAGGGCCGCAGTACGGCGCAACTGGCCTCCGCGCCGCAGCAGATGCTCGAGCTGCAGTGGGCGGGCGACGAGCAGGGCGTTCGCGCCCTCGGTCAGCTGCCCTGGGGTGCGCGCGCTCCGGATGGCGATCGGCTCGAGATCAGGCACGCCGGCGAGGGCAAGCCCTGGGCAACGATTCTTTCGCTTGCCGCGCTCGAGGCGAAAGCGCCGGTCGCCGCGGGCTACCGCGTGCAGCGCAGCGCAGAACCGATCGAGCAGCGTACGCCCGGGGTCTGGTCGAAAGGCGATCTCGCGCGCGTTACGCTCGTCGTGCAAGCCGACGCGGACATGACCTGGGTCGTCGTCTCGGATCCGATCCCTGCGGGCTCGACCATCCTCGGCAGCGGACTCGGGCGCGACTCGCGCATCGCGACGCGCGGCGAGGAGGGACGCGGGCGCGGCTGGCGCGCCTTCACCGAGCGGACCTTCGAAGCCTTCCGCGCCTACTACGCGCTGCTGCCGCGCGGCGAGCTTCGCCTGCAGTACACGCTGCGCCTCAACAACCCGGGCAGTTTCGCGCTGCCGCCTACGCGCGTAGAGGCGATGTATGCGCCCGAAGTATTCGGCGAGCTGCCGAACGCGCGCTGGGAGATCGTCCGGTGAGAGCCGCAGTTCTCGCCTGCGCATTCGCGGCGGCCTGTGCGGCCAGCAGCGCGCAGGCACTGCCCCCGTACGACGAGGTTCGCCGCGCCTGGCGTTCGTCTGACGCCGTGCTGCTCGATCGCCACGGCGTGCCGCTCGCCTCGAAGCGCATCGATCTCAGCGTGCGGCGGCTCGAGTGGGTGCGGCTGGAGGACGTCTCGCCCGCGCTTCGCCTCGCGCTGCTGTACTCGGAAGACCGGCGCTTCTACGAGCACAGCGGCGTCGACTGGGCCGCGGCTGCGGCAGCGGCCTGGGGCAATCTCTGGCACAACCGCACGCGCGGCGCGAGCACGATCACCATGCAGCTCGCCGGTCTGCTCGATACAGGTGCCGGGCGGCCACGCTCGGGCGCGCGCGACCTGAAGCAGAAGCTGCTACAGGCCCTGACCGCCACGCAGCTCGAGGCGCGCTGGCGCAAGGACGAGATTCTGGAGGCCTACCTGAATCTCGTGCCTTTCCGCGGCGAGCTGGTCGGCGTAGGCGCGATGTCGGCGGCATTGTTCGACAAGCACCCGAGCGGACTCGACGCGATCGAGGCGGCGCTCGCCGCGGCATTGGTACGCGCGCCGAATGCGACGGCCGAAGAGGCGGTGCGGCGCGCCTGCGCAGTGCTGCGCGCTCAGGACATGAGCGAAGCCTGCGCCGAGCTTCCCGGGCTCGCCGCGGCGCGCCTGCAGCGGCGCGCGCCGGCGCGCTATGCGCCGATCGAGGCGCTCGCGCCGCATCTCGCGCAGCGGCTGCTCGCGCGAGCGGGCGAGGCGGTCTCGACCACGCTCGAGGCCGACGTCCAGCGCCTGGCGAACGCGGTGCTGCGCCGCCATCTGGCGGCGCTCTCCGCGCGCAACGTAGAGGACGGCGCAGTCATTGTGCTCGACAACGCGAGCGGCGACGTGCTCGCCTGGGTCGGCTCGAGCGGTGCGCGGCTCTCGGATGCGCACGAGGTCGACGCGGCGCTGGCGCCTCGCCAGGCCGGCTCTACGCTGAAGCCGTTTCTCTACGGCCTGGCGCTCGAGCACCGCGTGCTGACCGCCGCCTCGCTGCTGATCGACGCGCCGGTAAAGCTCGAATCGGGTCATGCGCTCTACATGCCGCAGAACTACGACCGCAGCTTCAAGGGGCCGGTCTCGGTGCGCACCGCGCTGGCGAGCTCGCTAAACGTTCCGGCAGTGCGCGCGGCGATGCTGGTCACGCCCGAGCGCCTGGTCGAGTTGCTGCGCGCCTTCGGCCTGTCGACGCTGGTCGAATCAGCCGACTATTACGGCTACAGCCTGGCGCTCGGCTCGGCAGACGTGACGCTGATCGAGCTCACCAATGCGTACCGTGCGCTCGCCAACGGCGGGCGCGCGGCTCCGGTGCGGCTGCGCGCGGACGATCCATCCGCGACGCCGCTGCGCGTGATGGATGCGCGCGCGGCATTCGTGGTGGCGGACATGCTGTCTGACCGCACGGCGCGCGCGAGGACTTTCGGCTTCGACAACGCGATGGCGACGCGCGTCTGGAGCGCGGTGAAGACCGGAACCAGCAAGGACATGCGCGACAACTGGTGCATCGGATTCTCGCGCCGCTACACGGTCGGCGTCTGGGTGGGCAATGCCTCGGGCGCGCCGATGCACAACGTCTCGGGGATGCACGGCGCGGCGCCGGTGTGGCTGGACCTGGTCAGCGCGCTGCACGCGGCTGAACCGAGCCTGGCACCGCGCGCGCCGGCCGGGTTGCTGCGCGCGGAGGTCCGTTTCGACGACGGCATCGAGGCGCCGCGCGAAGAGTGGTTCATCGCCGGCACCGAGCGCGGCCGGGTGGCGCTTGCGGAGCCGGATCATGGCGCGCCGCGCATCGTTGCGCCGATCGATGGCGCTATCCTTGCACTCGATCCGGATATCCCGCCCGCGCGCCAGCGCATCACCTGGGCGGCGGAGGGCGGCCGCATAGGTCTTGGCTGGCGCCTGAACGGACGCACGCTGGGCTACGGCGCACAGCTCGACTGGCAGCCTTCGCCGGGGCGCCACATGATCGAGCTGGCCGTGGGCGATCGGGTGGTGGACCGGGTCGCGATCGAGGTGCGCGGCGCCTGGCCGCGGCGGGCGGCACTTGGAGGGGAACGCCGATGAGCACCGAACCCGATCTGCTGATCGTCGGCTGCGGCATCGCCGGAATGTCGGCTTCGGTGAGCGCGCTGCAGGCCGGCCTCAGGGTGGTGCAGCTCGAGCGCGCGCCCGAGGAGGACTTCGGCGGCAACTCGCGCTGGACCGAGGCCTACCTGCGCATGAAGAACGACAGCGAGATCTCGGACGACTTCGAGGAGCGCTTCGCGCAGAACGCAGGCGTCAATCTCGACCCGAACGTGCTCGACGCGGTCGGCGGCGCGTACGCCCATTGGCCTGCGTGGGTGAAGGCGCATCCGCTGCCCGATCCCGAGGTGATCGCGCACTTCGCAGCGCAGGTGCCGCCGACGATCGCCTGGCTGAAAGGCTTCGGCCTGAAGTTCGGCCCGCAGCCGATCTACCTGCTGACGCAATCGACGACGCGCATCGCGGCACAGGGCGGCGGGCTCGCCCTCATCGAGCGCCTGATGCAGGAGGCGAAAAGCCTCGGCGCGCAACTGCGCTTTCGCACCACCGCGCTCGACCTTCTGCGCGACGCGGGCGGCCGCGTGCGCGGCGTTGTCGCGGTCGGCGAGAACGGGGTGCGCGCACCCATCCATGCGCGCGCGACGCTGCTCGCGAGCGGCGGCTACCAGGGCAACCCGGAGATGATGACGCACTACCTCGGCCCGCACGCCGCGCACATCCGGCCGGTGGCGCGTGGCGGCTACTACGACAAGGGCGAGGGCATCCGCATGGCGCTCGCCGCAGGCGCGGCGCCGGCGGGCGATTTCGGTTCGTACCACGCCGAACCGGTCGATCCGCGCTCTCGCCAACCCGAAGCGGTCGTGCACATCACCCCCTACGGCGTGCTTCTGAACAAGCGCGGCGAGCGTTTCGTTGACGAAGGTCCGGGCCCGGTCGACCAGCACTACGATCCGATCACGCGCCGGATCGGCGAGCAGCCCGAGGGCATCGCCTGGGCGATCTTCGACGCCGGGGTCGACGAAATCCCGCGCTGGAAGACTGCGATTCGCTCCGACGTGCCTCCTTTCGAAGCGCAGACGCTCGCCGAGCTCATTGCGGCGCTCGGCCTGCCGCCGCGCGCGCTCGAGACGATCGCGGCATTCAATCGTGCCTGCCCGGCGGACTCGAGCGGCTTCAAGCCCTTCGAGACCGATGCTCTGGCGACGCACGGGCTGGAGATCGAGAAGTCGCACTGGAGCCGGCCGCTCGCGCGGGCGCCGTTTCGAGCCTATCCGATCGTTTCGGCGAACTGCTTCACCTTCGGCGGTCTGAAGGTGAACACGCACGCGCAGGTGCTCGACTGCGACGGACGCGTGATGCCCGGACTCTACGCCGCGGGGGAGACGGTGGGGCTGTATCACCAGACCTACACCGGCGCGACGTCCGTGTTGCGCGGCGCGGTTTTCGGGCGCACCGCGGCACTGCACGTCGCCGGCACTCGTTAGATCAGCGCGACGAAGTCCGCGAGCAACGCGTTGACCCGGTCTGCGGCCTCGATTTGCGGAAAGTGGCCGACGCCGGTCACGATCTCGATGCGCGCCTGCGGGCACTGCGCCCGCACCAGATCGAACCACGGCGTCGAATCGCCGGGCGCGAGCGGAACGCGGACGCGATTGCTGTTCAGATAGGTGCTCTGGATGACGAGCAGCGGCGGGCGCGCGGCCGACAGCGCGCGCTCCATGTCGCGCGCGTCCCAAGCGACGAAGCGCGCGAAGAGCGCGGCCCCGACCGATTGCGAGAGCGCCGCGCCGCGCTCGACGATGCGCGCGCGCAGCGCCGGGTCGCTCGTCGGCAGGAACATGCCGTCGAACAGTGCCTGCACGAAGCGCGCGTATCCACCGCTTGCGGTGATGGCCTGCTTTGCAGAGGTCTCGGCCGCGCCCGCGTCGCCCGTAGCGAGCCGGCTGCCGTCGATCAGGACCAGCGCTGCGACGCGCTGCGGCGCATCTAGCGCCGCCTGCAGCACGACGCGGCAGCCCATGCTGTGGCCTACGAGTATGGCTCGGGGCAGCTCGAGCGCGCGCAACAGCGCCGCGACGTCCGCGCCATAGGTCTCGATCGAGCTGTCCTCGGCGCGGCCCGGTGTCTCCCCGTGGCCGCGCAGGTCGCAGGCGACGCAGTCATGCGCCGGCGCGAAGTGCGCGAGCTGCGCGTCCCAGTCCGTCCGGCTGCAGCCGAAGCCATGCACGAAGACGAGCGCCGGCGCACCCGCGCCGGCGCGGACGTAGCGCAGCCGCGTCGCGTCGCTCACGCGCCCGCCGCGCTCAGTCTTCCACGTGCGCCGGCTTGTGCTGCTCTACAAGCTTCGCCTGCAGCGGCGGCGGCGCGGGCTCGTAGTGGCTGAATTCCAGCGTGTAGGCGCCGTGGCCGGCGGTCAGCGACTTGAGCCGCGAGGGGAAGTTCTCCAGCTCCGAGAGCGGCGCCTGCGCCGCGATGCGCAGCGACCCGGGGCGGGGCGACTCGGAGCCCTTGATGTGCCCGCGGCGCGCCGACAGGTCGCCCGCGATGTCGCCCATGTTCGACTCGGGCATCGCGACCGAGATGTCGACAATCGGCTCGAGCACGATGGGGCGCGCTTTGGCGAGCGCGTCGAGAAATGCCTTGCGGCCTGCGGCAATGAACGCAACCTCCTTGGAATCGACCGGATGGCTCTTGCCGTCGTGCACCACCACGCGCACGTCCTGCAGCGGAAAGCCGGCGAGAAAGCCGGATTCCAGCACCGCGCGCACACCCTTCTCGACTGCCGGAATGTAGACCGACGGGATCACGCCGCCCTTGACGGCGTCGACAAACTCGAAGCCCGTGCCGCGCGGCAACGGCTCGACGCGCAGGAACACCTCGCCGAACTGTCCCGCGCCGCCGGTCTGCTTCTTGTGCCGGCTGTGGCCTTCCGCCTTCGCCGAGATCGTCTCGCGAAACGGTACCGACGGCGGCCGCGTGTCGAGCTCGAGCTTGTACTGCCCGGCGATCTTGTCGAGCACGGTCTTGAGGTGCATCTCGCCTAGGCCGCGAATCACCGTCTCGTTGGCCTGCGCGTTGTGCTCGATGCGGAAGCAGGGGTCCTCGGCGATGATCTTGTGCAGCACGTCGGAGACCTTCTGCTCGTCGCCGCGCTTCTTCGGCTGCACCGCCAGGCCGAACACCGAGGTGGGCAGCTCGAGCGGCCGGGCATGCACGTGCGCGTCGGCGGCCGAGTCGTGCAGGATGTGGTCGAACTGGATCTCGTCGATCTTGGCGATGGCGCAGATGTCGCCCGGGATCGCCTCGCTCACTTCGATCTGTGTCTTTCCGCGCAGGAGATACAGGTGCCCCCCCTTGATCGGCTTGCGCGCCTCGCCGACGTAGAGCTGCGTGCCGGGGGTGAGGCGCCCCTGGTGCATGCGGAAGACCGCGATGCGCCCGATATAGGGATCGATCTCGATCTTGAACACGTGCGCGAGCACGTGCTTGCCGGGATCGGGCACCGGCTGCAACTCGGTCGGCTCGCCGCCGAGCGGCGTGCTGATGTAGGCGGGCGGGTTGCCTTCGGTGGGGTTGGGCAGGAGCTGCTCGATCACGGTCAGCAGCTCGGCGATGCCGGCGCCGGTCCTGGCCGAGGTGAACACCACCGGGATCAGGTGCCCCTCGCGCAGCGCGCGCTCGAGCGGCTCGTGCAGCTCTTCGGGCGTGACCTCGCCCTTCTCGAGATAGCGCTCCATCAGCTTCTCGTCGATCTCGACCACCTGGTCGATGAGCTTGCGATGCGCCTCCTCGACCGAGGAGAAATCGGACTCGCCCGCGGGCGCGAAGAAGCAGTCCGAGACCTTGCTCGCCTTGCCCGCCGGCAGGTTGAGCGGCAGGCACTCGCGGCCGAAGGCCTGCTGGATGCGCTCAAGCAGCGCCGCAAGGTTGACATTGTCGGCGTCGATCTTGTTGACCACGATCAGGCGGTCGAGGCCGCGCTTCGCGGCCCACTGCAGGAAGCGGCCGGTCATCATCTCCAGGCCGTTCTGCGCGTTGATGACGATGGCCGCGGTCTCGACCGCGGCGAGCGCGGGCAGGGCATGGCCGAGGAAGTCGGGGTAGCCCGGCGTGTCGAGGAGGTGGATCTTCGTGTCCTGGAAATCGAAGCTCGCGACCGCGAGCTTCAGGGAGTGCTGCAGCTGCTTCTCGAGCGGGGTGTAGTCGCAGACCGTGCTGCCGCGCTCGACGCTGCCGCCGGCCGGCACCGCGCCCGCGGCCGCGAGCAGCGCTTCGGCAAGCGAGGTCTTGCCCGCGCCCGCCTGGCCGACCAGCGTCAGCGTGCGAATGCGCTTGA
>Ga0210138_1000091_pt1 | contig 21303 bp, 19 predicted proteins | sample Browns_ThreeSqC__FD_184850 | JGI IMG/M metagenome (GOLD analysis project Ga0210138, IMG submission 184850) | Wetland microbial communities from the San Francisco Bay, California, USA, that impact long-term carbon sequestration -... | ecosystem: Environmental > Aquatic > Marine > Wetlands ... | reverse complement strand
CGACCGTCCTGGTGCAGACGGGAACGCTCAAGGTTGGCGACATCGTGACCGTGGGCAAGACCTTCGGTCGGGTACGTGCGCTCCAGAACGCGGCCGGCCGCCGGGTCAAGGAAGCGGGACCGGCCACGGCGGTCGAGATCATCGGCCTCCAGGACCTGCCGGAAGCCGGTGACCTGCTGCGGGTCGTGTCCGACGAGAAGGCCGCTCGCGACGCGGCGGAGGTCGTCGAGCGCCACGCCGCGGGGACGACGGCGGCCAGCCTCGAGGACATCAGCGCCCAGATCCAGGCCTCCGAGGTCAAGGAGCTGCGCGTCATCCTGAAGACCGACGTGCAGGGCTCGCTGGGGGCCATCCGCCACGCCCTCGACGGTTTGAGCACGACCGAGACCCGGATCAACATCCTGAGCGAGGGAGCAGGGGACATCAACGAGTCCGACGTGCTGCTGGCGGCCGCCTCCGGGGCGGTGGTCGTGGGATTCAACACCAAGCTCGACCCGAACGCCGAGCGCGCGGTCGAGGCTTCGGGCGTGGACGTCCGCCTGTACGAGGTCATCTACAAGCTGACCGATGACATCGCCCTGGCCCTCCAGGGTCTGTTGACACCCAAGGTGGTGGAACAGATCGAAGGGCACGCGGAGGTCCGGCAGCTCATCAAAGCCGGCAAGGCGGGAACGATCGCCGGCTCGTACGTGCTCGACGGGCGGATGGTTCGAGGCGGCCAGGCGCGGCTCATGCGCGGCGGCCAGCTGATCGTCGAGTCACGGATCGAGTCCCTGCGGCGCTTCAAGGACGACGTCCGCGAGGTCGCCACCGGCTTCGAGTGCGGCATCGGCCTCGCCGGATCGCCCGAGTTCGCCGAGGGCGACGTCATCGAGTGCTTCCAGATGGTTTCGGAGGCCGTCTGAACAGAGGGGTGACCCGGTGAGCCAGCGCACCGAGCGCCTGGACAGCCAGATCCAGGCCGAGCTCATGCAACTCATGCAGCACGAGATGGCCGATCCGCGGCTGGGCTTCGCGACCGTGACCCGCGTGAGCACCACGCCCGACCTGACCCTGGCCCGGGTATGGGTCTCCGTCTACGGGCCGGACGCCGACCAGACGAAGACGCTGTCCGCCCTGACCGATGCCGCCGGCTGGCTCCGCCACCGGCTGGGGGAGCGGATGACCATGCGCCAGGTCCCACGCCTCGAGTTCCACCCCGACGCATCGATCGCCGAGGGCGACCGGGTGCTCACCCTGCTCCGCAACCTCGACCAGAAACCCGAGGCGGGCCGGTGAACGAGGTCGCCGCCGCCATCGCCGGCGCCCAGCGGATCACAGCCATCGGTCACGAGAACCCGGACGCCGACACCTTGGGAGCGGCGCTGGCCATCCGGATGGTTGGGGAGCGGCTGGGGATCCCCGCCGAGGTGGTGTTGGCCGATCCGGTCCCCGCGTACCTGGCCTTCATGCCCGGGTCCGACACGGTCCACGGCGCACCGCAGCTGGAGCCGGACATCGCGGTGATCGTGGATTCCGGTGACCTGGCGCGCATCGGAAGCCTGACCGTGGATGCCGCCGATTGGCTGGCGCGCGCGCGCATCGTGAACATCGACCATCACATCAGCAATCCCGGGTTCGGTGCCGTCAACCTCGTCGATTCCGAAGCCGCCTCGACCTGCGAGATGGTCACGCTTCTCCTGCCGGAGCTCGAGATCGAGCTTGACGCGGACATGGCGACCGTTTTGCTTGCGGGAATCGTGAACGACACCCACACGTTCGCCCATCCCAACGTCACGCCACGCACCCTCCGTGCGGCCGCCACCCTGGTCGAGGCGGGGGCCTCGTTGTCGTCGGTCCATCGAGCCATCTACGCCGAGAAGCCGTTCGCGACCCTTGCCGTCTGGGGGCGGATCCTCGCCGGTGTCAGGGAGGCCGCCGGGGGACGAATCGTCCACGCGGACCTCACGCTTGCGATGCTGGCCGAGACCGGTGCCACGCCACAGGCGTCCGAGGGGTTCATCGATCTGCTCGGCCTGTCGCGCGACGCGGACATCGTCGTCCTCCTCAAGGAGCAACCCCACGGTGCCGTCCGGATCAGCGTCCGAACCTCGTCGCGCGCGGACGCGGTGGCGATCACCGCTGCCTTTGGCGGAGGTGGGCACGCACGGGCCGCCGGCTGCACGATCAATGGCACGCTGGAGGAGGCTCGCGCCCAGGTCCTCGCCGAATGCGAGCGTGAGCTCGCCCGCGCCGATGATCGGCGTCATTAACCTCGACAAGCCGGTCGGCCCAACCTCGCACGACATGGTCGGCCTCGTTCGCCGGCTGACCGGGATGAGCCGAATCGGGCACGCGGGAACCCTGGACCCCCTGGCATCTGGCGTGTTGCCCATCCTCGTCGGGGGCGCCACCCGCCTCAGCGAGGAGCTCACGGGCGGGCGAAAGCGGTACGAGGCGGTCGTCCGGCTCGGGTACCGATCCGAGACCGATGACAGCCAGGGCCCGATCGAAGCTGGCTCACGACCCCCAGACGTGGCTACCGTCCGGGAGGCACTCGACGCGTTCGTGGGATCGTTCGCGCAGATGCCGCCCACGTATTCCGCGCGCAAGCACGCCGGGGTTGCGGCTCACCGGGCGGCCCGCAGGGGCACGCCACTGACGCTGGAGCCTCGTCTGGTAACCGTCTACGCGCTGGACATGACCGAAGCCCGGGCGGGCGAGGACTGGCTCGACGTGACCCTCGACCTCGAAACCGGTCCGGGGACCTACGTGCGGTCCATCGCCCGCGACCTCGGGGAGCAGCTCGCATGCGGTGGGTACCTCCAGTCGCTGCGCCGGACCGCGGCCGCCGGCCTGACGGCCGCCGATGCCCGCACGCCTGCCGGCCTCGAAGCACTCGCTGCCGAGGGTCGCCTGAGCGAGGCCCTGATCCCGGTCGAACGGCTGCTTGACCTCCCCATCCTGTCCCTCGACGAGGACCAGGCACGACAGTTTGCGAATGGGGGAGCGGTTGCCTGGTCGGCGGGGGACGCACCGCTGGACGGGCGTGTCCTCGTCGGCGACCAGGGCGGCCTGCTGGGCCTTGGCTCCCTCGCCGGCGGTACCCTCCAACCCCGGAAGGTGCTCGACCGATCATGACCATCACCCTGGCCGAGGTCGCGGCAGGGCCGGCCGAGGGCCCGGTCGCCCTGGTGGTCGGCGTCTTCGACGGCGTCCATCGCGGCCATCGGACGCTCCTGTCAGCCGTGCGCGAGGCGGCGGCGGCACGCGGCGCCCGACCGGTGGCCATCGTTCTCGATCCGCCGCCGATCGAGGTCATCCGGCCCGGAGAGACCGTGCCTCGCCTCGCGCCCCTGGCCGAGAACCTCGCCCGGATCGAGGCCGCAGGTGTCCGTCCATTCGGCGTGACGTTCGACGAGGCCGTGCGCGACCTGTCCGCCGAGGAGTTCCTGATGTCGGTCGCGCCTGCCCTTCAGCCGGTGGCGGTGGTGGTGACCCGCGACTCCGCGTTCGGACGTCGCCGCGAGGGGACCCCCGAGCACCTCGCCGAAATCGGGGAACGGCGCGGCTTCGCGGTGGTCGTGATCGAGCCCGAGGCCCACGACCGCGTGATCTCGTCGAGTCGGATCCGCCAGGCCCTGGCCGAGGGCGACGTTGAGGACGCCACCGACCTGCTGGACCGCCGGCCGCAGCTCACCGGAACCGTGGTGCGCGGCGACGGCCGGGGTCGAGAGCTCGGATTCCCGACGGCCAACCTGGCCTTCGCCTACCGTCCGGCCCTGCCTGCCCTCGGGATCTACGCGGGCATCGTCAACGGGCGAACCGGGGCCCTCGTGAGCGTGGGTCGCCGTCCAACGTTCCACGCGGACGGCGAGATCGTGGTCGAGGCCAATCTGCTCGACTGGAGCGGCGACTTGTACGAACAGGTCATCACTGTCGAGCTCGTTTCGCGGCTCCGCGAGGAGCGCAGCTTCCCCTCGGCCGACGCGCTGGTAGCCCAGATGCGCGCCGATGAGACCGACGCCCGGAGGGCGCTGGAGGGGATCGTCTGATACGATGCGCCCGAACGAACGTTTGAAATGGAGGAATTCGTGCCGTTAGACCCGGCCAGAAAGGTCGCCGTCGCGTCCGACTTCGCGACGCACGATGGCGACACCGGATCTCCCGAAGTGCAGATCGCGCTCCTCACTGAGCGCATCAAGTCGCTGACGGACCATTTGCGCAGTTATCCCAACGACAACGCCTCGCGCCGCGGGCTCCTGAAGCTCGTGGGCCAGCGCCGGCGCCTGCTCGCGTATCTCGTCCGCACGGACGTGGATCGGTATCGAGCGGTCATCGGTCGCCTCGGCCTTCGCCGGTAACGTCGTTTCTCACCCCCTGACCCGATCGAATCGGGTCATCACCGAATTGCGTCGAACTCGACGCCCCGTGCACGTGCCGCGCCACCCTCACCGGTCAGGCCGCGCCGAGCACACCCCCAACTAGGAGAAATTCGTTGGCTATCAAGGTTGAAACAGAAATTGGCGGGCAGACGTTCTCATTTGAGACCGGCAAGCTCGCCGAGCAGGCCGATGGCGCCGTCCTGGTCCGCTATGGAGACACCGTGCTCCTGGCCACCGCGGTCTCGGCCGAGCCCCGCGAGGGGATCGACTTCTTCCCGCTCACCGTGGACTACGAGGAGCGGATGTACGCCGCGGGCAAGATCCCGGGCGGATTCATCAAGCGCGAGTCGCGCCCGTCGGAGGCGGCCATCCTGGCCATGCGCCTCACCGACCGCCCGATTCGCCCGCTCTTCCCGAAGGGCTACAAGAACGACGTCCAGATCGTCCTGACCGTCCTCTCGGCGGACCAGGAGAACGATCCCGATATCCTGGCCGTGAACGGTGCCTCCGCGGCGCTCTCGGTCAGCAGCATCCCGTTCCTCGGCCCGGTCGGCGCGGTGCGCGTCGGACGCATCGACGGCCAGTTCGTGGCCAACCCCACGACCAGCCAGCTGGAGAACAGCGAGCTGGACCTCGTTGTCGCCGGCACGCGTGACGCGATCATGATGGTCGAGGCCGGGGCCAAGATCCTGCCCGAAGCGGTCATGCTCGACGCCATCACCTGGGGTCACGGCGAGCTCCAGAAGTCGATCGAGCTCCAGGAGAAGCTGGTCACCAGCTCGGGAGCCCCCAAGCGGACCCCGTTCCTCGGACCCAAGGCGGACTCGATCGTCAAGCTCGGCAAGGCGTTGAGCCAGAAGGGCGCCGAGTTCGTGATCGTCGACGTCGAGACCACCGCGATGAAGCCGGAGCACGGCTACATCGTCGACATCGCCGCCCTGAAAGTGCGCGATGGCGAGGTCATCGACACGTTCGAGTCCCTGGTGAACCCGGGCAACTCGATCATCGGTCACCAGATCCATGGACTGACCGATGCGGACGTCGCCAAGGCGCCCACGGCGGCCGAGGTCCTGCCCGCATTCGCAGCCTGGGCCGGCAGCGCGCCGGTCGTGGCCCACAACGTCGGGTTCGACCTGCCGTTCGTGCTGCGCCACCTGCCCAACGACGTGGAGTGGGCGCCGAGCGCGATCTACGACACGCTCGAGCTGGCCTACCAGCTGTATCCCGACGCCGGCGGCTACAAGCTCGGCGACCTCATGCGCTTCATCTTCGGCAAGGATCATCCGGCAGCCCATCGGGCCATGCCTGATGCCCAGGCCACGGCCGAGCTGTTCATCAGCCTGACCAGCAACCTGGTCGAGCGACTGGACGCCATCCGCGCCGACATCGCCGCCGAGGTGCGGCGTGGCAAGGAGGCCTACAACCGGACTGAGCAGGGCCAGGCCCTCGAGGACGTCCGACGCCGCCACGGCATCGGTTCGGCCCTGATGGACGTCCTGACCAAGGCGACCGTTCGGGAGCTCGTCCTGTCGGAGAACATCCGGGTCGACGGGCGCGACACGACCACCATTCGATCGATCTCGGTCGAGGTCGGCATCCTGCCCCGAACCCATGGCTCGGGCCTGTTCACCCGCGGCCAGACCCAGGCCCTGTCCATCGCCACCCTGGGACCGTCGAGCGACGTCCAGCGGCTGGATACCATCTCCCCGGAAACCGAGAAGCGGTACCTCCATCACTACAACTTCCCGCCCTACTCGGTGGGTGAGTCGCGACCGATGCGCGGCCCCGGACGCCGCGAGATCGGACACGGTGCGCTCGCCGAGCGCGCCCTGGTGCCCGTCCTCCCGTCGGTGGACGAGTTCCCGTACGTCATCCGCGTCGTCAGCGAGGTCGTCTCGTCCAACGGGTCGACCTCCATGGCGAGCACCTGCGGCAGCACCCTGGCCCTGATGGACGCCGGTGTGCCGATCTCGGCCCCGGTGGCCGGCGCGGCGATGGGCCTCATCACCGATCCGGACACGAACCGTTACGCGGTCCTGACCGACATCACCGGCAAGGAAGACTCGTACGGCGACATGGACTTCAAGGTGGCGGGCACCGCCGAAGGCGTCACCGCGCTCCAGATGGACATCAAGGTGGCCGGCATCACGCCGGAGATCCTCCGCGATGCCCTCGACCAGGCCAAGGTGGCCCGGCTGTTCATCCTGGACAAGATGACCGCCGTCATCAGCGCCAGTCGCTCCGAGCTGAGCCCGTACGCTCCACGGATCACGACCATCAAGATCCCGGTCGACAAGATCCGCGACGTCATCGGTGCCGGCGGCAAGGTGATCCGCCAGATCACGGCCGAGACCGGGACCCAGATCAACGTCGAGGACGACGGCACGATCCAGATTGCCGCGGTGGACGGCGAAGCGGCCGAGAAGGCCGTGCGCTGGATCGAGGGCCTGACCCGCGACGTCGAGGTTGGCAAGGAGTACATCGGCAAGGTCACCCGGATCATGAACTTCGGGGCCTTTGTCGAGATCCTGCCCGGCAAGGAGGGACTGGTCCACATCAGCCAGCTCGCCGACTACCGGGTGGCCAAGGTCGAGGACGTCGTGGCCATCGGTGACGAGCTGATGGTGGTGGTGACCGAGATCGACCGGATGGGTCGCGTCAACCTGAGCCGCCGCGCGGCGATGGAGCGGCACATGGCCCACGCTCCGGTGGGTGCCGCGGCCGGATCCGACGCGGAGCGTTCGTAGGACGGACATCCCCGAATGAGCGGGGAGGCCGATCTCGCCGCCGTCGCGGATGAGGTGCGGGCCTGCACCCGTTGTCCCCTCGCCGCCGGCCGCACGGTGGCCGTCCCCGGCGAGGGAAACCCAGTGACCGATGTGCTCCTTGTGGGGGAGGGGCCCGGTCAGCGTGAGGACGCCACCGGCCGGCCGTTCGTCGGCCCGGCCGGCCAGCTCCTTGACGAGCTCCTCCAGGCTGTCGGCTGGCAGCGCGGCGACGTGTTCATCACGAACGTCGTGAAATGCCGGCCCCCGGCCAATCGCGACCCGGAGCCGGCCGAGATGGCCGCCTGCGCCCCGTACCTCGACCGCCAGGAGACCGCGCTCGACCCGGTCCTGGTGGTCACCCTGGGACGGCATTCGCTCCAGCGCTACCTGCCGGGCGCCCGGATCTCCGAGGTCCACGGCCACCTGCGCCGATCGGGCGGTCGGTTCGTGCTCCCGATGTACCATCCCGCTGCCGCGCTGCGGTCGAGCGGCCTGCGGGAGACGCTGGCGGAGGACATGCGAGGGCTGCCGGCCGCGCTGCTGGCGGCCCGCGAGGCCCTGGCAGCTGAGCGGGAGGAGCCGGGGGCGGCTCCGGAGGGCGAAGTCACGTCGCCAACGCCTACCGTAGAAGACGATGATCAACAGATGACGCTGTTCTAGAGGACGCAATGGCAGGGACCCTTCGAATCATCCCCCTCGGTGGCGTGGGCGAGGTGGGCAAGAACATCACCGCCATCGAAGCGGACGGCGAGATCCTCGTCGTGGACTGCGGCCTGGCATTCCCCGAGCCGGAGATGCTCGGCATCGACCTGGTCGTGCCCGACGCCACGTACCTGGCCGAGAACGCCAAGGCGGTGAAGGCCATCCTGCTGACCCATGGCCACGAAGACCACACCGGCGGACTGCCCTACGTCCTGCCCCGAATCAAGGGCACCCCGATCTACGCCTCGAAGCTGACCATCGGGCTCGTCACCGGCAAGCTGAAGGAGCACAAGCTCCTGGGTGCGACCACCCTCCATGAGATCGAGCCGGGAACCGAGTACGCCGTCGGTGCGTTCACCTTCACGCCGTTCCGCGTGAATCACTCGATCCCGGGCGGCATGGGCTTCGCCATCCGCCACGCGCGCGGGACGATCATCCACACCGGAGACTTCAAGTTCGACCACACGCCCCCCGATGGCACCCGGGCCGACCTGGGGCTCATCGCCGAGTGGGGCAAGCAGGGCGTGGACTTCCTGCTGTCCGACTCCACCCGCGCTGAGCGCGACGGCTACACGCTGTCGGAAGCCACGGTGGGGGAGTCCCTGCGCAACCTGATCGGGGCTGCGGAGGGCAGGGTCATCCTGGCCACCTTCGCCTCGAACATCGGTCGGGTGCAGCAGACCATCGATGCCGCTGCCGAGCACGGCCGGAAGGTCGTCCTCATGGGCCGGAGCATGGAGCAGAACGCGGCCATCGCTACCGAGCTCGGCTACCTTGATGGGCGCGACGGGACCGTGGTCCGCAAGGAGCAGCTCGAGCGCTTGAAGCCGGCCGACCTGGTGATCATCACGACCGGATCACAGGGCGAACCGATGTCGGGGCTCACCCGGATGAGCAACCGCGACCACCGGAACATTTCGATCGTCCCCGGCGACACGGTGATCGTCTCCGCCTCTCCCATCCCGGGCAACGAGGAGGCCGTGGCGCGCACCATCGACAACCTCTTCAAGGAGGGGGCGATGGTCCACTACGAGCCCATGACCCACTGCCACGTCTCGGGCCACGGCTCGCGCGAAGAGCTGAAGCTGATGCTCGGGCTCGCCAAGCCCCGCCATTTCATTCCCATTCACGGCGAGTACCGGATGCTCGTCCAGCACGCCCTCCTGGCCGAGGGGGCCGGGGTGGCCGTGGATCGGATCTTCGTCCTGCAGAATGGCCAGGTGGTCGAGTTCGACGGCACCAGGGCGCGCCTGGCGGGAAGCGTGCAGGCCGGCGCGGTCCTGGTGGACGGCCTGAGCGCGGTCGACGGTGTGGACGGGGTGATCCTGCGCGATCGACGCGCCCTGGCCAACGACGGGGTGCTCATGGTGGCCCTGACCGTGGCCACGGCCACGGGGCGGACGGTGAGTGGCCCTGATCTCATCGGCCGCGGCTTCCTGCCCGATCCCGACGACCCGGTCCTCCTGGCGGCACGGGAGCACCTGATCACCGCGCTGGAGCGAGCCGGCGATGCGCACGGCGCGGAGCCCGGCTACCTCAAGGCCAAGATTCACGACGTGCTCAGCCGCTATCTATACGAGCAGACCCACCGCCGGCCCATGATCCTGCCGATCGTGCTGGAGGTCTGAGCCGGGATGGCCAAGGCGAAGACCCGCTCGCGTCGCCAGAAACGGGCGCGGCGGGCGGCGAACCAGGGGATCAAGATCAGCGGCCGGCTCATCCGTGAGGTGGGCGCCCTCGTCTTCGTCGTCCTGGCGCTCATCTCGCTGCTGGCCATCCTGACCCCGGACGCCGCGACCGGCGTCACCGCGTGGCATGACCTGCTGCAGACACTGCTTGGATGGGGCATGTTCTTTGCCCCGGCGCTGCTGCTTCTGTTCGCCCTCATGCTGTGGATGCGCAACATCCCGGCCGAGCGACTCATCTCGGCCCTCGGCATCGTGACGCTCACGCTGTCCCTGCTCGGCCTGTTCCAGCTGGCCATCGGTGGCCCCGGGGCCGTCGCCCCGCCGGGGGATGGGGGAGGGGTGATCGGCACGGTCGTGTGCGCCCCGCTCGTCTTCATCCTTGGCACCCTGGGCGCCGCGATCGTCCTGATCCTCCTCCTGGTCGTGGGCTTCCTCCTGTTCTTCAACATGACCATCGGAGACGTGTTCGCGGCGTGGCAGCACCGACAGGAGATCGGCCCCGCCGCGGCGGCCGCGGCCAACGGGGGAGCGGGGTCCCGCCAGGCGGCGGTGGCCGCGCCGTCGCGCCCGACCCTGCCTGATGAGCCCCCGGTCATCCTTCGTCGCCAGCGCCCCGAGCCTGCCGCGGTGGTGGCCGGCGCTGCAGCCAGCGCTGCCGCGCTGACCAACGGTGGACCGCCGTCGGACGCGCCAGCCGCCGGCGAGGCGACGGTCGGCTATGCCGTGGGCGAGGCGGAGGATGAGGGGGCGGACGCCGCGCTCGAGCGCGCGTCCCAGTCGTGGGTCCTCCCCGAGCTGTCGCTCCTCGCCGACGCGCCGGGCAACGGCCCGGCCCAGATGGACCTCACCGCCAAGGGCCAGCTCATCCGCAACACGCTGGCCAGCTTCGACATCGGTGTGAAGGTGGCTCGCATCCAGGAAGGCCCGGTCGTGACCCAGTATGCGCTCGAGGTGGAGCCGGGCATCAAGCTGTCCCGGATCCAGGGATTGGCCGACAACCTGGCCCTGGCCCTCTCCGCGCGCTCGATCCGGATCGAGGCCCCTATCCCCGGCGAGCCGTACGTCGGAGTCGAGATCCCGAACGCGGCATTCGACCTCGTCACACTCAAGGAGGTGCTCGCCTCCAAGACCTTCGCCACCATGGCGGCCGATGGCGGCCTGGCCTTCGCGCTGGGCCAGGACGTGGCCGGCCAGCCGTTCGCCGCGGACCTGTCGCGGATGCCGCACATGCTCATCGCGGGGGCCACCGGGTCCGGCAAGAGCGTGTGCGTGAACGCGGTCATCTGCTCGCTCCTGGTCCGCAACCGGCCGGACGAGGTCAAGCTCATCCTGATCGATCCCAAGCGCGTGGAGCTGGCCCAGTACCGCGGCCTGCCGCACCTGCTGACCGAGGTCATCGTCGATACCGAGAAGGCGGTCAACGCCCTGAAGTGGACGGTGGGCGCCATGGAAAGCCGGTACCACGAGTTCGCGCGGCGCGGCGTCCGAAACATCGCGGGCTACAACGCCGACCTGCGGCCCGACCAGGCGCGGATGCCATACATCGTGGTCGTCATCGACGAGCTGGCCGACCTCATGATGATGAGCGCATTCGAGGTCGAGGCCACGATCACGCGCATCGCCCAGCTGGCGCGCGCCACCGGTATTCACCTGGTCGTGGCCACCCAGCGTCCATCGGTCCAGGTCGTGACCGGGCTGATCAAGGCCAATATCCCGTCCCGCATCGCCTTCGCCATGACCAGCGGCGTGGACAGCCGGACCATCCTCGATGCGACCGGCGCCGAGGACCTGCTGGGCCGCGGCGACATGCTGTACCTGCCCATCGACGCACCCCGGGCGACCCGCCTCCAGGGCGTGCTGGTGACCGATCCGGAGATCGAGGCGCTGGCCCAGTTCTGGCGCGGTCAGGGGTCGCCGCAGTACCGCACCGAGGTGACGGCCCCCCGGCGCGACGCGCGCGGCGGTGGTGGCGAGGGCGAAGACGACGATGCTGATCCGCTCCTGCGCCAGGCCGTCGACATCGTCCGTCGCTCGGACAAGGCGTCCGCTTCGCTCCTCCAGCGACGGCTGCGCGTGGGCTACGCCCGCGCCGCGCGGATCCTCGACCAGATGGAGGATCGCGGGATCGTCGGCCCGGCCGACGGGAGCCGCTTCCGCGAGGTGCTCATCACGCCCGACGGGTGGGGCGGAGAGATCGGTCCGGGTGAGGATGACGAATGACCGATGCCGGCCGCACGCTGGGGCAGACGCTCCGGGCGGCCCGCGAGGCGAAGCGCTGGGACGTCGCGCGCGCTGAGCGCGAGACGCGGATCCGCAGCCACTATCTCGCGGCCCTCGAGGAGGGCGACTACGCCGACCTGCCGAGCGACGTCTACACGCGCGGCTTCATCCGCAACTACGCCACGTACCTCGGGCTCGACCCCGAAGCCTGCCTGGAGCTGTACCGCCACGAGGTCACGCCCGCCGTGGCGGCCCGTCCCCCGGTCGCGCCACCCAAGCCGATCGTGGTGGAGAAGCGCGACGCGATCATCACCCGTGGTCGAGTGGCGGCCGCCGGGCTGGTCATCCTGGTCGTCGCCTTCATCGCGTACCTCGCGTTCCAGTTCCTGACCTTCGCCGGCACGCCAGAGCTGACCCTGACCGATCCGGCGACCGACCTTCCCGCGTACGCCGGCACGTCGTACATCCTGCGCGGCACGACGGTCCCGAACGCACGGATCACCGTGGACGGCCTGCGCGAGAACCCGACCACGACCGCCTCGGCCGGGGGCGCCTTCACGCTGCCAATCCCGCTCGTCCCCGGCTCAAACGTCGTCACCCTGCTGGCCACCGACCCGGTCACCGGCCGCACGTCGAACCCGGTGCGCCGGACGATCACGGTGACCCTGGACGGATCCACGCCCGGGGCCGACGGAGGTCCGGCGGTCAGCGCGCCGGAACAGGACGCGGTCATCGTGGGACCGGTCGCGGTCAGCGGGACCGCCGCGCCCGGGGCCGGCGTGACGATCCGGCCGACCCTGGTCGTGGCGCCGACCCCCAGCTTCACGGTGACCAACGTCGCGGGGCAGACGGTCACCGTGCCACCGTGGAGCCCCCCGGCGGTGGATCCCGTCACGGTCGGCGCGGACCTGTCCGGCGCCTTCACGGCGGAGCTGGACCTCGGGGTCGGAACGTGGGACTTGCGGCTCACGTCCGGGCCCTCAGCCGGCGCGACGCCCGCGCCCAGCGAGGCGGCTCCAGCCGAGACCGTGCGGCGAGTCACGGTTCTCCCTCCGTCCGGCCTGTCGGGGACACTCGAGATTCGCGACGCGGCCGCGTACCTGGAGCTCGAGGAGGATGGGGTGCCGCGCGCGGGTGTGTCCGGGCTGAATGCCGCCGTCGGAACGCGGTTGGTCCTCTCGGCCGAGACGCGGATCCGGATTCGCACCGCCGACGCGGGTCGGGTCCACCTGGTCCTCAACGGCTACACGATCTCCCCGTTGGGGGCGGTGGGCGCCACGATCGAGTGGCGGATCGACGCGCTCGTGCCCGGCGGATGACGGTGCGACCGATACGGCAAGATAGAGCCCATGGCTGACTTCTCCTTTGACGTCGTGAGCGACTTCGATCACCAGGAGCTCGTGAACGCCCTCGACCAGGTGCGCCGCGAGATCGCCACCCGGTACGACTTCAAGGGCAGCATGTGCTCGCTCGAGCTCGGCAAGACCGAGATCACCATGGTGGCCGATGACGACTTTCGAGCGGCCTCGGTGAAGGACCTGGTACAGACCAAGGCCACCCGACGAGGCCTCTCGCTGAAGGTCTTCGACTGGGGGAAGATCGAGCCGGCCGCAGGTGGGACCGTGCGCCAGGTCATCGGCCTGCGCAAGGGTCTGAATGCGGACCAGGGCCGGGAGCTGTCCAAGCGAGTCCGCGACCGCTTCCCCAAGGTGAAGGTCTCCATCCAGGGCGACGCGTTGCGCGTCTCCGCGTCGAGCAAGGACCTCCTGCAGGCGGTCATCACCGATCTGCGCGCCCTGGACTACCCGGTCGCCCTCCAGTTCATCAACTACCGCTGAGGATCGCGCATGCCTCCACCCACCGAACGACAGTTGGCCGAAGCCGCCGCCCGGCTGGCCGGGGACCTGCTGGCGGCTGACTGGACCCTGTGCACCGCGGAGTCGTCGACCGCGGGGCTCATCGGCCACGTGGTGACCATGATCCCGGGAGCCAGCCGCTACTACGTGGGGGGAGTGATCGCGTATTCGAACCTTGCCAAGGCGCGGGAGCTGCACGTCCCCGAGGAGACGCTCGCGACCCATGGCGCAGTGAGCGCGGAAGTCGCCTCGGCCATGGCGGAGGGCGTGCGCGAGCGGTTTGACACCGATCTGTCGGTCGCGGTGACCGGGATCGCCGGACCAGAAGCCGACGGGTCGTCCAAGCCGCTGGGCCTCCACTTCGTGGCTGCGTGCCGGCGGGGCCGCCCGGCGACCGTGGAACGCCACGTTTTCACGCACGATCGGGACGGCAACAAGGCCGCGGCCGCCCTGGCCGCCATCGAGCTGGCACGCCGGGAGACCGGCACCGGCTGATGGTGCGGCCCGGCGAGCGGATCCACGTCATCGGCATCGCGGGCGCCGGGGCCGCCGGGACGGCACTCCTGGCCGCCGGAGCCGGGGCCAGCGTGGACGGCTGCGACGCCGCGGGCCCATCCGACTACACGGGACCGCTGAGCGCAGCTGGCGTGCGCGTCCTCACCGGGCACGACCCGGCTCATCTCGATGGCGTGGAGCGGGTGGCCGTGAGCGCAGCCCTGCGCCTCCTGCCGAACCTGGCCGAGTTCGCCGCGGCACGCGAACGATCCATCCCGGTCGTGGCCTGGCAGGCGGTCCTGGGCGAGCTGATGGGGGAGCGGGGTCACCTCGGGGTGGCCGTGGCAGGCACTCATGGAAAGTCGACCGCCACCGCGCTGCTCGGCCACCTGCTCATCGCCGCCGGCCACGATCCAACGGTGGAAGTCGGCGCCATGGTCCCTGCCTGGGGGGCTTCGGCCCGCGCCGGTGGGGGAGCGGAGTTCCTCGCCGAGGCCGACGAGTACGACGGCAACTTCCTTCACCTCCACCCCGCCGCGGTCCTGCTGACCACGATCGAAATGGATCATCCCGACGTCTTTGCCGACGAGGACGCGGTGATCGACATGTTCGTCCGTTTCCTGGACGGGATGAGCACCGATGACCGGGTGCGCGGCCGGCTCCTGGTCGCGAACCAGGCCGATCGCGGGACTGCCGTCCTGCTGCACCGCCTGGGCGATTGGAGCGGCCGCATCGTCCGATATGGCCAGGGGACCGATGCCAACGCCACCGATGTGGCATTCGATCCCGCCGGAACTGGGTTCAGCCTGTTCGGCCGCCGGTTCCGCTCGCCGCTTGCGGGCGCCCACAACGTGCTCAATGCCGTGGGTGTGCTCACGCTGGGTCAGGAGTTGGGAATCAGCCTGGAGGCGCTCCAGGACGGTCTGGAGGGCTTCAGCGGGGCCGCCCGCCGCCTGGAGCTCATCGCCGATACTGCCGGCGTGCTCGTCTTCGACGACTACGCGCATCACCCGACCGAGGTCCGGGCCGCCCTGGCCGGGGCTCGGCAGCGGGTGGGAGGCCGCCGCCTGTGGGCCGTGATCGAACCGCACACGTACGCCCGCACCCGTGCGATGTTCGACGACTACGCCGAAGCCTTCCGCGAGGCCGATGAAGTCGTGGTGGCCGATGTCTTCGCGGCGCGCGACCCGGACATGACGATCGTGAGCTCCGAGGAGCTGGCCGATGCCATCGAGCGCGTATCGGCCGTGCCCGCCATCGCGACGGGGGATACCCATGAGACGGCCGCCTACGTGGCCGATCACGTCCGATCAGGGGACACGGTCGTGACCCTGGGCATCGGAACCAGCCACAAGATCGCGGCCGAAATCGCCGATGCGCTGGGTGCTCACCCGGCGGGAGAGCGAGCGTGAGAGGCGCCCGGGCCATCCTTCTGACCCTGCTTCTGACCGGGGTGGTGTCGGTCGTCCAGCAGGGTCTCGTCAAGCTCGTCCAGGGCTCCGGTGCGGCCCAGGAGCCGGCCGTGATCCTGATCCTGCTGCTGGCGGCCTTCCTCGGCCTGCTGACCGGCGTCGCGACCAGAGCCATGAGCCTCCCGGGCGCCGTGGCCCCGACCGTGGTGGTCCTTGCCTGGACCGTGGCCCCGGTCATCTTTGCTGCCCTCCCATGGACCATCTTCCAGGCGCTGGGCGGTGACGCCGACCTGACGGGCGTGGAGTCGGTCGCCCTCGCCGTGGCCGCCGTCGCGGCCGCCCTCACGCTCGGCGTCCAGATCCCGAACGGGGACTGATCCGCCCGGTCGTCTGGTCGCCCGGCCCGCAGAGTTGTGACCCTCGGCACTGGCGCCTCTGTCTGGCGCCGCGGACCATCGGCGGTGCCTGATCTGCACCTGTCTTCGCTGACAGGGAACGGGAGAATGAGACATGCATGCGAGAGTCCTCGTTGTCTACGCAAGTCGCCACGGCGCGACTCGGGGCATCGCTGAGCGGATCGCGGCCACGTTGGCTGAGTCCGGCGTGGACGCCACGCTTGAAGGCGCCCAAGAAGTGGAAGACGTCAGCGGGTTCGACGCCTACGTCATCGGCAGCGCGGCCTATGCCACGCACTGGCTCAAGGAGGCGACCGACTTCGTCCGGCACCACCGCAACCTGCTTGCCGGACGGCCCGTGTGGCTGTTCAGCAGCGGGCCTGTCGGCCCCGAAGTGGTCGACAAGAAGGGTCGAGACGTGCTCGAAGCCTCCGTGCCGACCGAGATTGCTGAGTTCGGAAAGGCCATCCACCCGCGAGGCCACCAGGTCTTCTTTGGTGCGTATGACCCGAACCAGAAGCCGATTGGCATTGCCGAGCGCCTGGGAGAGGGCATCTTCAAGTTGATCCCAGAAGCTCGCGAGGCCCTGCCATCCGGTGACTTCCGCGACTGGGCCACGATCGACGCCTGGGCCGGCAAGATCGCCCGCGAGCTCACCACGGTCGTTCCCGCCGCCTGAATCCAACGAACGGGACTGGAGGGCCGCCTGCCGACGGCTCGGTTCCGAGGCTAACGCAACATAACCTCTCTTTGCGGAAGTGCTATACCGAGCCTGAAGGCGCGGTCCACGTTGTCGGCTCCCACGCGGGTCGCCTCGCTTCGCATCGGGAAGCTGACCTCGTAGCGGCACGGGTTGGCGGATGGCCCGACGGCCGGTCAGCACGCCGATGGATCCGTACAGGGACCTTTGGACCTCCACACGCGCCGGATTGGCCATCGATTTCACCTGAAAACGGGTCGTACAGTCCCGGAGCCATGAACAAACGACGCGAAGTCATGCGGATCGCGGGCTGGTTGGCCGTGCTCTCGGGCGCCGCTGCCATGGGCGCGTCCGTTCTGACCGACAGTTTCGCCATCGACTTCCTGGGCGCCTACGGGCTGCTCTTCACCATGACCGGCGGCTGGACGTTGGCCGGCCTCTCCCTCCTGGCACGCAACGAGCGAAGGGCCGCCGCGCGTCAGAGCGCCGCGCGAGTCATCCAGAACCAGCCGACCGTCCTAGGTCGCTGACGGGCCGCCGCGCGACGCGGCGGCGAGCACCTCGCTCGCCAGGGACTCGGGCAGGCGGCCGACGATCCGCACCCCGTCATCGGTGAAGCGCTCCGTGACCTCTCCGGCACTCCGGGCACGGGCCAGCAGTTCGGCCCGTGGGTACGGGACGACGGCGTCCACGGTCACCAGGCGGCCTCGGAGGGCCGTTGCGATGCGCTCCCGAAGCTCAGGCAGCCCAGAACCGGTCAGGGCGCTCACGTAGGCCACGTCGTCGTCTTCCGGGGCGGGCCCAGCCGACGCCAGGGCGCCGTTCAGGCGGTCGAGCTTGTTGAAGACCCGGATCCGAGGCTTGTCACCGGCTCCCAGCTCGTCGAGGACGGCCCGCACGGTTTCCTGCTGGGCGATGAAGTCCGGATCGGACGCATCGACCACCTCGAGCAGCAGATCGGCTCGTGAAACCTCCTCCAGGGTGGCCCGGAAGGCGTCGATCAGGTCGTGCGGGAGCTTGTTGATGAACCCGACCGTGTCGGTCAGGACGACCTGACGATGCGATTCGAGGCTGATCCGTCGGGAGGTCGGGTCCAGGGTGGCGAACGGCATGTCGGCCACGAACGCGTCAGCGTCGGCGAGGGCGTTCAGGAGGGTCGACTTCCCGGCGTTGGTGTACCCCACCAGGGCCACGACCGGCACTTCTGACCGATCCCGCCGGCGACCGGCGGTGGCCCGGTGGCGCTTGACCTCGGCTATTTCGGCCCGCAGCCGATGGATCTTCTCGCGGATCCGGCGACGGTCGGTCTCGAGCTGACTCTCACCGGGGCCCCGGGTCCCGATCCCGCCCGCGGTGCGCGACAGGTGGGTCCACATCCGGGTCAAGCGAGGAAGGCTGTACTCGAGCTGGGCCAGCTCGACCTGGAGGCGTCCCTCGCGGGTCCGGGCGTGGCGGGCAAAGATGTCGAGGATCAGGGCGCTGCGGTCGATCACCTTGCCGTCCAGGAGCTTCTCGAGGTTCCGCTGCTGGGCGGGGCTCAGCTCGTCATCGACCACGAGCAGGCTGAACCCGGTCATGGCCTTCTCGTCGGCCAGGTCGGCAGCACGACCCTTCCCGAGGTACCACGACGGGTCCGCGTGGAGCCGCTTCTGGCTGGTGTGTCCCACGACGTCCGCGCCCGCGGCGGCGGCCAGGGCACCCAGCTCCGCCAGGCGGCGATCCACCGACCACGACTCCCCCGCCGGGGCCTCGAGGGCAACCAGATACGCCCGCTCGACAGGCGGGGCGACCTCAACCGTGCGTGTCGTGGATCGGCTCATGCGGCGGCCATCCTAGCCCAGCGTGCTCACGCCAGCGCCAAGCGGGTCACGACGTCACTCCCCCGCCGGACAAGGGCCGGATCGTCGGCCGGGCGTTCCCCGGCGTCGATCCACACGATGCGCGTGTCCCGTCGGAACCAGCTGAGCTGGCGCCGGGCGTACCGGCGCACGCGTCGCGCGGCGGTGGCAATGGCCGCCTCGAGCGTGGACTCCCCCGCGAGGAAGGCGGTGGCCTCGGCGTACCCGTGACCGGTCATGGCCGGCACGGACGGATCGAGGCCGCGATCCAGGAGAGCTCGGGTCTCGTCGAGGAGACCACCGGCAAACATCGCCTCGGCCCGCTGGTTGATGCGCCGATCCAGCACGGCCAGCGGCCGGCTCAGGCCGATCAGGGCCAGACGGCCGGCGTACGGCGCGGCGCCCACGGTTCCCGCCGCACGCTCCCCCACCAGCTCGGCCCGCTCGAGGGCGCGCAGGACGCGACGCGGGTTGCGCGGGTCGGTCCTCGCCGCGCTCGTGGGGTCGAGCCGCGCCAGACGCTCAGCCAGGACGGCAAGCCCCTCCACGTCGAGTTCATCGGCCAGCCGTTCGCGGACCTCGGGACTCCACGGCTGGGCGGCGAAGTCGAATCCGTCGACCAGCGCGCTCACGTACAGGCCGGTCCCGCCGACCACGAACGGCAGGCGCCCCCGCGAGCTGACGGCCGGGATCAGCGCCCGCGACTGCTCGGCCCAGTCCGCCACCGTGAAGGGTTGATCGGGCTCCACCAGGTCCAGCAGGTGATGGGGAACCCGCGCTCGGGCGGCGGCATCGGCCTTCGCCGTCCCAACGTCCATGCCCCGGAACAACTGACGCGAGTCGGCGACCAGGATCTCGGCGTTGAGCCGCTCCGCCATGGCCACGGACAGATCGGTCTTGCCGCTCGCGGTGGGGCCCACCAGCGCCGCCAGCGGTGGCGCCATCGGTGCGTGGATGGGGCTAGACCTCGATCAGGCGCTGCACCAATTCGATGCTCCGCGCCCGCCCGGTGGCCCGATCGGCCTCGATCAACGCCCCGTTGAAGCTGACCGGCCCCTCGGCCACCTCGAACCGGGTGGGCAGATGGCGGAGAAACCGCGGCAGGACCGTGTCGAGGCGGAAGCCGATGACCGAGTCGCGCGGACCGGTCATCCCCACGTCGCTGATGTAGGCCGTGCTACCTGGGAGGAGGCGGGCGTCGGCTGTGGGCACGTGGGTGTGCGAGCCGGTCACCGCGGTGACCCGGCCATCGAGGTGCCAGCCCATGGCGTTCTTCTCGGAGGTGATCTCGCAGTGGAAGTCCACGAAGCGCAGGGGCGGCAGCGGTTCGGCTGCCCCGTCCAGGAGGGAGTCGGCCAGCGTGAACGGCGAGTCGAGCTGGTTCATGAACACTCGGCCCATGAGGTTGATGACCGCCACCGGCTCGCCATCAGGGAGGTGATGGATCAGCCAGCCGCGACCGGGGGCGTCGTCGGGGTAGTTGGCCGGGCGCAGGACCGGCCGATCGGTGTCGAGGTACTCGTAGATTTCGCGCTTGTCCCAGATGTGGTTGCCACTGGTCAGGACGTCGACCCCGTTGCCGAGCAGCTCCTCGGCCAGCGACGGAGTGAGGCCGGCGCCGGCGGCCACGTTCTCACCGTTGGCGATGACGAGGTCCACGGCCAGCTCACGGCGCAGGTCCGGCAGTGCGTGACCGATGGCCAGGCGCCCGGGCTTCCCGATGATGTCGCCGATGACCAGGCACCGCATCGACGCGGCGCGATCGGTCATCGGGCGTAGTCCACGGCGCGCGTCTCGCGAATGACGGTGACCTTGATCTGGCCCGGGTACTGGAGCTGCTCCTCGATCTTGCGCACGACATCATGGGCGAGCCGTGACGACGCGCCGTCGTCGACCTCGGTGGGCGACACGAGGATGCGGACCTCGCGCCCGGCCTGGATCGCGTAGCAGCGCTCCACACCGGGGAAGCTGAGCGCGATCTGCTGGAGGTCGTCGAGGCGCTTGATGTAGCTGTCGAGGGCTTCTCCGCGGGCACCGGGCCGCGACGCGCTGATGGCGTCCGCGATCTGGACCACGGTGGCCTCGACCGTTTCCTGCTCGACCTCCTGGTGATGGGCGCCGATGGCGTTGCACACGATCGGCGAGATGCCGAATCGGCCCGCGATCTCGGCACCGATCTGGGCGTGCGGCCCTTCGACCTCGTGATCCACGGCCTTGCCGATGTCATGGAGGAGGCCGCCCTTCTTCGCGTCGGCCACGTTGGCCCCCAGCTCGGCGGCGAGCATCCCGGCCAGGCGCGCCGTCTCGATGCAGTGGTTCAGCACGTTCTGCCCGTAGCTGGTCCGGTACTTCAGGCGGCCGAGGAGCCGGATGAGCTCCGCGTGGAGCCCGGGCACGCCCGCGTCATACGCCGCCTGCTCCCCCGCCTGGCGCATGACGACCTCGATCTCCTCGCGGCACTTGGCCACGGTCTCCTCGATCCGCCCGGGGTGAATCCGGCCGTCGGCGATGAGCTTGGTGAGCGCCATGCGGGCGACCTCACGACGGACGGGGTCGAATCCGGACAGGACGACCGCCTCGGGGGTGTCATCGATGATGAGGTCCACCCCGGTCGCCTGCTCGAGGGCCCGGATGTTGCGGCCCTCGCGACCGATGATCCGGCCCTTCATGTCGTCGTTGGGGAGATGGACAACGGTGACCGTGGCCTCCGAGGTGTGGTCCGCGGCCATGCGCTGCATGACGGTGGTGAGGATCCGCCGTGAGCGCTCCTCGCCGTCCTCGGTGGCCCGTCGCTCGATCTCCCGCACGCGCTGGGAGGCCTCGGCCTGGGCTTCCTGCTCGATCTCGTGGATGAGGGACTGGCGG
>Ga0210138_1000090_pt1 | contig 21311 bp, 21 predicted proteins | sample Browns_ThreeSqC__FD_184850 | JGI IMG/M metagenome (GOLD analysis project Ga0210138, IMG submission 184850) | Wetland microbial communities from the San Francisco Bay, California, USA, that impact long-term carbon sequestration -... | ecosystem: Environmental > Aquatic > Marine > Wetlands ... | reverse complement strand
TTTTTGTGTCAAGCTGTTGTCCTTCAATGACTTAGACGATGGGTCGAATCGTAGCTATCGCCAACCAGAAGGGTGGGGTCGGTAAGACCACGACGGCGGTCAACCTCGCCGCCTCCCTGGCCATTGCCGAACAGCGGACCCTCCTGATCGACGCGGACCCTCAGGGGAACGCTACCAGCGGGGTGGGGATGGCGCGCGATACCATACGCCTGTCGCTCTACGATGTGCTGGTCGAGGGTCGGCGCATGGGGGACGTCATCCTCACTCACCCCAGCCTGCCCTACCTCCACGTGGCGCCGTCGACTCAGGATCTGGTCGGCGCCGAGCTGGAGCTGGTGGACCGGCCGGGGAGAGAGGGCGTGCTCCGGCACGCCCTGGAGGCGGTGCGAGCCAACTACGACTATCTGATCATCGACTGTCCGCCGTCGCTCGGCCTCATCACGCTCAACGTCCTGACCGCCTGCGACGGTGTGCTGATTCCCATCCAATGTGAGTACTACGCGCTCGAGGGAATCTCCCAGCTCCTCAATACCATCAATCTCGTTTCCCAGAATTTCAATCCCGCTCTGGCCATCGACGGCGTTCTCCTCACGATGTACGACTCGCGCATCAACCTCAGTCGTCAGGTGGCGAGTGACGCCAAGGAGTACTTCGGCGCCAAGGTCTTCCCGACCATCGTGCCGAGGAACGTCCGCCTGGCCGAAGCGCCCAGCTTCGGCAAACCGGTCCTGTTGTACGACGTGCAATCGATTGGCGCCAAGAGCTACCTGGCCGTTGCGCAGGAGCTGGTGCGTCGCGTGAAATCCCTGCCGGTGGACGAAACGACCCTTCTCCCTGAGGTGAGTCGATGACCCAGACGCGTCGGCTTGGGCGCGGGCTCGAGGCCCTGCTTGGGCCCACTACGCGGGAGCAGGCAGAGCGGGAAGGCACGCTTCAGGAACTGGCCGTATCGGCGATTCGACGGAATCCCTTCCAGCCGCGGGTTCGGTTTGATGAGGCGGGTCTGGCCCAGTTGGCGGCCTCGATCCAATCGGCCGGTTTGCTGCAGCCCGTGATCGTGCGGCCCGCCGGAGAGGGCTATGAGCTGATCGCCGGGGAACGGCGGTGGCGGGCCGTACAGCGGCTCGGATGGACCCGAATCCCCGCGGTGGTCAAGCCCGCGGACGACCGAACACTGCTGACCCTGGCTCTAGTCGAGAATCTTCAGCGTGACGATCTGAATGCGATCGAGGCGGCGACCAGCTATCAGCGGCTGATGGATGAGTTCGAGGCTTCCCAGGCCGAGGTGGCTCAGCTGGTGGGGAAAGACCGCTCCACCGTGGCCAATGCCCTGCGCCTGCTGCGGCTTCCGGCCGAAATTCGTTCGCTCGTAGAAGACAACAAGCTGACGGAGGGCCATGCCCGGGCGCTGCTTAGTCTGGCCGATGAGCGAGACATGCTCCGGTTGGCCCGCGCGGCAGTGGCCTCGGAGTGGTCGGTCCGCCAGATCGAAGCCCGGGTCCGCCTGGGGCGCAACGGCACCGCGGTTCGGCGAGCGATTGCTCGCAATCTTCTGCCCGAGCACCGTCGCGTGGAGGACGCCCTTCGCAAGCGACTGGGAACCGACGTCCGGCTCACGCCTCGCCGCCGGGGTCGGGGATTTCTCACCGTCAATTTCTACTCGAATGAGGACCTGGCCCGCTTGCTGGAGCTGATTCTGGGCGAGCCGTATCAGGGATGAAGCCGGGCGAATCGGTCACCATCCTGATCCATCGGGATGGCGCCATCGACTCGAAATCGATCCGGATTCCCCTCTGGGGTTTCCGTTTGCTGGTCGCGTTCGCGGTACTCCTCGGGGCAGGCCTGATTCTCACTCTGGCGTTCTACGGGCCGATCGTGCGTACTGCCTCACGGGTGCCGGGCCTTCAGCGCGAGATCACCACGCTGCAGGGGGAGAACGCCAAGATCCGGGAGTTCATTGCCGCTCTGGACACCGCCGAATCGCGCTACGCCCAGGTGCGGCGAATGATGGGTGCCGACATCGTGCCGGATCCCCTGAGCCATGCCTCGCTTCTACAAGTGGCACCGGTAATTCGGGCTCGAGCGCCTGGTGCCGGTCCGCGGTTCGAGGCCGGCCCCTCGGTCCCCGGACACTGGCCGCTGGATGATCCCGGCTACGTCACGCGGGGCCAGATCGGCACCGGGACCCGGGATGAGGCCCACCCTGGCATCGATATCGCGGTTCCAATGGGGAGCCTCGTGAGGGCTGCGGGGGGTGGCAGTGTGCTGCAGACAGGGGTGGACCCCGAATACGGGTCCTTCGTCCTGCTCCAGCACCCCCAAGGCTTTCAGACGATGTACGGGCACCTTTCGCGGATCGCCGTCACGGCGCACAGCTCGGTTGCGGCTGGCGAGGTAATCGGTCTCTCGGGCAATACCGGTCGATCGAGCGCGCCTCACCTGCACTTCGAGATCCGCCGGGACGGGCACAGCCTCGATCCGCTGACCATGGTGAAGGAGGGAGTCTAGATGGGCATCTTTTCCACCACCCCGAACCCGCCCAAGGCGCATGAGACGCCGCGCCGCGGCGAGAATGCATCGCTCTCGATCATCTCTGCCGGGACCACGGTGGTCGGTGACGTCGAGTCCGCGGGCGTGATCAAGGTGGAGGGTCGCATCCAGGGCACCATCAAAGCCACCCAAGTTCTTCTGGCCAAAGGGGGGATCATCGAGGGCAACCTCATAACCCAGGAGGCCGTCCTCGGTGGCGAGGTGACCGGAGCGGTCCAGGCCGACGAGCGTGTCGAGGTGCAGGCTACCGCCCTCGTGAATGGAGATATCGTGACCCGCCGGATCGCCATCGCTGAAGGCGGACAGGTGAATGGAATCGTGACCACCGGAGAGCCTTCCGCAGAGCTTCAGGCCAAGGTCGGCGGTGACCGACTAAGAGCCGAGTTGGCGTTGGCAGCCGTAACGCGAGATTCCCACAATAGTTGAAAACCAGCCAAAGTCTGTGGAAACTGGTGGTTACACCGGGGCTTCAGGTATGTGACTACTGCGTTTCTTCGTGTTTGATATGACTACAGTGTCGCGTCGTTGTCATAACCCAGTCATGATACAGTAACCACAGGCGGGATTCGGTGACTCAGGCTGCTACCTCCCTGGTTGCCTCCTTCCTCGACGAACTCCTCACGATCCGGGAAGTGCCCGACCACGCCAACGCCCACAACGGTCTCCAGGTCGAGAACCGGGGAGACGTCGCGTGGATCGTGGCTGCCGTGGATGCCTCCCTGGCGACAATTGAAGCGGTAGCTCGAGCGAAGGGCGACCAGCCGGGCCTTCTTGTCGTCCATCACGGGCTCTTCTGGGACGGTGCTCAACCGCTGACGGGTCGCCGGTTCCAGCGCGCGAGCACCCTCATTCGCCACGACATCGCTCTCTACTCGGCGCACATCCCACTCGATCTCCATCCCGAGATTGGCAACAACGCGCTCCTGGCGCGCCGGCTCGGCCTCGAGGTCGAGGGCCGATTCGGAGACTACCGAGGTGCCCCGATCGGTGCCTGGGGGCGAGCTCCGGCACCGATTCGTTCGAGGACTGGGCTGGTCACTGCCCTGGCCAAGGCGCTTAGCCTGAGCTCCGACGCGATCACCTTCATTGCGGGAGGACCGCCGACTATTGAGCGGGTGGGTGTGATCAGCGGGGCCGCGGGAGATATGGTCGCGGCTGCACGCGACGCGGGGCTGGACACCTTCATCACGGGCGAGGGACCGCACCACAGCTACTTCGACGCAATGGAATGGGGGATCAACCTGGTCTACGCCGGCCACTACGCCACGGAGACGCTTGGGGTACAAGCCCTCGCGGCGCGGGCCGCGGACCGCTTTGCCCTACCTTGGGAATTCTCCGACCACCCCACCGGACTCTAGCTCTTCAACTGGTCGCTCCGCGCGTCACGCCTTGCTGCATCTCGGACCGCGTGGCCGAGATCAGGTTCCGCACCCGCGCACTCAACGCCGCCACGTCAGCCTTGGTCATCCCGGCGGTTTCGATGGGAGGCAGCACGCGAACTTCCGCCAGCGCGGGCGCCACACGCCAGTCCCGTTTGGCCAGGGCGGTGCCGGTACCGGAGACCGCGAGCGGCAGGATCGGGATCCCGGTCTCGATGGCCAGGTGGAAGGCCCCGTCCTTGAACCGCAATAACTCCCCGGTCCTGGAGCGCGTCCCCTCGGGAAAAATGATCACCGAGACTCGGCGCGCGAGCACTTTACGGCATCGCTGAAGGGCGCGGACCGCGCTCCGCGCGGTCCCCCGCTCCACCGGGATATCTCCCGCCAACCACATGTCCCAGCCCAGAAATGGAATCCTGAAAAGCTCAGCCTTGGAAAGCCACTTCATCTCCCATGGGAGGTGGCTGATAAGCAAGATGTCAACCAGGGACTCATGGTTGGAGACCACGACATAGGGCCGGCGCGGGTCCGTGATCCGGATCCCGCTCACCCGCACCTTCCACAACGGATTCAACGCGACCGTCACGACCGCGATCTTGCGAAAGAGAAGCCCCGCCCAGTAGACGCCTCGGTCGAACGGCGCGGTGACCAGCCGTACCAGCGCCAGGGCCGGACACCAGAGCACGATCGTCGAGCCCAGGACGAACCAGGTCCAGGCCGAACAGATCGTGAGGTACAGCTGGCGCATTCAGTCCTCGGGGGCAGGGGGTAGGCGGTCTTCCCAGAGCGCAAACACGTTGCCTTCGGGATCGCTGATCATGGCCATGATGCCCCAGGCTTGCTGGGTCGGCTCGGTGATGAATCGCACCCCATGCTGGTGCAGGCGGCCGCAGTACTCGAGGAGATCATCGACGTGGAGAGTGATGCCGGTATGACGGCCGACCAGGGCTGTGGCGTCCGGATGGATCGCCGGGTGAACCCCGAGGTGGGTAGGCCCCTCAAGGAACTCGGCGCCAAAGCTGCCCTCCTTCGTCATGGGTAGCCCCAGATGGTCGCGATAGAAGACCTTCGCCCGCTCGATGTCATGCACGAAGATCGCCACGCTGTAGAGCGAGGGCATTGGGATGGGCTCGCCTGAATTGGTTAGGTCGGGTGTCCTGGAGAGAAGCTACCGGTGATCAAGCGGGCGCCCCGCTGGTAGGTGACGTATGACCACGCCCATTGGATGAGTACGATGACCCGGTTCCTGAAGCCGATCAGGAAGAAAATGTGGACGAAGATCCAGATCAACCATGCCGGGAAGCCGCCGAATTTCAATCGGACCAGGTCGGCGACAGCGTGACCACGGCCGATGACCGCCAGCTGACCCTTGTCGTGATAGTTGAAGGGGGAGCGCTTCTCTCCCTTCCGGTCTCCGAGGATGGTTCGGGCCGCGTAGCGCCCCATCTGAATCGCCACGGGACTGATACCCGGAAGGGTGCCACCCTTGCCGTCGCGAAAGGCGGCGGCATCGCCGAGGACGAAGACCTCCGGGTGGCCCGGCACGGTGCAATCCGGTTCCACGATCACCCGTCCCTGGCTGTCCAGCGGCACGCCCAGGGCGCGAGTCAAGGGGCTCGCGATGTTACCGGCGGCCCAGATGACCGTCTGAGTCGGTATGGTCCATCCTGCCGCGAGAACCGACCGCTCGCGGATTTCGGTCACCATGCTTTCCTCGCGAACATCCACCCCCAGGCGACGCAGCTCGAGCTTGGCGCGGGCGCTCAGCCTGGGTGGATAGGTCGGCAGAATCCGGGGCCCTCCCTCCAGCAGCATGACGGTGGCCTCGGCCGAGTCGATGTGCCGGAAGTCCCGGCGCAGCGCATAGCGGCGAATCTCCGCCAGCGCCCCCGCCAGCTCCACCCCGGTCGGACCGCCTCCCACGACCACGAAGGTCAGACATTCGCGGCGTTTGACCGGGTCGGGCTCCCGCTCCGCCGCCTCGAACGCCAGAAGCACTCGTTTCAGGATTTCGGTGGCATCCTCCAGGCTCTTGAGACCGGGGGCCAGAGCCTCCCAGTGGTCACGCCCGAAGTAGCAATGCCGGGCACCAGTGGCCAACATCAGGTAGTCGTACTCGATACGACTACCGTCATCGAGGACAACAACCCTGTCCCCCAGGCCCACTTCTACCGCATTGGCCAGGTAGACCTCGGTGTTGGACTGGTCGCGCAGGATGGATCGAATGGGTGAGGCGATATCGGCCGGGGAAAGCGCAGCGGTAGCCACCTGGTAAAGCATCGGCTGAAACAGATGGTGGTTCCGGCGGTCAATGACTGTCACCCGGACCGGGGCATGCTTGAGGGCCCGGGCGGCATAGAGGCCGGCGAAACCGGCACCGAGGATCACGACGTGGGGGCGCGGGCTGGAGTCAGCCATGCGATTCGGGAGTCGTTCTCAGAGGTGCATGGTCTCGCGTCGCCACCGGGCGAAGCCGATGACTTCTTCGACCGAGGGCACCGCACGCTCGTCCCCGTAGGCGGTATACATCCGCCAGCGCATGTACTCCGGGTCGGGGAGCGGAAGAAACGGGAAGTTACGCCACCAACCTCGCCGGCGAAACGACCAAAGCAGCCGACAGAGATCGACCCCCAATCGGGGATTCAGGATTGCTCGGGGCACCAGTTGTAGCCCGAGGCTGGCCCAGGAGGAAGACTGGGGCATGCCCCTAAGATACCCACCCCACGGCCGGGGCTATATTCTGCCTCCTATGGTGGCTGCCCCATCGCCCGGCGGCTTGCTCCGGGAATGCTTTCCCATCTTTCGCCAACAGACCTACCTCAACACCTGCTCGCTGGGCGCGCTTTCCACCCAGTCCCGATCGCGGCTGTCCGAGTATCTGGAGCTTTGGGAGGCGCGGGGCGCTGCCGCCTGGTACGACGTTTGGCTCCCCGCGCTGGATGAACTGCGAGGCCGTTACGCCAGGTTGATCGGAGCGGCTCCCGAGGAAATCTCGCTGCACCCGTCGATTTCGGCCGCCATCGCCGCTGTGGCGGAGGCGCTGGACTACCGCCCGCAGCCTCGCGTGCTGACCACCAGCTTGGATTTTCCCACTGTCGCCTACCAGTGGCTGGCCCGGAAATCGGAGGGTGTCGATCTCACAGTGGTCGAGTCACCGGACGGGCTCGAGGTTCCCCTCGCAGCGCTCGACTCGGCCATCGACGGCAAGACCGCCCTGGTGGCGACCAGCCACGTCTTCTTCCGGACCGGAGCCATCCAGGAAATTGCACCACTGGCGGAACTGTGCCATGCCCGCGGGGCCCGCCTGCTGGTCGATGGGTATCAGGCCGTGGGACAGATTCCTGTGGACGTCAAGGCGATGGGAGCCGATTTCTACTGTGGGGGCGGCCTCAAGTGGTTGCTGGGGGGAAGCGGGATCACCTTCCTCTACGCCGACGCCGAGCGGACCGGCGAGTTGCAGCCCAGAGTCACCGGTTGGTTCGCGCACCAGGATCCGTTTGCCTTCGAGCCCAGGAGCCTCGTGCGTCGAAGCGATGCCAGGCGGTTCGAGACGGGAACCCCCTCGATGGCCTCGGTCTACACCCAGCTGGGGGGATTGGATGTCCTCGAAGAGCTGGGTCTGGAACGGATTTTCGAAGTCACCGCCGCCCTGCGAAACGATTTGATCGAACGGGCGACCGAGATGGGGTTGCGGCCGCACGTCGCACCGATGGCCCAGAATCGGAGTGCCATCGTCTCGATACCGAGCCCCGATCCCGGGAAGGACGTGCGGCGGCTGGCGGAGGCGCGTATCATTAGCGACGCTCGACCCGGGCATGTTCGCCTCTCGCCCTACTTCTACAACGTTGTGGACGACCATCGCGCCGCCCTGGAGCTGCTTGCCCGTGACACCTCCCGATAAGACCCCGCCCCAACACAGCCGGCGACCTTCGGGCCCCACTGCCGACGAGGCGTTGCTGGGGAAGGCCATTTCTCCTGTCGAGCGTCCCGATGCGCTGAGGAAGACAGACCCCTGGCGAGTGCTTCGCATCATGGGGGAATTCGTCGAAGGCTTCGAGAAGCTGGGAGACGTGAACGACGCCGTGGCCTTCTTCGGCTCGGCCAGAAGCCAGTCCAGCGACCCGTTCTATGTTCATGCGGTCGAGACGGCCCGCCTCCTGGCGGAAGCCGGGTTCCCGATCATTACCGGTGGCGGACCCGGCATCATGGAAGCCGCCAACAAGGGGGCCGTCGAGGGGGAGGGCCTCTCCATCGGCTGCAATATCGAGTTGCCCCACGAGCAGGGCACCAATCGGTACGTGCGGCGGAGCATGTACTTCCGGTTCTTCTTCGTCCGGAAGATGATGTTCGCGAAATACTCCATGGCCTTCGTGGTGTTCCCCGGCGGCTATGGGACGATGGATGAGTTGTTCGAGGCGCTGACCCTGATCCAGACCGGCAAGGTAAAGCCCTTCCCGGTGGTGCTGTTCGGGAAGGAGTACTGGCGTGGGATGGTGGACTGGCTCAAGGCCAGGGTCGTGGGGGAAGGCAAGATCGATTCCGGCGATCTCGAGCTGTTCCACCTGACGGACAGCCCGGCCGAGGCGGCGCGGATCATTATCGCGGCTCGTGCCGCCGAGAGGAACCTGTGAGCTCAGGGGGCTCGGGGCATCTGCGTGGTAAGCGCATCAATCCTCCCGGGATTGCCGGGACCGAGACGGCGGCCGATCTGATCGACCAGACGTTTCTCGCATTCAATGCAGGCCGCCTGCGAGACGGTTGCCGGCTGTTCACCGAGCGAATGCTGGCCCCCGATGTGACGGTGGGGATGAGCCTCACGGGAGCGATGACCCCGGCCGGCCTGGGGATGAGCTGCATCATTCCCCTGATCGAGGCCGGCTTCGTGGACTGGATCATCTCGACCGGCGCCAATCTGTATCACGACGCGCACTTCGGCCTCGGGCTCGCGATGCACCAGGGCAGCCACAACGCCGATGACGTGGAGCTTCGCGAGGAGGGAGTCGTCAGAATCTACGACATCTTCTTCGACTACCGGGTGCTGCTGAGCACCGATGCCTTCGTGCGCGAGGTTTCGAGTCGCCCCGAGTTCGAGCGCCCGATGAGCAGCGCAGAGTATCACTACCTGCTCGGGGGCTACCTGCGGGAGCGTGAGCGCGCGCTGGGCTTGCACCGGCGATCGGTGCTTTCCGCGGCTCACGATCTCGAGGTTCCGATCTATACCAGTTCCCCCGGCGACAGTTCGATCGGGATGAACGTCGCCGAGCTGGCCCTCGCCGGGAGCCGGCTCCGCTTCGACGTCAGCGCGGACGTGAACGAGACTGCCGCCATCGTGCTGGACGCTAAGCGCCAGGGAGGGAAGAGCGCCGCCCTGATCGTTGGAGGCGGCAGCCCCAAGAACTTCCTGCTCCAGACCGAGCCCCAGATCCAGGAAGTCCTGGGAATCGACGAGCGGGGCCACGACTACTTCCTGCAGCTGACCGACGCCCGTCCCGACACGGGCGGTCTTTCCGGCGCCACCCCCGCGGAAGCCGTCAGCTGGGGCAAGATCGATCCGGACATGCTGCCCGGCACCGTGGTGTGCTACCTCGACAACTCCATTGCCCTCCCGCTTCTCACTGCGTATGCCCGGGCGCGGCATGCGCCGCGCCCACCCAAGCGGCTGCATGCTCGCCGGAGCGCGATGCTCCAGCGGCTGATCGACGAGTATCAGGCCGCCTTGCCGCAACGGGATCGCCGCGCCCAGGACGCTACCTCCAGCAGCCGCGGTGCCAGCTAGTCCTGGCCCGCGGGCGCGGATCCTGAGCTATCCGCTCTATGCCCTGGGTCTTCTGACGGCGATCAACATCCTCAGCTTCGTCAATCGCAACGTCATCTTCGCCCTGTTCGAGGCCATCGAACGGGATCTTGGGTTGAAGGACGCGGACGCCGGGTGGCTGGCCGCCGCCTACGTGCTGATGTTCTCTCTCGCTGCGCTCCCCCTCGGAGTCCTGAGCGACCTGCGCTCGCGCCGTGCCGTGCTGGCCTGGGGGGTGGCGGGATGGAGCACGTTCACGATTCTGGGAGCGCTGGTCCAGGGGTTCTGGCAACTGTTCTTCTGCCGTGCCGCCGTGGGCATCGGTGGCGCCGCGGCGGCGGCCGCGGCGGCGGCCCTCGTGGCCGACTTCTTCCCCGGTCCTCGGCGGGCCCTCGCCATGGGGATCTACATGTCCGGGATCGCGCTGGGCGGCGTGCTTGGCCTCGTCCTGGGGGGAGAACTGCAAGCGGTTTACGGTTGGCGCCTGGCTTTCGTCGCCGTGGGGCTGCCGGGCCTGCTGATCGCGCTCCTGGCGGCGAGGCTGGTGGATCCCACCAAGTCGCGACCGTCCCTCACGGTGCGGCAATATCTTCGCGAACTGGAGCTGGGTGTCTCTGCGCTGGTGCGAGCCTGCTTCCCCGTCATGCTTGCCACGGTGGTCGGGGCCATCGTGGCGTTCTTCCTCGATCGCCGGTATGGCGCGGCCTCCGATCGCGATGTCGCCGCCTTCTCTCTGACCGCGGGGCTGGGGCTGGCGCTAAATATCTGGTACTGGGTTCGACAGTCACGCCGTCAACCCGGCCTGCTCGGCGCGGGCGTCGTGGAATCGGCGGTAGAAGAAATGGTACGCGGGGGCCGCGCGGTGCTCAGGACGCCGACTCTGGTCTACGTATTCCTGGGCGGGGCCTTGATCTCCTTCGGAATGAACGGACTGGTGGGTTGGGCGCCCACGTTCATGTCCCGGGAGCTGGGCCTCTCGGTCGCGATGGCGACGCGGACCCTTGGCCGCTGGGGGCTGCTCATGGGCATCGCCGGCACCCTGGTCGGCGGCAGCCTGGCCGACTGGCTCCGGCGGTATACGCCGATGGCACGGGTCCTGACCGTGGCCACCGGATTCCTGATCGGGGGTCCGCTGGCGCTTTGGCTGCTCACGATCCGGGACTTCGACCTGTTCCAGCCGGTGTTTTGCGCCGCGTTCTTTTTTCTGAGCTGGTACAGCGGGCCGATCGCCGCGGTGATCTTCGATGTGGTACCGGCGCGGATCGGAGCCACCGTCGTCGGGGCCTATCTGCTGTTCATCCACCTCGCGGGAGATTCGATCGCGTTTCCACTGGTCGGAGCCCTCTCGGACCGGTTCGGAATCGACCGTGCGGTCTTCCTGCTTCCAATCGCGGGGATTCTCGGAGGGCTGGTCGTTCTCGGGGCAGCAAGGACCGTGGCGGGAGACATGGATCGAGCGCTCTCGACCACGGCCGAGTGGGAAGCGCGCGTGCTCTCGGGGCGATGACTCTCTGCGGCCCTACCTAGCGTGCCGGAACATCAATTCGGTCAATTCGTCGTACAACGACTCCTGCTCAGCATCGGTTCCTGAGCGAATGGTGGTCGATGCACAGTGCTTCAGGTGATTCCGGAGCAGGCTCCGGCCCGTCGCCCTGAGCGCCTCCTGCACCGAAGACATCTGGGCCAGCACGTCGGCACAGTACCGTTCGTCCTCGACCATCTTCTGAAGCCCCCGCACCTGGCCTTCGATGCGGCGGAGCCGATGGAGGACGGCGGTCTTGATGTCGGGGTCGACCGCGACCGCGTGGCCGCCGGGGCCGGAGTGGACTCCGCAGGCGCAGGGAAGGGAGGAGGTCGAGTCGGGCATGGATCAGGCCTTTCGCAGGCGCAGGCTGTTGGAGATCACGCTCACACTGCTGAACGCCATCGCGGCCGCGGCGATCGCCGGCGAAAGCCGGAGGCCGAACGCCGGATACAAGGCACCCGCCGCGATGGGGATCCCGATCACGTTGTAGACGAAGGCCCAGAACAGGTTCTGTTTCATCACCCTCATGGTGCGACGGGCGAGTCGAACCGTCGCGGGGACTGCCCGCAGGTCACTCTTCATGAGGGTGATGCTTCCCGCCTCGATTGCGACGTCGGTGCCACTTCCCATCGCGATACCGACATCGGCCTGAGCCAGTGCCGGCCCGTCGTTGAGCCCGTCGCCCACCATGGCCACCGGACCATTGGCGCCCTGAAGCTTCCGGATCTCCTCGAGCTTCTGATCGGGGAGCACTTCCGCGATGACCCGATCGACTCCCACCTTGCGACCCACCTCCTGGGCGGCTCCTGCCCGATCGCCCGAGAGCATCACTACCTGGAGGCCCAGGGCGTGCAGCTCAGAAATCGCCTCGGCGCTGGTCGCGCGCAGCGGGTCGCTCACGCTGATGATTCCAAGGACCTGGCCATCGACCGCGACGAACACCGGTGTTTCACCGCTGCCCGCGAGTCGAGCCGCGAGGTCCCCGAGACGGTGGAGATCGTGTCGCAGGGAGGTCATCAAGGCTTCGTTGCCGACCGCGATCTTCCTCCGCCCGACCAGGCCGGTCACCCCCTGACCAGGGTGAGCCTGGAAGGCCACCGGGTCGGTCAGTGACAGTCCCCGTGCCGACGCGGCGCTCACAATGGCCTCCGCGATCGGATGCTCACTCAGGCGCTCCAGCGACGCGGCATCGGCCAGGAGCGTGTCGGGGTTGCCGGTTTCCACTTCGATATGGGTGACCGCGGGCTTTCCCTCGGTGATGGTCCCGGTCTTGTCCAGAACCATCACTCCAACCTGACTGGTCCGCTGCAGCGCCTCGGCATTTCGAATCAGGATCCCTCGCTCGGCGCCCCGTCCCGTGGCGACCATGACCGCGGTGGGCACCGCCAGTCCCATGGCGCATGGACACGCAATGATCAGAACGGTCACGGCCGAGACCAGCGCGTGGAGATAGGCGGGCTCCGGACCCAGATCGAACCAGATGACGAAGGTCCCGATGGAAATCGAGACCACCACGGGAACGAAGATCGCAGAGATCCGGTCTGCCAGCCGCTGGATCGGCGCCTTGGTGGCCTGCGCCTGCTGCACCAGGGCAATGATCCGGGACAGCACGGTGTCCTTGCCGGTGCGAGTGACCCGCATGCGAATGGCGCCGTTTCGATTGAGCGTGGCGCCGGTGACCGGGTCACCGGGCCCCTTGGCCACCGGCATGGGCTCGCCGGTGAGCATCGATTCGTCGACGCTGGTGGTGCCCTCCAGTACCTCGCCATCGAGGGGGATCCGGTCTCCGGGACGGACCAGGACCTGGTCACCGGGGCGAACGGCCGATAGAGGAGTCTCCCGCTCCTGGCCGTTGACGATCAGCGTGGCAGTCTCGGGACGGTAACCGATCAGTCGACGAATGGCCTCGGAGGTGCGGCCCCGGGCGCGGGCCTCGAGGAGGTTGCCGAGCAGCACCAAGGCGATAATGGCGTCGACCGACTCGTAGTATGGCGCCGACCAGAGGCCTCTTGGCACGAGCCATTCCTGGGCCAGCGTCATCGCCAGGCTGAATGCGAACGCGGCGCCGGTGCCGATGGCGATCAGGGTGTTCATGTCGGCGGAGTGGTGGCGAAAAGCCGCCCAGCTCCGCGTGTAGAAATGCCGGCCGGCCCAGAATACAACCGGCAGGGTAAGAACGAGCTGACCGTAGGTGACCACGGTCCGCGGGAGACCGTGGAGCATCGAAAGAATCATGCAACCGAGCGTGGCCAGTCCGGCCACGACCGCCTTTCGGGCCAGCTCGCGACCCTCCTCGGCCCTGGTCTCCTGCTCGGTGTTGAGCGCGTCCTCGATCGATTGCTCGGGCGAAGGCAGCTCCGCCCCGTAGCCGGTCCCCCGAATGGTCTCTACCAGCGTCTCCACCGAGGTGGCCGCCGGGTCAAACTCGACGGCAGCCGATCTGGTCAGGAGGTTGACGGCGGCTGAAGACACGCCCGGGCTCTGTTCGAGCACCCGCTGCACACGTCCGCTGCAGCCGGCGCAGGTCATTCCGCTAACCGGGATAGTCACGGATTCCTTCATGGCGCCTCCGTCACGATCAGTTTTCCATGGAGCATCCCCATCCCGCAGGCGAAGTCGTAGGTACCGGGGCGGGCAGGCGTGAATTGCACCGCCGTGACCTTGCCCGGAGTGAGGAATTGGCGAATGCCGAAGTCGCCCAGCACCACTTCATCGGTGCAGCTTCCCCGGTCTTTGCGATTGAAGTCGAGCCGCACGGGAAGTCCGGCCCGGACGTGGATCTCGGAAGGTTCGTATCCGCCATCCACTGTGACCGTGACCCGCTGGACCCCTGCTTTGAGTGCCGCAGAGCCGACTCGTCGCCCGGCGAGGAAGAAGTAGTAGTTCACCCAGGCAATCAGCCCGAGCCCGGCGGCGGTGACGATCCACTGAATCGAGGTCATAGGCTTCTGCGGTCGGGACCGATTCAAAATAGTGGGTGGAGTCCATATAGGGGAGGGGGGTATATCAAGTGCTTTCCGCATTTGGAGATGCATTCGGCTGGAAGGGTTCGTCCGAGGAGCGATTGCCGGGGCGAGTCGGTGTGGGTCCTCTAACTCGTTATCCACCAAAGGACTAGATTGCCCCAACGGGCTGCCGGGCACAACTTTCGCTCCTCTTCCCCCCGCTATGTCCGAGTCGTCCCCGCCGCTGGATCTCGCCGCCAGAACCGCTCGAGTGAGCCAGGGAATTCCCTTGCTCCGCTCGGAGGAAATGTCGGCTGACCTGGTTGCGATCCGGACTTGGCAGGAAGCCCTTTCGGATGCGCTGTCGGAGGAAATCCCCCACGATCTGTTTGCCCTCTGGTTGTTCCCGCCGGGCGGGTCCCCGGTGCTGGTAGGCCCGGAGGCGTTGGCCGAGGACCAGCTGGTGATCCCCCTCCCGGCGCCGACGCTGGACGAGAAGCAGCTGGCTGTCCTGGAGGAGATCGTCCGCGACGCGGGCTACAAGTCGGCCAAGTGCCTCGCCATTCCGCACGGGCAGGCCGATGTGGGCCTCCTGCTGCTGGCGGATCTCCGTCCCGGACTCTATGGCGCCACCCCGATGGCGCTCCTCGACGCGGCGGTCCGCTCCATGGCGCCGATGTTGGGCCGGCTGGTGCGCCGATGGCCCGCCGCCGAACTCGAGACTGCAGAATCCGACCTCACCGCGACCGGGCATCGGCCACCGGCCCGGGTTCGCGGGGACGCGGCACGCTTTGACGCCTTGCTGGCCGGCCTCGGTCAGGCCTCGACCGGTGCGGGAACCCCGCGGGACTTTCTCCTAGCGGTCTCCTACACGCTTCAGCCCCTGCTGCCCCACGACATCATCGAACTCCTGGTCCCTGATGCTACCGGCGAGCGACACTACCGGCTGGGCTCTCACGGCTTCGGTCCACTCTGGGCCGATCCCGCCCTGGTGGTGGAGGCCGATGCGTTCGATTCTCTGGGACTATTCCAGGAGCGAGGCAGCGTTCTGATCGCCGATACCCGGGGTACCGCACTGGAGCGATGGGCCCTTGGAGGTCCCGCCGGCGAGCCCCGCTCGGTGATCGCGGTGAAGCTCCGGGTCCTGGAGCGGACGGTGGGTTATCTGCTCTTGGGCAGTCTCGGGGAAGATTTCTACGAATCCGAGGATCTGGATCTGCTGGATCACGTGGGCGCGCTGGTCACCGCTCGAGTCGACGCCTTCGTCCTGCTCTGGCACCAGCAGGTGCTCCGGACCAACCTCGGTCTCCTCAGGAGTCTGCCGGTCCAACTGGGCAAGATGGGTGACACACTGGCGACGATCCCATTGCTGGGCGAGGGCACGCGCCTCTTTGCCCGCCAGCTCGGAGGGCTGTTGCCCGCCAAACGGATCGAGTTCGCGCTCAAGCTGGGAGACGAGGCGCGGGTGGCGATCGTGGAACCGGGAGACACCACGCCTCTGGCGGACCTTCCCCAGCGGCCGATCGCGGGGACCCTGGTAGGCGATGTGATTCGGGGAACGTCCCCCTACGTGCTGACCGAGCAGGAACTGGGGGGTGGGCCGGAGTCGGTGATCGTGGTCCCGCTTCGGGCCGGAGGGAACGTCTTCGGCGCGATGGCGATTACCGGATCGGTGGAGGTCTTCACTCGGGGAGACATCCCGCTGGCCCAGCAACTCGCCGACCTGATCGCGCCGCACTTCGACATCCTGCGCCGCTCCGGCGCCATGCCCCCACCGTTCAGTCCGGGATGGAAGCGCGCCCCTCGATTCTGATTCCGCGCTAAGGCCGGGAAACGAGGTGCTCGGAATGCTTCGGCGCCGTCTTGGCCGGCGTTGAGTCACGCTCGACGCGAGTGACTCGTGGCCGCCGCTTCAGAGCACGGCGAATCGAGCTGCGGGTCATCTGCCAGATCACATCGAGGGCGAATCCGGCGAACGCCATCAGGAAGCGGGCACTGCGCCGGAGACTGCCCCGGGCCCCGGGCGCTGGCGGTGCCTGAGCAGACGCAGGGGCCGCGCCGAGTACCGGAGTGTCGTCCTGCAGTTGGTTGGGGCTGGCCAGGGTCATCGGCGCGATACCTGTCGGTCGATTGGGAAAAGCTACTCGGTTCTGTCATCGGCGACAGGCCCGGTAAGTGAATGCGCGAACGTTGCCGTGGCGCGATCCTTCCCGGCGTGGTGGTCAAGCGGTATGGTCAGAGGTCCACCGGTGTTCCGAGTTCCGCCATGATCCTGAGAAACCTTCGTTATCTCACTGCCCTGGCCCGCGAGGAGCATTTCGCACGGGCCACCCGCCAGACGGTCGGGGTGGTCATTCCCGGCCGGGAGCCGGCCCGGGCCGTCAAGGCTCCCGATGTGGCTGCCGCCCTGGAAGAACGGGCATCCGCCACCGACGTCTGAGTCTCTCCCGGTCATTATCGGCGTCTATCGCGTCATCAGCGGGGCCTATTTGCGGGCGGGCCTGCGCGGCGTAGATTCACCAGTGAGGCGCGCCTCCTGCCGGAAACGCGCGCTCCACAAGGATTTCCCGTGCCCCCCGGCGGACGCAGCAGGACGCGCGCCGGTTTCAAGGAGTAATCGTCATGGCGATGGAGTACACCCGTCTCACTGAGCCGTTGGTGCGCGATGGTGGTCGTCTTCGTCCCGCCACCTGGGAGGAGGCGCTGGACCGCGCGGCGGAGGGGTTCCGCCGCGTGAAGGCCCAGCACGGCGGCGACGCCATCGGGACCTTCAGCTGCTCCAAGGCCAGTAATGAAATGAATTTCCTGGCCGCAAAGCTGGCGAGGGTCGCCTTCGGCACTCATAACATCGATAGCTGTAACCGGACCTGACACGCTCCTAGCGTCGTCGGTCTGGCGACGGTGTTCGGTGCCGGTGGGGGCACCAGCTCCTACCGAGAGGTGGAAGAGACGGACGTCATCTTCCTGTGGGGAGCGAACGCCCGGGAAAACCACCCCATCTTCTTCCACCACGTCCTCAAGGCGGTGCACAACGGAGCCAGGCTCTATGCCATGGACCCGCGACGCACCGTCTCGGCCCAGTGGGCGGATGAGTGGCTGGGGCTCAACGTCGGGTCGGACATCGCGCTCTCGAACGCGATGGCCCGTGAGATCATCCACGCGGGCCTGGCCAACGAGGCCTTCATCCGCCGCGCGACCACGGGCTTCGACGCCTACCGGAAGGGCGTGGAGCGCTACACGCTGGAGTACGCGGAACAGGAGACCGGCGTCCCAGCCGACGTCATCCGCCGCGCCGCTCACGCCTACGCCAGGGCGGACCGTGCGATGATCTGCTGGACGCTGGGAATCACCGAGCACCACAACGCGGTCGACAACGTGCTCTCGCTGATCAACCTGGCGCTCCTCACCGGCCACGTCGGTCGCTATGGCTCCGGGGTCAACCCCCTGCGGGGCCAGAACAATGTGCAGGGTGGCGGCGACATGGGCGCCATTCCCAATCGGGTGGTCGGCTTCCAGGACTGGACCACTGACGCCGCCATCCGCCAGAAGTTCGAGAAGGCCTGGGGTGTCAAGCTCAAGCCCGAATACGGCAAGAACCTCACGCAGATGTTCGAGGCGATGGATCACGGGGAGATGCGGGCGCTCTACGCGATCGGCGAGAACCCGGCCCAATCCGAGGCCGATCAGAATCGGACCGAGCGCCTGCTGACCGGCCTCGAACATCTGGTGGTGCAGGACATCTTTCTGACCCGCACGGCCGAGCTGGCCTCGGTAGTGCTTCCCGCCTCGTCGAGCTGGTGCGAAGCCGAGGGCACCGTCACCAACAGCGAACGACGGGTCCAGCGGCTCCGGAAGGCGTTGGAGCCGCCCAAGGGCGCCCGGGACGATATGTGGATCATCAGCGAGATCGCCCGGCGATTGGGCTGTGACTGGGGCCAGCCCTCCGCCGAAGAGGTCTGGAATGAGGTCCGTTCGCTGGCGCCGATGTTCGCGGGAATGAGCTACGCCCGCCTGGATAAGGAAGGTGGGCTCCATTGGCCCTGCTACGACGAGAATCACCCCGGCGAACTGTTCCTTCACTGGCGGCTCTGGAAGGATCCGATCGAGGGGCCACCGGCTCCCTTCTCGGTGGTCGAGCACGACCCGCCGTTGGAACGGCCCGACGCGGAATACCCGTTCCAGTTGACCACGGGTCGCCGCCTCGACTCTTACAACACCGGCGTGCAGACCGGGGGCTTCACTTCTCCGCTCCGGCGGGGGGAGTCGCTCGACATGTCGCCCGAGGACGCGGCGCGTCTGGGGCTCATGGACGGCGATCCGGTGCGGGTCACCTCACGTCGGGGCAGCCTGGTCACCCCGGTGCGGATCGATCGCTCCCTGCGTGCCGGGCTGGTGTTCATGACCCTGCATTTCCAGGACGAAGTGAAGACCAATGTCCTGACCGTGGACTACACCGACCCCAAATCGGGGACGGCCGAATTCAAGGCCTGCGCCGTCCGGGTCGAGGCCATCCGGGCAGCGCCGGTGCGGGCCGCCGCGCCGCGGGCTCCTGATTCAGCACCCTAACCTGCCCTAAACCTTGGATCTCCATCTCCTGAACGCCGAACCGACGGCCGAGGAGCGCGAAGCGGTTGACGCGTTCCTCGGCGCCCCAGCTTCCGGCTGGGACGGGGGCGCCCGGATAAGTCGCGACAACCACACCGCGGCGGGAGGGCACGCCGCCCGCGGGCGGCGGCACCTTCTGCTGCCGGCCTTTCACGCGGTGCAATCGCGCGTGGGCTGGATCAGCGAAGGCGCGCTCAACTACGTCTGCGAGCGCCTGACCATCCCGCCGGCGGATGCTTACGGGGTCGCCACCTTCTACGCGCTGCTCTCCACCGTGCCTCGGCCCAAGCGCGTGGTCCACGTCTGCGATGACATCGCATGTCGCTGCAAGGGCGCGGAGAAGCTCTGCGCCGAACTGGAGCGGAAGGTGGGTCCGGCGTACCACTACGGCCCCGACGGCGACCATCACGAGATTCCCGAGGATGGTGCGGTCTGGCTCAGGAGCCCCTGTCTGGGTCTCTGCGACCAGGCCCCCGCGGCCCTGGTCACCATCGCCGGGACGTCACCGGTGGAGCGGCTCTTCGGAGACGTGACGGTGGCGAAGGTGAGCGAAGTGCTCCGCGGTGAACTGCGCTCGACCTCGGATCCCCATCCCCGGATTCCGCAGGCGGGCGATGATTCCCTGCGCCTCCTCCGGAGGGTGGACGTAGTCGACCCCTCGAGTCTCGATGACTACCGCTCCCGCGGAGGCTACCAGGCCCTCCGCCGCGCCTGTGACATGGGTCCGGAGGCGGTCATCCGGGAGGTCTCCGACGCCAAGCTGTTGGGTCGGGGTGGGGCCGCCTTCCCCACCGGCCGTAAGTGGGACGCGGTCGCCAAGCAGCCGGTGCGACCCCATTACTTGATCTGCAACGCGGACGAGTCGGAGCCCGGTACCTTCAAGGACCGGGCGATCATGGAGGGCGATCCCTTCGCGGTGGTGGAGGCGATGACCATCGCCGCCTACGCGACCAGCTGCGAGCAGGGGTACATCTATCTGCGGGGCGAATACCCGCTGGCGCACCAGCGTCTGCAGCACGCAATCGATACGGCCACCAACCGCGGCTTTCTCGGGACCAATATCCTGGGCCACGGCTTCTCGTTCGAGATCGAGATTCGCAAGGGAGGCGGGGCGTACATCTGCGGCGAGGAGACCGCGATCTTCAATTCGATCGAAGGCTTCCGTGGGGAGCCCCGCAACAAGCCGCCCTTCCCGGTACAGTCAGGGGTCTTCCACAAGCCGACCGTCATCAACAACGTCGAGACCCTGGTGAACGTGCTGGAGATCCTGCGGATCGGCGGGCCGGCCTATGCCAAGATCGGCACCGAGGGATCCGCCGGTACCCGACTCTTCTGCCTCTCGGGCTGCGTGACTCGTCCCGGCACATATGAGGTCCCCCACGGGGCGACGCTCCGCCGGCTGCTCGAGATGGCGGGTGGCGTCGCGGGAGGGCGGCCGCTCCAGGCGATTCTGCTGGGGGGCGCGGCCGGAGGGTTCGTGCGGCCGGACGAGCTGGACATTCCGCTCAGCTTCGAAGGTGCGCGGACGGCGCAGGCGACCCTGGGGTCCGGCGTCATCATGGTGTTCGACGATACCGTGGACCTGATGGACATGATTCTCCGGATCGCCGCCTTCTTCCGCGATGAGTCCTGCGGGCAGTGCGTTCCCTGCCGCGTGGGAACGGTGCGGCAGGAAGAGGCGCTCTACCGGCTCAAGGCCGGCCGCGCCCGCGGTGGCGCCGGGGCCGAGGTGGCGCTGCTCGAGGAGATCGGACTCGCGATGAAGGATGCGTCGATCTGCGGCCTGGGGCAGACCGCCTACAACGCCGTGGAGTCGGCGGTCAAGCGCTTGAAGCTCTTTGAAAAGGCGGCTGCGAAATGAGTGCCCTGGTTCAATTGGAGCCATTGCGCCGCACGGTCGAGCTCAAGATCGACGGCGAAACCGTGCAGGTACCGGAAGGTACCACGATCTTCGACGCCTGCCGGATGCGCGGCAACGTTCTGCCGACCCTCTGTTACCTGGAGACCCTGCACCCGGTCAACGTGTGTCGGGTCTGCGTGGTCGAAGTCGAGGGTTCGCGGGTGCTGGTTCCTTCGTGCTCCCGGGCGGTGGAGCCGGGTATGGTGGTGAAGACCAACTCCGAACGGGTCCAGCACAGCCGCAAGATGGTGCTCGAGTTTCTGGCCTCCTCGGTCGACCTCTCCACGACGCCGGATGTCGATGGGTGGCTGGCGGAGTACAAGGCTTCTCCCGAGCGCTATGGCCCGGCCGCGTCGCCTTCGCCGGCAGGGCACCGGGACAGCCTGCAGCCGGGACATCACTCGCCGCCCGACGTCGAGCACCGGGCCACCGTCGCGCAACCCACCAAGGTGGACAACGAGCTGTACGTGCGAGATTACGGCAAGTGCATCCTCTGCTACAAGTGCGTCGAGGCCTGCGGCAAGGATTATCAGAACACCTTTGCGCTCACCGTGGCGGGCCGGGGGTTCGACGCCCGGATCTCGACCGAGTTCGCGGTCAAGCTTCCGGAGTC
>Ga0210138_1000089_pt1 | contig 21383 bp, 22 predicted proteins | sample Browns_ThreeSqC__FD_184850 | JGI IMG/M metagenome (GOLD analysis project Ga0210138, IMG submission 184850) | Wetland microbial communities from the San Francisco Bay, California, USA, that impact long-term carbon sequestration -... | ecosystem: Environmental > Aquatic > Marine > Wetlands ... | reverse complement strand
CGAGAACCTCGCACCGGAGTGCATCGATGACTCGACCGTCACCGTCCGCGTTCCGACCCTCGTCATCGACAAGTCGGCCGATGTCGAGCAGATCGTTCGGACACTCGACCCGGAGGGCAAGCTCAAGTCCATCGTCCCCGACACGGTGACCTGGACCTTGACCTACACCCTGACCAACGGGCCGGTCACCGAGGCAGTGATCACCGATCCAATCCCGGCGGGGCTGACGTACGTCGACCTCAGCGCCAGCGATGGTGGGGTGTATGACCCCGGGACCAAGACACTGACCTGGACGTTCCCGACGCTGTCTGACAGTGGCTTCGTGACCTTCAAGACGACGGTCAACGAGGACGCACCGGCAGGCGTGATCACGAACATCACGACGATCGAATCGAACGAGACCCCGTCCGATGACGGGGAGGACTTCGTCCGAATCGTCGAGAACCAGGAGCAGGGCGGAACCGGGACCCCGGCCGCCTCGGTGCCCAACACGGCCGTGAACCTTCCGACGACGGGCGGCACAGTGCCGGCCCTGCTCTTCGGACTGGTCCTGATCGTGGCGCTGGGCGGGCTGGCCTACCTCAACGTCGCGTCCGTGCGCCGGCGCCGGTAGGACTTCGAACCCATCGTCATCAGGCCCCCGGGAAACCGGGGGCCTGATGCGTTCCCGGGGTCCGGCGAAGGCCTAGATCAGGGCCAGTTCCCGGCCGACCTTCTCGAAGGCGGCGAGGCACACGTCGAGGTCCTCGTCGGTGTGCTCGGCGGTGACGATGGTCCGGACCCGGCTCCTGGCCTCGGGCACCGTCGGGTAGCCGATCCCCTGGGCGAACACGCCCTCCTCGAACAGCCGATCCGACAGCTTCATGGCCAGCGCCCCGCTGCCGGCGATGACCGGCGTGATGGGGGTTTCTGACCGACCGATGTCGAAGCCGAGTGCCCGCAGCCCTTCCTTGAACCGACGCGTGTTGGCCCACAGCCGCTCGATCCGCTCCGGCTCGGTCTCGAGGACCTCGATCGCCGCCAGGCAGGCCGCGGCGACTCCGGGCGGGTGCGAGGTCGAGAACAGGAAAGGCCTCGCCCGATGGATGAGGATCTCCCGCAGGGAGGTGCTCCCGGCGACATACCCGCCCAGGACGCCGATCGCCTTCGACAGCGTCCCGACCTGGACGTGCACCCGGCCATGCAGGTCGAAGTGATCCACTGTCCCTCGCCCGTTGCGGCCCAGGACCCCCGACGCGTGGGCGTCGTCGACGTAGACGATCGCCTCCGCCTCCTCGGCCGCCTGCACGATGGCCGGCAACGGCGCGATGTCACCGTCCATCGAGAACACGCCGTCGGTGATGACCAGGATCGTCCGCTCCGCGCCACCGGGGACGGCGCGGAGCTCGCGGAGGGTGGCGCCGAGCGCATCGGTGTCGCCATGGGGGAAGACCTTCCGCTCGGCCTTGGTGAGCCGGATGCCATCGATGATGCTGGCGTGGTTCAGCTCGTCGCTGACGATGACCGCGCCCTCGCCGGCGAGGACCGGGATCGTGCCGGTGTTGGCGGTGAAGCCCGACTGGAAGGTGAGGGTCGCCTCGGTCTGCTTGAAGTCGGCCAGGCGAGCCTCGAGCTGCTGGTGGAGGGACATCGTCCCGGCGATGGTCCGGACGGCCCCCGATCCCGCGCCCAGGGCCTGGGTCGCGAAGACGGTCGCGTCACGCAGCTTGGGATGGGTGGTGAGCCCGAGGTAGTTGTTCGACGAGAGGGTGATGACGTTCCGCCCGTCGATCCGGCATCGCGCCGCCTGCTCGCTCTCGACCACCCTCAGCCGCCGATACAGGCCCTTGGCCCGCAGCTCGTCCAGCTCGGCGTCCAGGAAGGCCATGGGGTTTCGGGAACGGACCGATGTCATGGGACCAGCACCACCTTTCCGGCATGACGGGTGCCCAACAGATCGAAGCCCTGCTGCCAGTCGGCGAGGTCGAACCGATGGGTGAGGATGGGAGTCACGTCGAGCGCGCCGGACCGAAGCAGGTCCTGCGTCCGCTCCCACGTGTCGTAGATGCGGCGCCCGAACACGCCGTAGATGCGGACGCCCTTCTCGATGACGAGGTTCGACAGGTCGACCGTCACCGGCTCGCCGAAGATGCCGAGCAGGCTCACTCGGCCACCGCGGGTCACGAATCGCAGGGCGCTGTCCAGGGCAGCCGCGGCGCCGCTCATCTCGAGCACGACCTCGACCCCGTCGCCCCCGGTCGCGTCGAGAATCGCCTGGGTCGTGTCCCCGGCCTTCCCGTCGAGGGTCACGTCCGCGCCCATCCGCGCAGCCAGCTCCAGCCGGTAGGGCTCGGTGTCGGTGGCCACCACCCAGGACGCGCCGGCCGCCTTGGCGATGCCCACCGCGCACAGGCCGATGGGCCCGCAGCCGGTGACCGCGACCGTTCGCCCCGCGATGGGCTCCACGAAGGCGGCATGGACCGCGTTGCCCATCGGCTCCTGGAGAGCGACGACCGCGGGATCGAGCCCGTTCGACTCCACCGCGTTGGCCTCGGGAATGACGACGAACTCCGCGTACCCCCCGTTCACGTGGGCGCCGATGACGCGGAGGTTGCGGCACAGGTGCGTCTGGCCGGCCCGGCATTGCGAGCAGGTCCCGTCGAACAGGTGCGACTCCACGCCCACCAGGTCACCCTCGTGGACCCGGGTCACCCCGGCACCGGTGGCCGCCACCCGGCCGGCCAGCTCGTGACCGAGGATGACGGGCGGCTTGATGTTCTCGGCCGCCCACTGGTCCCACGTGTAGATGTGGCCATCGGTGCCGCAGATGCTGGCCGCCTCGATCCGAAGCTGGACCTCGCCTGGCCCGGGGGCCGGGATGGGCGTGTCGATGATCTCGAGGCCCGGCCCCGGCCGGGTCTTGGCCAGGGCCCGCATCAGGTGACGCTCACCGCAACGGCGATGCCGGCCGCGGAGGCGTGGTCGGTGGAGCGCGGCTGCTCGTCCACGACCTGGCTCTCGAGCGTCCCGATGCCGGGGATCTCGCACCCCAGGACGTCGCCGCCCACCAGGTAGCGAGGCGGGTCGTGGAAGTGGCCCACGCCCGCCGGCGTCCCGGTCGAGAGGATGTCGCCGGGCTCGAGGGTGATCGACGCGGTCACGAACGCGAGCAGCGTGGGCACGTTCCAGATCATGTCGGCCGTGGTCGAGTCCTGCCAGGTCTCGCCATTCACCCATGATCGGAGCGAGAGCTGACTCGGGTCCGGAACCTCGTCGCGCGTCACGACGACCGGGCCCATGGGGGCAAAGCCATCCCAGCCCTTGGCTCGCAGCCACTGGCGGTCCTCGCGCTGGAGGTCACGGGCCGTGACGTCGTTGACGATCGTGTACCCGAATACGTACTCGAGCGCGCGCTCCGCGCTGACATGTGATGCGCGTCGACCGATGACCACGGCCAGCTCGCATTCGAGGTCGAGCTTCTCGGTGGCGCGCGGCCGCAGGATCGTGGCCCCGGGGTCGTTGACCGCGTTCGCGAACTTCGCGAAGAGCATGGGATAGGCCGGCGGCTCCACGCCCTGCTCGCGACAGTGGTCGTGATAGTTCAGGCCCACGCACACGATCTTCCCGGGGTGGGCCAGGGGTGCCAATCGCCTGAACTCGTCGGGCGGCAGCGCTTCCTGCTCACGCGCCCCGTCGAGGGTGGCGGCGATGTACGCCTCTGGATCGGGCCCGGCCAGGACCGACCCGAGATCCCCACCCAGGGCATCGGTCAGGTCCACGATGCCGTCCGCCCGTTCGACCCCCAGCCGGCGACCGGGTGCGCCATCGGCCCCGACATGCGCAAAGGCGACGACACGCACGACCTCAGTCCTCCGAGAACCAGGCCCGCGACGAGGGCCGGCGCAGCGCGAGCAGGAGGACGACGGTCATGACGGCGCCCAGCGGAAGCCAGAGCGCCGTCCAGCCAGCCGCGGCGTCGGGGGGCATGGCCAGCATCAGCGGCACGAGCCCGGCGAGGATCGGGGCCGGCAGGAGCGAGATCCCCAGCGCAAAGCCGTAGCCCGCGCGCTTGTGCTGGAGGGCAAGAGTCACCCCGAACAGCACCGCGGCCAGCTCGAGCATCATCACGAGGCCCAGCAGCGAGAACGGAGCCTTCTCGCTGAAGTCGACGAAGGCAATGATCTGGGGCAGCAGCAGGCCAGTGATGGCCAGCAGGACGACGACCCACGCGAACCAGGCCACGATCCCGGGTGACAGTCGATGGGGCGTGGCCGGTGACGTGGGATCCATGCCGGTCATCGTACCTCCGGGTCGTCCACTACCATGCGGCCTCATGCCGGCCCGTCAGTCCCCTGCTCCCGCGCTGCGGGCCAGTGCCACGTTCCTGCTCGCGCTGGCCCTAGGCGCCTGCCTCCCGCTCCCCAGCCAGTCGCCCACGCCGTCGCCCTCGGTCACGCCGCGCCCGACCGCGAACCAGTCTCCCGAGTCCAGCGCCACCCCACAGCCCACCCCGGCTCCGTACTCGTTGGAAGACCCGTCCGAAACGGACCCGCGGCTCGTCACCGTGGCGGTCACGCCCGGCCTCGCGACCGATGCATCGGGCACGATCACGGTGGTGGTCACCAACCTGGACCCAACCCGCATCACCGAGCTCGTCCTGCGCTGGCCGACGACCCTCGACGAGCACCTGTTCCTGGCCCCGTTCGCGCCGTCCACGCAGCGCACCTGCGACGGATGCCCGCCCCTGGTCCAGCCCTGGACCAAGTGGGTCGTCGGCCCGGGCGAGCAGGGGGAGCCGGCCGGAACGACGTCCCTCGGATGGGGGCCCCTGGACCCGGGCGCAACGCTGACCATCCCCATCGTGGTGACCCGTCGGATCAACGGCCCGGTGGAGTTCGACCTCCAGGTGTTGGCCGGTGAGGCGCTCCTCACCCAGCAGGGAGGCGAGCCCGCCTGGCTGCGGGTCTCCGTACCGTGACTGGCCGCCCGGACACGGCGGAGTCGGGCCGATGATGCGCGGCATCCTGCCTGCCTGGACCGAGCCGGATCCCGAGCTCTACCGCCGGCTCGGGGACATGATCGACCCTGGTCGCAAGGTGCTGGCGGCGCTCGAACGGATCATTCCCCTCTCCGGGCGGCGGATCGCCGACGTGGGGACCGGCATCGGGCATTACCCCATGCTGCTGGCGCGCCGGACGGCGAGGACCTACGGCATCGAGTCCGATCCGGCGCTGCTCGATGAGGCGCGGCAACGGGCCGTCGCCGCGCACCAGCCCAACGTTCGGATGATCGAGGGGGAGGCCACCGCCCTGCCCCTGCGCGACGGGGCCGTGGACATCGTCCTCCACGGCCTGATCGAGGCCGAGGACAGCGCGCTGCCGGCGGTTGCGGAGGCCATGCGCGTGATTCGCCCGGGTGGCCGGCTGATCGTCATCGGCTACTACGGGCGCGACGACGTGGCCCCGCTCCTCGAGCCCGAGGTGGTGGCCCATGCCCGGACGGCCACGCAGCGTCGATCCGGCTGGTGGCTCCGGCACGGGTTCAAGATCAAGGTCGTCCACGCCCGCCTGGACCTGCGCGACGACGAGGCGGCGCACGCCATCCTTCCCCGCCTCTACGGGGATCGGGCCCGGGCGTTCCTCATGTCCGCCCATCCACCGATGCCCGAGCTCAAGCTGGGCCTGTACCACCTCGCCAAGCCCCTGACCTGAAGCGTCGGCGCGCTTGCGAAAACGGGCCGGCGAGCCCTCGTGATGGGGCTATCATCCGGCTTTGGGAGGCCAGGTTCTTCTCCCCCCGGAGCCTGGCCTCCCGCTGTGCACGGCGCATCAAGAAGGTCGTTGACGGACGCCGGCGCAGCCCATTTCGGGACCGCGCCAGCCCGGTGCGATAATCGGGTCCCACCGACCAGGAGATGCCGTCCGTGACCGCAACGAGCCCTCGCCTGAAGATCACCTACGCCACCTTGAGCGCGGACAATCCCGAGCTCCAGGAGTCGTTCGACCGAGCCGTGACGTGGGCTCGCGGAGAGCTCGGCGCGTCGTACCCGATGCTGGTGGGGGGCGAGGAGCGGACCGGGAACGAGTTCTTCGAGCATCGGTCACCGATCGACACCGACCTGGTGGTCAGCCGCTTCCCGATCGGTACGCGACGTGACGTGCAGGACGCCATCGCGGCCGCCCGCGCCGCATTCCCCGCCTGGCGGGACCTGGGCTGGCGAAAGCGGCTCGAGATCATCCGCCACGCGGCGGCCCTGATCAGCGAGCGACAGTTCGAATACGCGGCGCTCATGACGTTCGAGGTGGGCAAGAACCGGCTCGAAGCCCTGGGCGACGTCGAGGAGACCGCGGACCTTCTCCGCTACTACGCCGACCAGATGGAGGCCCATGACGGGTTCGTGCAGCCCATGGGCTCGCTGTCCCCGGCGGAGCACACCCGATCGGTCCTCAAGCCGCACGGGGTATGGGCCGTCATCAGCCCGTTCAACTTTCCCATGGCCCTGGCCGGTGGTCCTGCGTCGGGTGCCCTGATCGCGGGCAACACGGTCGTCATGAAGCCGTCATCGGACGCGCCGCTCATGGGCTGGAAGTTCGTCGAGGTGCTTCGCGAGGCGGGGATCCCCGACGGGGTCGTGAACTTTGTGACCGGCCCGGGAGACTCGGTGGGGGCGGAGCTCGAGGACAACGCGGGCATCGATGGCATGGTCTTCACCGGCTCGTACGAGGTCGGGATGCGGCTGTATCGCAACTTCACCCGCGACTACCCCCGACCGATCATCACCGAGATGGGGGGCAAGAACCCGGCCCTGGTCATGGCCAGCGCCGATCTCGACGAGGCGGCCGAAGGGGTCGCGCGCTCGTCGTTCGGCTACGACGGCCAGAAGTGCAGCGCCAACTCGCGGGTCTACGTCGAGCGGAGCGTGGCGGCCGAGTTCGTGAAGCGGCTGGCGGAGCGGGCGAAGGCGGTCCAGGTCGGCGACCCGACCAAGCGCGAGAACTGGATGGGCCCGGTCATCAACGAGCGATCGCTCCGGAAGTTCACCGACGCGGTGGCCGAGGCCAAACGCGATGGCGGCACGGTTGCGGCCGGCGGTGAGGTGCTCACGACCGGCGACGAAGCCCGCGGCTACTTCCCAACCCCGACCGTGATCACCGGCCTGCCGGCGGACCATCGCCTGTTCCGCGACGAGCTGTTCGTCCCGCTCGTCGTCGTCGCCGAGGTGGACTCGTTCGAGGAGGCGATGCGCCTTGCGAATGACACGGCCTATGGGCTGACGGCGGGCATCTTCACCCACGACAAGGCGCAGATCGCCCAGTTCCTGAACGGGATCCAGGCGGGCGTGACCTACGTCAACCGACGCAGCGGCGCCACGACCGGGGCATGGCCGGGCATCCAGTCGTTCGGCGGCTGGAAGGGCTCAGGGTCATCGGGCAAGAGCGGCCTGGGCCCGTACTACGTCATGCAGTTCATGCGCGAGCAGTCGCAGACGGTGATGGGCGAGGAGCCGCCGCCCGCGTGACCGAGCACCGCCGCAGCCCGGCGGTCGAGGCCGACCCGGCATCGGTCCGGGTGGTGAGCAGCGGCTGGTTCGCGGTGGAGCTTCGGTACGCATACCTCGTGGACGAAGCCGCCGAGCCGTACCTGATCGAGGATCGGGTCGTCCTGGTCGACGGCGAGGACGAGGAAACGGCCATGGGCCAGGCGGTGGAGATCGCGACCGAATACGAGGACGACTTCGAAACCGAGGACGGGCGCCCGGGCCATATCCGCTTCGACGGGATCGTGGCCATCAAGGAGCTGGACGATCCGCCGGCGGCGGGGACCGAGGTATGGCACGAGTTCATGTCGCCCCTGGGCGAGGTCGTGATCGGCGACGCGGACGGAGACGAGGAAGGCCTGCCCCCCGTCTGGCCGGCGGAGATGGCCTTCCCTCGGGCACACGATCGCTGAATGGGCTGGCAGCGGGACCTGTACGAGGGCCTTCGGCCGCTCCTGTTCGCCGCCGACGCGGAGTGGATCCACGGCACGACGGTGACCGCGGTGCGCAAGGCTGGCGAGGGATCGTACGGCCGATCCTTCCTGGCCCACCTCGCCCACGACGGACCAACCGAAGCGTGGACCGCGATCCACCCGGTCCAGCACCTGGGCCTGTGGTTCCGGAACCCGGTGGGCCTCGGAGCCGGATTCGACAAGGACGGCGAAGCGCTCGCCGGGTGGGGCGCGCTGGGCCTGGGCTTTGCCGAGCTCGGGACGGTGACTGTCCATGGGCAGCCCGGCAATCCACGACCACGGCTCTGGCGGCTGCCCGACGACGGCGCCCTCGTCAACCGGATGGGCTTCAACAATCCGGGGGCCGCTGCCCTGGCCGAGCGTGTCAGGCGGGCCCGACCGTTTCTGCCGCCACGCTTCGTGGTCGGCGTGAGCATTGGACGCGGCGCCGCGACTTCCGACGAAGCGGCGGCCGAGGACTACCGCGCCGCTCTGGAGGCCGTGGCTCCGGTGGCCGACTACGTGGCGATCAACGTGAGCTCGCCCAACACTGCCGGCCTCGTCGCGCTCCAGGATCCGGCGCGTCTCGTGAGCATCGTCGAGGCCCTGGGCTCGGTCGAGCCGAAGCGTCCGCTGGTGGTGAAGCTCTCGGCCGACCTGGAACAGGGCCAGCTGCTGGAGGCGGCCGATGCCTTGGCGTCCACCACCGTGGCCGGGTTGATCCTCCGCAACACGACGACCACTCGGACCGATCTTCGAGGCTCCTTGCCACCGGGAGCCGACCAGGGTGGCCTCTCGGGGCGTCCCCTGCTGAGCGGGATGCTGAGTGCGATCGGCGCCGTTCGCGCCCACAGCGCTGATCGGTACACCCTCATCGCCTCAGGCGGCATCCTCGGCGTTGCCGATGCGCGGCAGGCAATGGCCGCTGGGGCCGATCTCGTCCAGCTCTGGACCGGCATCGTTTTTTCCGGTCCGGGCTTGATTGGAGAGGTGGTTGACGCGGTAACATCACCGGTGAGCTAGCCAGGGGCGCGGGCAGGACGCGCCGCTTTCGACCAGGGGTCCCCACATGACCGTTCGGGCCTTCCGTCAAGCGGCCGATGCCGCATCGCCCATCCCCAACATCATCACCGAGCTCCCCGGGCCGCGCGCACGCGAGATCATCGCCCGGGACGCCGCGGTCACCAGCCCGTCGCTGACCCGCGCCTACCCTCTGGTCGCCGAGTCGGGCAAGGGGTACGTGGTGACCGACGTCGATGGCAACCAGTTCCTCGACTTCGCGGCCGGAATCGCCGTTGCGGCCACCGGCCACGCCCATCCGAAGGTGGCCGATGCGATCGCCGCCCAGGCCCACCAGCTCGTCCACATCGCGGCCACCGACTTCTACGAGCCGCGCTACCTCGAGCTGTGCGAGCGCCTGGCCGCGATCGCGCCATTCGAGGAGAAGGCCCGCGTCTTCCTCACCAACTCGGGGACGGAGGCCATCGAGGGCGCCATCAAGCTCGCTCGTCATCACACCGGGCGCCCGGCGATCATCGCGTTCGAAGGCGCGTTCCACGGGCGAACGATGGGCGCGCTGTCGCTCACCAACTCGAAGATCAAGCAGCGGGCCGGGTTCGGTCCGCTCCTGCCCATGGTCTACCACGCACCGTTCCCGCGGGTCCGCGCGTGGCATCAGGGAACCGGCGGCGACGGCAGCGCGGAGCTGGAGCACCTGCGCAAGGCAATCCTGGGTCGCCTCGTGCCCCCGGAGGACGTGGCGGCCATCGTGTTCGAGCCGATCCAGGGCGAGGGCGGCTACTTCCCGGCGCCCGACGCGTTCGTGCGGGGTCTGCGCGAGATCTGCGACGAGTACGGGATCGTGCTCATCGCCGATGAGATCCAGACGGGCATGGGCCGCACCGGACGGATGTGGGCCATGGAGCACTACAAGGTGGAGCCCGATGTCATCACGGTGGCCAAGGGCATCGCCTCGGGTATGCCCCTGGGCGCCTTCATCGGCAAGGACCATTTGTTCACCTGGACCGCCGGCGCGCACGGCAGCACCTTCGCGGGCAACCCGGTGTGCTGCGCTGCTGCGCTGGCGACCCTCGACCTGGTCGAGGGCGGCCTCGTGGAGAACGCTGCGCGCATGGGCGAGCGGCTGCGCGCGGGGGTGGAATACGCCTCGGAAGAGTGCGGCGGGGTCCACGACATCCGCGGCATGGGGCTCATGCTCGGCGTCGAGTTCGGCAGCCACGACGAGGCCAACGCCCTCGAGTACGCGGCGTTTGAGCGCGGCCTGCTGATCCTCGAGTGCGGGGAGGCGTCGATTCGGTTCTGCCCGCCGCTCATCGTGGACGAGGCGGCCGTGGACACCGCGATTCGCCTGTATACCGAAGCGCTGGCATCGCTGGGATATCCCATCCGGCCGTTGCCCGGGTTGGACGAAACCGGAGGCTGAGCCACGGCCTCCAGGGTCGTTCCGCTCTCAGAGGCCGTCGCCGATCACGTTCACGACGGAGACGTCGTGGCGATCGAGGGGTTCACCCACCTCATCTCGTTCGCGGCCGGTCACGAGATCATCCGCCAGGGTCGGCGCAACCTGACCCTGGCCCGGCTCACCCCGGACCTCGTGTACGACCAGATGGTGGCGGCCGGGTGCGCGCGGAAGCTCGTCTTCTCGTGGCTGGGCAACCCCGGCGTCGGTTCGCTCCACGCGGTCCGACGGGCCATCGAGGCGGGCGAGCTCGAGATCGAGGAGTACAGCCACTTCGGGATGGTGGGTCGCTACGCGGCCGGCGCGGCGCACCTCCCGTTCTATCCGTTGCGCTCGTACGCCGGGTCCGATCTTCCAGCGGCCAACCCCCAGATCCGGAGCGTGGCCTCCCCGTATGACCCGCAGGACACGGTGGCCGTCGTCCCGCCGCTCAACCCCGACGTCACGATCATCCACGCCCAACGGGCGGATGCCGACGGCAACGTCCAGGTCTGGGGCCTGGTCGGCGTGCAGCGCGAGGCGGCCCTGGCCGCCGAGCGGGTGATCGTGGTGGTCGAGGAGCTGGTGGACGGCGACGTGATCCGGTCCGACCCGGACCGGACGCTGCTCCCTGGGGTCGCGGTGAGCGCCGTGTGCGTGGAGCCCTACGGAGCACATCCGTCGTTCGCCCAGGGCTACTACGACCGCGACAACGCGTTCTACCGCGACTGGGATCAGATCAGCCGTGACCCGGCTCGCCTGGCCGCCTGGCTCGACGAATGGGTGTACGGCGTGCCGGATCGGGCGGCCTATCTCGCCAAGCTGGACCACGAGGTCATCGACGGCCTTCGCCCCGGACCGCGGCCCTCTGGATCGGTCGACTATGGCGAATATCGATGACCGACGGTTCGGCGGATGAGCTGATCATCACCGCGGCCGCCGAGGAGCTGGTCGGGGTCCGGACCGCGTTCGTGGGCATCGGTCTGCCCAACGCCGCCGCCAACCTCGCCCGCCAGACCGTCGCCCCAGACCTCGAGCTCATCTACGAGTCGGGCGTCATCGGTTCACGGCCGTCTCGCCTGCCCGACAGCATCGGTGACCCGGCCCTCGTCTCGGGCGCGACCGCCACGATGTCCATGCACGACCTGTTCGCGTACTTCCTCCAGGGTGGACGGATCGAGGTCGGGATGCTGGGCGGCGCCCAGATCGACCGCTGGGGCAACCTCAACACCACGGTCATCGGTCCGTACGACCATCCCGTCACACGGCTGCCCGGCTCGGGCGGCGCGTGCGAGATCGCGCTCAATGCACGGCAGGTCGTGGTCGTCATGAACCAGTCCGCTCGATCGTTCGTCGAGCGGGTGGACTTCGTCACCTCGCCCGGACACCGGCACCCGGAAGGCACCCCACGCCCGGCGTGGGCGGGCGCCGGCCCAACATCGGTCATCACCCAGCTGGGCGTCTACCGGTTCGGGGCCGATGGCGAGATGGAGTTGACCGCCCTCCACCCCGGCGTGACCGATGCCGATGTCGATGCCGCCTCGGGCTGGGCGATACGCCGGGCGAACGGGTGATCTAGAGAGCGCGGTTGGTGACCCGGAGCGCACGCCGGGTCCAGCCCTCGAGGTTCCGGAGCTGGCGCGCGGTCAGGCGGTCGCAGGCCCAGCCCCAGTGGATGGCGACCGCGTCCCCCGGCTGGACGTCGTTGACGAAGCCGGTCCGGTCCTGCCAGCGCTCGATCACTTCGGGTTGAGGCGCGGCCAGTCGGAGCCGGCCGTCCGCGATTTTGAGCGAGACTGACTGGACGAGCAGCTGGCTGTCGAGGACCGATTCGACCCGACCCCACCGGATGCGGCAGGCGTCCATGGTGGCCAGGAGGTCGTCGACCTTTCCGCCGCGCAGGAGACCGACCCGTGGAAGCACGTCGAGCACGTGGAACGCGTGCACCGGGTGCGCGCCACCCGCGACCGCGGCCTCGAGCCAGCGCCAATCGCCGGCCGGCAGGCGCGGCCGGAACCGATCCTCCATGGACCGATGCAGCCCGCGCTCCCGAACGGCGCCGGTGAGCGCGTTGCCCACCCAGTAGGCCTCCACCACCGCGGGATCGAGCGGATCGGCGATGCCGTTCGTGGCGGCGATCAGCTCCAGGTACGGGTAGGCGCCGTCGAAGCCGCGGGCCAAGTGGCGCAGCGCCCGGTCATCGGTTCCGGCAGCCGCGTGCTCGAGCAGCGCGTGCGACTCGTCCGGACCGCAGTAGCCAAGCCGGTTCGGCCCAAAGGCGTACCGCCCAAAGAGCACCGGGCCGGGTGGCGAGACCGCCGTGGGGGGAGGCGCAGCCGTCATCTCAGGCGGCCTCCACCGGCACCGGGCGGCGGCTTCGGAGCGCACCGGAGAGCGCCAGGGCCGTGGCCCCGGCGGCGGCCATGATGAGCAGGTAGCCGAAAAGCGGCTCTGGGGCTGGTGGCGCGCCGGTGGAGAGCCACTGCAGGGCCGCCGTGACCGGCGCACCCAGGGTCAGGACGGCGGCCACGGCCGCCGCCGGGGCGCGTTGGAGGGCGCCGTACCAGGTCGCGACGTAGCCGGCCAGGAGGACGCCGGTGCCGAGGACCCAGGCCCATTGCTCCGTACCCAGCCCGGCGACCGCGCCGAGGCGCCCGCTGAGCGCCAGGTACCCGACCAGCACGATGAGGCCGAAGCCCATTCTCGCCGCGCCGGCCACCAGTGCCGGCACCGACGCGAGCAGGCGGCGGGCCAGGATGGTCTCGACCGCCCAGAACAAGGTGGCCGCGGCGATGAGCAGCTCGCCGCTTCCCGCCCCCACGCCGTCGGGCGGCTGGATCATGAGGTGCGCGACCAGGAGCACGCCGAGCGCGCCAACCTGCCATGCGCCGATCCGCTCCTGGAGGACGACCACGCCCAGCAGGGCGACCCAGATGAACAGCGTCTTGTGGATGATCGCGGCGGTGGGGCTGCCGGCCAGGGCCAGTCCGTTGAAGAAGAGCAGGAACGGGACCGAGCCGCCGATCAATCCCAGGACCGCCAGGCCCATCCAGCGACGCCTGCCGAGCCCGCGCGGCAGGCCGCCCGCTGCCATCGCCGCAGCGACGAGGATCACCGCGGCCACCGCGTTCTTGAGCGTGGTGAAGGTCGCCGGGTCGGGGAACTGCTTGACCGCGAAGCCGTTCACGAACACGGCGAACCCGCTGATCAGCGCCGTTCCCACGGCCAGCAGGATCCCGGTCTGGGTCGACCGGTCGACGGTTGGGACGGACATCTCAGGTCTCCTCCTTGGTGGCCCGGTCCACGGCCGCGGCCAGTTCATGTGCTTCGGTGTCGCTCAGCCGCACCACGATCGTCCCGGCGCTGACGATGACCCAATCGCCGGCGACCGCATCGGGGACCACGAGCGTCGATGCTCGGAGCTGGCGACCCCCCATTTGGACGGTGGCGCCCATTTCGTCAACAGCGAGCACGCGGGCCGGCGCGGTCAGGCACATGGTCCTGCCTCCTCGATCCGTTCGACCAACCGCTCGACCAGGCGTTTCAGTCCCTCGACGACCAGCAGGCTCATCGGGGCGCCCAGGTCGAAGCGCTCGCCGCCGATGCCCATGAACCGATCGTCGTCGCGGATGGCGCCGACCAGGGCCGCCATGCCGACCGCCGCACCGGGCGACAGGCCGTGGCTTGACGTGGCGCCGGTTCGATACTCGAGCTCGGGCAGGTCCCCCAGTCGAAGGTCGACCACTTCGCCGAGGGGCAGGCCGGCGACGCAGTCCACGACGACCCGACGTGTCTCGGGCGCGTCATCCATGAACAGGTCGGCGGACAGCAAGCCCACCTCCTCGACCTGCGCCCATCGGAGCGCACTCGGGGGCAGCGCGCGGACTGCGCGGATCGCGGCGCCGTCGTCCCCGCGGTCGATCGCACCACAGGCCAGGATCCGCAGCAGTGCGGTCATCGGTCGTCCTCGATCCGAAGCTGGAGGAAGTGGGTGGCGCACGAGATGCACGGGTCATAGCTGCGAATGAGCTGCTCGAACCGACGAGTCGCCTCCTCCTGCGGGAGGTCCAGCACCGCCGGCGCAAAGAGCTCCAGGTCGTGCTCGATGGCCGCCTGGTTCTGGCTGGTCGGAGGGACGATCTGCGCCTCCCGAACGTGACCCTTGGCGTCGACCCGATAGCGATGGAACAGGAGGCCACGTGGCGCTTCGGTCGCCCATGCGGCAATTCCGGCCCGTGGCTGCCACGATGCCAGCGGCAGATCAGGCGTGCGGTAGTCGGTCACGATGTCGCGCGCTTCGGCCAGGGCGTGGAGCAGCTCGACGCTGCGGGCGACGATGCTCCGGAAGATGTTGGTCTGGAGCGCTTCGGCGGGAATGCCGGTGGCCTCGAGCGCCGCGCGGGCAAGGGGGTGCAGCCGGTCGGCGGACAACGCCACCCGTGCGGCCGGGCCAACCAGGTACGGGACGCCATCCTCGGCGCGGGACTGGAGCGCATTCGACCACGGAACCTGCACCTCGTGGAAGGCGCGGCGCCAGTCAGCCGGCGCCAGGTCGAGCCCGTCGTTCGACGTGATCCGACCCTCGTTCATCGGGTACTCCGCGGGATGGCGCAGGGCCACGAGCCGCGGCGCACGGGAGAAGGCCGGGGTCTCGAGACCGGCCACCAGCGCGACTGTCGCCGCCGCCTCGGCGATGGCCGCCTCCAGCGGGGCGCGGAGCTCGTCCAGCTCGGCCGGGCGCACGGCGCGCGAGAAGCCGCCGACACGGACGCTGACGGGGTGAATCGCCCGGCCTCCGACGATGCTCACCAGCCGATTGCCAAGCTTCTTGAGTCGAAGGCCGCGTTCCACCAGGTCCCGGTGGTCCGCTGCCATCTCGAGCGCGCTCGGGTAGCCGAGAAAGTCCGGCAGGTGCAGGAGGAAGACGTGGAGGCCGTGGCTCTCGATCCACTCGCCGCAGTAGAGGAGGCGTCGGAGCCTTCGAACGGCCGGGTCGATCGGCACCTCGAACAGGCTTTCGAACGCGTGGACCGCCGACATCTGGTAGGCGACCGGGCAGATGCCGCAGATGCGGGCCACGATGTCGAGGACCTCGTCCGGCGTCCGCCCGGTCACGAGCCGCTCGAAGTAGCGCGGCGCCTCGAAGATGCGCAGCTGCGCCTGGACCGATCCGTCCGGCGCCACCCGCAGATCGAGCGAACCTTCCCCTTCCACCCGCGTCAGCTGGCCGACCTCGTAGTGGAGGTCGCCGCGGGCGTTCGTCTCGGTCGTCCCGTGCATCAGCCGGCTTCCCCGTTCGAACGTCGGCGCCGGCGTGCCGGCGGCTGCATGGCGGCCACGGCACGTTCGGTCGAATCGCGGAAGGCGGGCGCGTAACCGGTGAATCCGGCGAAGAGGCGGTCGACCTCGGGCGTGGACCGTTCAATCGCCAGCCAGCGGCTGAGCCCGTCGACGTTCGGCGCCTGCTTGGGCCCGAAGCAGGCGTAGCAGCCCCGGGCATAGCCCGGGCACAGGGCGCCGCACCCGGTCTGGGTGACCGGACCGAGACACGGCGTGCCCTCGGCCACGAGGACGCACACGCGTCCCAGGCGCTTGCATTCCATGCACACGGCCTCATCCGGCAGCTGCGGGCGGCGTCCGACCCGGAACGCGGTCAACAGCTCGAGCAGCTGCCGCCCGTCAATGGGGCAGCCGGGCAGCTCGGCATCCACTGCGACGTGCTCGGAGACCGGGGTGGCCGTCGCCAGCGAGCGGACGTCGTCCGGGCTCGGATAGACCGATGCGCGCCAGGTCGGCTCGTCGGCCCAGTTGCGAAGGGCCTGGATCCCGCCCGCCGTCGCGCAGGCGCCGATGGTGACCAGTCGCTTGGCCCGGGCTCGCAGCTCGACGATGTGCTCGGCCTGCTCCGGGGTGCTGACGGAGCCCTCCACGAGGAGGATGTCGTAAGGGCCAGTGGAGCGACGGGAGCTGGCCTCCGGGAATTCGACGAGCTCGAATCGTTCGCCGATGGCCAACAGCTCGTCCTCGAGATCGAGCAGGGTCAGCTGGCAGCCGTCGCACGAGGCGAGCTTCACCACACCGATCCGTGGCAGTCGCGGCGCGTCCATCACAGGCCCTGGCGACCAAAGAAGTCGCCCAGCTCGGCCAGCGAGAACACTGGCCCGTCGCGGCAGATGAAGAACGGCCCCATCTGGCAATGCCCGCACAGGCCGATCCCGCATTCCATGTGCCGCTCCAGCGACACGAAGATCCGCTCCTCGGGAATCCCGCCATCGCGAAGGACCCGGGTCGTGGCCTGCATCATGGCCTCCGGCCCGCACACGAACGCGACCGACGGGCGGCGCGAGAAGTCCCGCTGGTCGAGGAGGCTGGTCACCACGCCGACGCGCCCGACCCAGCCCGGATCGGACCGATCGACGATCTGGGCGACCTCGATCCCGCGGCCGGCCCACGCGTCGAGCTCGGACACGAACAGGCGGTCGCCTGGCGTCCGGGCGCCGTAGGCGAGCAGGATCTCGCCAAACCGATCGCGATCAGCGAGCAGCCCGTCCACCAGCGGCCGCAGCGGCGCAAGGCCGATTCCGCCGGCCGCGATGACCACGTCTCGTCCCAGCGCACGGTCGATCGGCCAGCCACGGCCGAGCGGCCCCCGCAGGCCGATCTCACTGCCGAGAGGGCTGGCGAGCAGCGCGGCGCTGGCCGGGCCCGCGGCCCGCACGGTGAGAAACAGCTCCGTCTCCCCGTAGCGGGACGCGGAAATCGGGAAGGCGGGGAGTCCCGGCTGCTCAACCATCACGAACTGGCCCGGGATTCCGCCGAGCAGTGCGGGGTCACCGGGGACGAGCCGCAGGGTCTTCGTATCAGCGGTTTCGGGGCCGACGGCTCGCAGCGTCGCGACGTCGAACCGGCCGGTCGTGGCCGCTGCCGGCCGAGGGGGAACCCGTCCCACCGGCATGGCGGGCGGAGCGATCGCCGCCAGCTCCTCGCGAACGTCGATCCCGACCGGGCACCACGTCACGCATCGACCGCATCCCACGCAGCCCGATGTCCCGAACTGGTCGTACCAGGTGGCGAACTTGTGAGTGAGCCACTGGCGGTACCGATCCGATCGTGCCGGCCGGAAGTTGCCGCCGGCGACGCGCGCGAAGCTCGTGCTGAAGCAGGAGTCCCACTCCCGCTGGGCGACGTTGACCGTGCCGTCGAGGTCGGACCGCAGCGTGGACGAGGTGCAGAAGCAGGTGGGGCAGACCATCGTGCAGTTGGCGCAGGAGAGGCACCGGTCGGCGACCTCGGCCCAGCGCGGGCTGTCCAGCTTGTCCATGAGCCGATCGCGCAGACCTTCGTTGGCGACCGCGTCGTCACCGATGGCCGCCCGCGTGGCCGCTACGGCCGCCGATGCGGCCCCGACCTGGGCGGCGGTCGCGCGCGGACCGGGCAGGCGGGCCACCAACCGGTCACCGACCGCGGAGCCCGAAGCGATGACGAACCCATCGTCAAGCTCGGTCAGGACGAGGTCGTGACCCTCGCGCACTTCGGGGCCGGTTCCCATCGACGTGCAGAAGCAGGTGCTGACGGCACGGGTGCAGGCGACGGCGACGACGATCGCCGCCTCGCGCCGACTCCGGTAGTCCTCGTCCACGAAGGTCCCGCCGGTGAGGACCCGATCCTGGATGCCGAGGGCCGCGATCTCGCACGCGCGGACGCCCAAGAAGGCGAGTCGCGGGGGATCAGGAGCGATGGGCGCAAAGGTCGCGCCACCGTCCCCGTCGCGGCGGGCCGTCGCCACCGGAATGCGTGGCGGGAAGGTGTGCTGCTTCCAGCTCTGCGGGCCGTTCACGACGTCGAACAGGCGCGGTCCGTGGCCGGGGGTCAGCCGATACCGGCCGGGCCCCTGCTCGTCCTGCCAGCCGCCGGGAAGGTCCTGCGCGGTGGTGATCTCCCCGAGCACGACCGCGCCGTCACGCACGGTGGGCCCGATGACCGTCCGGCCGCCCTCGCGAAGGAGGTCGAGCAGGGCGTCGAAGCGCTCCCGGGGGAGGAATGTCGCCTCTGCCGCGGCGATCACCACGGGACGACCTCGCGCTCCCGCGCGTAGAGGTCCAGCAGCTGCAGGCGGGTCGCGGTCAGGCGACGTCCCATGGACTGCAGAAGGCGCGGGTACAGCGTCGCTGCCAGGGGGTCGTCCTCACGAAGCAGCGCACGGAGCTCGTCGGCGGCAAACGTGATCACTTCGCCCGGCGCAACACCCAGAACGGTCGAGGTCGATCGGTACGGGGGCACCAGCGCTGACCAGCCATAGACGTCGCCCGGCTCGATGGTGAGCAGGGTGGTCGGGCCACGGCCCGGAACCTGGACCTGGACACCGAGGAGACCGGTAAAGACCACTCCCAGCGTGTCGCAGGCGGCACCCTCGCGGAGCAGCTCCTCGCCGATCACGAATGGCCGCAGCGATGCACCGGCCGCCAGCCGCTGGCGGTCCTGCGCGGCAAGCCCGGATCCGAACCAGGTGCCGGCCAGTCGGCCGGCCAATGACGTGGTGTCTGTCATGTGCCCAGCCTGCCCGCAGGCAGGTCAGGCGGGACCTGCCATTGGGCGAGTGCTGGCGTGACGTTTGGCCCGCCGAGTGAACGATCTGCCGCGCGGACGGCCGCGCGAAAAGCGGTGCCGGCTAGTTCAGCAGGTCGCTGATCGAGGTCAGGAGCAGACCGCGCTCGCGGAGGGCGGGAACCATCAGGTTGATGGCGTCCAGGGTCTCGTAGCCGCCGAGGTGCATGAGAACGATCGAGCCGCTGGTGGCCGAGGTCACGACCTTGGTCGTGATCTGCTCAGCGGTCGGGCCGCCATCGGAGGTGAGCTTCCAGTCGATCGTGTCGATCGACCACATGATCGTCTTCGTGTAGCCCAGGCCAGCCGCCGTCGCGAGGACCTGGTCGGTGTAGACCCCGTACGGCGGCCGCCAATACGGTGCGGGGTCCTGGCCGCTGCCCGCCTCGAGGATGGCGGCCGCATCGGTCAGCTCGGCCGACACGAACGCCATGTCCGGCGGACCACCGGTCTGGCAGGGGGCGGTCGTCGGCGATCCCTCACCGCCATTGCGCAGGTTGCAGTGGTGCATGGTGTGGTTCCCGAGCTCGAACAGCTCGGGGTGGGCACGGACGACGGCGAGCACCTGCTGGCCCGCTGATGTGGCGCTCATGGCGCCGGTCGGAAAGAGCGTCGCGCACACCTGGTTGTCGATCAGGAACTGAAGGATGTCCAGGGCGGGATCCAGGCGACCGCCCATGTCAAAGGTGAGGGCCATGGCCTGCCCGGCGTTCGGCGCCTGAGCGATGATCTCGGGCTGGCCGGCAGCCACCCGGTTTCCCGCCGAGCACCCGGACGCAACCGGCGAGGCGGTGGGGACCGCGGTCGGGCGGACGGTTGGAGAGGGGGTGGGCGGCGGGCAGGCCGTCGGCGCCGCGGTGGCGCTGGGCGCCGGACTGGGGCCGGCACTTCCAGACGGCGCCGTCGTCGGGCACGCGGATGCGGAGGGCAGTGCCGACGGGGATGGGCTTGCCGAGGCGGATGCCTGGCAACCGGCGAGCGCCAGAAGGACGGCGAGCACGATCAGAGCCGGGCGGCGGCGGCCGGCCGGCATCGGCTCAGTTCGCGTGATACTCAAATCGGCCCATGGGTGCCAACGACGAGTCACCCAGGAGCTGCGCCTCCCGCTGGAGCAGGGCCAGCTCGGCCCGCAGTCGCGCGGCCGCGTCGGGCGCCTCGAGGAGGCGCTGCTTGCGCGACAGCTCCACCTGGAGCACGCCCGCCACCGCGTAGCTGGCGGCCAGCGGGTCGGACGGCAGGTGGAGCGGCTTGATCAGGCGCTCCATGCGGACCGAGCGTTTGACGTCGCCGGCCGAGGAGCTGTCCGGGTCGGCGTCCTCGCCGATCTCGCTCAGCAGGTCCTCCACGTCGGCCGCGTCGCGCTCGGCAAGGTAGCGGCGAATGGTGGCGAGGTAGCCATCGAGCGCCACCTGGACGTCGGGAATGAGGGAATCGGCCTCGTCGCCCGACCGCTCGTCCAGGGCAGTCACGTCCGCCACGGCGTAGGGGCCGGAGTCATCGACGAGCCGGATCCGGGCCCGGCCGATTCCCACTGCAAGGAGCGCATACCGGCCATCGGCGAACTTGTCGGCTCGGCGAACTTCGCAAATGGTCCCCACCCGGCGCACGGTGAGCTGGCCCGTCTTGGGCTGTGACGCCACCTCGCGCCCGGCCGAGATCATCGTGACCACAAAGCGCCCCCCGTACGGGTTGTCCTCCGCGAGCAGGTCGCGGGTCATCGCCCGGTAGCGACGCTCAAAGATGTGCAGCGGCAGGGGCAGATGCGGGAAGGCCACCACGTGGAGCGGGAAGAGGGGCAGCCGCATGCGCGGCATCGTACTCCGACCGGCCGATTGGCCCCATTCGGCCGCTTCGGCGAGTCGCCAGGATGGTGATGGATCAGGGTGACGGGGCCGGGACGGGGTGGTCCGGTGTGTCGTCGACCTTGTTCCACGAGGCGACGTGGACGTCATACGTGGGGGCAAACCCGGGGGCGTTGGTGAACCCGGTCTTCACCAGCCGGACGGTCGCGTTGGTTCCCTCGTCGGACATCTCCACTTCGAGCTGGATCGTCCCGGCACCGATCCAATCGCTCGCCCTCGATGGAACCCCGCTCTGGACGACGTCGCTGGCCGAGATCGTGGCCCACTCGCCGGCCAGGGTGAAATCCGGCTTGAGGTGGACGAACCCGAGGTAGGTGAACACCGGGTTGTTGCCGACCCACCACAGGCAGTCCCCGAACTGGCGCATCTCGTACGGCGCCAAGTCATCGCCCTGCCACGAGCCGGTCAGATCCAGCGGCTCGCCGGATGGCACGCGCAGGTCCAACGGGTGGCACTCCTCGGCGGCCGCCGGCTCCGGGGTGGCCGTCGCC
>Ga0210138_1000087_pt1 | contig 21689 bp, 27 predicted proteins | sample Browns_ThreeSqC__FD_184850 | JGI IMG/M metagenome (GOLD analysis project Ga0210138, IMG submission 184850) | Wetland microbial communities from the San Francisco Bay, California, USA, that impact long-term carbon sequestration -... | ecosystem: Environmental > Aquatic > Marine > Wetlands ... | reverse complement strand
GGCGCTGACGACGCGCGCGGTGAAAAAGGGCGAGCGCTACGTGCTGAACGGCGTGAAGCAGTTCATCACTGCGGGAAGGAGCGCCGATGCAGCCTTCATCGTCGCCGTGACCGACCCGGCGGCGGGCAGGCGCGGGATGTCGTTGTTCGTCACGCCGACCAAGGCGGCGGGCTATCGCGTCGCGCGCGAAGAGGTGAAGCTCGGTCACCGCGCGGCCGACACCTGCCAGATCGCGCTCGAGGATCTGGAGATCCCCGAGGAGAACCTGGTCGGCGCGCCGGGCGCGGGCTACCGCATCGCGCTCGCCTACCTCGAGAACGGGAGGATCGGCGTCGCCGCGCAGGCGCTGGGCGTGGCGCGCGCCGCGTTCGAGGCGGCGCGGCGCTACGCGCTCGAGCGCGAAGCCTTCGGCAAGCCGATCATCGGCCACCAGGCCGTAGAGTTCCGGCTCGCCGACATGGCGACCTCGATCGAAGCCGCGCGCCAGCTGACGCTGCACGCCGCGGCGCTGAAGGACGCCGGGCGCCCCTGCCTGCAGGAGGCGTCGATGGCCAAGCTGTTCGCTTCCGACATGGCCGAGCGCGTGTGCTCCGATGCGATCCAGATCCACGGCGGCTACGGCTACCTGAACGACTTTCCGGTCGAGAAGCTGTGGCGCGATGCGCGCGTGCTCTCGATCTACGAGGGGACGAACGAGATCCAGCGGCTGGTGATCGGGCGCGCGCTGGCTGCGGGATAATCCGCGCATGGCCGCGCCGAACACACGACCCTGGGAGCGCGATTACACGATCCGGCAGACGCTCGTGCTCGCCGAGACGCCCGAGCTGCGCGTGATCGACCTCACGCTCGCGCCGGGCGAATGCGTGCCCTGGCACCTGCACCCGGACAACGACGACCTGTTCATCTGCCTGCGCGGCACGTTCGAGATCCGCGAGGTTCTCGGCGGCGATGCCGATCGCACCACGGTGATGCGCCCGCTCGAGCGGCACAACGTGCCGGTGCGCGTGCCGCACACCGCGGTAAACGTGTCGCAGGCGGAGTGCCAGTTCCTGATCGTGCAGGGACCCGGGCGCTACGACTTCAAGCGCCTGCCGAAGCTGGACGATCGCGGCGCGGGCTGAATCAGTCGGGGTCTTCGGCCGGGCCGAGCACCGGCTCGGTCGGCGGCTCCTCGCCCGGGTAGATGACCTCGAGCGCCTCGTCCTCGGCGTCGTCCCAGGCCTGCGCCGCGCGGCGATCGAAGCGCTCGCGATTGCTGCGCTTCATCACCGCGTCGTAGGCCTGCTCTACGCTCAGCCCGCGGCTCTCGATCAGAGCTTCGGCGGTGCTGCAGGCGGCCTCGATGTCCTCGCGGGATGCGTCGCAATCGAACAGCCAGAGCTTCATTCCGCAGCCCTCATCGTAGGGTTTGCGCAACGCCGGCAGCGCAGCGCGAGCGCAGGAATATAGCTCGCATCGGCGATTCCGGCAGGCCGGCGGCGGCGCCCGGTAAAATCACGACTTCGGCCGCCCTCGGGCGGCGCCCTTTTCCGATTGCCAGAGTCCATGCCGCTTTCCGCTTCCGCCCCCCGCCGCCACCTGCACACGCGCACCATCGCCTGCGAAGGCTACATGCGCGAGGACGGCCTGTTCGACATCGAGGCGAGCATCGTCGACACCAAGACCTACCCGGTCGAGGAGCCCTACCGGGGGCTGCGCCAGCCCGGCGAGCACGTGCACGACATGCAGCTGCGAATCACGGTCGATCGCGAGCTCACCGTGCGCGACATCGAGGTGACGACCAACGATGCGCCGTACCCGGCCTGCTTCACTGTAGCCGAGGCCTACAAGGGTCTCGTAGGCGCGAGGATCGGCGGCGGCTGGCGCCGCGCGGTGAACGCGGCAGTCGGCGGCACCAAGGGCTGCACCCACTTGAAGGAGCTGCTGATGCCGGCGGCTACGGTCGCGTTCCAGACGCTGTCGAGCTGGCCGAAGGACGGCGAGGTGGCGAGCTGGGCCAAGCCGAGCATGACCACCAAGAAGCCCCTGTTCATCGATGGCTGCAAGGCCTGGGCGTCGGACGGAGCGGTGGTCGAGCGGCTCTTCCCGCTGCACTACAAGCCGAAGGCGGCTTAACTTCCACCGCGCGACGCGCCTGCGGCAGTTCAGATCGTGAGCCAGGATCCGGCGGGGCACCGCAAGGGGGTGCTGCTCATGATCGCGGCCGGCCTGTGCTGGTCCACGGGCGGGATCTTCGTGCGCCACGTGGAGACCCCGAACGGCTTCGAGATCGTCTTCTGGCGCTCGCTGTTCATGGTCGCGTTCCTCTTCGCGACGCTGCTGTGGTGGCACCGCCGCCAGGTCTGGTCGCGCATCGCCGCGGTCGGCGGCGCCGGCCTGCTGGCCGGGGCGCTGCTCGGCGCTACGTTCTTCTTTTTCATCCTTTCGCTTACGCGCAACACCGCGGCCAACACCTACGTGCTGATGAGCACGGGTCCGTTCTTCGTAGCGGTGTTCGGCTGGATCTTCCTGCGCGAGCGGGTGCCGCTGCGCACCTGGATCGCGATTGCGGCAGCGCTCGCCGGCATCACGCTGATGTTCGCTGCGGGCATCGACCGCGGCCGCACGCTGGGCAACCTGCTCGCGCTCGGTGTGCCCACTGCGTTCGCGCTCAACATCATCGTCCTGCGCCGCATGCATGCGCAGGTCGACATGGTGCCGGCGGTGATGATCGCGGGACTGCTGTCGATCGTCGTCGCGGCTCCGCTTGCGCTGCCCTTCCAGGCGAGCGTCGGCGACCTCGCGGTGCTCGCGCCGATGGGCATGGTGCAGCTCGGCCTGGGGTGCCTCCTGATGACGCGCGCGACGCGCTACCTCACCGCGGGCGAGCTCGGGCTGCTGTCATTGCTCGAGACCATCCTCGCGCCGCTCTGGGTCTGGCTCGGCGTGGGCGAGCGCCCGAGCACGCTCGCGCTCGTCGGCGCGCTCGTCGTGTTCGGCGCTCTGGTGGTGAACGAGTGGATCGGCATGCGCCGGACGCGCGAAAGGCGGGCGCAGGCGGTCGAAGTGCCGGTGCAGTAATTCGGGGTCAGACCCCTGTGGATAAGTCGCGCGGCGACTCGATCGGCGCGGTCGCCAAAGACTGATCCACAGGGGTCTGACCCCGAAGTCGCGAAGCCGCGCTAGCCGACTCCGAGCAATTCCACTTCGAAGATCAGCGTCGCATTCGGCGGGATGACGCCGCCCGCGCCGCGCGCACCGTAGCCGAGCTCGGGCGGAATCGTGAGGCGGCGGCTGCCGCCGACCTTCATGCCCGCCACGCCCTCGTCCCAGCCGCGGATGACGCGGCCCGCGCCGAGGGGGAAGCCGAAGGGCTCGTTGCGGTCACGGCTCGAGTCGAATTTCTTGCCCTTCTCGCCGCCGTAGAACAGCCAGCCGGTGTAGTGCACGCTGACCTGCTGGCCGGCGCTCGCCGCATCGCCGCTGCCTACGGTGAGCTCCTCGATGACGAGGCCGCTCGGCGTGGTGGTTCTGGACATCGCATTCTCCGTGAGGTCGAGGCATGCAATGCTATCGCAGATGACCGATTGCAGATGACCCCGCGGCTCGTTCTCGACACCAACGTCTGGCTCGACTGGCTGGTGTTCGACGATCCGTCGGTGACGCCGCTTGCCGCGGCGCATGCCGAAGGCACCGTCGAACTGTGCATCGACGCGGCCTGCGAAGCCGAGCTCGCGCGCGCGCTCGGCTACCGCTTCGGCAGAATCGCGCTCGACGCCGCCGCGCAGGCTGCATGCCTCGCGCGCTGCCGCACGCTCGCGAGCCGCGACTGGTCAGCGCAGCGCACGGCCCTGCGGCTGCCCGACTGCCGCGATCCCGACGATCAGAAGTTTCTCGCGCTGGCGCTCGCCTGCGCCGCGCAGGCGCTGGTGACGCGCGACCGTGCGCTGCTCGAACTCGGCCGGCGCTGGAAGAAATCGCTGCCCTTCGCGATCGTCACGCCGCGCCGCTGGGCAGCGCGGCAGCTGCGCTGAGCGGACTACGGGTTGGAGGGGTCGCGTCCGTGCTGAGCGTGCCAGCGCTCCCAGCAGCGGTTGCTGCAGAAGTACGCCACGTAGTGCGGCGTATCGGCCTGCCTGGCCACGTCCTTCGCGACGCGCTTGAGGCACACTTCGCAAATCACCAGCGGCACCGTGGTGTCGTCTACTCTGCTTCCCATTCTGCTTGCCGTCCCCATGGGTTTTTTGTGCTCTCCCCGTTGGCCGGGCAGAAGTGTAGACCCGTCTCTACCCCGCGGAAGTGCATTGGTGCACCATTAGGACAAGATGACAAAAAGTTCACGCGCTGGACCGCCGCGCAGAAGGACGACGACGCCTGATCCCGACAGGCTCGCACGCATCGTCGCCGAAGCGAACCGCGCGCGTGCGGCGCGCGAGCAGGGCTATCGCGAGCGCGCGCTGAAGATCCTGCCCTGGGTCTGCACGCGCTGCGCGCGCACTTTCGAGCGCGCGCGGCTGCGCGAGCTGACGGTGCACCACCGCGACGGCAACCACGACAACAACCCGCCGGACGGCTCGAACTGGGAGCTGCTGTGCGTCTACTGCCACGAAAACGAGCACGCGCGCGAGGTGGACTCGCGCGCGGCGGCGGGCGGCGCGGCCAGGGACCAGTCGACGCAGGTCGCAACGCATCGCGCGCTCGAGGGGCTGGCCGACCTACTCAAGAAAAAGCCGCGCGGCTAGAATCCGCGCCTCGACGTTTCACGCAACCCTTTTCGGGAATCGCCCGCAATGACCTCCGGACCGCTTCTTTTCCAGCCGATCGAGCTGCGCGGGGTGCGCGCGCGCAACCGCTGCGTGCTCTCGCCGATGTGCCAGTACTCGGCCAGGGACGGCTTCGTCAGCGACTGGCACCTGGTGCACCTGGGCAAGTTCGCGCAGGGCGGGGCGGGAATCGTGTTTACCGAAGCTACCGCAGTGGAGGCGATCGGACGCATCACGCACGGCGACGTCGGCATCTGGTCGGACGATCATGTGCCGGGCCTCGCGCGCATCGCCGAATTCATCAGGGCAAACGGCGCGGTCCCGGCGATCCAGCTCGCGCACGCGGGTCGCAAGGCGAGCATGCAGCGTCCCTGGCACGGCAACGCGGCGCTCACGGCCGCCGACCGCGCGCGCGGCGACGAGGCCTGGCCGGTGGTCGCCCCTTCGGGCATTCCGCTCGAAGCGGGCTGGCTGATGCCGCACGCGCTTACGCGCGAGGACATCCGCGAGCTGAAGGACGCCTGGCGCGCAGCCGCCCAACGCGCGCTCGCCGCGGGCTATGAAGTCATCGAGATGCACTCGGCGCACGGCTATCTGAGCCACGAGTTCCTCTCGCCGCTTTCGAACCGGCGCGACGACGAGTACGGCGGAAGCCGCGCCAACCGCATGCGCTTCACGCTCGAAGTCGCGGAGACGGTGCGCGCGGTGTGGCCCGAGGACCGGCCGATGTTCGTGCGCGTCTCGTCGGTCGACGGCGTGGAAGGCGGCTGGTCGATCGAGGACACCGTCGCGCTCGCACGGGAGCTCAAGGCGCGCGGCGTAGACGTCATCGACTGCTCGTCGGGCGGCATTGCCGGCCCGGCGACCGCGGCGGGCGTCAAGCGCGCGCCGGGCTTCCAGGTGCCGTTCGCCGAGCAGGTTCGCCGCGAGGCGGGCCTCAAAACCATGGCGGTCGGCCTGATACTCGACGGCCCGCAGGCCGAAGCGATCCTGCAGGCCGGGCAGGCCGACCTGATCGCGATCGGTCGCGAGGCGCTCTACGATCCGAACTGGTTCCTGCACGCCGAGGCCGCGCTCGGCGCAACCGGGGCGTTCGAGTCCTGGCCGCAGCAGTACGGCTGGTGGCTTACGCGAAGGGCGCAGGCGATGGCAAGAAAGGCGTGATCCCGGAACGGGATCACGCCTTTCGATGGGGTCTGACCCCATCGATCGATCGAGGGACGTCGATGAACCGAAGGGGTCAGACCCCTATGTCGCCCGCTCGTGAGTTATCTTAGACGTGAGGAGGTCACCATGAAAAAGAACTGGAATTTCGTGCACGACGAGGCCGCGAAGGCGAAGTGGTCGCGGGGCCTGCGCGAGATCTTCGATTACCGCGACCTGGGCATCAAGCAGGGAACCGGGGGCGACTACGTCGCGCATGTCATCCGCAAGAACGGCGTCAAGTCGAAGGACGAGGTGCAGAAGTGGCACGTCCACGAGTGCGCCTTTCAGATGGTCTACGTGCTGAACGGCTGGGCGACTTTCGAGTACGAGGGCGGCGGCGTGCGCACGATCCGCAAGGGCGACTGCATCCTGCAGCCGCCGCTGCTGAAGCATCGCGAGATCAAGTGCTCGGATGACCTGGAGATGCTCGAAATCGTTTCGCCGGCGAACTTCCCGACGCAGGTCGTCGAAGGGCCCAAATGAGCCGGGCGGCGTGAATCGGTGATGAAGATCCCGAAGAGATTCTTCCCGGTCGTCTTTGCTTTCTTCCTCACCCTCATCATGGTGTTCATCGTCACCGGCGTGGGCACGGCGGTGAACGTCGGCTTCCCGCCCGACTTCTTCCTGCTGTGGATGAAGGCCTGGGGCGCGGCGTGGCTGATCGCCTTTCCCTGCGCGATCTTCGTCGCGCCGATGGCGCGTAGGTTGACCGAAACGGTGTTGCGATAGTTGGGGTCAGACCCCTGTGGATAAGTCGTGATCGGGGTCAGACCCCTTCGGTTCGCAGTTGGCCTTCGATCATTCGATGGGGTCTGACCCCAGATTTGCCGACTTATCCACAGGGGTCTGACCCCGTTTTTATCTTTTCTAGCTTTTTGTCTCGAACTTGCGCACCAGGCTCGCCTGGGCCGAAGCGGCTTTCATCAGCATCGAGAAATCCGAGCCGGAGAGCACGAGCTGTACGCCCATGCCGATGAACCGCTCGAAGTACTCGGCGCTGTAGAGCCCGCCCATGCCGGCGTACTTGCCGTGCTTCTTGCAGGCGGCAATGACCTTGGCGTAGGCATCGCTTACCTTCGGGTCGTCGAATTTTCCGGGGATGCCCAGCTCCATGCACAGGTCGTTGGTGCCGATCAGCAGCGCGTCGATGCCCGGCGTGGCCGCGATCGCCTCGGCGTTCGCGACGCCCTGCGGCGATTCGATCATCACCACCACGAGCGTCTCCTCGTTCACGATGCGCGCCGCATCGCCGACCGGCATCGGCGCGAAGCCGAGCTGCTGCAGCCCGCCGCCCATCGAGCGGTGGCCGAGCGGCGGGAAACGGCAGTAGTCGGCAACCCGCTTCGCCATCTCGGCGCTGTCCACGTGCGGCACCACGACCCCCTGCGCGCCGTTGTCGAGCATGCGCGTGGCGTGATGATGCTCGGTGCCGGGCACGCGCACGATCGGCGTGATCCCCACGGCGAGCGACGCAGCCGCAATCTGCGCCGCGGTGTCGAGCTCCATCGAGCTGTGCTCGCAGTCGATGAACATCCAGTCGAAGCCGGCGGTCTTCAGGATCTGCGCGGTGTCCACGGTGCGCGCCTGGCGCAGCCCGAGGCCTACGGCGATCTTGCCCGCGCGCAGTTGACGCTTGGCGTGGTTGACGACGACGCTCATGCAATTCTCCCCGATGACGGTGCCCGCGGCAGGCGAAGGCGCGAGCATACCCGAGCACCGAGCGCGCGGCCCGCGGTGTAAGATGCACGCAGCATCGCCGGGTTCCGCCCGGGTCGCGAGAACAAGATCAATAAAGTCGCCCGGCGCGGGCCGTTCCCGCACTTTGTCGTCCTGCTTGCCGCATGCGTGGCGCTCGGCGCGCTGCTCGCAGCGCCCGCGCAGGCGGAGACGCTGCGCGGCCGCGTGGTCTCGGTCGCTGACGGCGACACCATCACCGTGTTGACCGCCGCGCGCAAAAGCGAGCGCATCCGCCTCGCCGGAATCGACGCGCCGGAATCGAAGCAGGCATTCGGCGCGGTGGCCAAGCGCAGCCTCTCGGCGCTGGTGTTCGGCGCGGAGGTGCTCGTCGAGTACACGAAGCGCGACCGCTACGGACGCATCGTGGGGCGCGTGCTGCGCGACGGACGCGACGCGGGTCTCGCGCAGATCGAGGCAGGGCTCGCCTGGCATTACCTGCGCTACGCGCCCGAGCAGGCGTCCGGGGAGCGCACAGCCTACGCGCAGGCCGAGCGCAGCGCGCGCTCCGGTCGGCGCGGGCTGTGGGCCGAGGCTGAGCCGGTGGCGCCCTGGGACTGGCGTGCGCAGCGCCGACAGCGCGCGCCGCTCGCAGCGCAGGCGCCTCGGTTATCATCGCCGCAGTGACGCAGCCGGGCGGGGAGATCCGTCATGCCGATCAGCCATCTCGAGCACTTCCTGATCCAGACCGACGACATCGAGCGCACCTGCGACTGGTACGTGCGCGTGCTCGGCTTTCGCATCGGCCCGTCGCCCGAGTTCCGCTTTCCGGTGAAGTGGCTCTACCTCGGCCAGCAGGATGTGATCCACGTCTGCGAGGGCGGCGCGGGGGTGTCCGAGGCGCGCAAGCGCTATCTCGGACAGCAGTCGAAGGACCTGCGCGGCAGCGGCGTGATCGACCACGTCGCCTTCCGCTGCAGCGGCCTGGACGAGATGCTCGCGCGCCTGAAGGCGGCGGGGGTCGAGTTCAACGAGCGCCAGGTCGACAACGAGGCGCTCTACCAGCTCTTCCTGTTCGATCCGAACGGCGTCAAGGTCGAGCTGAACTTCGCCGCGGCGGAAGCCGCCGGACGGCGTGCGGAAGTGACTGCGGCCGACCTGCCGACGTGAAATTTGTCCCTCCGGCCCCGATCGATCGCGGGACGGGCGTGCATTATTCGCTACTGACGGGCCTGCACGACGGCGCAGAGTAGGCGCATTGTCATGCGACGCATGCGCGTCGGGTAGGAGATCGAACATGGTGCGCAGGATTTTCAGGCTGCAGACTCTGGCGGCGCTGGCCGTTGCCGGCGCGCTCGGCCTCGGCTATGCCGCTCCGGCCTTTGCCGAGAAGCCGTCCTGGGCCGGCAACGGCAACGGCAAGTCGCAGAAGGCGAAAAAGTCCGACGACGACAAGCACGGCGGCGACCGCGTGGCGTGGCAGAGCAAGGGTAAGCATTTCGGCGACCACGACCGCGACGTCGTGCGCGGCTACTATCACGAAGAGTTCAAGAAGGGCAAAGGCTGCCCGCCGGGGCTCGCCAAGAAGAACAACGGCTGCCTGCCGCCGGGACAGGCGAAGAAGTGGCGCTACGGCTATCCGCTGCCGCGCGACGTCGTCTGGTATCCGGTGCCGCGCGAGCTGGTCATCCGCCTGCCTGCGCCGCCCGTGGACCACAAGTACGTGCGCGTCGCCTCCGATATCCTGCTGATTGCAGTCGGCTCGAGCATGGTGGTCGACGCGATCACCGATTTGGGCGCGATCTGATCTCGAGGTTGCTCGGCGCCACGGGTCCTACCCCCTCCACCGGCTCCACTGCACCGCTGCGCGTGGAGCGCACCACCGCTTCGAGCGCGCAGATGTTGGCGATCATCTGCGACTGCGGCACCGGGTAGGGCGCGCCGCCGCGCGCCGCCTCGGCGAACGCCTCCAGGTTGGCGAGCACCGCCGGCGCGGGCGGAAACTCGCGCCGTTCGGGGCGCCCGCCGCGCCGGCAGACGATGAACTCCCAGCCTTCGGGCGCCTCCGGGTGGGTCTTGTCACGCACTTCGATCCAGCCGTGGCTGCCGTAAAGCGCAAAGCGGCCTGCGAAGGGCGTGGCGAGCATCGCGCTCAGGAGCGCGTGGCCGCCGCTGCGGAAGCTGAGAAGCACGGCCAGCGTGTCGCCGTTTACGAGCGCGCTGCCGAGCTGGCGCACGCTCGCGCAGGCGCTCTCGGCCTCGCCGAACACGCCGACCGATAGATCGAGCAGGTGGATGCCGGTCGCGGTGAGCGGGCCGGCGGGCGCTTCGGCAGGCGAAAGGCGCCAGTTCCGCGGATCGATGCCGAGGAACTTGTCCTGGCTGAAGTTGGCTTCCACCTGCAGCGGCGTGCCGATCTCGCCCGCGCGCAGCAGGCGGAACAGCTCCCGGATCGGCGGCTCGAAGCGGCGCTCGTGGCCCACGGCGAGCGCGACGCGGTTCGAGTTGCAGGCGGCGACAGCTTCCAGCACGTCGGCCCGCGAGAGCGCGAGCGGCTTTTCGCAGAACACGTGCTTGCCCGCTTTTGCCGCCGCGACGATCTGAGCGCAGTGCAGCGAGTGCGGCGTGCACAGCACCACCGCCTCGAGCGCGGGATCGGCGAGCGCGTCCTCGAGGCGCGGACGCAGCGCGATGCCCTGCTCGCGCGCGAATCCGGCGCAGCCCCCGCTGTCCGGATCGACGCCCGCGACGACGCGCAGCCGCGCATTGCCGCGCAGCAGTCCGACGATGATCCGGCCCCACCAGCCGAGCCCCACGACCGCCACGTTCAGCATGAACGCCTGCCTTTCACAAAGTTTGCCGCTCGCACTTTGCGGATTCGCGCCGCGAAGGGCATCATTGGGCCTGAGCGAGAAGGCGTCAAATGAACCCCACCCTGCTGGACGCGCTCTGGAACGAGCACCGGTCGATCGCCGTCGTGCTGCACGCGATGGAATACCTGGTGCGCGAGCAGCGCGCGCACGGCACCAAGGTCAACCCGGCGGTGTTCCGCGCGATGCTCTACTACCTCGACGTCTTCCCCGAGCGCATGCACCACCCCAAGGAGGAGCAGTATCTCTTCGCCGCGGTGCGGCGCAAGACCTCGGAGGCCGACGCGATCCTGGACGAGCTGCGCCGGGAGCACGACAGCGGCGCGCACACGATCCGCGACCTCGAGCAGGACCTGCTGCGCTACGAGGAAGGCGGCGCCAGGGAATTCGAGCGCTTCGCGGCCGCGGTCGAGCAGTTCGTCGCCGGCTACCGCCAGCACATGCGCAAGGAGGAGGACGGCGTCATGCCGATCGCGCGCCGCGTGCTGAACGCGCAGGACTGGGACGACATCAACCGCGCCTGGGCGGAGAACCGCGACCCGCTCACCGGCGTCGAGACCGAGAAGGAATACGAGCAGGTGCTCGACCGCATCATCCGGCTCGCGCCGCCGCCGATCGGGGTGGCGCGGTAGCGAAAGGCTCGAGACAGAAGGTCCCTGCGCACCGATTGCATTCGCAATCGGATATCGATCTCGTGTTTTTGAATGCTCGCCGGCGCTTGTTCGGCGGGCGTTCAAAAACACGGGACAAACGGGCGCTCGCGTTCTACGCCCGCCCGTTCAGGAACGCGGAGGCCGATTTGTCCCGGGAGTTTGCGTGGCCGCCGAAAACCACCGTCGATCACGCAAACTCGCGAGATCGATGCCCGATCGGCGGGTTGTCACGGAATTGGGGGCGCGACGGCGGGCCTAGCCGTAGACCAGCGTGCCGTCCTCCAGGTCGGCGCGCGGCAGATCGTCCTTGTCGCCCCAGTAGTCCTGCGTGTGGCGCCAGGGCATGCGCTCGCCCTGCCTGGGCATCAGCTCGAGGCCGCGCAGGATGTAGCCCGGGTTGAAGTTGTCGGCCTCGACCCAGGGCAGGCGTTTCATCTCGCGCTCTTCGGCGCGCAGCTGCGGGGTGACCACGGCGGCGCCGCGCGCTTCCATGTGCTTGAGCAGCCGGCAGACGAAGTCGGCGACGATGTCGGCGCGCAGCGTCCAGCTCGCGCGGAAGTAGCCGAACACCCATGCCATGTTCGGCACGCCGGTGAACATCATGGCGCGCCAGCCGACGGTGTCGGAGAACTTGAGCGGTTGGCCGTCGATCGAGAACGCGATGTCGCCGAGCACGCTGAGGTTGAACCCGGTTGCGGTGACGATGATGTCGGCCTCCAGCGTCTCGCCCGACTTGAGACGGATACCGGTCTCGGTAAAGGTCTCGATTTCGTCGGTCGCCACCGACGCCGTGCCTTCCCTGATCGCCTTGAACAGGTCGCCGTCGGGAATGAAGGCGACGCGCTGGCGCCAGGGCCGGTAGCGCGGGTTGAAATGCTTGTCGAGGTCGAATTCGGGCCCGAGAAACTTGCGCACCACCTCGAGCATTTCCGCCCTTACTGTTTCGGGCTCGTCGAAGCAGCGCCGAGTGAAGGTCGCCTGGTCCTTGAGGATCTTGCGGCGCACGATCTCGTGAATCCATTCCTCGGGGATCTCGAGCTCGCGCAGCGTGTCGGCGAGCTCGTTCGCGTTGCGCCCGGTGATGAAGAAGGTCGGCGAGCGCTGCAGCATCGTGACGTGCGCGCACTTTCCGGCGAGTGCGGGAATGAGCGTCGCCGCGGTCGCGCCCGAGCCGATCACGACCACGCGCTTGCCGGCGACGTCGAGCCCCTCGGGCCAGGTTTGCGGATGCACGATCGGGCCCTTGAAACGCGCCATGCCCGGCCACTGCGGCGTATAGCCCTCGTCATGGCGGTAGTAGCCCTGGCACATCCACAGAAAGCTCGCCGTGAAGCGCGTGGGTTCGCCCGCGTCGCCGCGCAGCGCGTCGATCGTCCAGCGCCGGTCCTTGCTCGACCAGCCGGCCGTGGAAATGCGATGCCGGTAGCGGATGTGATGGGCGAGGCCGTTTTCCTCGATCACCTCGCCCATGTACTTGAGGATTTTTTCCGCCGTGGCGATCGGCGCTCCGGTCCAGGGCTTGAAGCGGTAGCCGAAGGTGTACAGGTCGCTGTCGGAGCGGATCCCGGGAAAGCGGTGCGTGATCCAGGTGCCGCCGAAACTGTCCTTCGACTCGAGCACGACGAAGCGCTTGCCCGGGCACTGCTTGCTGAGATGGTAGGCGGCGTCGACGCCGGAGATTCCGGCGCCGACGATCAGCACGTCGAAGTGCTCGGTCTTCGCCGGCGCGCGTTCGACTTCCGGTGTCGCCATGTCCATGCGGCCGACCATACCACCGCGCCGGGGCAGATCCAAGATCGCATGCGCTCGCGCGGATCCGTCATCCGCAGCGGCGCCGGCCCGGCGCAGCGCTGGATCAACTCTTCGACGCCGGCTCGCCTACGTAGATCTCGACCCGCCGGTTCTTCGCGCGTCCCTGCACAGTGCCGTTGTCGGCGATCGGCTCGCGCGCGCCGTGCCCGTCGATCGTGACGCGGCTCGCCGCCACGCCGCGCGCGGCCAGGTAGTCGCGCGTGCTGGCCGCCCGGTTGAAAGACAGCGGGTTGTTGATCGAAGCGCCTCCGGTGCTGTCGGTGTGGCCGATGATGTGCACGTTGGTCTCCGGATAGCGGGTCAGGTTCTGCGCGAACTTGTCCAGCACCGGGCGCAGGCCGGGCTTGATGTCGGACTTGCCGACGTCGAAGGACACGTCGCTCGGGATCTCCAGCTTGAGCCGGTTGTCGGTCGTCCTCGAGACCTCGACCCCGGTGCCCTGGGTCGCCTCTTCCATCGAGGCCTGCTGCTCGCGCATGTTCTTCGACCAGATGTAGCCGCCGGCCGCACCTACGGCCGCCCCGATCGCGGCACCCTTGGCCGCGTGGCCGCCCGCCATCGCGCCGATCACCGCGCCGGCCGCCGCGCCGATCCCGGCGCCCGTGGCGGTGTCCTTTTCCGTCTGGCTCATGCCGGCGCAGCCGGAAAGCGCGAGGGCGCCGAGCACGGCCGCGGCGATGACGGTTGTCTTGAAGGGCTTTTGCATGGGAGCACTCCTTTCTTGCGGCTTCGGCGCTTCGGCCGGATCGAGGATCGTCGTCGCACGTTGCAGTATGGCGTAGTCTGCAAGACGCGGCGCTCGTATGCCGTGAAAAACTGCCGCGCTCGACCGGTAACGATGATTCGATCTGCACGTCCGGACACGGCGACAGCACCCGCGGCCCCGCCGGGCCCGCGCAGAGTAACATCCACGGGCAGGACGGTGCATGAAGAGGCCGAAGACGTGAGCGGGCAGGAAATCAGGCAACGACTGGCAGCGATTCTGGCTGCGGACGTGGCGGGCTACTCGCGCCTGATGGCGCTGGACGAGCGCGCGACGGTTGCCGCGCTCGACGCATCGCGCGCCGTCTTCCGCGCGCAGGTCGAAGCCAACGCCGGCCGCGTGATCGACATGGCGGGCGACTCGGTGCTGGCGGTGTTCGAGACCGCAGCCGGCGCGGTGAGCGCCTCGCTCGGGGTGCAGCAGGCGCTCGCGGCGTCGGCGAGTGCAACGCCCGAAGATCGGCGCATGCGTTTCCGCATCGGCGTTCACATGGGCGACGTGATCGAGAAAGCGGACGGCACGGTGTACGGCGACGGGGTGAACATCGCCGCGCGGCTGGAGAGCCTTGCCGAGCCCGGCGGCATCACGGTGTCCGACGCGGTGCACGGCGCGGTGCGCGGCAAGGTGAGCGCGGGCTTCGTCGACCAGGGCGAGCAGCAGGTGAAGAACATCGCCTATCCGGTGCGCGCGTTCCGGGTCGCGCTCGCAGGTCAAAAGGCGCCCGTCTCCGCGGCGGCACCGCCGCCATCGGGGCCCGCGCTGCGCCCGCCGGACAAGCCTTCGCTCGCGGTGCTGCCGTTCACCAACATGTCGGGCGATCCGGAGCAGGAGTACTTCGCCGACGGCATCACCGAGGACATCATCACCGACGTCTCGAAGATCTCGGGCCTGTTCGTCATCGCGCGCAACTCGTCGTTCACGTACAAGAAGCAGCACGTGGACGTCAAGGAGGTCGGCCGCAAGTTCGGCGTGCGCCACGTGCTCGAAGGCAGCGTGCGCAAGGCGGGCATGAAGGTGCGCATCAACGTGCAGCTGATCGACGCGGAAAGCGGCGGCCATGTCTGGGCCGAGCGCTTCGACCGCGACCTGGAGGACATCTTCGCGCTGCAGGACGAGGTGACGCAGAAGATCGTGGAGGCGCTCAAGGTGAACCTCGCCGGCGGCTTGCCGGCACTCCAGCGGCCGCGCGGCAAGGTCAACACCGAGGCCTATGACTACATGCTGCGCGCGCGCAGCTGCCTGCTGCAGTTCACTTCGGACGGGCTGGTCGAGGCGCGCGCGCTGCTGCAACGAGCACTCGAATCTGACCCGGAGATGACGCAGATCTACGCCTACCTCGCCATTACCGCCGCGACCGAGTACCTGAACGGGTGGAATAACGTGGGTCCCGAGGCGCTCGAGCGGTCGCTGGCGCTGGCGCACAAGGCCTATGCGGCGGACGATTCGGATGCGCTTTCGTGCAATGCCTACGCCATCACGCTGATGTGGGTGCGCAGGCTGAACGAGGCGGAATCCCTGGCGCGGCGCGCCATCGGACTCGACCCCAATTTCGCTCAGGCGCACGGCGGGCTCGGCAACGTGCTGCATTTCCTGGGCAGGCACGAGGAGGCGATCGCCTCGTTCGAGCAGGCGCTGCGCCTCGACCCGGAGTTCCACATCTGGATCCATGCGCTCGGACGGGCCCAGTTCGCACTCGGCCGCTACCAAGAGGCGGAGGCGTCATTCAAGCGCCGCTTGATCCTCATGCCGAAGTCGGACGTGACGCGCGCCTATCTCGCTTCGCTCTTGGGCCACACCGGCCGCGCCGAAGAGGCCCGCCGGGTTTGGGGCGAGCTGATGGAGATCAACCCGGACTACCGGTTCGAGCACACGCTGCGCATCCTGCCCTACGAGGACCGGGCGCCCCTGGACCAGTTCGCAGAGGGCCTGCGCAAGGCCGGGCTGGCGCAGTGAGTCAGAGCTCTACGTCGACGTCGAAGTACACCTTCGCCTGCTGCAGCTTCGGCCGCTCCCCATCCGCCGGATCGACGTAGCGGATGCTGCGCAGGCCGCGCCATTCGCGCGGCAGCAGCATGACGCGCGCAAAGGCGGTGGCTTCCTCGGGCGAGGCGACCGCGCGCACCGGCTCGGCGCCGCTTTCGTACCATGCGCCGAGCGGGCCGTGGCTGGCGGAACGCCCCGCGGTCTCGATCGTGATGCGACCGAAGAGCAGGCAGCGGATCCCGGGACCGGGATGCGTGTGCCGGTAGGCGATGCCGCCGGGCGGAAAGTCGACCCGGTCGCAGCGCAGCAGCCACTTCATGCTGCGATCGAGCGACAGCCGGACCGTGAGCAGGGCGTCTACGCCAGAGCTCTTCTCGATCGCCCAGCGCAGCGCCGGGCCGCCGATCTTCGCAGAGCCGTAGTGCATCACGTTTTCGCCGAGATCGTAGACGATCTGCATGCCGCCCTCCGTACGCACGCCCTTGGCATGGTGATAGATGGAGAGCTGCATGGCGCGCCATTATAGGAAGCGAAACGCTTTCATCCGTCGTTTGACAGCATCGTCATTGGCCGATAGCGTCGCCCCGGCCTAACGAGGAGGGCTGCCGCGTGGACGTGCTGAAGTTCGAGAACCTGCCCGGGCGCATCGCCGACGTAGACGCGCTCGAGGAGCTGCTGTCGCGCCCGAGCCAGGCGCTGATCGACGACCTGGCGCGCCTTCAGGGCGACATCATCGTGCTCGGCGTGGGCGGCAAGGTCGGCCCCACACTCGCGCGCCTGGCCAAGCGCGCCGCGCCGCGCAAGCGCGTGATCGGCGTCGCGCGCTTCAGCGACGCCGAGGTGAAGCGCCGGCTCGAGGCCGCAGGCGTCGAAACCGTGGCCTGCGACCTGCTCGCGCGCGAGCAGCTCGCCCGGCTGCCGGATGTCGCGAACGTCGTCTACATGGCGGGCAAGAAGTTCGGCACCGACGCCGAGCGCGGCTTCGCCTGGGCGATGAACGTCAAGGTGCCGGCGCTCGTGGCGGAGCGCTACCGCGCCTCGCGCATCGTCGTGTTCTCCACGCTGTGCGTCTATCCCTTCGGCCCGGTGGCGAGCGGCGGCTGGGACGAGCGCGTCGAGCCCAGGCCGCTCGGCGACTACGCAAACTCCTGCGTCGGGCGCGAGCGCATGTTCCAGTACCACAGCCAGTTGTATGGAACGCCGGTGCGGCTGATGCGGTTGAACTACGCGATCGACATGCGCTACGGCGTGCTGCACGACATCGCGCGCTGGGTGAAGAACCGCGAGCCGGTGCCGCTCGCCACCGGGCACGCGAACGTGATCTGGCAGGGCGATTCCAGTTCCCAGATCCTGCGCGCGCTGCTGCATTGCACGACGCCCGCGAGCCCGCTCAACATCGGCGGGCCCGAGCTCGCGAGCGTGCGCATGCTGGCGCAGGCCTTCGGCGAGCGTTTCGGCGTAGAGCCGCTGCTCGAGGGCACGGAGGCGCCCGATGCCTGGGTCAACAGCTCGCTCGAAGCGCAGCGGCTGTTCGGCTACCCGATCGTGCCGCTCGGCAGGATGATCGACTGGACTGCGGACTGGGTCGCACGCGACATGCCGATCCACGGCAAGCCGACGCACTTCGAAGTGCGCGACGGCGGATTCTGAGAAAGGAACAGGGGATGGTGATGCAGGAAGGCAGCGGGCTGATGGCGTTCTGGGCACGCATCGAGGAGAGCTATCTCGAGCGTTTCCGCCGCTGGCACAACAGCGAGCACATGCCCGAGCGCGTGTCGATCCCCGGCTTTCTCGCCGGGCAGCGCTACCTCGGCCACGGCACGAACAACTTCTTCCTCATGATGTACGAGACGAGCGAGCCGGCGGTGCTCGGTGGCGCGGACTACCTCGCGCGGCTGAACGCGCCCACCGCCTGGACGCGCGAATCGCTGCCGCATTTCCGCGAGCCGGCGCGCAACATCTACCGGCGGCTCGCGGTGCAGGGCAAGAGCGACCTGTTCGGCGCGCCGTGCATGGTGTCGGTGCGCTTCAACGCCGACGCGGCGGATGCGGGCCTGGTGGAGCGCGTCGCGCCGCAGGCGGGCGTCGCGCGCACGCGCCTGTTCGAGATCGACCCGGAGATCTCGGGCATCCAGACCTCGGAGCGCAAGATCTACGGCGGCGGCCCGGGCGAGCAGCGCTGGCTGCTGCTCGTAGAGTGCGCGATCGGAGCGGGAGAGGAAGGCACGCCGCTGCGCACGCTGCTCACCGCTTCGGGCAAGGGCTGGCGCGACGTGTTTCTCGACCTGTTTACGATCGACTACGTGCTCGCCAGGCCGGGCAGCTGAACGGACATCACAGTGCGCTGCCCGGCGCCGGTGCGATCGCCGGCGCAAGGCTGCTGCCCTTGATCGTCGCCTCGAACGCGCGCAGCCGCTTGTAGATCGAGATCAGCTCGATGATCGTGCCCCAGCTGTTGACCAGGAACTGGAACGAGTTTTCCACGCGGTCGAAGGCGCGCAGGATCTGCTGCAGCGTGCCGAGCGTGATCACGCCCGCGACGATGGTCGGGCCCATCATGATGTAGGGCACGATCACCGAGAACTGCAGGTACGACCACTTCGCGATGTCGAAGTACAGGTAGTGCTTGTAGAGGCGAAAGTAGTTGCGCCGCACGTTGTCGAACAGCTGGCGCACGCTCTCCGGCTCGGCGCGATCGTCGTGGTCCTCGCCGTAGACCAGCTCCTTGCGATAGGCGGCCTCGACCTTCTGGTTGTTGAACTCGAGCCCCGGCAGCTTGATGCCGGCGAGAGCGAGCAGCACCGTCCCCGCCGCAGCCGAAACGATCGCGAGCCAGACCAGGGAGTAGTCGATCGCTCCGATCCAGGGCAGCTCGGTGACGTTCTTCGACAGTCCCCACAGCAGCGGCAGGAAGGCGATCAGCGTCATCACCGAGCGCATGAAGGCGACGCCGAGCCCCTCGACGATGCGCGCGAAGCGCATCGTGTCCTCCTGCACGCGCTGCGCCGCGCCTTCGATGTGGCGCAGCTCGCCCCAGTGCAGCATGTAGTAGTCGTTCATCGCCGTGCGCCAGCGGAATACGTAGTGGCGGATGAAGAATTCGAGGATCACCGCCACCGTGATGTAGGTGCCCGCGATCCCGGCGAAAGTGAGGCACTTGGCGAGGAAGTCGGAAAACTCGATCGCGCCCGGCTTGGCGAGCGCCTTCTGCAGCGTGTCGTAGAAGTCGCCGAACCATTCGTTGATGCGCACATCGAGGCGCACCTTGAACCAGGTGACGGCGAGGATCGCGATGCCGCCGGCGATCGACCAGAGCAGCCAGCGCCGGTTGGCGAAGAACGACTTGAACATGCTTTTCTCCTGCGCTCGCGCGCTTCGGGGAAGCGGCCGGGACCCGGGTTGCGACCGTCGCTCCGGCGCGGGGTTGCCGCGGCCGGGCGGCGGCGTGGCGCGCATGGTACGCCAGGCGCATGCGAACGCCCCGAGGCGGCCGGAACGTGACGTGCGCCGGCCTTCAGCCGCGCGCCTGCCTGATCAGATCCTCGAGCGTCTCGTAGGGCTGCGCGCCGACCACGCCGCGGTTGCCGGCGACGAAGGTCGGCACGCCGGTGACGCCGTACTGGCGCGATTTGTCCCAGTCGGCATCGACCGCGGCCTTGTGGGTGCGTTTCTCGAGCACTTCGCGCGCCTTGTCGGCGTCGAGACCGACCGATCGCGCGATCTCGACCAGCACCTCGGGATCGCCGATGTTGCGCGCGTCGACGAAGTAGGCGCGGAACAGCGCATCGTGGATCGCCTCGCCGCCGGGCTGGGTGTCGGCCCAGGCGCCGAGCTCCTGCGCGAGCCGGCTGTTGTAGGTCATGGTGCGCGTGCCGTAAGGCAGGCCTTCGGCCTCCATGCGCGCGCGCATCTGCGCCTGCATCTTCGGAATGTCGTAGCCGCGCCCGGCGAACAGGTCTTCCAGGCTGCGCCCTTCCCGCGGCGTGTCCGGGTGCAGCGGAAAATGGATCCACTTGATCCGGACGCCGTGCTCCTCCTTGAGCCGCTCAATACGCACGGTACTGAGATAGCACCAGGGTCAGACGTAGTCCGAGAAGATTTCCAGTACCAAAGGTTCGCTCATGACCTCTCCGCGCGGATCGTGTTGCGGCGTTCGGTTCAGTTGAAAGCGCAGGCCCCCGGACCGCCCGGATGGCCGCAGGTCCCGCAAGCACCCGCCGCGGAGGGGGCCGACTCTGCGGCCGGCGCCGCCGTGGCGAACACCGACAGCTTCTTCTCGAGGTCCGTCGAGCTGCAGCTCGGGCAGTCGGGGGCGCTCCCCGAGCGCACCAGCGTCTCGAACTCGTTGCCGCAGCTCTTGCAGGCGTATTCGAAGATGGGCATGGGTGGTCCTCGAGCGCTATTTTAGGGTGAATGGGGTCAGACCCCAAATGCGTACTGGGGTCAGACCCCATTGATTCATCGAAGGCCTACGATTAACCGAAGGGGTCTGACCCCAATGTCTGACCCCATTTCGCCTAAGCGAGCGCAGCAATCCACTGCGTCGCCCCGCGCAGCTTGCTGGCCAGGTCGCGCGCGAGGTTTTGCAGCAGGGTGACCTTGAGTGCCGGGAACTCGTCGGCGATGCGGTTGAATTCGTCGACGTTCAGGATGCGGCAGCGCAGTTCGGTCTCGGCGTGTACCGAGGCGCTGCGCAGGCTCTGCCCGGCAAGCGCCATCTCGCCGAAATTCATGCCCGGCCCGAGGGAGGCGATGCGCAGGTGGCCGCCGTTCTGCAGCGGCACCAGGATGCTGACTTGGCCCGACTCGATGAAGAAGAAGCGGCCGTCCTCTCCTTGGTCGAATTCCAGGACCCGCTCGCCGGAGGCGTAAACGCGGGTCGCGCTCGCCGCCTCGACCTGCTTGATCACGCATTCGGGCAGGCCCTTGAACAGCGCGGATTGCGCCAGGGACGCAGTCGCCCCGGATGCGACCGGCGCGAGCGAGGCTTCGCCGAGCAGCCGGTTCTCGCACCACTCGACGGCCAGGTCGTTGTCTTCGAAGCTGAGGAAGCCGCGGTCGCCTTTGCGCGTCGACTTGCTCATCGGCTCGATGATGGCGGGGCGATCGTGGATGCGCGAGCATACGACGGCGATGCCGTCTTCCGCGAAGCCGAGTCGCGCCTGATTGAGCAGGCGCGCCGCGCTTTGCGAAATCCCGGAGACCTGGTTCATGTCGAGGATGAAGCTGTGCGTCTCGCTCGCCATTTCCTGCATGCGCCGGATGACGTACTCCACGCCGTCTACCGCGAGATAGCCGTGCAGGCAGAGGTAGCGGATGCGCTGGGCATGCTGGTCGAGGTAGGCGCGCATCGTGCTCGAGGGCTGGCGCCGCGACGGCGCCTCGGCGCCCGTGTAGACGCGCCCCAGGGCCATGCCGGGATGGCTGAAGCTGGAGAACACGTGCAGGCCGAATTCGCGCGACAGCCGCTTGCAGACCTCGGCGTAGCGCTCGATGTCGGTCTCGAAGACGCTCGCTATCACCATGACGCCCTCTGGAATCGCGGGCAGCTTTTCGTCGATGAACGCGTCGACGCCGACGTTCTCGAGGCTGATCGCGTTGAGCATTCCCGACGGAGCCTCCGCGATACGCGGCGGCGGATTGCCGATCCGCGGCTCGAGCGTGAGGCTCTTCGCGACGAAGCCGCCGATCCGGCGCAGGTCCAGGAATGCGGCCAGCTCGCTGCCGTAGCCGAACGTGCCCGAGGCCGTCAGCACCGGGTTGCGCAGCGCGATTCCCCCGAGGTCGACGCGGGTGTCGAGCGGTTCGCTCACGGCAGCGCGCCCCAGGCGATGGCGTCCGCGTCGAAAGCCGGCCCGTCGCGGCACACCAGCGCATAGCCCCCGGCGGCCAGCGGCGCCGCGCACCCGAGGCAGACACCGAAGCCGCAGGCCATGTGATTCTCGAGCGACACCACGCAAGGACGGCCGGCCGCGGCCGCCAGCCG
>Ga0210138_1000086_pt1 | contig 21706 bp, 22 predicted proteins | sample Browns_ThreeSqC__FD_184850 | JGI IMG/M metagenome (GOLD analysis project Ga0210138, IMG submission 184850) | Wetland microbial communities from the San Francisco Bay, California, USA, that impact long-term carbon sequestration -... | ecosystem: Environmental > Aquatic > Marine > Wetlands ... | reverse complement strand
AATGAGTCGCGCCGTCACCGCGCCACCCCGACCGAGCGGGACTCGCGGATCACCACGACCCGGATCTGGCCGGGGTACTGCAGCTCGTTCTCGATCCGCCGCGCGATCTGCTCCGAGAGCCGGGTCGCCTCCTCGTCCCCGATCTTGTCGGGGGTCACCACCACTCGAATCTCCCGTCCAGCCTGGATCACGTTGGACTTCTCCACCCCCGTGAAGCTGTTGGCCAGCTCCTCGAGGTGCGTAAGGCGTTTGACGTAGCTCTCGAAGGCCTCCCGGCGGGCGCCGGGACGGGAGCCGCTCACCGCATCGGCGGCCTGAACCAGTACCGACTCGGTGGACTCGTGGGGCACGTCGTCGTGGTGGGCGTGGATGCAGTTGATGACCGCGGCGTTCTCGCCGTACTTCCGCGCGACCTCGACGCCCAGCTCCACGTGAGTCCCTTCGTTCTCGTGGGTCAGCACCTTGCCCACGTCGTGCAGGAGGGCGCCCCGTTTGGCCAGGTTGACGTCGAGATGCAGCTCCGCCGCCATGATCCCGGCCAGCCAGGCGACTTCCTTGGAGTGTTCGAGAATGTTCTGCCCATAGCTGGTGCGATACCGCATCCGCCCCACCAGCTTGACCAGCTCGGGGTGGAGGCCGTGCACCCCGGTCTCGTAAGCGGCCTGTTCGCCCAGCTCCTGGATCTCGGCGTCCAGCTCCTTGCGCGACTTGGCCACCACTTCCTCGATCCGGCCCGGGTGGATCCGGCCGTCGCTGATCAGGGCCTCGAGAGAACGCCGGGCGGTCTCGCGGCGGACCGGGTCGAAGCACGAAATGATCACGGTGTCGGGCGTGTCGTCGATGATCACGTCCACGCCGGTGGCGGTCTCGAAGGCGCGAATGTTCCGGCCCTCCCGCCCGATGATGCGGCCCTTCATCTCGTCATTGGGGAGGGCCACCGCCGAGACGGTGGTCTCGGCGGTATGCTCGGCCGAGATCCGTTGCACGGCCATCGCGACGATGCGCTTGGCCTCCCGCTCGGCGCTCCGCTTGGCCTGCTCCTTGATGTCCCGCACCAGCGCCGCCGCGTCGCTGCGGGCCTGGTCCTCCACCGTCTGCATGACTTCCCTGCGGGCTTCTTCGGCGGTCAGCCCGGCGATCCGCTCCAGCCGCTGCTGCTGGTCGCGCAGCACCTTTTCCACCTCCGACTCCCGAGACCTCAGTCCGGCCTCGCGGTCGGCCAGCGCTCCCTCCCTCGCCGTGAACCCGCGCTCCCGCGAGTCGATCTCCTCGAGTTTTCGTTCCAGGGCCCGGCTGCGCTCCTCGGACCGCCGCTCGATCCGCTCCAGCTCATCGCGCCGCCGATGCACCTCTGCATCGAGCTCTTCGCGAAGCTTGAGGGTCTCCATCTTGCCCTCGAGCGTGATCGAGGCGCGTGAGGTCTCTGCCCTGGAGGCCGCCTCGCTGATCAGGGCCTCGGCCTCCTTGCGGGCGGCGACCAGGACGCCGCGAGCGGCCTTGCGTTGGAATCGGGCGTAGAAGAGGAAGAGAACGGTGGTCCCCGCGAACCCGACCGCGGCGCCCTCGATGATATGCAGCAACAGGGGTGACATCCGGATCTATCTCCAGCACGGCGCGCAGGCGCCGATTCGAGGTTGAGTGCCGTCCACGCCATCGCGCCGGGCCGGCGACGCGCCGTGGCCCGGGACGGTCTATTACTGGCTCGGGACGGGTGCTAGACCAGGTCGAGCGTCACTTTACCGCTGGTGCGACTGCCCCGCTTGGCGGGGGGAAGCAGGCGCACCAGATCTTCCGTCAAGGCGCCGAGTCGCGCGGCCACTTCCCGGTCCCCGCGCCTCGACTGAAACAGCTCATCGGTGATGGCGAGTCCGGCCAGGATCGCCGCCTTGTGGGGCTCGATCGATGGCAGGAGCTCCCGGATCTTCCGCAACGAGGTGTCGAAATAGGCCGCGACCTCGCGGGTGTACTCGGGAGGGAGCTCCGACTTCACCGTATACTCCTCCCCGCCGATCATCACCCGAACCGCATTCTTGGGCGCCGTCATGCCGCACCCTCCTCGGTATCATGCTCGAGGAAACTCAGGCGGTGGGCCAGCATGCGTACCCGGTCGCGGGCGCCCTCGACGCGCTGCCGCAGAGCCTGGTTCTCCAGTTCCAGGTCGATGACCCGCTGCCGGGCCTGGAGCAGGTCGGGACCGGCGTGGCTCCCTCCCTTGCCACTCCCCCGCTCCACCAGCTCCGCTTCGGCCTTGAGGCACCGGCGCCGCCAGGCGGCCAGTTCCCCTCCGATCTGGCGGAGCACCAGCTCGAGCTCGTCCAGCGCGTAGAGATCAGGCCGTTCGTAGTTGTATGCCAAGCTCGTCCTCCAGTGACGCGACTACGCGGGACACCACCGCATCCACTTCCGTATCCCGTAGCGTCCGATCCGGGGCCCTGAACACCAGCCGGACCGCCACACTCCTGGTGCCGGCCGGGATCCCGCTTCCACGATACTCGTCAAAGACGGTGACCGACTCCAGCAGGGCCCCGCTCTGCTTCCGCACGTGGGCCTCCACCTCGGCCAGCGTCCGATCGGAGGTCAGAATCAATGCCAGGTCCCGCTCGACCGCCGGGGTGCTCGGCAAGGGCCGGAACTTGGGGACGGGTGCCTGGTGAGCGACCAGGAGGATCTCGAACCCGAAAACCGGCGCCGCCCAGGGGGGACCTGCCACCGGGATCCGCTCGGCCCGGCCCACCGCCGCCCCCGCTGAATCGAGGGCAACCAACGACTCCCCATCAACTTGCAATGCTCCATCGGGAAGCGCCAGAGATACGGCGCTCTCGAACAGTCCCTTCAGGTCCCAGAAGTCGACATCGGGCCCCCGCCCCCCCTCGGTCCAGTCGGCCGGCTCGCGAGCGCCACTGATGACGCCGGCCACGTGACAGGCCTCGTGGGGACGGCCACCGGGATCCCCCGCGGTGAACACGGTACCGATCTCGAAGAGCCTCACCTCCCGGACCTGACCCGACCAGTTGGCTTCGATCTGCTTGATCAGACCGGGGAGCAGACGGCGGCGAAGAGCGCTTTCCTCCGCGTTCAGCGGGTTGAGCAGGCTCACGCTGTCCGGTGCTTCAGGTGCCACGAGAGGGAACGCCTGAGTCTCGTAGAGGCCCAGGGAGACCAAACCCTGCCGCAGCCTTCGAGAGGAGAGATCCAGCGGGTCCTCCGGGACGGTGGTCGGGCGGTGGGCCCGCAGCGCCTCCGGGAAGCGGCCGTAGCCGTGCAGTCGCGCGATCTCCTCGACCAGGTCGATCTCCTGGGTCAGATCGGGCCGCCAGCCGGGGACGTCCACCACCAGCCGGCCGGCGTCGGGCTTCGAAAGCACCGCCGCCCCGATCGCTACCAGGTAGCGCTCCAGCACGCTGACCGGGAACTCCACCCCCAGCACCTGGGCGACCCGCTCGGGACGCAGGGTGAGGCGGGGCGGTGTGGCAGGCTGAGGCCAGATGTCGGCTGGAAAGTCGGTCAGGCTCCCGCTGGCGGTGGCCTGGATGACCTCGATGCAACGGCGCAGGGCCTCCGCGCCGGCCCAGCGATCCACCCCGCGCTCGAAGCGCTGGCTGGCCTCGGTGCTGAGGTCGAGCGTGCGTCGCGTACGCCGGATCCGGGCCGGGTCGAAGTAGGCGCACTCGAGGAAGACCTCGGTGGTGCTGGGAGAAACTTCCACGTGCGCCGCGCCCATGACCCCTGCGACGCCGATGGCTCCCCCCTCGTCGGCGATCACGGTCATGTCCTCGGTCAGCAGCCGGGACACGCCATCCAGAGTCACCAGCCGTTCGCCGTGTCGCGCCCGGCGGGCGATCACCGAGGGGCCCTGCAGCCGGGCGATGTCATAGGCGTGCATCGGCTGGTTCAGCTCGAACATGACGTAGTTGGTGGCGTCGACCACGTTGTTGATCGAGCGCATGCCGGCGGCCGCGATACGCTCGGTCAGCCAGGCCGGAGAGGGTCCCACTTTCACGTCCCGGAGCACGGCGCCCAGCAGTCGAGGACAGCCGATCGGATCCTCGACCGCCATGGTGACCCCGCCGGCCAGGCCCCGGTCTCCTTCCACACGCCGAGGGGCCGGCGCGGAGGGGCCCGGCGAGCCGGGGATCTCGGGAAGCCGGAAGGCGACGCCGAAACTGGCCGCCAGTTCGCGGGCGACACCCTTGTGACCCAGCAGGTCGGGGCGGTTCGGCGTCACGTCCACCACCAGCCGATCGTCCGCCACCGCGAGAACGGCGCGCAGGGGCGTACCCGGCCGCGCGGTGGTCGAAAGCTCGAGCAGGCCTTCGTGGTCCTGGCCCAGCCCCAGTTCCCGCGCGGAGCAGAGCATCCCTTCGGAGACCTCGCCCCGGATCTTTCGCCGCTCGATCACGAAATTCTTCGGGAGCGTGGCCCCGATCGGTGCGAAGGGATACTTGCCGCCGACCGCGACGTTGGTGGCGCCGCAGACCACGTGTTTGGGCGTCCCCGAACCGTCGTCGACGACGCAGAGCTTGAGGCGATCGGCGTTGGGGTGGACGCGAATCTCCTCGACCAACCCGATCACGATGTCTCCCAGACCGGGATGGAGCGGTTCGATCGCGTCCACCGGGGCGCCCAGCATGGTGAGCCGCTCGGCCAGCTCGGTGGCCTCGAGGGGACGGCGCAGGAACGCCTCCAGCCACAGCCGCGAGATGTTCATCGGCCCAGCGCCCCGAACTGGGAGAGGAACCGCATGTCCCCCGCGTAGAACAGGCGAATGTCGTCGATCCCGAACCGCTGGAGCGCCATCCGGTGGGGCCCCATGCCGAACGCGAAGCCGGTGAACTCCTCGGGATCGAGACCGCAATTCTCCAGCACCGCCGGGTGCACCATCCCGCAGCCCAGGATCTCCATCCACCCGGTCCCCTTGCACACCGGGCAGCCCTTCCCCTGGCAGAGCTGGTGATGCACGTCCATCTCGGCCGAGGGCTCGGTGAAGGGGAAATAGGAGGGCCGGAACCGGGTGCCGGTCTCGGGGCCGAAGAACCGGTGGGCGAAGTGAATCAGCGTCGCCTTCAGGTCCACGAAGGTGATGCCGCGATCGACCACCAGGCCCTCGACCTGGGCAAAGGCGGGCGCGTGGGACGGATCGAAGGCATCCTTGCGGTAGACCATGCCCGGCGCCACCGCGCGCACCGGAGGCTTATGCGCGAGCAGCGCGCGAATCTGCACCGGCGAGGTGTGGGTCCGAAGCAGGACCCGCCCCTCCGACTCTGGACGGCGCCGGTCCGCCGCGGAGCTGCGGCGTTCGAAGTCGGGTTCTACCCCGGAGCTCCGGCCCCGCCGCCGCTCGTGGCTGCCGAGACGGCGGTCCCGGGTGTCGACATAGAAGGTGTCATGCATGTCGAGGGCGGGATGGTTGGGCGGGAAATTGAGCGCGCCGAAGTTGAGCCACTCGGTCTCGGCTTCGGGACCCAGGGCGCAGGTGAAGCCCAGCTCGCGGAAGATGCGGAGAATCTCTTCGGTGACCTGGGTGACCGGATGCTCGACGCCGATCCAGCGGCGCCGCCCCGGCATGGTGAGATCGAGGCCGCTCCTGGCGGTCGCGGCGGCCTGACGGAGTGCGTCGCGGCGCGCCGCAAAGGCGGCCTCGAACTGTTGCTTGACCTGGTTGGCCTGACGACCCAGCTTGGCGCGCGCCTGCGCCTCGAGACCGGGCAGCGCGCGGAGGATGTTGGTGAGGAGGCCCTGTTTCCGCCCCAGGATCGCGACGTGCTCCGCCTCGAGCGCGGCCGGGTCAAGAGACGCGATCCGCTCCAGTCGCGGGAGGAGCGACTCGAGCTCGGTCTGGTAATCGGGTGTTTCCGACATGGGCACGAAGCAGAGAGGGGCGGGCCGGGGCCCGCGGGCCGCGGCCCGGCGCGAAACCTAGTGCTGGTCTCGCGCCACCTCGGCGATGCGGGCGAACGCCTCGGCGTCCTGCACCGCCAGATCGGCCAACACCTTCCGGTTGATCTCGACGCCGGCCTTGCGGAGCCCCGCCATCAGGCGGCTGTAACTCATCCCGCTCAGGCGGGCCGCAGCGTTGATCCGGGTGATCCAGAGCTGACGGAATTCGCCCTTCTTCTTCCGCCGGTCCCGGTAGGCATACCGCATCCCCCGCTCGACGGTCTCCTTGGCGGCCTTGTACAGCTTGCTGCGGCCACCCCGGGCACCCTTCGCGGCCTGCATGATCTTTCGCTTGCGCGCGTGATGCGCGACCCCCGACTTGACGCGAGGCATGTGGGCTCCCTTACGCTTGCAGCAGGCGGTTGACGCGCCGGAAATCGGCCGCGCTGACCAGATCACCCTTCTTCAGGCGATTCTTCCGCTTGCGAGTCTTCTTGGTGAGGATATGGGAGTGATTGGCGTGCCACCGGCGCAGCTTCCCCGTCCCCGTTCTGGTGAACCGCTTCATGGCGGCCCGCTTGGTCTTCTGTTTCGGCATTGCGTTCTCCACTAACGCCCCGGGTTGGCGCCGGCGTACCGGACCGCCCGTCGGCCTGTCGCCCTTATTTGGGGGCGATCACCATGGTCATGTTCCGGCCTTCGAGCCGCGCTTCCGCCTCGATCTTCCCGATGTCGGCCAGTGCCGCGGACACCCGCTCCAGCACCGCCTTCCCGAAGTCGAGCCGGGCGATCTGCCGGCCCCGGAACATCATCGTCACCTTCACCTTGTTCCCGTCCTGCAGGAATTCCCGCGCGTGCCGGGTCTTGAACTCGAAGTCGTGATCGTCGATGCCCGGACGGTACTTCACTTCCTTAATCTGAATGATGTGCTGCTTCTTCTTCGCCGCGCGCGCCGCTTTGGCCTCCTCGAACTTGAACTTGCCGTAGTCCATGATCTTGACCACGGGAGGACGGGCCGTCGGGGCTACCTCGACCAGATCCAGTCCTCGCTCCTGAGCCGCCGCCAGGGCCTCTTCGATCGGCAGCACACCCAACTGTTCTCCGGCGGCCGTGATGACGCGCACCGGGCTGATGCGAATCTGGCGATTGACGCGCACCCGCTTTTCACGCTCGTTTGTCGACAGTGAGCTCCCTCCACAGAAAAAGAAGCGGACATCCAGACCACCCGGATGTCCGACAATCGAAGCCGCCCGGGACACTCCCGGAAGAGTCGGCTTCGCGCGTTGGACCCGGTCACACCGCTCGAGGCGGGTTGAGGGTGGGAGGCCCAGAGGACCTCCGCTTTCGACGTGGCAAAGGTAGCGGGGGGAAGGGCTTACCGCAACCGAGGCCCGCTACCCGTCTGCCCTCAGCACGTCCCGCATTTCCTTCCCCTTGGTATCCAGCTTCCCCCGCACCACCCCGGCGTCGTGGCCGAAGAAAAGCCACCACTCCTGCTGGGCGGCCTCCCTCAGCAGGGCCCGCTTGGTTTCCAGGGTTCGGAGCGGCTCCAGGTCGTAGCCCATGATGTAGGGCAGCGGCAGATGGGCGCTGGTCGGGATGATGTCGCCCAGGTAGACCAGGGTCTCGCCCCCGTCCGAGACCACGACACTCTGGTGAAAGGGGACATGACCCGGGGTCATCCTGACCCGAATTCCGGGTACGACTTCCTGATCCCCGTCCAGCAGGCGCCAGCGCCCCGCCGCCGCCACCGGCTCGAAATTGTGAGGCAGGTAGCTCGCCTGCGTGCGCTCGTTGGTATGCCGGGCGAAGTCGAGCTCGTCCCGCTGGACCAGGTAGGTGGCCTTCTCGAAGGTCAGCCGGATGGAGCCATCTTCGGCCCGCACCGTGTCCCCGCCCGCATGGTCGAAGTGCAGATGGGTGTTGATCACCCACTTGATCTGATCGGGTCGGTATCCGGCCTCGAGCAAGGCATCATCCAGCTGCGTGGGACCCCGGGTCCCTCGATTTTCGACCCCGTAAATATCGAGGAATTTGGCATCCTCCTTATTCCCCAGTCCCGTCTCGATCAGGACCGGCCCGTCCGGATGCTCGACCAGCAGCGAGCGCATGGCGAACAGCAACCGGTTCCGTTCATCGGGCACCATTTTCCGGGACCAGAGGGTCTTGGGAACCACGCCGAACATCGCGCCACCGTCCAGGCGAAGCAGTCCCCCCTCCAGCGCGTGGCAGGTCAGGCGACCCACCCGGAAGGTGCGAACCAGCTGTCTGGAGGGAGCCACGGCGGTGTCAGGCAAGCGGAGGGAAGCTTCCCGCCTTGCGGGTGGCGAAGGCCTGCAGCTCAGCCAGGGTCCGGACGCCTTGCTCTCGGGAAAGCTGGAGGAGGCGCTGAAGCACTTCGGCGGTGACCAGGGCATCGCCGGCCGCGCGATGGCGGGCCCCGTTTTCGAGGCCGAAGTAGTGGGTCAGGCTGTCGAGGCTCCGCGACTCGAGCTGCGGTAACAGTCGCCGGGCGAGCCGCACCGTACACAGACGCGGCCCGTTCAGGGCGAGGTCCCGGGCCCGCTGCACTTCCGCGTTGACGAAACTCCAGTCGAAGCGGGCATTGTGAGCTACGAAGACCCGGCCGGACAGGACATCGAGCACCCGCTCCGCCACCTGCTCGAAGGTGGGCGCAGCGCGCACCATCGAGTCGGTGATTCCGGTCAGCTGGGCGATCCGGAAGGGGATCGGGCACCCGGGATTGATCAGGCACTGGAGCACCAGCTCTCGCCGAGTCCCGTGCACGATCACCACCGCAAGCTCGGTGATCCGGTCGCCCCGGCGGGGACCCATCCCCGTCGTCTCCACGTCCACCACGGCGAAGACGCAGTCCTCGAGGAGGGGAGACCCCTGGACCTCCGCCACCACGGCCCAACGGCCGTCTTCCAGTTGTCGAACCCGGGGATCGGCGCCCAGCAGCGCGAAGGCCAACCGTTCCGCGATCACGTCGGTCGCCATCGGGAGATCCAGCACCACGCGCGACAACTCCCGCGGAGACTGCGGTCCCTGGCTCAGGAATTCGAGCGCCCGGACCGCCAGTGTGCGATCGGGATGCGCCGTGATCCCGATCAGAGGTCGGCCCTCCGCACCGGGAGCGTCATGCAGCGGGGGCCGCCACCGCCGCGGACCAGCTCATCACCCTCGATGGTGATCACGGTACGGTGCTTGGTGTCGAGCCAGTCATCCGAAAAGGCCAGGAAGTCGGTGGCGCTCACCACCCGGAAGCCGGCCTTCTGGAGCTCTTCCAGGGTGACCTCGTTCCGCCGGTAGCTGATGATGGTCCCGGGCCGTACTGCCAGGAAGTTGCAGGCGGAGGCCCACTGCTCGCGCTCCTGGGTGGACCGATGCCCGCCCCCCGCGAAGATCGGCTCCATGGGCAACTGCACCGCGCGCAGCGCCGCGAAGAAATTGGGCATCTCTCGCACCGAGTCCTGCCCCTTGCGGCGATGGAGCACCGGCAACCGCTCGGGGCCGGCGAAGAAGGGGGAAAAGACGGTGCAGAGCTCGCGGTCCACCTGGGTGAACACCATGTCCAGGTGAATCGCCGTGGGCGCCTTGGGCATTATCACCACGATCACATCGGTCACCGCCGTCTGCTGGAACCCCACGTCGCAGAGCTGGTCGAGCGCGGCCGGGGAGGTCCGTTCGCTGAAGCCGCAGACCAGGAGGTCCGGCCGGAGCACGTGGACGTCTCCGCCCTCCAGCGTGTAGTTGTTGCGCCGCTCCTCGGAACCGTCGTAGAGTATCCCGGCGTTGGTCAGGCGCTGGTTGAACCGGAACAGGGTCTTGATCAGCAGCTCCTCGGTCCATCGCACCCCGTAGCGCATCGATCCCACCACTACGTGTTCCCCCACCACCATTCCGATGTCCCGGGGAAAGAAGAGATTAGGCAGCGGCGGCAGGGTGAACCCCACCTCGTTGAGCGCCCGGGCCAGCGGTCCGACCTCCTCTTCCTCGCCCTCGATCAGTTTGTGCACGATCCCCTGCGGCGGCAGCGCATTGAGGCGCGCGGCCAGCGGCTCGGAGGGGACCACATCCAGGGTCTTGGTGACCAGAAACTCCCGCGCCTCGGGCTGGGCGATGGTCTCGGCCAGCAGGTCCGAGATCTCATGAACCTCCGAAAACCGGCTCAACACCGAGACGAACCGGCGATGCTCCCGCTGCGCGATCTCCAGCCCGATGATGTCGTCGTACAGATAGGCCTCGCGGTTCGATGGTGTCACCGCGGTAAGCTCTTCCCCGGGCGTGTGAACCAGCACCGTCTGGAGCTGCCCGATTTCCGAAGTGACGTGGACCGGAGACATGGAGGGAAGCTAACAAGAGGGCGGAGGAGGCGGACAGGGCCGACAGGACGGACGAGACGGACAAGACCGACAGGTTTGCGTCAGGCTATGCTCCTGTCCGACCTGTCCAACTTGTCCCACTTGTCCGCCCTCTCATAACAACGCCACCGGATCCCGATCGATGATCACCCGGGTCTTCCCGGCGCCCTCCAGCCGGCCCGCGGCGTAGCGCACCAGCCGCCCGATGGCGGCCGACGGTCCCTTGAGAATCAGATGCCAGCGCCACCGCCCCTGAACCCGCACGATGGGACAGGGCGCCGGCCCCAGGAGCGCGAGCGGAAGGTGGTGCGCCTCGATCAGCCCCGAGCACCAGTCGGCCACCCGAGACGCCTCCCGGCTCACAGCCGGTTCCGCCGATCCCGACACCACGATGTTGGCCAGCGCCGCCAGCGGGGGATAGGGCGGCGAGGACCGCAGGGCCATCTCATCGGCCAGGAATCCCTCGACATCGTGCGCGGCGGCGCGCTTGATCGCGTGATGCTCGGGCCGTCGGGTCTGGACGATCACCTGGCCGCCCAGAGGCCCTCGGCCCGCTCTTCCCGCCACCTGGGCCAGCAACTGAAAGGTGCGCTCGGCCGCCCGGAAATCCGGCAGATAGAGACTGGTGTCGGCGTCCACCACGCCGACCAGCGTGACCTCGGGAAAATCGAGCCCCTTGGCAATCATCTGGGTGCCCACCAGGAGGTCGATCTCATGGCGAGCCATCGCGCCCAGGATTCGCTGATGGGACCAGCGGGTGCTGGTGGTATCGAGGTCCATGCGCGCCAGACGGGCGGCGGGGAATCGTTCCGCCAACATCCGCTCGACCCGCTGAGTGCCCACCCCTCGCATCCGCTCGGCCGGATGGCCGCACGCCACACAGTCCCGGGTCAGCGGAGCATCATGGCCGCAGTAGTGGCAGCGCAACCGACCCGGCAAAGGAGCCTCGTGGACGGTGAGCGAGATGCTGCAACGGGGACACTGGGGGACTTCTCCGCACTGGGGACATTGGAGAAAGGCCGCGAAACCGCGCCGGTTGAGCAGCAGAATCACCTGTTCCCGCCGCGCCAGTGCGCCGATCACGGCCGCGTCCAACGCCTCGGACCAGGGAACCGCGCCGGCCCCCTCCGCCATCTTCGCGTGCCGGAGATCCACCACCTCCACCAAGGGCAGTGGACGAGCACCGATCCGTTCGGAAAGCCGTACCATCTGCAGTTGGGATCCCACCCGGCTCATGCTCTCGGGAGAGGGCGTGGCGCTCCCCAGCACCAATTGCGCGCGCTCGAGCCTGGCCCGTACGGCGGCTACGTCACGGGCGTGGTAGCGCGGCGCCTCTCCGTTCTTGTAGCTGGCCTCGTGTTCTTCGTCCAGCACGATCACGCCAAGGCGGGCGACTGGTGCGAAGATGGCGGAGCGCGGTCCCACGGCCACCCGGCGCTCGCCGCGGCGGAGCGCCCGCCAGGCATCGGCCCGTTCCGCTTCCGACAGGCCACTGTGCAGAACCGCGACCTGGTCGCCGAAGGCGCCCCGCAGCCGGCCCACGGTCTGGGGTGTGAGCCCGATTTCCGGTACCAGGATCACCGCGCCCTCGCCCCGCGCCAGCGCGAGCCGAATCGCCTCGAGATAGACCAGTGTCTTCCCGCTCCCGGTCACGCCGAAGAGCAGAGTGCCCCGTTCCGGTCCCGCCTCGGTGATCGCGGAAACCGCCGACTTCTGGGCCTCGGTGAGCTCGGAGGGCGGCGGAGTCCCGCGCTCCTGGGCGAAGGGATCCCGGAGTCGCTCCACCTCCTCCACACGGGCGAGCCCTCGCTGCACCAGGCTGCGGATCACGGCCGGCGAAAACCCCAGCTGCTCTTCGAGGTGTCGCGTCGCCGACAGGCCGCCCAGGGATTCCAGCGCGTCGTAGAGACGCCCCTGCGCGCGGGCCCGGCCGAAGGTCTTCTCTCGCTGCACCAGGGTCAGCCGCTCGCCCACCAGTGAGAGCACTCGTTCGGTGCCCGCCGCGGTTCGGGGCTCGGCCGGCGTTACGGTCAGGGTCACGGCCCCGACCCGGGCCAACCGGTTCAGCACATCCCAAGGGCTTCGTCGAAAGGCCTTTGCCACGGCCGACGCGGTGGCCGGCTCGCCTTTGCGATCGAGCCAGGCCAGGATCTCACCGCCCAATCCACCAGGGACCAGATCGGGCCGGGTCGCCTCGACCATTACCCGCGAGGCCCCCCAGAGCCCGGCCGGCAGCATGGCCTTGAGAGTGAGGCCCAGTGGAGCGCCGTAGTATCCCGCGACCCAACGCGCGGTCTCCAGCAGCGGGCCGGGAAACGCAGGCTCGATATCGAGAACGGAGAGAATCGGGCGGGGAGTAACCTCGGGGGGAGGGGCAGGAGTCCCGGTCTCAACCAGGACTCCGATCAGCTCGCGGCCCCGCACGGGAACCACCACCCGGCTTCCGGGCGTGGCCCGATCGGCCAGGGTTTCAGGGATCTGGTAGGTGTACGGCTGGGCGACGGGCAGGGGGACCGCCACCTGCCCGAAGCCGGTGGTCATCGCCGGGTCACGCCGAGCCCGGGACCGCTGGGAAGCCGCACCTGCCCGCCTTCGATGGTGGCGCCGATGAAAGGATCCTCAGCCAGCAAGGCGGCGCCGTCCAGGTCGACCAGATCCACCAACGGGGTGAAGTGGGCGGCCGCCGTGATGCCGAGCGAGCTCTCGATCATGCAACCCACCATGACCGTCAGGTGATGAGCTCGCGCGAGGGCGATCATCCGGAGTGCTTCCCTCAGGCTCCCGCACTTGGCCAGCTTGATGTTGATCCCGTCCACCTTGCCGACCAGGCGAGGGATATCGGCCGCGGTCTCGCAGCTCTCGTCCGCGATCACCGGGATGCTCGACCGGCGAGAAATCTCGGCGAGACCCTCCAGATCCTCGGCCACCAGCGGTTGTTCCAGCGCCTTCACGCCGAACTCCTCCAGCACCGGGAGCATACGAATGGCCTGCTTGACGGTCCAACCGCAGTTGGCGTCCACCCGGAGTTCCTTGTCGGTGGCGCTCCGGATGGTCTTGAGAATCTCGATATCCCGGTCGGTGCCCAGCTTGACCTTGAGAATCGGATACGGCTCGGCCTCCCGCACCTTCTGGCGCATCCGCTCGGCAGTGTCCAGACCGATGGTAAAGGTGGAGCGGGGCGCCTTGGCCGGGTCGAGGCCCCAGAGCCGATAGAGCGGGACTCCAAGGCGTTTCCCCACCAGGTCGTGTAAGGCGGCGGACAGCGCGGCCCGGGCCGAGGCGTTGCGGTTCATCAGCGTGTACTGGGCCCGCTCCGCATTCTCCAGGTCGAAGGGATCGGCGGGGAGCACGGTGGCGTACGACTGCAAGGCAGCCAGCACCGTCTCGGGGGACTCACCGTAGTAGCTGGCCGGGGCCGCCTCACCCCAGCCTTCCCGGCCTTCCCGATCGATCAGGCGCACCAGCACCGTCCGGTGCTCGCTGCTCCCGCCGCGGGCGATGATGAACGGGTGGCGGGTCCGGAGCTCCAGGACCTCGGCCTCCATCCGCAATTGGTGGGTCACCCTGCCCTCCCCTGTTCCGGTGCGCGGCTCATCCCAGCGCGGCCACGTGCGCGGCGACTCCTTCGGCGATTCTCGAAGGATCGTATCCCCCTTCCAGCATTCCCACGATCGGCACCGCCGGCAGCCGCTCGCGAAGTCTCCGGGTCCATTCAGCGTAGTGCAACGGCTCCAGGGTAAACCCGCCCAGGGGGTCCCCCCGCATGGCATCGAAGCCGGCGGAGACCAGAATCAGCTCCGGTGTCCAACCGGTGGTCGCCTTGACGATCGCCTCCCAGAGATCTGTTACGTAGGTCTCGGGCGGGAGCCCAGGGCCTCGGGGCACGTTGAAGATGTTGCCCACCCCACGCTCCGCGGCCAGTCCGGTCCCAGGATACCAAGGATGTTGGTGGAGCGAAACGTACCGGATGCGAGCGTCGGTTTCGACCAGGGCCTGGGTGCCATTCCCGTGATGCACATCCCAATCGACGATAAGGATGCGCTCCTGGCCGAGGCGCTGCGCTTCACGCGCGGCCACCACCGCATTGTTGACCAGGCAGAAACCCATGCCGCGGGTCCGCAGGGCGTGGTGCCCCGGTGGCCGGATCGCGGCAAAGGCGTGGCCTCGTCCAGCCAGGGCGTAGTCGAGGCCGGCGAGCACCGCGCCCGTGGCGCCCAGGACGGCGCTCCAGCTCGCCTCGTTCAAGACCGTATCGAGGAAGAGGACCCCGCCGCCTGTTTCGCTCATGCGCTGGACGCGGTCGAGGTGTTCCGGAGAATGCACCGCCAGCAGCGGCTCCCGCGAAGCCGCCACGGCTTGCACGATGGGGAGGCCGGGCTCCTGCTTCAGGCGAGCGAGGATCGCACTGAGGCGCTCGGGGGTCTCAGGATGATCCGGTCCGGGATCGTGGCGAAGGCAGTCGGGATGGGTGAAAACGGTAGCCGGCATGGGCAGGAGGGCGCGGCCGCAGCGCGCCGAGGGCTCAGCGGGATCGCAACAACGAGCGGATCGACTGGAGATCATCGCGCATATCGGCGCGCTCGGCCTGGATCTCCTCGAGCGTACGCCGATAGCGGCGCCAGAGCCAAAGCGTGAAACCGCCGCCCAAGAGCAATACGGCTCCGGCCGCGGTCAGCCCCGGTCGTCCCCTCCAGAGACCCGCACCACCCAACGCCAGACCCTCGACCCAGAGCAAGCCGGCAGTGCCCAGGCTCACCGCCTTCCAGCGACTGATTCGTCTTTGAGGGGCCGGAGCTGATCCGGTCATCGCACCGGCCGGCGGCGTCGGGAAAGGACGATCAGGGTCGTATGGGGAACGATCCCGGCTTCGCCTACCGAGCGGGCTTCGTCGAAGATCTCCGCGCCGCGGTACTTGAGCACGTACGCGTCCGGGTCACCGCTGGTCCCCGCCATCGCCAGGGCATCGCGCTTCAGGTTGGCCAGTGGCGTGGCCGCCGTAGGCTCCAGCGCGACCTGATCCCAGGCGTCCTCCACCATCACACGGACCGGGACCCGGTCGGTCACGCCGCCCCCTTGTTGGCCGCGGGGAGGGTCGAGAAGAAGCGATCGAGCGCCTGATCGAAGAAGAGGGTCGACGCCCGAATCCGGGTGTACCCGGAGCCGGCGGCGACGGAAATCGCGATCTCCTCTCCCCCCTGGCCGCGAAGGGTGAGGAACGAGGGGCCTTCCTTCTCGGGATAGGCCGAGGTATTGGGTACGCGCTCGGCGAAGAACTGCTTGGCGCGCTGCAGTACCTCCGCGGGCGATACGCTCGTGAATGCTTCGTGAATCATCGTGGTGAGCTACCGGTTGGGTCGGGGAAGTGAAGTATAGGAGCGGCCCGTGGGGCCGGCCAAGTGGTTCCGCCAGCGATCAGCGGATCCGTTCCCGGATGTAGGCATCCACCTGGGCCTGGGCCACCCGGACCTGCTGCATCGAGTCCCGCTCTCGTACGGTGACCTGGCCGTCGTTGAGCGTCTCCCCGTCCACGGTGACGCAGAACGGGGTGCCGGCCTCGTCCATCCGGCGGTAGCGTCGGCCGATGGCGCCGCTGTCATCGTAGAAACAGGGAAAGGCCGCGCGGAGGTCGTGGTACAGGCGATCGGCCACCTCCGGCATCCCGTCCTTCTTGACCAGGGGGAGAACCGCCGCCTTGATCGGCGCGATCGAGGGGTGGAAGCCGAGGACCACGCGGGTCTCGCCCTCGACGGTCTCCTCGCGATACGCATCTACCAGAGTGGTCAGGGCGACCCGGTCGGCGCCGGCCGACGTCTCCACGATGAACGGCACGTAACGACGATTGGCGGCCTGGTCGAAATAGTCCAGTTTCTTCCCGGAGTATTCCTGGTGCCTGGTCAGGTCGAAGTCGCCGCGGTTGTGGATTCCCTCGATCTCCTGCCAGCCGAAGGGAAACTCGTATTGGATGTCGAAGGCCGCCTTGGCGTAGTGGGCCAGCTCGGTGGGCCCATGCTGGTGCCACTGGAGCCGAGCGGGCGTCAATCCCAGGTCCTTGTGCCACTGCATCCGCCACTCCCGCCAACGCTCGAACCACTCGCTCGCGGCCTCGGGAGCCACGAAGAACTGCATCTCCATCTGCTCGAACTCGCGGGTCCGGAAAATGAAGTTCCCGGGAGTGATCTCGTTCCGGAACGCCTTCCCGATCTGGGCGATCCCGAAGGGGATCTTCTGCCGGGAGGCGTTCAGCACGTTCTGGTAGTTGACGTAGATCCCCTGAGCCGTCTCCGGGCGGAGGTAGACCACCGCCGCCTGTTCTTCGACCGGGCCCATGAAGGTCTTGAACATCAGATTGAAGAGGCGCGGGGCGGTGAGGGAGCCCCTGGTCCCGCAGACGGGACACTGCGCATCCGGCTCGCCCGGGGTGCCCTTGATCCGGGGATCGTCCCCGCGAAAGCGGTTCTTGCACTGCCGGCAGTCCACCAGCGGATCGGTGAACCCAGCCACGTGGCCGGACGCCTCCCAGACCCTGGGATGCATCAGGATGGCGGCATCCAGACCTTCGATGTCGTCCCGGGCGTGGACCATGGCTCGCCACCACCGGTCCTTGACGTTCTTCTTGAGCTCGACACCCAGCGGGCCGTAATCCCAGACCGAGCCCAGGCCGCCGTAGATCTCGGAAGACTGGAAGACGAATCCGCGTCGCTTGCACAGCGACACCAGCTTCTCCATCACGGTGGAATCGGCCATGGTGGTGCAACGCTAGTGAGAGGGGAGCAACGGAGCGCGGAAGTATAGGGAGACCCCCCTACCCCAGCAAGCTTGGCCGGCCGGGTTCCCCGAAGGCTCTCCGTTGCATTCGGGTCGAAATCGCAACCCATTGTCCCACAAGGCATTGCCCAGTAGGGGCCCGAATGATATCGTGGAGGGGCTTCCCGCAATCTGCGAGGGCTCGACCGGTGCAAAGTTTTCTCCACCCAGAAGTAAGCCGGTGGAGGTCAAACGCTTACTCGGTAAGGCCATATCGGCGTAGTTCTTGCCCCATCCGGAGGGAGACTGGATGACCACCGAAATTGCGCGTCAAAGGTGTGAGTTCCCTCACTTGACCTTTGATCGGCGTGGCCCTGTATTCCTATGGAGGGTCTTGGTCCAGTTCACGGCAAACCGCTGGCGACGGCGGGACGCAAAGCCCAGGGGTCTCTTAGAGACAGCCCGGCTGCCTGGAGCAACGATGCGGCAACCACAACTCGGCACCCTTTCGCGGCGAGACGGCTTCACGCTCACCGAGCTGATGATTGTCGTCGTCATCATCGCCATTCTTACCGCGATCCTCGCTCCCAGCGTCAATCTCGGACGAATCAAGCTCAACGGCGCCATGCAGGCCGTGGGGACCACGCTGCTGGCCTGTCAGCGTGAAGCGGTCGCCCGGCAGTACGACGTGATCGTGATGCTGGACGCGACCAATCGCGCCCTTCGAATTCTGTACGACGCCAACAACAACGGCACTCAGGACAGCGGCGAGCGGGTCAAGGTCATCACCCTGGACCGCGCCGTGGTCTTCAGCCGGGCCTTGGCCGCCGCGCGCCCGATGGGTGCGAGCCCGATCAACCTGACCCGGACGGTCGGCGGGTATCCGGCGATCATCTTCTACCGGAACGGCAGCCTCAGCGAGGCGGGTGGGTTCTACCTCACCTCGGTGACCGCGGCGGCGGGCCTGGCCAAGGCTCAGGGCGACACCCGCGCCGTCGAACTGATCCGGGCCACGGGGCGCGCCGAGTGGTTCCGGTACAACCCGGCCGCCGGCACCTGGAATCGAGGCTTCTGATGCGGAAACCGAACGCTCAGGCTGGCTTCACGCTGATCGAGGTCCTGATCGCCGTCTCGATCCTGGCGATCGTGACCCTCGGCATGGGGGCCACCACCACCGCCTTTGTGCGGACCGTGAATCAGAACAAGATGCGAAACGAGGCCATGGGAATCGTGGACGCCCAGATCAGTAAGATCCGGACCGAGCCGATGTACGACTCGGTGACCGCGCGTTACTCCGGCACGGCGACCATCTCCAGTCCGCCCTACAGCTTTACGCGCGTAACGACGATCACGACCGATGCCACGCTTTCGGGCATCGCCGATTCGTTGAACGACTATAAGCGTGTGACCGTGACGGTGACCGCGACCGGCATGTCGCCGGCGGTGTCGCGGACCGTGACCCTCGCAGCCCCGTGACCGGAGCGTTGGCTATGCCGAACCGTCGAGGCATGACTTTGATCGAAATGCTGGTCGCCATGGTGGTCTTCAGTATCGTCATGGCGGGGGCGCTGAGTTTTCTGATCCAGCAGAACCGGGGCTTCGACCGGAATCAGAGCGACATGGGGATGCTGCAGAACCTGCGGTTCGCGCGCGACCTCCTGGAGCAGGAGATCCGGCTGGCCGGGGCCAACGTGCCTTACCAGCAGCCGTCCATCGTGTACGCCGGGACCAACGCGCTGGCGGTCAACGCCGACTACGCCTCGAACACCGACTCGCTGTTCGCGGTGTACTACGACCCCACTCTGCCCAGCGGGCAGGTCATGGCGCTGACCTTCGCCAACCGGATGACGATCCCGACGTCGGCTATGCAGTATCCGGACACGGACTATAAGGATGTTTCGGGGAACCCCAGTCCGGCGGAGACCATCACCTGGTTCTTCTCGGCCGACACCTCGACCGCCGATGCCACCGACTTCGCCCTCTTCCGGCAGGTGAATAACCGGCCGCCCGAGGTGATGACCCGGAACGTGTTCCAGACGACCGGCAGGAACTTCTTCAAGTACTACCACCAGACCACCCAGGTGAGCGGCCAGGCCACGCTGGACAGCGTGCCGACCAGCTGGATGCCGGTCCGGAATATGGTCACGATCAATGGATCGGTGGGAGACACCGGTGTCGCCGCCCGGTCGGACAGTCTGCGCGTGGTCGAGATCAATTACACGGTCTCCAACGGGGAGCAGGGCGCCAAGCGGCGGACCCGCGCCATCACCTTCTCGGTGCCGATGCCCAACACCAGCACCAAGAAGGTATCCACCTGCGGTGGGGCTCCGATCGCCCCGACCGGCCTGCTCATGAGCTGGGTCATCGATTCCGCCGGCGGCGTACCAGTCGACACGGTAATGTCGGTCAGATGGAATCAGTCTACCGACGAGGCTGCCGGCGAAAAGGACGTGCTCAAGTACGTGATCTGGCGGCGGTTGGTCGGCGCCACGACCTGGGGCGATCCCCTCGGATCGGTCCCCAGCGGCTTCGCCACGCCGAGCTTCACGGACCAGTCGGCTACCCCGGGGGCGCCGGGCTACCAGTACGCGGTAGCGGCCCAGGATTGCACCCCCAGTCTTTCGACTCAAATCGCGGGCTCAGCGCCGCTGTCGCCCCCATGACCATGACCGCCGGAGGGACCCCCATGAGACCCGCTCGCCGTCTGCGCGACGAGCGCGGCATCGCGCTCCTCACCACGCTGCTGGTGGCGCTCGCGGTGAGCGCGATCGCCATCGCCGCAGCGATGATGACCTTGAACGCCAACCTGATCGGCAAGAACAGCGAGCGCTCCGCCACGCTGGACGCCGTGGCCCTAGCCGGCCTCGAGGAGGCGCGGAGCCGGATCAACGCGACCCCCACCCTGGTGCCTCTGGGCGGCTATGCCACCCTGGAGACCAACACCACGGTCAAGGACGCGTCCAACGCGGCCATCCCTAAAGTGATCCGCACGACCTACGTCGGGCCCACCGGTATCACGACCGGTCAGTACGGCGTCTTCGCCAGCATCATCTCCGTGGCCCAGGACAGCTTCGGGAACCGGGTGGTGCGGCGCCTCGAGGTGAACCAGGAGAGCTTCGCCCGGTTCGCCTACTTCACCAACCAGGAGCGCGATACCACCGGCGGTACCATCGTGTTCGGTGGTGGTGACGTGTTGACCGGTCCGGTGTTCTCCAACGACACCATCCGGATCAGCACCGCGCTGAATCCCTCGGTGACCTTCAAGAGTGAAGTGAAGACCGCGAGGATCATCACGAATTCGGGGAACGCCTCCTTCACCCAGCCGCCTCAGACCGGCGTACGGGCGATCGCCATGCCGACCGTGGCCGACCTCAACCGGCTCGACTCGCTGGCCCAGGTCGGTGCGACCCGCTTTGTGGGCTTCACCACCGGGCAGCCGGCCGAAGCCGTCACCCGAATCGAGTTTCTGACCTTCCCGGTCAACGGCAACCCCACTGGCTTCTTCCGGGTCTACCAGGCGACCAACAGCGCCGCGGGCGCGGCCTGGGCCACCGCCAGCCTCCCGGCCGGTAACCTCCGCGTCTCCCCCAACTGCGGTGACTTCCAGCTGGTGGCCGGTAACCCGCGCTTCCTGCCGGCGGTCAGCCACACGACTGGGTCCGCGGCTCCGCACAATCACAACACGACCAGCACGTCGGCCAACGAAGACTCGTCGCTGACCCGGACCGGATCCATCGCGGGTGGTCCAGCCAGCCGCTGCTTCCTGGGCGGAACCCCATGGCTGGTGAGTGCCACCGGTGACAGCACCTTCGTGGCCAACGATGCCAACGGTGCCTGGGTCCAGGCCCCCTCTTCGATTCGGGCCCTGACCGGCGCCTACCCGGACATCACGGCCCGGCCCGACAAGGACTATCTGTTCCCGATCGACCGCAACATCAACTCCAACTTCAAGGGCGTGGTCTACGTCGCCGGGAAGGTGATTGTGAGCGGCGTGGTGCACGGCCGAGTCACGGTGGCGGCCGGCAGCCATATCATCATCGGAGACGACGTCGTCTACTTCCAGGCGCCGGCCACCCGGGACTGCACTACGGGCGACATGCTGGGTCTGTTCGCGGGCGGTAACGTCGTGGTGGCCAACAACACGATCAACGCCCCTCAAACCACCAACAACCAGGACTCCCAGAACGGGCCGCCCGGAACCCAGACCTTCCGGAGCTACGACGAGACCCGGGACGAGACCATCGACGGCGTCATCCTCACGCTCAATTCGTTCGGCGCCGAGGATAACGGCTCCGGGTCCAACGCCGCGGAGCCGTGCAATATCGGCGGCAGCACCGCGTGGGGCCGCGGCTGCCTGGTGATCTATGGCGGTGTCATCATGGGCCGGCGCTCTCCGGTGGGTACCACCGGCGGCACCGGGTACCTCAAGCGGTATACCTACGACGCCTGTGGCGCCACTGACCCGCCGCCCTACTTCCCGACCACCGGGCGGTATGCCAAGAACCGGTTCTACGACATGGATCCCACCACGTTCAACGTGGCCGGGTGGTACTCGGCGAACCAGCCCAGCTTCCTGGGATGCTGCCAGCGCCGTGCTTCGAGAGTCTGGTAGCGCTCGTAGATCGAGCGCGGCGTCCAGTGCGTGCCGTGCAGGCCGAGGGTGTTCTCGCCGGGCACGGTTGGGACGGGCTGCTGCGATACGACACGGTAGCCGTCCGCCG
>Ga0210138_1000085_pt1 | contig 21789 bp, 20 predicted proteins | sample Browns_ThreeSqC__FD_184850 | JGI IMG/M metagenome (GOLD analysis project Ga0210138, IMG submission 184850) | Wetland microbial communities from the San Francisco Bay, California, USA, that impact long-term carbon sequestration -... | ecosystem: Environmental > Aquatic > Marine > Wetlands ... | reverse complement strand
GACATCCGCCTGAGCAGATTTTCATCCGCCGCACGGGGATGCCGGGGCGGGCACGGCGCTGTATCCTGCCTCGCCGGCTTCCGGTATCGTTCCGCCGTTACCGGCACGAGCCTCAGGCTCGACGGCGGCTGGATCGCGTACTCGCTGAGGCGGCCCCGCACAAGGAGACCACGATGAACGCGGCGCGACGCAGTTTGCAGATGGGCCTCGGCACCCTCGGAACGCTGATCGTCGTCGCGCTCGCCGCAGTTGCCGCGTACTACATCTACCTGGGCGTGACCGGCGAGGATGCGGCGCCGACCTGCAAGGGCGAACTCGAAAAGTGCATGCAGCGCTGCCGCAAGACGACCACGGATACTGCGGCGGCGCAGGCCTGCCAGAAGGAATGCCAGCGCGAAGCGTATCTATGCGAGGGCTTCAAGCGCTAAGGCAGGTCTGAACAAGGGGGCTACGCTCCTTGTAGACCCCCGACTTCAGACGAAACTCTGATCAAGTTGCCGACTTGATCAGAGTTTCCCCAGGGCAGGTCGGATCGGCGACGCCCGATCGACCTGCCCGCGGCCTAGGCCGCTCGGTAGCGGAAGCGGAACGCGCTTCCCGCCGACACGACCTGCCCCATCGAGGGCTGCGGAAAATGCGCGGTCATGACGACGGTGTCGGTGTCGGCGTGCTGCTCAAGAAAGCGGCGCCGCGTCTGCGCCGAGCGCGCGCGATCCCAGTCGACCCGCGGGCTCCACTCCGGAAAGGCGAGCTGCAGCGGCGAGTGGATCAGGTCGCCTGACATCACGGCACGCGCGCCCTTCGAGGCGAGCGCCACTGCGACATGGCCCGGCGTGTGGCCGACCGTGGGCTCGAAGCGGATGCCGTGATCGATCTCATGATCGAGCTCGACGAGCTCGGCCTGACCGGCTTCCATCACCGGCAGCACATTCTCGCGAAAGACGATGCTGTCGCCGGCGGCGCTCGCCTCGTACTCCGGCCGCGCGAACAGATACCGGGCATTCGGAAAAGTGGGCACCCAGCGGCCGCCGACCAGGCGCGTGTTCCAGCCGCAGTGGTCGACGTGCAGGTGCGTGCACATGACCGTGTCGATGTCCTCCGGCGCGACGCCGGCGGCGCGCAGCCTGGCGAGCCAGGTCGCGTCGCTGCGTCCGCCCCAGCCGCGGAAGATCTCGTGCGACTTGCGGCAGCCGATGCAACTGTCGATCAGCAGCGTATGCCGGGCACTGCGCACGAGGTAGGACTGCACCGGAAGGTTCAGGCGCAGCTCGTCCGCCGACAGGGCCCCCGGCGCGAGCCAGTCGAGGTGAGGCTCGAGCGCATCACGCGACGCATCCGGGAACATCTGCAGCGCGGTCAGGAAGGGCCCGTCCCAATCGACGATGCGATCGACGCGAATCTCCCCGAGTTGCAATGCCGGCACGTGCAGCCTCCAGTGCGGATCCTGCGCGCGAGCTTAGCCGGGATTCGCCCGGCGGGCGCCCCTTGCAATGAGCCACAGTGGCCTCATACACTGTCGGGATCGAATTCGGCATAGAGTTGTCCGACTCTGCCCTCGTGGCTGTGGTGCCCGGCCTTCTCGAAGTGACGATTTGATGCCCCGCGCCGTTTTGGCCGGGGCGACGCCAGACTCGGAGGGGCCGCATGCCTACTGGCACCGTGAAGTTCTTCAATCAATCCAAGGGCTACGGCTTCATCCAGCCCGACGCGGGGGGCAAGGACGTGTTCGTCCACATTACCGCCGTGCAGCGTGCCGGGCTCACCGGCCTGAGCGAAAACCAGAAAATCTCCTACGAGCTCAAGCAGGGTCGCGACGGCAAGATGTCGGCCGACGACCTGAAGGCGCTTTGATGGCGAAGGAGGAGTTGATCGAAATGCAGGGCGTGGTGACCGAAGTGTTGCCGAACACGCAGTTTCGCGTGACGCTCGAAAACGGTGTCGAAGTTCTCGCCTACGCTTCCGGCAAGGTGCGCAAGCACCGTATCCGCATTCTCGCGGGCGACAAGGTCAGCCTGCAGATCTCGCCCTACGATCTCACCAAAGCGCGCATCAGCTTCCGTCACAAGGACGAAAGTCCTCCCCCGACACACCACGCACGGCCGCAGTACCGGCGCCGCTGAGCGGCACGCCTGCTCGAGGGCGTCTGTTTCGCTGTTTAGCGTGGCTTAAAGCGCTGATTTCTCTAGGCGACGGAGACGTTCCGCGGTAGAATCGCGGTTCGCCGTTGCGGGTCGCAACGCCCGTATGCTGGCGAAGCTGGGCGCAGGACCTCCGGGCGGTCGGCGGCATGCCAGCGGCCCCCAGTCGCGTTGAACTCGAAGTCCGGGATGGCAGTGCATACCCGGTCGGCAACGCATTCTGCGACCTTCGCAAACTTCGACGACAGGAAAGCGAGAAACCCGTGAGCATCCCCAAGGCCGAGCGCATGCAGTTCAAGGTCGGAAAGTACGACGTGATCGCACAGCCCATGCACGGCTCGGCGCACATGCTGCGTTACACCGTGCGGCTGCATGGCAAGCGTCTGGGCGCGCTGGCCAGCATGCCGACAGAATCCGACTGCAAGTTCATGGAGTCGCCCCCGCCGGTGCCGCCGCTCAAGCCTTTCGTGTACTACCGTCCGGGAAGGCCCAAAAAGGGTGCCACCCCCGCCAACACCGGCGGCGAAGCCGCGCCGGTCCCGGCCGCGCGCGACGATCTGCCGAGCGACGCGATCCCCGACGCCCTGCGCGGCAGACTGGACGACTGAACAAAGCGCTCGACGTGCTCACCGGGTGAGCCTGCGGCGCGCGAGAATCGCGCGCAGGATGCCACCCGAAGACTCCGCGCTTGCGCCGCTCGGCGCAGCGGCGCACGGCCTCTGGCCACAGACGGTATTCTTTCGCCCCTTTGGCGCGAGCGATGCGCAGCGCAGTTGCGCCACCTGTCGCCATTCCATCGGCTGGGACAGCGTGCACGTGTTCTGCCAACGCGCCAGGATCGTGTCGGTGTTCCCCTGTGGCCACTGGGAACGCGAAGCGGGCTGCGACTGAGCCCCGCGCCTGGGCTCAGACGATCTGCGACATCGGCTTGAGCGTCACGCCGGCCTTGAGCAGCGCGGTGCGCAGCTGCCCGGCCATCGCGACGGCCGCCGGGTTGTCGCCGTGCACGCAGATGGTGTCGATCTTCACCGGCATCTTCTTGCCGCTCACGCTGGTGACCGCGCCGTCCTCGAGCATGCGCAGCACCCGCTCGGTGGCGAGCGCGGCGTCATGAATGACGGCGCCCGGCTGCTTGCGCGAGACGAGATTGCAGCTGTCGTCGTACTGGCGGTCGGCGAAGACTTCGCGCGCGATGCGCAGGCCGGCTTTTTCGGCGGCCCGTTCGGCCTCGGTATTGGGCATCGCGACGACGATCAGCTCCGGGTCCGCCGCCTTTGCGCCGCGCGCCACCGCCAACGCCGCGTCGAAATCGACCGCTGCGAGGTTGCCGAGCGAACCGTGCGCCTTGACGTGCGTGACCCTGTGGCCGGCCGCACGCGCGATCGCCTGGATCGCGCCGATCTGGTAGATGACCATCTTCTCCAGATCCTCCGGCCGCTCGCCCTGGATCGGACGCCGGCCGAATCCCCAGATGTCGAGGAAGCTCGGATGCGCGCCGACGTCGACGCCGTTGCGCTTCGCGAGCGTCACCGTCTTGTGCATCACGAGCGGATCGCCGGCATGAAAGCCGCAGGCGACGTTTGCCGACGTGACGATGCCGAGCATCGACTCGTCGTCGCCCATCCTCCAGGCGCCGAAACTTTCACCCATGTCGGAATTGAGATCGATGTTCGCCATGACGCTTCCTCGGGGATTGCGCCGCGCGCGGCTCGCCGCGGACCTCGCTCGAGCGGCGCGCGATCGGGTGGCATACTCGGCCCATGCGGACTCCGCGTGCGGGCATTGTAACGGCTGAAACGGCACTTTCGGCGCGCGCGCACGTCGCGCGGCGGCGATGAACGCGGACAAACGGCGCGCGAACGCGACGCCCGCGCACCGGATCCTGCAGGCCGGCGACCAGGCGCTGGTGGTCGAGTTTGGCGATGCGATCGACGCGCGCCTCAATCGGCTGGTGCAGGCGCTCGACCGCCGCGTGGGGAAGGCCGCGATCGAGGGCGTGATCGAATGCGTTCCGACGTACCGGTCGCTCATGATCGTCTACGATCCGCTGAGCATCGGGTCGGCGGCATTGCGCCGACGCGTCGAAAAGCTGGTGCCGACCTCGGCCGAGGCCGAGGCGCCGTCGCGGCGCTGGACGATTCCGGTCGCCTACGGCGGCGCGCTCGGGCTCGATCTCGAGGACGTCGCGCGCGCGCACGGCCTGTCGGGCGACGAGGTGATCGCGCTGCACAGCGGCGCGGAGTACCGCGTCTACATGATCGGATTCTCGCCCGGCCTGGCCTATCTCGGCGGCCTGCCCGAGCCGCTGCACACGCCGCGACGCACCTCCCCCCGATTGCGGGTGCCGGCCAGCAGCGTCGCGATCGGCGGCATCCAGGCCGCGGTGTTCTCGGTAGAGATTCCGAGCGGCTGGCATCTGCTCGGTCGTACGCCTGAACGCCTGTTCGATCTGCGCCGCACGCAGCCTTTTCTGCTCGGAGCCGGCGATCGGGTGCTGTTCCGTCCGATCTCGGCCGCGGAGTACGATCGGCTCGCGGCGCTTACCGAGCGCGGCGAGGTCGTCGCGGAGTGCGAGGCGGGGGCATGAAGCCTGCACCCGCGCACGCGGTCTTGCGCGTGATCAACCCCGGCGCGCTGGCGACGCTGCAGGATCGGGGCCGTATGGGATACCAGCGTTACGGTGTGCCGCAATCGGGCGCGATCGACACGCTGACCTTCGCGGTCGCCTGCATGCTGGTCGGCAACGAGCTCGACGAGGCCGCCATCGAGTTCACGCTGACTGGCGGCAGCTACGTCCTCGAGTCAGGGCGCTGTCGCGCTGCGGTGGCCGGTGCGTTTGCGGTGGCGCTGAATGGCACCACGGTGCCGTCGTATCGCGCTTTCGATCTGCGCGCGGGCGACATGTTGCGCATTGGCAGCAGCCCGGTCGGCCATGGCGGCGCGCGTGGCTACCTGGCGGTCGCGGGCGGCTTCGACGTTGCGCCGGTGCTCGGCAGCCGCTCGACGCATGTGCGCTCCGGGATCGGCGGTCTCGACGGAGCGGCGCTGCGCAAGGATGCGCGACTGCGCCTGCGCACGCCTCAGGCGCAGTCCGGTCCGCCGCTGGCGCTCGATCCGCGCCTCGCGCGGCACGATCCGGGCCCGATCCGCGTGCTGCCAGGTCCGCAGGACGACGCGTTTGCCGCCGCAGGTTGGGAAGTCTTCCTGGGGGAGAGCTGGCGCATGAGCCCGCACTCTGACCGCATGGGGATGCGCCTGGAAGGGGCGCGCGTGCCCCACAAGAGCGACTACAACATCGTCTCGGACGGCGTGCCGCACGGCGCGGTTCAGGTGCCGGGCGACGGACAGCCGATCGTCATGCTGGCCGACCGCCAGTCGACCGGCGGTTATCCCAAGATCGCCACCGTGATCTCGGCCGACCTGCCGCGCCTCGGCCAGTTTCGGCCGGGCGATGCGCTGCGCTTCGCGCGCGTTGCGATCGACGAGGCGGAAACCGCGGCGCGCGAGCTCGCCGCGCGAATCGAGTTGCTGCGCAGCGCCTTGCGCCCGGCCGGCATTCTCGTCTGAGCCCCGCCATGCCGCTGTGGAAAAAGCTCTGGCTGCTGTTCAGCGTGATCTGGGTTTTCGTCGGCCTGCTGCACGTGGCGACCATCCTCGCGCTCGCGGACGCGGCAGAGCGCGGCAAGGCGTGGACGCCGATTGCGCTGACCTTGCTTGTTCCGCCGGTGGTCTATGGACTTGCCTGGGCCGTCGCCTGGCTGCGCCGGCGCGGGGGACACGAGGACTGAGCGGGTGGCGCTGCCCTCGAACGCGCCCCCTCGGGACGCGCCCGCCTGGCACGCGATCCCCGCGGAGGACGCGCTGCGCTGGGTACAGAGCACGCGCAGCGGACTTGACGCGGACGAGGTGGCGCTGCGCCGGGTGCGCCACGGGCCGAACACGCTGCCGCCGCCGGCGAAGCGCGGCGCCTGGCTGCGCTTTTTGCTGCAGTTTCACAATGCGCTGATCTATGTGCTGATCGGCGCAGGGGTCATCACCCTGGCGCTGCAGCACTGGGTCGACAGCGGAGTCATCTTCGGCGTCGTGATCATCAATGCCATCGTCGGCTTCGTCCAGGAAGGTCGCGCCGAGCAGGCGCTGGATGCGATCCGCAACATGCTCTCGCCGACCGCGATGGTCCTGCGCGCGGGCCGCCGGCGCTCGCTGCCGGCGGCCGAGATCGTGCCGGGCGACATCGTGCTGCTGGGTGCGGGCGACAAGGTGCCGGCGGACCTGCGTCTGCTCGAAGTGCATACGCTGCGCATCGAGGAGGCAGCGCTGACCGGCGAGTCCGAGCCGGTCGACAAGTCGCTCGCGCCCGTGGCGGCCGAGGCCGTGATCGGCGACCGCCTTTCCATGGCTTATTCCGGCACGCTGGTCAGCTATGGGCAGGGCGTCGGCGTCGCGGTGGGCACCGGATCGGCGACCGAGATCGGCCGCATCAGCGCGATGCTCGAGCGGGTCGAGCACATCACCACGCCGCTGTTGCGCAAATTCGAGCAGTTCGGACGCTGGCTGACGCTCGCCACGCTCGCGCTCATGGCGCTCACCTTCGCGCTCGGCACTCTGTGGCGCGGCTACGGCGCGGCCGAGACCTTCATGGCGGCGGTTGGCATTGCGGTTGCGATCATTCCGGAGGGGCTGCCGCCGATCCTGACGATCACGCTTGCGCTCGGCGTGCGGCGCATGGCACGGCGCAGCGCGATCGTGCGCCGGCTCCCCGCGGTCGAAACGCTCGGCTCGGTGACGGTCATCTGCTCCGACAAGACCGGCACGCTGACGCGCAACGAAATGACCATCGTGCATGCGCTGACCGGACAACGCTCGATCGAGGTCGAGGGCAGCGGCTACGCGCCGCACGGCCGATTGCTCGAGTACGGCGCGCCGGTCGATGCGGGCGCGGACGCGGCGCTGCTCGAACTGGCGCGCGCAGCGCTGCTGTGCAGTGACGCAGTGCTGCTGGAGCTCGATGGCGAATGGCGCCTGGAAGGCGATCCGACCGAGGGCGCGCTGATCTCCTTCGCGCGCAAGTGCGGCCTCGACCCGGAGACCGAGCACGCCGCGCGGCCGCGTCTGGACGAGATCCCCTTCGAATCGCAGTACCGCTTCATGGCGACGCTGAATCAGGCCGGCGACGCGACATGCATCTACGCCAAGGGTGCGCCCGAGCGCATTCTCGAGATGTGCACTCGGGAGCGCCTCGCGCAGGGAGAGCGTCCCCTCGAGCGGCCTCTGTGGCACGCGCGCATGGACGCGATCGCGGGCGCGGGCCTGCGCGTGCTGGCGCTCGCGATGCGCGCGGGCGAGCCTGGCCAGCGCGCGCTCGAATTCGAACACGCGCAGGACGGCTACTGCCTGCTCGGCGTGGTCGGCATCATCGATCCGCCGCGCGAAGAGGCGATCGAGGCGGTGGAGCGCTGCCGCAACGCGGGAATCCGCGTGAAGATGATCACCGGCGACCACGGCGCGACCGCGCGCGCAGTGGGCGAGCGCCTCGGCATCGGCAGGGGCGGCGGCGTGCTCTCCGGCGCCGAGCTGGAGCGGCTTTCGGACGACGAGCTGATGCGCCGCGTGCCGCACACCGATGTGTTCGCGCGCGCCAGCCCCGAGCACAAGCTGCGGCTGGTGCGCGCGCTGCAGGCAAACGGTGAAATCGTCGCCATGACCGGTGACGGCGTAAACGACGCCCCGGCGTTGAAGCGCGCCGACGTCGGTGTGGCGATGGGCCAGAAAGGGACCGAGGCGGCCAAGGAGGCCGCCGAGATGGTGCTCGCCGATGACAACTTCGCTTCGATCGAGCACGCCGTCGAGGAGGGGCGCACGATCTACGACAATCTGCGCAAGGCGCTGATCTTCATCCTGCCGACCAATGGCGGCGAGGCCTCATCTCTGCTGGCGGCAATTCTGTTCGGCTTCACCCTGCCGATCACGCCGGTGCAGATCCTGTGGGTCAACATGATCACCGCGGTGACCTTGTCTCTCGCGCTCGCCTTCGAGCCGGGAGAGCCGGGGGTGATGCGCCGCCCGCCGCGCGATCCTGCGGCAGCGATGCTGGACCGCCTGCTGATATGGCGCATCGTGTTCGTCTCGCTGATCCTGCTGGGCGGAATTCTCGGGCTTTACCTGTGGGAACTGGGGCGCAGCGGCTCTCTCGAGTCGGCGCGCACCGTCGCTGTCAATACGCTGGTGATCGGCGAGATCACCTACCTGTTCAACAGCCGGCATCTGCAGGCGAGCTCGCTGAACGCCGAGGGCCTGTTCGGCAACCGGGTCGCGCTGCAGATGATGGGTCTGCTCCTCGCGGCGCAGCTCGCGTTCACGCACCTGGCGCCGATGCAGCGCCTGTTCGGTACGCGCGCGATCGATGCGCCGGCCTGGGCGGCGGTGCTGGCGTTCGGCGTGGTTCTGTTCCTGCTGGTCGAGGCCGAAAAGGCGCTCATGCGGCGCCGGGCGGGCGTGCGGAGGGCGGCCTGATGGCCCGCGCCGGCCCGCGGCTGTGTCTGCTGCTCGCGCTGGCCTGCGCCGCGGCGCCGCTCGCGGCTGCCGACGACGCGGCGATCTGGCGCGGCAACTTTCTCCTCAGCAGGCAAGGCGCCGCGCTGTTCAGCCCCTGCCGCAGCGGCGAGCGGCTCGTGCTCGAGGACGCGACCACTGGCCGAATGCTGGAGGCGGCCTACCGCGAGCTCGCGCGCCAGCGGGGGCGGGCGATCTTTGTCGAATTCGCCGGGAATCGCGACGGCGCGCGCATCCAGGCGACCCGCTTCGAGCGTGCGCAGGCCGACGGTCCCGGCTGCCGCGAGGACCTGGACGATGTCCGCCTGCGCGCCTACGGGTTCAACCCCTTCATCCAGCTCGAGATGCGCGCGGCGGCTACGCTCGTGCGCCTGCGGCCGGCAGGCACGCCGGTCGAATACTCCGGCGCTGCGCTGCGCATCGAAGACGGGGAGGCGCGCTACGAGGGCGCCAACGCGCACTCGGTGCTGCGCCTGCGGCTGCGCGCCAAGCCCTGTCGCGAGGTGCTGTCGAGCGCGATCTTCAGCACCGAGGCGCTGATCGAGATCGACGCTGGGCGCTACGCGGTCTGCGCCTACTGGGGCGGGCTCGGAGCGATTCCGGATCTGCGGCGCTGAGCCCGCTCAGGCCGCGCGCTGAGCGCGCAGCAGCGAGCCGGCGTAGGCTTCGAGCTTGCGCGCATCGGCGTCGAAGCGCCGGATGCCGTCCGACAATTTTTCGACCGCCATCGCGTCCTCGTTGTGCATCCAGCGGAACGCCTTCTCGTCGAGCGTGACGCGCGCGAGATTTTCGCGCTTCGCATCCTCGGGCGAGAGCCGTCGCGGCAGGGCGCCCTGGGCGCCGCGCAACTGCTCGAGCAGCTCCGGCGCGATGGTGAGCAGATCGCAGCCCGCGAGCGCGGTGATCTGACCGATCTTGCGGAAGCTCGCGCCCATCACCTGCGTCTTGTAGTCGAACTTCTTGAAGTAGCGGTAGATGCGCACCACCGAGGCGACGCCCGGGTCGTCCTCGAGCGCAATGTCGTCCACCTTGCGCGCCTGCCTGTGCCAGTCGTAGATGCGGCCGACGAAGGGTGAAATCAGGGTGACGCCGGCCTCGGCACAGGCGAGCGCCTGGGCGAAGGAAAACAGCAGCGTGAGGTTGCAGTGAATCCCCTTCTTCTCGAGGCGCTCCGCGGCGCGGATGCCTTCCCAGGTGGCCGCGACCTTGATCAGGACGCGCTCGCGAGCGACGCCGGCCTCGGCGTACAGCGCGACGAGGCGCTCGGCCTTGGCGAGCGTCGCCTCGATGTCGAACGACAGCCGCGCGTCGACTTCGGTCGAAACCCGGCCGGCGATGTGGCGCAGGATCTCGCAGCCGAAACCGACGAACAGCCGGTCGATCACCGCCTGCGGATCGCCCCCGGCCTGCGCCAGCGCCGCGTCGACCACCGGGCGGTAGCGGGGGTCCTGGGCCGCGGCAAGAAGCAGCGACGGGTTGGTGGTCGCATCCTGCGGTTTCCAGCGCGCGATCGCGTCGATATCGCCCGTGTCGGCGACGATGACGGAGTATTGCTTGAGTGCGTCGAGCTGGTTTTGCATGCCCGCCGGAGAATACCGCGTCATACCCGTATAAGCGAAATGGAAACCGCCTTTTGGTGCCCTGCCGCGGGCGATTTGGCCGTCGTGTGCCAAAGTTCACCTAGCGTTTTGAAATTACAAGCTTTCCCTTGCGTCCGGTCGAGGGTAAACTGTTCGCCCAGCAAACGATTCGGGCGCTCGCGGTGACGATCAGCCGTCACGTGAACCGGCGGCGCACCGTGGAGACTGGAGTTGCATCCCACCGATATTCGCAATCCCGATTACTTCCACAAAGTCGTGGATTGCCAATGGGCCTGTCCGGCGCACACGCCGGTGCCCGAGTACATCAGACTGATCGCCGCGGGGCGCTATTCCGACGCCTATCTGGTCAACTGGAAGTCGAACGTCTTTCCGGGGATCCTCGGGCGGACCTGTGACCGTCCCTGCGAGCCCGCCTGCCGGCGCGGCCGGGTCGAGGAAGCGCAGGCGGCGAGACCCGAACCGGTCGCGATCTGCCGGCTGAAGCGCGTTGCGGCCGACTACAAGGACGACATCCGGCCGCGGCTGCCGAAACCGGCGGCGAAGAAAAACGGCAAAAAGGTGGCCTGCATCGGCGCGGGCCCCGCATCGCTCACGGTCGCGCGCGACCTCGCACCGCTCGGCTACGCGGTGACCGTGTTCGACCAGGACGCGAGGGCGGGCGGCATGATCCGCAGCCAGATCCCGCGCTTTCGCCTGCCCGAGGAGGTGATCGACGAGGAATGCGGCTATGTCCTCGACCTCGGCGTCGAATTCCGCGGCGGCGTGCGCATCGATTCGATGCAGCGCCTGCTCGGCGAAGGCTTCGACGCGATCTTCGTCGGCTCCGGCGCACCGCGCGGGCGCGACCTGGACATTCCGGGACGTCAGCAGGCGGCGCCGAACATCCATATCGGCATCGACTGGCTCTCGTCGGTGTCCTTCGGCCACGTTTCGAAAATCGGCAAGCGCGTCATCGTGCTGGGCGGCGGAAACACCGCCATGGACTGCTGCCGCACCTCGCGCCGCCTGGGCGGCGAGGACGTCAAGGTGATCGTGCGCTCGGGCTTCGAGGAGATGAAGGCGAGCCCCTGGGAGAAAGAGGACGCGATGCACGAGGGTATCCCGATCCTCAACTACCACGTGCCGAAGCGCTTCGAGCTGAAGGACGGCAGGCTGTGCGGCATGACCTTCCAGATCGTGCGCGCCGAGTACGACGCCAAGGGCCGCCGCACGCTGGTGCCGACCGGCGAGCCGGACCCGACCTTCGAGTGCGACGACGTGCTGGTTGCGGTCGGCCAGGAGAACGCGTTTCCCTGGATCGAGCGCGATTGCGGCATCGCCTTCGACCAGTGGGGCCTGCCAGTGCTCGAGGCGACGACGATGCAGTCGACGCTGCCGCAGGTTTTTTTCGGCGGCGACTCGGCCTTCGGCCCCAAAAATATCATCTGGGCCGTGGCGCACGGCCACGAGGCCGCGGTCTCGATCGACAAGCTGCTCTCGGGCGAGGACGCGCGCCAGCGCCCGGCGCCGGGCGTCACGCTCGTATCCCAGAAGATGGGCATCCACGAATGGAGCTACGACAACGATGTCGCGCTCGATGCGCGCTACAAGGTGCCCTGGCGCGACATCAAGGAAACGCTGAAGAACGTCAAGGCCGAGGTCGAGCTCGGCTTCGACGTCGCCACCGCGTGGAAGGAAGCGCAGCGCTGCCTGAACTGCGACGTGCAGACCGTGTTCATCGGGAAACTGTGCATCGAGTGCGATGCCTGCGTCGACATCTGTCCGATGGACTGCATCAACTTCCTGCGCAACGGCGACGAGGGTGAGTTGCGCCAGCGGCTGCGCGCACCGGCGAACAATGCCAAGCAGGACCTTTACCTGCAGGACGGCCTGCGCACCGGTCGCGTGATGGTGAAGGACGAGGACGTCTGCCTGCACTGCGGGCTGTGCGCCGAGCGCTGCCCGACCGGAGCCTGGGACATGCAGAAATTCCTGCTCGAAACGACGCAGGCCGGGCCGGACTGCCGGACGCCGCAGCGCAAGGCGGCATAGCGCAATGGAGGGAGTCGACGTGAAGCACGCCGCGCGCAGATCGAACAAGGTCACGCCGCTCGCGCGTGGCATGGGCATGGAGCCGAAGGAATGGACGGTGCGGGTCGATCTCGCCGCCGCCTATCGCGTCGCCGCGCACCTCGGCTGGTCGGAGCTCATCTACGCGCACATCACCGCGCGCGTGCCGGGTCCCGAGCACCACTTCCTGATCAATCCCTACGGCCTGCGCTGGGACGAGGTCACCGCCTCGAACCTGGTGAAGATCGACGTCGAGGGCAACCCGGTGGACGAGCAGCCCTACGGCGTGAACAAGGCGGGCTTCATCATTCACAGCGCGATCCACATGGGGCGCGCGGACGCCATCTGGGTCTACCACACGCACACGCTGGCGGGAATGGCGGTGTCGGCGCAGGCCTGCGGCCTGCTGCCGATCCACATGTACGCGCACAATTTCTACGAGGCGCTCGGCGTGCACGATTACGAAGGGCCGAGCATGCGGCTCGGCGAGCGCGAGCGGCTGGTCGCGAGCCTGGGCAAGAATCCGGCGCTGATGCTGCGCAACCACGGTCTGCTCAGCGTGGGCCGCGCGGCGGCGGAGGGTTTCATCCGCATGTGGCGGCTCGAGCGTGCCTGCCAGATCCAGCTTGCGGCGCAGGCCGGCGGCGCGCTGATCGAGCCAAGCCCGGAGATGTGCCGGCAGTCGCAGGCGCTGGGCGAGGAATTTCTCACCGATCAGGCCGCGCTCGGCGAGCTCGAGTTCGCCGCGCTGGTGCGCGTGATCGAGGCCAAGGATCCGGGCTACAAGAGTTAGGTCGGGGAAGGACGCAGGGCGTGAAGCGTATCGAGGCAGTAAACGATTTCGTCATCAAGTTCGCGAACGTGAACGGCTCGGGCTCGGCCTCGGCCAACGAGCTGTTCGCCAAGAGCTTCCTGCGCATGGGGATTCCGGTCAGCCCGCGCAACATCTTTCCGTCCAATATCCAGGGCCTGCCGACCTGGTACGAGGTGCGCGTGACCGAGGCCGGCTGGCTCGGCCGGCGCGGCGGCGTCGACCTGATGGTGGCGATGAACCCGCAGACCTGGGACAAGGACGTGCGCGAGGTCGACCCGGGCGGGTATCTGTTCTACGACAACACCAAAGCGCTGCCGCCCTCGAAGTTCCGCGACGACATCCACGTCATCGGCATGCCGCTCACCGAAATCTGCAACGCGACCTACACCGACGCGCGCGAGCGCCAGCTGTTCAAGAACATCATCTACGTCGGTGCGCTGGCGGCGCTGCTCGGCATCGAACCCGGGGTGATCGCCGAGCTGATCGGCGAGCAGTACAAGGGCAAGGAGAAGCTGCTCAAGCCCAACCTGAACGCCTTCCAGATGGGCTATCACTACGCCGAGGAAAAGCTCAAGGACGCGGTCGGCCTCAAGGCGCGGCGCGCCTATGCGGTGGGCGACCGGATTTTCATCGACGGCAATTCCGCGGCCGGGCTGGGCATGGTGTACGGCGGGGCCACGGTCTGCGCCTGGTACCCGATCACGCCTTCGTCGTCGCTCGCCGAAGCCTTTCAGCGCTACTGCGCACGCCTGCGCGTGGACAAGGAGAGCGGGCGCAACCGCTTCGCGATCGTTCAGGCCGAGGATGAGCTGGCTTCGATCGGCATGGTGGTCGGCGCGGGCTGGAATGGCGCGCGCGCCTTTACCGCGACCTCGGGTCCCGGGATCTCGCTGATGGCCGAGTTCATCGGCCTGGCGTACTTCGCCGAGATTCCGGTGACCATCGTCGATGTGCAGCGCGGAGGACCGTCTACCGGCATGCCGACGCGCACCCAGCAGTCCGATCTCTTGGCCTGCGCCTACGCCTCGCACGGCGACACCAAGCACGTGCTGCTGTTTCCCGAGGACCCGTACGAGTGCTTCGAGCACGCGGCCGCGGCGCTCGACCTCGCCGACCGGCTGCAGACGCCGGTGTTCGTCATGACCGACCTCGACATCGGCATGAATCAGCGCCTGGCGAAGCCGCTGCGCTGGGACGACGCCCGGCGCTACGACCGCGGCAAGGTCATGAGCGCGGAGGAGCTCGAGGCGGGCCGGGAGTTCGGACGCTACCTGGACGTCGACGGCGACGGCATTGCCTACCGCAGCTACCCGGGCACCCATCCGACCAAGGGCGGGTTTTTCACCCGCGGCACCACCAAGGACCGCTACGCGCGCTACAGCGAGGAGGGCCCGGTTTACGTGGACAACGTGCAGCGCCTGCTGCGCAAGTTCGAAAGCGCGAAGAAGCTCGTGCCGCAGCCGGTGCTCACCGCCTCCAAGGAGCCGGCGCGATTCGGCGTGATCTACTACGGCTCGACCAGTCCTTCGATGCACGAGGCGCTCGAGGCGCTCGCGGCGCGCGACATCTGGGTCAATGCGCTGCGTCTGCGTGCGTTTCCGTTCCCCGACGAGGTGTTCGACTTCGTGCAGTCGCACAGCAAGGTATTCGTGGTCGAGCAGAACCGCGATGCGCAACTGAAGACGCTGCTGGTGAACGACGCGGGAATCAATCCCGCCTCGCTGATCTCGGTGCTGCACTTCGACGGCACGCCGATCACCGCGCGCTTCATCACCGAGGAGATTGCGAAGATCGTCTCCGTGCTGAACGTGCGCCCCATCAAGAAGGACAAGGCCGCATGAAGAACCACGGTGCGCCGCGGCGCAGAAACAGCCTGCACTGCAGCGCGGATTTCCAGGAAAAGCCATGACGTACATTACGAAACCCACCCTGCACCACCCGACGCTCAAGCCGAACCGGCGCGGCTACCTCCGGCGCGACTACGAGGGCAAGGTCTCGACGCTCTGCGCCGGCTGCGGTCACGATTCGATCTCGGCCGCGCTGATCCAGGCGTTCTGGGAGCTCGACATCGAGCCGCACCGGGTGGCCAAGCTCTCCGGGATCGGCTGCTCGTCGAAAACGCCGGACTATTTCCTCGGCAATTCGCACGGCTTCAACACCGTGCACGGGCGGATGCCATCGGTCCTCACCGGTGCGAATCTGGCCAACCGCGACCTGATCTACATCGGCGTCTCCGGCGACGGCGATTCGGCCTCGATCGGCCTGGGCCAGTTCGCCCATGTCATGCGCCGCGGCGTGAACATGGCCTACGTCCTCGAGAACAACGGCGTCTACGGTCTCACCAAGGGCCAGTTCTCGGCCACCGCCGACCCGGGATCGAAATCCAAGCGCGGCGTCGAGAATACCGACACGGCGGTCGATACCGTCGGCCTCGCGCTGCTGATGGGCGCAACCTACGTGGCGCGCGGTTTTTCGGGCGACAAGGAGCAGCTGGTTCCGATCCTGAAGGCCGCAATCGCGCATCCGGGCGCGGCCTTCGTCGATGTGATCAGTCCCTGCGTCGCGTTCAACAATCACTCGGGCTCGACCAAGAGCTACGACTACGTGCGCGAGCACAACGAGGCGGTCAGCCGGCTCGATTTCTGGCCCTCGCGCGAGGCGATCACGGTGTCCTACGAGGAGGGCTCGGTGATCGAAGTTCCGCAGCACGACGGCTCGATCCTGAAACTGCGCAAGCTGGACGGCGCCTACGACCCGACCGACCGCATCGTGGCGCTAAACGCGAACGCGCGCGCAGCGGCGGCCGGCGAGGTGCTGACCGGGCTGCTCTACGTCGATCCGTCGGCCGACGATCTGCACGCGCATCTGTCGACCGTCGAGCAGCCGTTCAACCGGCTGGGCGAGCAGGAACTCTGTCCCGGCTCGGCGATGCTCGAACGGATCAACGCGAGCCTGCGCTGAACCTTCCGCAGGCCTTCAGAGCTTCGGCCGATCCGGCTGGGCGAACGTCTTTTCATGCACGCGCTGGCAGCCGATGCAGCGCAGCGCGCTCGGCTCCGCTTTGAGCCGTTCGAATCCGATCTCCTGCGCGCAGTCGATGCAGCTGCCGTAGCTGCCCTCGGCAATGCGCTCGAGCGCCGCCTCGAGCGCGCGCAGCTCGGCGAGGTCACGCGACAGCTCGGCGTTGTCGATGTCCGCGAGCAGATCCGCTACCGACGCGTCACCTTCGTCGGCCACGTCGCCGGAAAGCTCGGCGTAGCTTTCGCCGCGCGCCTTGTCCGCATCCGCATGCAGTTCCGACCGCAGCACCTTGCAGCGCGCCTCGATCTGGCGCTCCAGGGCGTCGAGCGCCGTGTTCGACAGTGACATGGCGAAGCTCCCTCAATCCATGCGCAGCAGATCCTCGGCGGGCTGGTCCGCGCCGTAGCGCTCGATGAGCGCATCGAGCTCGGCGACGATGGCCTGCGCGTCATCGGATTCGATCAGGCCTTCGCCCTCGAGTTCGGCGAGCAGGCCCTGATCGACCGCATCGCGCACATCGCCGAGCACCACCTCGATGTCATCTTCGCCGCGCTCGAGCACCGCTTCGATGAGCTCCGAAAGGGCGTCGCTCGCGCTCGCCGAAACGAAATCACCCGCGAAGGCGTCTTCGCCGTACTCGTCGATCAGCTGCTCGAGCTCGGCAAGCAGGGTTTCTTCCAGACCGATGCGCACCGCTTCCTCCAGGTCCTCGCTGTGGAGGCTGTGCGCAAGCACCGTGCGCACCGTGCCCAGCGTCACCGGCTCCGGCACCTCCGGGTTGTTGAGCAGGCTGCTCATCACCTCGGACAGTTCGGCGCTGACCTGGGAATCGGGATCGATGGGAATCGTCATGCTGGCGGCTCCTGGTATCTTGGCGACGGCGCGCCGCTTCGTATGGGGCATGCTGCCGGGCGCTCGCGAATCCGAATTGACGTGCGTCAAGGCACGGTCGCATCGATCGCGCAGTGTGCCGGCCCGCTGTCCGCATCGCTCGGCAGCGCCTGTGGGTATCATGCCGGGGATGAAGTGCGAGGCCTGCAGCTTCGATGCGCCGGCGGATTTTTCGTTCTGCCCGAAATGCGGCCGCAAGCTCGCGCCGCAGTGTCCCAGCTGCGGGGCCGAGACGTCGTCCGAATTTGCCTTCTGCCCGCGATGCGGCGGGTCGCTGCGCGGTGCGCAGGCGCCGGCCGACTCCACTGCCACCGCCGCGGCGGAGGCGGCAGCGGCGGAGGCGGAGTCCGACCGGCGCCTGGCGACGATCCTGTTCGCCGACCTGTCGGGGTTTACGTCGCTCTCGGAAGGGCTCGACCCGGAGGACGTGCGCGCATTGCAGACCGACCTGCTCGATACGCTGCGCAGCACGCTCGTGCGCTACGACGCTTTCATCGAGAAATTCGTCGGCGATGCGGTGATGGCGGTATTCGGTGCGCCCACGGCGCACGAGGACGATCCGGAGCGTGCCCTGCACGCCGCACTCGAAATGCACGAGGGCGTCGACGTTCTTTCCGCGCGCTGGGAGCGGCGCCTGCCGCGGCCGCTGCAGCTGCATATCGGCGTCAACACGGGCCGTGTGGTCGCCGGCCACATCGGATCCGCGCAAGGCGCGGCCTACGCGGTGACCGGTGACGCGGTGAATGTCGCCGCGCGGCTGCAATCTGCGGCAGGCCCCGGACAGACTCTGGTGAGCCGCAACACGCATGCGCTGACCCGGCAGGCATTCGAGTTCGAATCGGGCGGGGCGCTCGAGCTGAAGGGCAAATCGCATCCGATCGACGTGTTCCGGCTGCTCGGCCGCGGCTCCGAAGCCGGCGCGCAAATGGCGCGTGGACTCGAGGCGCATGGACTGCGTGCGCCGCTGACGGGCCGCGGCGCGGAGGTTGCGCAGATGCGCGAAACCGCGGCGCGCGCGATGGGCGGGCGCGCGCAGGTGCTGAGCCTGGTCGGCGACGCGGGGATCGGCAAATCGCGCCTGGTCGAGGAGCTGCTGCTGCAGTTGGCGGGCGATCCGGCGAGCGCGCAGGCGATCGTGCGCCGGACCGTCTGCTCGGCGCACCAGACCCGGCCCTACAGCGTGCTCGCGACTTTCTTCCAGGAAGGCTATGGGATCGTCGCGCAGGATTCGCTTGAGACCGTGGAGAAAAAAGTCGCCTCACAGCTGCACGGGCTCGGCGCGCAGCCCGAAGAGATCGCGATGGTGGTGCAGACGGCGGGCTACCTGCTCGGCCTGCACGCGCTCGAGGACCTGCGCGAAGTCGAGCCCGAGCGGCTCAACAAGCAGATCAGCATGATGCTGCGCACGGTGCTCGACTACCGCCTGCGCCAGGCGCCGCTCGTCCTGGTGATCGAGGATCTGCAATGGGCGGACGCCGCATCGCTAGAAACCCTGCGCACGATGGCCGACTGGCTGCACCAGCGCCCGCTGATGATGCTGGTCAGCCATCGTCCGGATTTCGACGCACGCAGCTTCGTCACCAGCCGCGCAGCGCATACCTTGCTGCGGCTCGAGCCGCTCGCGCAGGCGGACATCGAGGCGATCCTGGTCGCGTACTTCGGTGACGCGGCGCGCAGCTGTCTGTCGACGCCGCTGCACGCGCGCATCGTAGAACGCTCGGGCGGCAATCCGTATTTCCTGGAGGAAATCCTGCGCCGGCTCATCGCCAGCGGCGTGCTGGAGCGCGGCGCGGGCGGCTGGAGCTGCAACAGCGAAGCGACGACGGTCGATGTGCCCGAGACGCTCGAAGGACTGCTGCTCTCGCGCGTGGACCGGTTGGCGCCGAACGAGCGCCGCTGTCTGCAGGAGGCGGCAGTTCTGGGCAGCGCATTCGACGCGGAGCTGTTGCGCGAGATCGCTTCGCCGGGCTGCGCGCCGCGCGTGCTGGAGGCGTTGTGCGACGCCGAGTTCCTGACGCGCGTCGAAGGCGCCGAAGGCGCGGTCGCGGGGTCGCGTGGCTACCGCTTCGCTCACGTCATCACGCGCGACGTCGTCTACGAGAACCTGCTGCTGCGCCGGCGCACGGAGCTGCACGGGCGGATCGGCCGCGTGCTCGAGGCGCGCCGCGGCGGCAAGCCGGAGCGCTTCGAGGACCTGGAGCTGCTCGGCCATCATTTCAGCCTGGGCGACGATCCGGCGCGCGGCGCGCGCTATCTCGTCGCGGCCGGCGACTGGGCGCGCGGCATCTACGCCAACGACGACGCGATACGGCTGTACCAGCGCGCGCAGTCGACGCTCGAGGCCTGCGCGGACCCCGCCCGCGCGGAGCAGCTCGCGATCTGCGAGCGGCTGGGCGACCTGCTCGGCCCGATCGGGCGGCGCAGCGAAGCGCATGCGCACTACGACAGCGTGAGGCAGGCGGCGCGCGAGATGGGCGATGCGATCTGCGAAGCGCGCATCCTGCGCAAGGTCGCGGGCCTGCACTGGGACGTGGGCGAGCGCGAGAAGAGCCTCGAATGCCTGAACGCGGGCCTTGCGCTGCTCGAGGGCCGGCACAACGAAATCGAGGCGGCGCATCTGTATCAGGAAATGGGTCGGTTCGCGTTCCGCGCGGGCGACAATCAGGCCGCGGTGGACTGGGCGCAGCGCGCGCTTGCCGACGCCGAGGGCGCGGCGCAGGCCGCCGGTCCCGGCTCGGAGGCCAGGCGCGAGGCACTGATCGCGACCGCACAGGCGCTGAACACGCTCGGCGCGGCGCTCGCGCGCCTCGACCGGCCCGAGGATGCCGTCGCGCACATCGAGCGCAGCATCGCGGTTGCCGAAGGCGAAGGTCTGCTGCAGGCGGCCTGCCGCGGTTACGCCAATCTTGGCGTGCTGTACGCGACCCTCGACCCAGGGCGAGCGATCGAAACCTGCAAGACCGGGCTCGAGACCGCGAAGCGCATCGGTGACCCGGGCTTCCAATCGCGCCTGTACGCGAACCTCGCCGTCGCCTACTGCGCGCTGACCAACCAATGCGACATCGAAGGCATGCGCGCTGCCGAGGCGGCGATCGATCTCGACCGCCAGCTCGGCCAGCTCGACCATCTCGCGGTGCCGCTGATCGTGCTCGGGCAGATCCAGCAATGCCACGGCGATCCGCAGGCGGCGCTGCGCTACTACGAGGAGGCGCGCCAGCTCGCCGAGGACATCGGCGAGCCGCAGCTGCTGTTCCCGGTCTACGACGGTCTCGGTACGCTCTATCTCGATCTCGGCGATGCGCAGAAGGCCGAGGACTATCTCATGCAGGCGAACGAAGTCTGCGAGCGCGCGGGACTCGACCGCGACGCGCTCGTAGTGCTACCGTTCCTGTCCTGAAACTCGCAACCAGGGATTCCATCCTATGGCGCAGAGCGAACGCAGCGCGCCGGTGCAGCCCGGCGACAAGGCGCCGGATTTTTCGCTACCCGCGGTGCATCAGGACAGCGTCTTGTCGCTGTCGAGCTATGTCGGCCGCGCGCCGCTGCTGCTGGCGATCTTCCGTGGCCTGTACTGCCCGTTCTGCCGCCGCGCGCTCGCGCAGTTCAGCGGTACGAGCGAAAAGCTGCGCTCGGTCGGTGTCGAATCGCTCGCAGTCGTAGCCACCGACCTGGAAAACGCACGGGTCTACTTCAAGCTGCGTCCATCCAAGGTGGCGATCGCAGCCGACCCGGAGTGCACGATGCACCGGGCGTTCGGTCTGCCGCAACCCGCGGTGGACGAGCAGACCCTCAAGGCGGCGGAAAACATCCGCATCAATCCGACCGGGGAGCTCGCCGGGCCGGTACCGCTGATGAAGGCCGCGGATGCGCTCGATAGGGTTCAGGGATACCACAAGACCGCAGTCGATCAGCGTGACAGCGCGCGTCAGGTGGGGAAGGGCATTCAACTCAAGGGGCAGTTCCTGCTCGACCGCGCCGGCATCGTGCGCTGGGCGAACATTGAGTGCGCCACCGAGGGCTTGGCCGGATTCGGCAAGTTCCCGACCGACGAGGAACTGCTTGGCGCCGCAGCCGCGCTTTCCTGAACCAAAGGCAACGCAGAGGAGGATCATGTCGGAGCATGTACGCAGCACACCCGTTCAGCCCGGGGAGAATGCACCGGAGTTTTCCCTGCCGGCCGTGCATCAGGCAGGCAGCATCTCTCTTAGCGATTACCGCGGCAAGACGCCCGTGCTGGTCGCGATCTTCCGCGGCCTGTTTTGCCCGTTCTGCCGCCGCGCCATTGCGCAGATGAGCGCCGCCAGCGAGAAGCTGCGCAAAGCCGGCGTCGAGCCGCTCGCCGTAGTGGCCACCGACCTGGACAACGCGCGGCTCTATTTCAAGCTGCGCCCCTCCAGGATGGCCATCGTTTCGGATCCCGACTGCACGACCCATAGGGCGTTCGGCGTGCCGGAACCGGCGATCAATGACGAGTTGATACACGCGATGCAGACGACGCGGGTCAATCCGAACGGCGCGCTGCCCGAAGCCCTGCCGGTGCTGGAAGCCGGACCCGCGATGGCCAGGCTGGATGGATATCAGACGACTGCCATTGACGAGCGCGATCGCGAGCGTCACGCGATGCAGCTGAAAGGCCAGTTTCTGCTCGATCGCGACGGCGTCGTGCGCTGGACGAACATCGAATGCGCGCGTGAAGGTCTTGCCGGCATCGGCAAGTTCCCGA
>Ga0210138_1000083_pt1 | contig 21832 bp, 21 predicted proteins | sample Browns_ThreeSqC__FD_184850 | JGI IMG/M metagenome (GOLD analysis project Ga0210138, IMG submission 184850) | Wetland microbial communities from the San Francisco Bay, California, USA, that impact long-term carbon sequestration -... | ecosystem: Environmental > Aquatic > Marine > Wetlands ... | reverse complement strand
CCCGGAGAAGCCGACCCTGCTTTCGGTTGGCATCTCCCGGGTTTGGGTGAATGGCGTCCTGGTGTTCGCCAATGGCCGGACCACGGGGAAGTATCCCGGCCGGGTGATCCGGCGCGAGAAAGTGGTTGGCCAACCGGCCAACTAGGAAGCGGATCCAGCTTCAGGCTCGAATCGCCGCCGCGAGCACTCCCGGCACCCGGACCCAGCTCGAATTCTCCTCGAGTTGAGTCAGCCGGCGCATCAAGCTGTTGGCCGAGCGGTGGGTCGGCGCGTAGGGCGGCTTCGGGGTCACCATCAGGGGATACCGGGCCACCGCCTTCTCGATTCCCTCGATCATCGGCGTGTTGTGGACCCAGCCTGACCCGCTCTGGATGTTCGTGATCGTGGAGCTGGGGTGGCCGCCCCAGGGCGTGTTGCCGAGACCGAAGCTGCTACCGGTCCAGGCGTTCACCGCCACCATTCCGTAGCGGAGCCGCGTGATTGCCTGCTCGACCGCCGCTGCGATTCTAGGGTCCTTCATTAGCTTCGGGTGCACTACCAGCCCCGCCGACAGCGTCCCCCACAGCCGGTCGTTGGCGAACCGCACCGCCTGATCGAGGAACTCGATCGGATCCTCGCTCCCGACCTGGGTCTCGGAGGCGAGGGGGCAGAACGGCTCCATCGAGAACGCCGGCTCGTCGCGATCGTTGGGATCCAGGTCGGTCAGGAGCGTCCAGGGGATCCGGTCTGCTCCGGCCTCCCCGAAATATCTGGCGGTGGTCCGTCCCTGCGTGAGCGTGCGCCACCGGTCGATTGCCCCGGGGTAGTACGCCCGGCGAACCCGGGCCTCCTTGAGCCGCTGTTCCAGGCGCTGGAGAAACTCGGGGCGGCGACTCCATCCCCGCGGGGTCACGATCATCCGCACGGCCGCGCAATTGTAGGACCCGTTACAGATGATGGCGCCTGCGATGTCTTCGGCCTGGAACTGGAGCTCCCTTTCACTGTAGGGACCCGGAACGATCAGCACCGGCGAGACATTCCCCAACTCGGCCGTGAGCGGTTTCAGGAGCAGCGGTTGGCCGCTGGCCTTGCGCGCCTCCTGTTGCGGCCCCGGCGGCCCCCACATCAATCGCTCATAGGTGTTGATCGAGCCGGTGACATGCACTTCGTCGACTCCCGGGTGATTGACCAGGTACTCTCCTTCCTCGGCCCCGCCATAGACTATGGCCAGGAAGCCCTGAGCGATCGGCTCCGCGTAGGCCAACTCGAGGAACGGGCCCAGGTAGGCGTTCACCGGGTTCATCTTGACGAGGCAGACCTTGCCCTCGTTGAAGAGCTTGGTGCTCAGATCCATCGAGACGATGGCGTCGACGTTTCCGGCTCCGAGGATCAGGGCAACACAACCCTGGTGGGTGGGCGCCTTATAGAAGCCGGCCCGCGCGGACTCGAGGTCCGCCTCGGAGACGCCGGGCTGGAGGTGGACGTCCATTCGAACTCCCGCAAACAGGGTCTTATCGATTCCGCTAGCAGGGAACACCTGGGCGGCCACCCGGCCATCGATGGTCCGACTGACCGCCCCGATCGGGGTGTTGCCGGTTTGCTTGAGCGACAGGAGCGATTGCTGGAGCAGCCTCAGGTGGCGAACCACGGCCCAGGGGCCGAGGGCCCACGCCTCCCCTTCTTCCGAAGTCCCCAGCCGGAAGTCTCGTGCGTGCGCCGCCGCTTTCACGCTCTCCTCGGCGACCCGGAGATAGCCGACCTGCATGCTCCTGAGGAGGGCCAGCCGCTGCTCCAGCGACAGCCTGACGAAGCGGGGTGCCCCCTCCCGCAGGCGCTCCACCGCCCGGTCGAGGTCTTGCCTGGAGCTGGGACGAGGTGCGGACGTGGTCACGGGAATCGGGGGACGGGTCAAGGTCGGCGCGGACACGATGGAGCTCCTTCGATATGTAGGCCGATTGGGCCCGAGCTCGGAGCCAGAGGGCGCCCGATGCGTGAGCCGTGGATCAGCCAGGAACCAGGTACTGGATTATATGCGGGCGGGGCCCTGGTTCATGAAGGGCGTCGCCCCTCCTTTCCCCTCTTCCCATTACCCGTACTTTTCCCGGCGTGAAACTCGCCCACCTCGCCGATCTCCATCTGGGGTTCCGCCAGTATCATCGGCAGACACCGGCCGGCCTCAACCAGCGGGAGGCCGACGTTCAGAGCGCCTTCGAACGGGCGGTGGACGGCGTGCTGGCCGTGCGGCCGGCGGTGGTGGTGATCGCCGGAGACGCGTTTCATTCGGTGCGCCCCACCAACACGGCGATTCTCTTCGCCTACCGGCAGTTGAGCCGGATCCGGGACGCCCTTCCACAGGTCCCGATCGTCCTGATCGCCGGGAACCACGACTCTCCACGCTCGGTAGAAACGGGATCGATCCTGCGGTTGTTCGAGGCGCTCAAGGTGGACGTCGCGATCGACCAGCCGCGCCGATTCAGCTACCCTCACCTCGATTTGAGCGTCTACGCGGTGCCGCATCCCGCCCTCCTCACCGGGGAGCGGCCGGCCCTCCTCCCTGCAGGGCCGGAACGGTTCCAGCTGCTGGTGATGCATGGAGAGGTGGAGGGGGTCTTCCCGGTCGATCGGAGTGGGACCGAGTACGGCGGCGCACTGCTTCGGCGCGAAGAGCTCCAGGCCGGCAAGTGGAGCTACGTCGCCCTCGGGCACTATCACGTGCAGCATCAGGTGGCGCCCCGGATCTGGTACTGCGGCGCTCTCGAGTACGTGAGCCCCAACCCGTGGGGTGAGCTCAAGGAAGAGGCGGCCCACGGGCATCCCGGAAAGGGATGGCTCCTGGCCGACCTCGCCACCGGAGCGGTGGAACGGAAAGAGGTGCCGCTGGCCCGGCGAGTCCTCGACCTCGAGCCTCTGGATGGAACAGGCCAGGGCGCGGAGGCGCTCGATGAGATGCTCGCCGCGCGGGTGGCCGCGGTTCCCGGCGGTATCGGCGGTCAGGTGGTGCGATTGGTGATCCGCAACCTGCCCCGACACGTGGCCAGGCGGATGAATTACACCGCGATCCGCGGCTATGCCACGCAGGCGCTGCATTTCCACCTCGACATCCGCCCTCCCGAGTCTCACCGGATCGTCGGCATGGGGGCGCCCGGTCACCGGCAGACTCTCCCCGAGCTGGTCCGGGCGTACCTCGAGAAGCGGCCGCTGCCGGCCGACGTGCCGCGCCAGGCTCTGGTGACGACAGGGGTCGAATTGATCGAGGCGGTCGAGCGCGAGAGGCAGGAGAGCTAGTGCAACTCGAGCGCCTGCGTCTGGTCAACTTCCGCCAGCACGAGGACACCGAGCTGGTCCTCGGCCCGGGGCTCACCGGGGTGGTGGGTCCCAACGGGGCGGGGAAATCCACCCTGCTGGAGGCGATCGCCTACGCGCTCTACGGCATTCAGGCCGCGAGGGGAAACCGTGAGAGCATCCGGCGTCGCGGCGCGGAGCCCCGGTCGCCGGTTCGCGTCGAGCTGGACATGGTGTTGGGTCCGCACCGCTATCGCATCGTCCGGACGCTCACCGATGCCCAGCTCTACCTGGATGGCGACGACAAGCCCATTGCCACCAGCCTCAACGTGGTCACCGAACACGCCACCCGTCTCCTCGGGATGCGGCTGGACGAGTTCTTCAACACCTACTTCACCGGCCAGAAAGAGCTGACGGTGATGGCCGCGATGAAGCCGGCGGAGCGGGCGCAGTTCCTCTCCCGGGTCCTGGGGTACGAGCGGCTCAAGACCGCCCAGGATCGACTTCGCGAGCAACGGAGCGCGCTCAAGTCGCGGTTGCAGGCGCTCCAGAGCGTGCTGGCCAACCCGGCTGAGCTGGATCAGGCCGAGGGCCGGGCCCGGGCTCGCAAAGACGCGGCGCTGAGCGCCGAGCAATCCGCGGCAGAGCTCCTGGCTGCCGCGGACAAGAAGCACGCGGAGATGGCGCCGCGCTGGGAGGAGGTACAGCGACTGAAGGAGCGCCTGGTCGCCCTGGAGGGAGAGTATCGGTTGGCGGAGCATCGGGTCCAGGAGGCCCGCCAGCGGTTCCAGGAGCTGGATCTGCAGCTGGCCCAGGCGACCGAGGCGCGCAGCCGGGTTTCCGAGCTACAGGCTCGGCTGGCGCCCCTGGCCGGACTCCGGGCGGAACGGCAGGCGCTGGATGGACTCGCGGCCGCGCATCTGGCGCGGCAGACCGCCGGAGGCGAAGCCGAAGCCTTGCGGAAACAAGTCGCGGAGGTGGATGGGAGGCTGGCCAAGCTCCCGGGCTCAGAGCAGCTGGAACAGGCCCGCGCCGAAGCCGCCCGACTACGCCAGGCCGTCACCGATCTCGCCGACCTGGCCGAGACTCGGCGCACCGCCTGGGACCGGGACCTTCAGGATGCCCGGACCAAGCGCGAAACGCTGCTGGACCAGTACAAGGATCTCCGGGATCAGCACCAGCGGATCGTGCAGGCGGGGCGGGATGGTGTGTGCCCCACGTGCGCCCGGCCGCTCGGTACCGAATATGAAAACGTGCTGGGTCTGCTGGACCGCCAGCTCCAGGAGGTCCTGTTCAACGGCAACTATTACAAGCAGCGGATCGAGCAGCTGGCGGATGAGCCTCGAGAGCTGCTCGACACCGACGACCGGAGGCGCGAGGCCGAGCGCCAGCGGGATGAGGCGATGGGGAAGCTTGGCCGCCTGGAGGCGCAGGCGGCCGAAGCCCCGGCCTTTCTCGACGAGCGCCGCCGCGTGCTCGGGCGCATCAGCGAGCTGGAGCGGGTCCTGGGGGCGGCGCCCGCGCCCTACGACCCGGCGCGGCACCAGCGGGTCCGTGACGAGATGGCGGAGTTGGAGCCGCTGGCCCTGGAGGCGGAGCGCTTCCGGGGATTGGCGGAGCGTGCCGAGGCGCTGGTCCGAGAGGCGGAGAGCGCGGAGCGCGAGCTGACACAACGGGAGACCGCCGGTCGTGCGCTTCGCCAGGAGATCGAGGCCCTGGGTTACAGTGAGGCGCGGTTCCAGGAAGCGCGCCAGGCCACCGAGGCGGTGGCAGCGGAGCGGCGGGAGGCCGAGCTGGCCATGGTACGCGCCCGTGCCGAGGCCGGAGCCGCGGAGGAGAGCCTGGCCGAAGTGGCCCGACGGCGCGACGAGCGGGCGGCGCAGGAGGCGGAGTCGAAGCGCGCCGCTTCCGAGCTGACGATCCTGCAGGAGCTGGATCGGGCCCTGACCGATCTCCGCACCGATCTCAATGCTCAGCTTCGCCCCGACCTGTCGGAGCTGGCCTCCGGCTTTCTCCGGGATCTGACCGACGGCAGGTATGCGGACCTGGAGCTCGACGAGGATTATGTGGCCCTGCTGGTCGAAGGTGGAGAGAGCAAGCCGGTCATCTCGGGCGGCGAGGAAGACCTGGTCAACCTGGCGCTCAGGCTGGCGATCAGTCAGATGATCGCGGAGCGGGCCGGCCAGCCGCTCTCGCTCCTGGTCCTGGATGAAATCTTCGGCTCGCTCGATGAAGACCGGAGGGCCGCTGTGGTGACCTTGCTCCGCAGTCTCGCCGACCGGTTCCCCCAGGTGGTGCTGATTACCCACATCGAATCGGTCCGGGAGGGTTTCGATCGGGTGATCCGGGTGGACTTCGACGCGGAGCGTGGGATCTCCCGCGCCCGGGACGAAGTCATCGGAGGCAACGATGGCCTGGCTGCCTGAACGAGAGACGTTCGGGCCGGAGCGTCCGACGGTGCGGGACATCGATACCCTCAACCGGGTCTTCGCCGAAGCGTTCACCGATCGGTACCGGCGGGATGGACTGGCCGGCGTCCGGGTGCCGCAACTCAACCCGGTGATCTGGCGCTACGCCATCGAGGATGCGGGAGACGGCGCCATGGTCTGGCGCGATGCCGATGGCCAGATCGTGGCCTTCAACATGGTGCACCATTCGGGGCGTGAAGGCTGGATGGGGCCGATCGCGGTGCGGCCGGACCGACAGGGCGCGGGTCTGGGGAAGAGCATGATCCGGGTCGGGATCGAATGGCTACGGGAGCGGGGTGCCCGGACCATCGGGCTCGAGACCATGCCGCGCACCGTGGAGAACATCGGTTTCTACGGCCAGCTCGGTTTCCTCCCTGAGCATCTCACCATCACGCTCACTCGCGATCTGCCCCGGCGCCTGGGTCCGCCACCCGAGCTGCTGGCCCGGGCCGCTGATCGGACCGCGCGTCTGGCCGAATGCCGGGATCTGACCAATCGCCTGGCCCCGGGAACCGATTTCACCAGGGAGCTCACGCTGTCCCTCGATCTGGCCATCGGGGACACGGTGCTCATTCGGGATCCGGGAGCGGAGGGGGTGCGGGGGTTCGCGCTCTGGCACTCGGCTCCGCTGGCGGGTGGGCGCCCACAGGATGAAGTCCGGGTGCTCAAGCTGGTCGCCGAGGACCTGCGGGCCTTCGAGGCGGTGGTCCATGGGGTGCAGGCCGCCGCGGCCACCGCCGGGATCCGCCGCATCGCGATTCGCTGCCAGAGCCGGTTCCAGGAGGCGTACTCCTGGCTGCTCGAGCAGGGATTCCGGGTCCACTGGACGGACCTCCGGATGACCCTGCGTGGCTTTCCCGAGCCCCCGCCATCGGGAGTGCTGCTGTCCAACTGGGAAATCTGAACCCTTCTTCTGGAAGACTTCAAAGCTTCTTGGGTTGCGGGGAGGTCGGCCGCGCCCTACGTTATCGCCGCTGGTGAAGTCCCATCCACGATAAAGAGAGGCGTGCCATGCGGCGCATCTTCCTGGCCACCGGAGTCGGGCTGCTCCTCCTCTATGGCAGTGCGTCCGCTCAAGACGCTCACTACTGGACCCAGAAATTCGGGACCCGCGCGCTGCTCCTGAGCGGCACGGTCATCGGCAGCGCGGTCGATCTCAGTACTTCCTTCTATAACCCGGCCGGCCAGGCCTTGCTGACCACGACCGATCGAGTGCTTACCGTCAAGGCGTTCGACTTTGCCTCGACCAAGCTGGCGGATGGCGTGTCTCCGGGGGTCGACTTCGGACAATCCCGGTCCTCGATTCTCCCCACCTTCTTCGGCGGCACTGTCCCCATCCACTTCCTCGGCAGTAACGCGATCGGCTATTCCGTTTTCCCCCGTCAGCAGGCGCAATTCGATGTCACGGGCAGGGGCGGCGGCCAGATCGACGTCTTCCCCACCAATCCCGGGACCGAGCCGTTCGCAGCGGAAGGGCGGCTGGAGCAGGACCTCAATGAGACCTGGGTGGGGCTCACGTGGTCGAGGAAACTGGGGGAGCGAATGGCGGTGGGCCTCAGTCAGTATGTGTCGGTGCGGAGCCAGCACGTGCGGCGGGAGGTGACCGCCCAGTCGTTGGCCGGGGGCACCACGGGGGCCGTGACCAACCAGATCTCGAGCTTCAATTACAGCCAGTGGGGAACCCTGACCAAGATCGGCCTCATGGCCCACTTCGATCATGTGGATCTGGGTGTAACCCTGACCACTCCGACACTCAAGGTGATCTACAGCGGCGACGCTCTGTTCGACACCTACGCGCTGGGCCAGGACTTCACCGGAGACGGGATCCCGGACAACGTGTTCGTCGCCAGCTACCAAAAGAGTCTCTCGGGTCGTTACAAGACCCCGCTATCGATTGGTGGAGGCGCCGCATTCCGGCTACCCAACAATACCCTCTACGTCAGCGGTGAGTGGTTCAACAGCATCGGGTCTTACTCCGTATTGGAGGTGGCCCCAGCCGTGGACCAGGTGTCGGGCAACCCCGTGCCTCTACAGGTGGTAACCTCGGCGCGAAGCGTGTTCAACTTCGGTGGCGGGTTGGAGCACGCCTTTTCCAAGAAGACGTCGGGGTTCGTGAGCTGGGCGACCGATCTGTCCTCTCTCCCAGGGCAGTCGTCGAACATCGCGGTCTCCACCTGGGATATCTACCTCATCCAGGCCGGCGTTGCATTCACCTTGAAGAAGTGGGAATTCACCCTCGGAGGCGGCTACGGGTGGGGCAGCGAAGTGTCCCAGCAGGTGCCCAACTTCGGGAACCCCAGCGTGGACGGCGGACTGGTGCGGATCACCAGTGGATCGAAGATCAAGTACCAGGACATCCGGATCATCTTCGGCTTCTCGATCTAAGCTCAACGCCTGGCATGAAGCGACGAGGTCGGAGCAGAGCTACGCTCTGCCCCGACCTCGTGGACTTTCAGGTCCTCCCCGCTAAATCACTTCTTCGTCAGCGCTGCCGCCATTTTCGCCGAAGCCAGGCCGAACAGGGCTCCGAGTACCAACGAAGCATTCACGCCCAGCATCGGGTTCGCCGTGAAGCTGACGCCCATCAGGTCGGCGAGCACCGCCTTCTGGACCACCAGGAGGAAATAGGCGACGGTCGTTGCATATCCGTAGACACCGGCTGGAATGACGGAGAACAGCTCGATGTGGGCGCCCATGCAGAGCGCGAACACCGTCACGGCCACGACCAGCGCGATACCGATTTCGCCGAGCCCGTTGTTGAGAATGATGTAGAGCGCGACGTAGGCGAGGATGGAGCCGAAGATATTCCCGGCGATCGTGTGCTTGAGGGCCTTGGTGTCTCCGCCCGAGTGGAAGAAGCAGGCCCAGGCGATGAAGCCGGCCCAGATCATGAGCCCCACGGCCCGATAGAAGAACGTGGCGACTCCACCGAGCAACCCGATACTCAGCGACAGGGCGACCAGCTGTGTCATGGCAACTCCCCTTTCATGGCCGAGCCGTCAGCGGAGCGGATCGCTCCTGGGGCTCGTGGGTGGTGGTAGAAGGGAAGGCACGGGACCGGCCAAGCACGCTTCATGTACCACTTTGTGACGGACTTGTCAATATTCTTTCCTCTTCGCGGCTGGTTCGACCTCCGACAAAAGGGCCCGGATATCGAGTCTCCGGGTATCCATCGCGAGTTTTCCATCCGGTGTCTTCGGCCACTCCTCGCGGGGGCGATCCCGGTAGAGCTCCAACCCGTTCCCGTCGGGGTCCCGGAGGTATAACGCCTCGCTCACCCCGTGATCGGCCGCTCCGTCGAGAGGAATCCCCGCGTCCCGCAACCGGCGGAGCGCGTCGGCCAGGCTGCGCCGATCGGGATAGCGGATCGCGACATGGTACAAGCCGGTGGTCCCGGGCGGCGGCGGCCCCCCACCCTTGCTCTCCCAGGTGTTCAGGCCGATGTGATGGTGGTAGCCGCCGGCGGAGAGGAACGCTGCTTCGGTGCCGTAGCGTTGCATCAGCTCGAAGCCGAGCACCCCCTGGTAGAACGCGATGGCCCGCTCGAGATCGGCCACCTTGAGATGGGCGTGGCCGATGTCGACCCGGGGATCGATGCCGGGCTTGTCGGTCACGGGATGGGGACCGTGGTGCCCAGTCCGGCATAGAGGTAGCGCGAGCCGAAGGTCTGTAACAGCGCCGCGAAGGCCGGCTCACCGGTGCAGTGACCCGGAGCGATGAAATCCACCTTCCATTGATCGTGGAGTGCCGCCGACACCCGCGCGATCTCGGGATCGGGCGTACTCACCAGGTGCAGGCCGCCCAGTATCAGATGGACGTGCGGAGCCACTCGGCGGGAGGCCTCCAGAATGGTCTCGATGCCGGGGTGCGAGCACCCCACCAGGATCACGAGACCCTCTGGTGTCTGGATGGCGAGGGAAAGCTCCCGGAGCTCCAGGGTTCCAGGAGTTTGCGAGACGGTGGAGACGATGAACAGGCCGGGTGAAACCTGGGTGACGCTGTCGACCCAGGTAAAATCGGCCGCCGGCCAGGGAGTCCCGCCCTGAAACTCCTCCGGGTGAGCCCCGGAGAAGTAGCGCATCTTCACCGACAGAGCGGAATCGGAGCGAAGAAGCGTACCGGGAATCGTGCTGCCGAAAACGCCGAATGCTTCTCGCGGGGCATAGATCCTGACCCTGGGGTTCACCTTGAGCAGGTAATTCAGACCGGCGATATGGTCGCCGTGGCGGTGAGAGATCACCGCGAAGTCGAGGCGCTCGAGATCGACCCCCAGCGCCTTGACGTTCCGCTCGAACACCGCGGCGTCGTTTCCAGCGTCGAAGAGGATCCGTTTGCCGCCGTATTCGATGAGGGCGGCGAATCCCCAGTCGCGGGTGAGTCGGGCGTCGTCTCCGAAGGCATCGTAGAGGATGGTAACCCGCCCCTGCGGCGAAACCGGTGCCGGGGAGGGCCCCGGTGCGGCAGCGAGCAGGATGAGCAGACGGGCGTAAAGGGTGAATGGCATGGGGACCTCAGGGTGGAGTTGCGGCCGTGTCCTCCTGAGCGGCCCGCTTCTGCGCCGAATCCGAGGCATCCATCGCTTTCTTCACGGCGCTGGCGCCCGGGACCTTGGATTGACCGATCAGGCTGTCCCGCTCCCGTTCGGTCCGTCCGGTTCCCGCGGTGCGGCTCTCGGTACAGGCCGAGCTTGCCAACGCGCCGAGCATCAGGATCAGGGCTCCCGCCCCAAGGCGTGTCATGGTCGGGTGGAGGCGAGTGGTAGACGGAAGGCGAAGGTGGAGCCCTCGCCAAAGCGGCTCTCGCACCAGATCTCCCCGCCCATCTTGTCGATCAGGTCCTTGGCGACGGCCAGCCCGTAGCCGGTGGAAGGCTCGTTCCCAGTCGGGCGGGGGTCGAGCCTCGCTCCCCGCTGGAAGAGACGGGACTGGTCCTCCGGCTTGAGCCCGGGGCCCTGATCCTGAACCGCACATACCAGGTGGTTGGGCTCGGGGGTGAGCCAGACCCAAACCACCTTCCCGGGCGCCGAGTACTTGATGGCGTTGGAGAGCAGGTTGTCGAGCACCGCCGCTACGGCGACCCGGTCGGCCAGAATGGAGGGCACGTCCTCGCTGCCCTCGATCCGGAGTTGAATCTGCTTGCGGTCAGCGATCCGCTGGTAGAAGGCAACGGCCCGCCAGAGCATCATCGAGAGATCCACCGAGTCATGGCGCAGCGGGGTATCGGTCGGTTCCGAGACCTGCATCAACTGGGTGACGGTGTGGGTCATCAGGTTGGTGGCGTGCTGCAGTCCTTCCAGCCAGGCCCGCACCTGCGGGTCCGGATGGTTCTCCAGGGCATTGATCAGGAGAAGCACCGTGGCGCCGGTCACCTGCAGGTAATTGCTGAGCGCGTGGGCGGTGTAGGCCGCCGTCCCGGGATCGAAGGCGGGGAGTTTCTCGAGATCCTCCAGCGCCGCCTCCAGCGCGGCCTGCGCGTTCTCGATCTCGGCGATGACTTGCTCTTTGGGATTGGACAACCAGCGACCCTCGCGATGGGAGACGGGCTGCTAGTCGTAAGCTGAAGCGTGGGTAAGGCTCCCACAAGGTGGGGACGCGCCTTTTCCCTAGGTCGTAGGCTCCGGTTTTCTCAGGGCCCACCAGCAGACCAGCAGACTGACACCCAGCCCCAGCGGGATATGCACCGCGCCGACCCCTAGCGGAAAGACGAAGGTGATGAGAATCCACATGAGGAGTGACACGAGCCCCGCGATCAACGTGAGCGACATGGCTTCTCACTCTCGGAAATGGTTGACGGGTCCGGTCCCGGATCATATCTTGAACTCCCAGTAGAGCGGTAGTGGGGGAGCCAAATTATTGAGCCAACAGGTCCGGTAATGGGCCCACATGCTGTGGCCGATGTCATGCCCCTCGGGGGAAGACAGACGTTATGGTGAGGGTTCCGCGCTTTCTTATCGGGCTTCAATAATCCTCCATCACTACCGCACGTCTGACGAGCGCCGGCCTTCGGGCCGGCGCTTTCAGTTGGAGCCCCGGCCCCGAACTTGACTCCCCCTCCTGGGTGGGCATCTTCCAACGCTCTGGAGCCGCTCCGGCCCTCCGAATACTTCGCGCCCCAGCCTCGGAGCACCACGGAGCCCCGCGAGCCCTTCGGGGTCGGGGACGGCGACGGAAGAAGCTCGGGAAACGTCGAGGACCTATGTCGACCATGAAGGCCGCCAGGCCCGGATTCGCCAGCCAGATTCGCGAGGTCATCGCCGCCCTGGGAGAAGATCCCGACCGGGAAGGGCTGCGAAAGACCCCGTCCCGCGTGGAGGCCATGTATCGCTGGGTCACCCGCGGCTATCAACTCTCGGTGCCGGAGGTCGTCGGGGACGCCGTCTTCGAGGAGACGCACGCCAGCATGATCCTGGTCCGCGACATCGATCTCTACTCGATGTGCGAGCACCACCTCCTGCCCTTCTTCGGGCGCGCGCACGTGGCCTACATCCCGGACGGCCGGATCATCGGGCTCTCCAAGCTGCCTCGGATCGTCGAGGTCTTCGCCCGGCGGCTGCAGGTCCAGGAGCGCCTCACCGACCAGATTGCCGATGCGGTCATGGAGGTGCTGGAGCCGCACGGCGTCGGTGTAGTAATCGAGGCGGCCCACTTCTGCATGATCATGCGCGGCGTCGAGAAGCAGAACTCCAAGACGGTCACCAGCGCCCTGCGCGGAATCTTCCGGGACGACCCCAAGACCCGCGATGAATTCCTCCGCTTGGTGCACGGAGGGCGGCTCTCGGAGTGACGCTGGCGGGTCGATTGGCGATCGTGACCGGCGCCTCCCGGGGCATCGGGGCTACCGTGGCCGCGGCACTCGCGGGCCAGGGCGCCAGAGTGGTGCGGATCGCGCGAAGCCTCGAGCCCGGCAGCGACCCGCGGTTCGTCGACGTCGCGTGTGATCTGACCGAGCCGGCCCGCGTGGAGCAGGGCGCCACCGCGATTCTCCGTGACCAGGGCGTTCCCGATCTGGTGGTCAGCAACGCCGGCGCATTCCTGCTAAAGTCGCTGGAGCAAACCTCGCCGGCCGAGCTGGAGACCCAGATTGCCATCAACCTGCGGGCTCCCTATCTGGTCGCCCGCGCTTTTCTTCCTGCCATGCGCCGGGTCGGCCGCGGGCTCCTGATCAATATCGGGAGTGTGGCCGACCACACGGCGCTGGCGGAGAACTCGGCCTACGCGGCCAGCAAGTACGGGCTCCGCGGTCTTCATGAGACGCTGGTGGCGGAATACCGGGGCACCGGGGTGCGGATCGCCTTGATCTCCCCGGGGGCCACCGATACCTCGGCCTGGGATCCGGTAGACTTCTCCCGGCACCCCGATCTGCCGCCTCGGCCCGGGATGCTGCGCCCCGACGATGTGGCCGACGCCGTGCTCTTCGTCGCCACGCGTCCGGCGCGCGTCCAGGTGGATTGGCTCCGTATGGGAACGGTCTGACATGCGCCTCCGCTATTGCCTGCTCCTGCTCCTGCTCGCGACCCCGGCCACCGCCCAGTCGCCGACGCCGCTCCCGCCGCTTCCCGATACCACGGGGTGGGGCGTGCAGACGCTCGCCATCGCTAGAGATCCAAGGGGCAGTGTCTGGGTCGGCACCTATGGCCAGGGGATCCTCAGGCTTCGGCCGGGAAGCAAGACCTGGGAGCCGATTCGGCACGACTCCACGTCCACCAGCTCCATTTCCGGGGACTTCGTGCAGGCCTTCGCGTTCGGCCCCCGGGGCGAGATCTGGTACGGCACCATCGGGAGCGGGTGGGGTCTCTCCCGGGACGACGGACGGACCTGGAAGAACTGGAGCGCAGCGGAGCTGGGGCGAGAATGGCTCTACGTCGCCCCGAGCGGCATCGTGCTCCGGGGTGATACCGTCTTCATCGGGACCGCGGACGGGATTCAGCTCACCGCCGACGATGGCGAGCATTGGGTCGCACTGACCGACTCCTCGAGTCTCCAGCACAAGGGCCCCGCCGACAGCGCAATCGGCCTGCTGGCGAGCCAGTATGTCCGGCGCCTGGGGACCGATCGGCGCGGCCTCCTGGTCACGACCCTGAGAGGCAACCAGCGGCTCATGTTCACGCCCGACGGGTGGAGCAGCACGCCCCTGATGACCGCCTCGTTCAGCCCGCTCAACAGCCTGCTGGTGGGAGGTGCGCTGATCAAGGGCACCATCTGCGGACTCCGCCTGTCGAGCGACACCATTCCCTGTTACAACCGGAACGCGCCCCTCGCCGAGGCGCCGAAGCAGCCGCTCACCATCTGGTTCCGCCGCCCCATCGACCGGGGCGACAACGCCGCCATCGACCAGACCTACCGCTACGGCTCGACCATGGGCGGAGTCTTCCAGCAGCACCAGGGCGTCGAGTTCAACAATCCGGAAGGGACGCCGGTACGCGCCATCGGGAGCGGCACCGTGGTCTACGCCGGCCCGGCCGAACAGGGCGCGCTGACCATCGCGATTCGTCACGACTCGAGTCTGACGACGGTGTCCGGGCGTTACTTGATCTATTCCGTCTATTATCACAACAGCGCCCTGGTCGCCAAGTTCGGGCAGCGGGTGGCCCCCGGTCAGATCATCGCGCGGGTCGGGAGCACCGGTCGAGCCACCAACGAGCATCTGCATCTCGAGATCCACGCGGCGCCGGTGGATTCGATCGAACTCATCGTGGATTCGCTGCAGCGTTTCCCGCCCTACACCAGCAATCCCGAGCTCTGGATCGAGCCGCTGTCCGGCACCGGCATCGTGGTGGGGCAGGTGTGGGACGCCAAGGGGGCGCCGGTGCCGCAGGCCCGGATCTATGGACTCACCAAGCCCGAGCCGCTGGAGACGCCCTACGCCTACGCGGAGACCTACGGGGACAAGGGCCATTCGCATCCGCTGTACAACGAACACTTCGCGGTCAGCGACGTGCCCCCCGGGAACTATCTGCTCGGGGTCACCATCGGGAACAAACGGGTCTTCCGTCGCGTGAACGTTGAGGAAGGGAAACTGACCTGGGTGGTGTTCCGTCCCTGACGGCCTCTGGGCCGCGTCCCTCCCGAGTTCCAGTGTTCATCGAGCTCACCGACCTGCTTCGCTGCCCGGCGGATCACGCCGAGTCGTTCCTGGTCCTGCTGCCGGACGAGATGCGAGACCGCTTCGTCCTTCGCGGGCGCCTCGGCTGTCCGGTCTGCCATCGGGAATTTGCGATCGACGAAGGGATCCCCCGGTTCGGATTGCCGTTCGGCGGCGGTCCCGCGGTTCCGGCCTCGTCACTGGGCGATCCGGTCGACGCTGCCGCACTGCAGGCCTTCCTTGGCCTCGAGGGTCCCGGCGGCTACGCGGCACTGGTGGGATCGGCGGCGCGCTTCGCGCCCGGGTTGCGGGCGCTGTTGCCGGGTGTGCAGTGGGTGGTCGTGAACGCGCCGGCGGACGCGCGCGAACAGGAGGGGATCAGCGCACTGGAGGCGCCCCTGATTCCGGTCCTCAGTCGTTCACTGCGCGGTGTGGTGCTGGGGCAGGGCTACGGGGAGAATCCCTACTGGGAAAACGAGGCCGCACGGGTGGTCCTTCCGGGGCTTCGCGTGGTCGGGATGGGGATTGCCTCGTTGCCGGCGGAGCTGGAGCTCCTGGGAGACGCGGGTGGCTGGTGGGTGGGGAAGCGGCGCTGAGCTAGTATTCGCCCGTCACGGACTTGTCGTTGTACAACGCCTCGATCTGGGTCTGGTAGTTCCGCTCGACCACCCGGCGCTTGACCTTGAGCGTCGGGGTCAGCTCGCCGCTTTCGATCGTGAAGTCCCGCGCCACCAGCATCACCTTCTTGGGCATCTCGAAGTGGGCCAGGTCTCGCAGGGTCTTCTTGACCTCCTGCTCCACCTTGTCCACCGAGTCGGCCAGCGCGATCAGACTGTTATCGTCGGTGAAGTTGAGCCCGCGCTGCGCGGCCCAGGCCCTGAGGTTCTCGATGTTGGGCACCACCAGGATGATGGGGTACTTGCGCTTGTCCCCCAGCATCACCGCGTTGCTCACGTACTTGCTGGTCTTGACCCGGTTCTCGATCGGCTGCGGGGCGATGTTCTTGCCGCCCGCGGTCACGATGATGTCCTTCTTGCGATCGGTGATCCGCAGGAAGCCGTCGGCGTCGATCACTCCGATGTCCCCGGTGTGGAACCAGCCGTCGGCATCGATCGCCTCGGCGGTGGCGTCGGGTTTCCGGTAGTACCCCTTCATGATGTGCGGCCCCCGCGAGAGCACCTCTCCATCGGGGGCGATCTTCACCTCCACGCCCGGAATCGCCCGGCCCACCGTCCCGATCTTCAGATGCTCGAAGCTGTTGACGGTGATCACCGGCGACGTTTCGGTGAGGCCGTAGCCCTCGAGGATGGGGAGTCCGGCGGCGAAGAAGAACTTGGCGATCTCGGGCGAGAGCGGGGCTCCGCCGGAGACGAAAAATTTAAGCCGCCCTCCGGTGCGGGTCCGGATCTTGGAGAAGACCAGGCGGTCGGCCAGGTTGTGTTTGAACGCCAGCGGCCCCGGCACCGGGCGCTGGGCCAGCACGTACTCGGCCCGCAGCTCGCCGGTGCGCTTGGCCCAGAAGAAGATCCGCTTCTTGACCCCGCTCCCGGAAAGCGCGCCCTCCAGCACCCGGGCGTAGATCTTCTCGTAGAGCCGGGGGACCGAGAGGACGACGGTCGGCTTCCGCTCCGCGATGTCGTTGGAGACGGTGTCGATGCTCACGGCGTAGTTGATGATGGCGCCGGCGTGCATCATGATGTAGTGGCCTGCCATCCGCTCGAAGATGTGGGAGAGCGGGAGGAAGGAGAGGCACTCATCGACCTCGGCGACCGGGAGCACCCGGAGCCCGCACACCACGTTGGAGGTGATGTTGCCGTGGGTCAGCATCACTCCCTTGGGATCGCCGGTGGTGCCCGAGGTGTAGATCAGGGTCGCCAGATCGTCCGCCGTGCTCCGGAGGGCCTCGGCCCGCCACCCGGTGTCCCGGCTGGCGATCGCCCGTCCCTTGTTGATCACGTCCTCCACCGGCAGGACCCCCGATCCCCTCGCTTCCTTGTCGAACACGATCACCTGACGGAGTCCCGGTACGCCCTCCCGGATCTCCAGGATCTTGTCGAGCTGGGACTGGGAGGAGACCAGGATGGCGACCGAACCGGAGTCCTTGAGGATGTACTCGATCTGTTTCGGAGGGAGGGTCGGGTAGATCGGAACGTCGGTGGCGCGGGCCGCCAGGCAGGCGTAGTCGGCGATGGCCCACTCCGGGCGGTTCTCCGAGAGAATGGCGACCCGGTCGGCGGGCTGCACACCCAGGCTCCGAAGGCCGAGGCTCAGTCCCTGCACCTGGTCCAGTACGTCGCGGTAGCTCAGGTCGACCCAGGCCCCATCCCGCTTCACGCGCATGACCACCGGTCGCTGGCCGAAGCGGTCCATCGCGCCGAAGAACAGCTCGTTGAGGGTACGCGGGTCAGGCATCCGCCGCTCTCCTAGTTGTCGAAACGGACCACGAACTGTTGCCCCGAGCCGGGAACCAGGAGGCCGCTGGGCCGGTAGGAGCGGACCTCGACGGTGGCCACTGCGGGGCTGGGCCGCGTGACGCGGCTCAAGACCACCGACGGAATCGGCACCCCGGAGAACGAGGTGTTCACGCCGAGGACCTGCACTCCCCCCTTCAAGGCCACGCTCCCATCGGTCGGGCTGGTGACCAGATAGGTGAGGCGGCGCCCCGGCTGGGTACCCAGGGTAAAGGAAGAGTCCAGCGCATCGAGCGGGGGCGAGCTGGTTGAGTCGACCAGCACCACCAGGGTATCCGGTCGCACGACCAGGGTATCGGCCCGGGGCACGATCGTGAAGACGACGAAATCGGTGGTGAACCCGGCGTAGGTGGCCTGAATTCTCGCGCTGCCCGCGGTCACCAACGGGGCCATCCGGCCGCTGACGCTATCGAGCGCTACGGTCGTGTCCGGCGTATGCCAGCGGATCGGGACGGAGACGGTGTCTCCTTCCCGGTCGAGGGCCCGAGCCGCGAGCTGCAGGGTATCGCCGACTTCCACGATGGGATTGACCGGGGTCCGCAACTCCAGGGAGACGACGCTGTTGGCATCACCACTCAGGTTGCTGCACCCCACCGTGAGCATCAGGATCGCGGAATAATAGCGTCTCACGAAGTCTCGGAGGCCGTGCTCGTCTCGAGCTCGCGAAGGGTGGTCTCCGCGTGACGGATCCACCGCTCGGCGTCGGCGCCCTTGGGCGGGCGAGAGAGAAAGGCGCGCAGGTGTTTCGCTGCGCGGGCCAGGTCACCCCGGTTCTTGAGCAGGAAGGCCACCCCGTAGTGAGCCCCTACCAGCGACTCGTCCAGCTCGAGGGCGCGCCGGTAGTGCCGGATCGCCTCGTCCTGCTGGCCGGTCTTGGTGAACGCGATCGCCATGTTCTGGAGGATTCGCGGATCGTTCGGATTGTCCCGAAGGGCCAGGCGGTAGGAGGTGAGGGCGGCTTCGAAGTCCCCCTGGCGTTCCAACGCCAGCGCTTCGTTGAGATAGTCCAGGCGCTGGGGGCGTAGCGCGTTGTCTCGGGTGCCGCCCAGCCACCGTCGCCAGAAGCTCATGCGGATCCCGTTGCCTCACTCGTGCTGGTCGGGTGACGGATCGCCCCTAAGATACTCCCGCTCTGCAGTGGTCGCAACGCGGTTGCTCGGCGAATCTCCCGGGTCTAGCTTCCTCTTTCGCATGCGCCAGCCACCTGTCACGCCGCGTGGTGTCCTCGAGGTCGACTGGGCCTTCTTCGGCGAGATCTGCCGGGCCCTCGCCCTCAAGGTCGCCCGCGACTACGACCCGGAGGTGGTCCTCGGGGTGGCCAAGGCGGGAGTGATTCCGGGCGCTGTGGTCGCTTCGATTCTCCAGCGCGAGTTCAGCTCCATGGTGGTCACCCGGCGGAGCGAGGGCGGTGCCCCGGTCCTGGTCGCCGGGCCGCCCCCGACCATGAAGGGCCGGCGCGTTCTCGTGGTCGACGAAACCTGCGACACCGGCAGCACCTTCAAGCTGGCGCTGAGCGAGGTCCGCGCCCTCAAGCCGAAGGAGGTGCGCACCGCCGTCTCCTTCAAGACCGGCCCGTACAAGCCCGACTACTTCGCCTTCGAGACCGAGAACTTCATCATCCTGCCCTGGGATCGGGAGATCATCCAGAACGGCGAGGTGATCATGCGGCCGGATTACGCCGCCCGGCTCAAGGAAGCGGGGGAGTGACGCGGTCCGGGCGGCGAACCGGACGGTCCGATGCCCGATCTGCCGCACCTCCCCATGCCTGAGAGCGATCTTCGCAATTCCCTCCAGGACGCGATCCGCGGCTCCCGGGCCGACTTCACCGAAATACGCCTGGAGCGGGTCTGGAGCAGCGCGGTGGCCTATCGCGGCTCCAATCTCGAGGGAGCCACCACCAGTCTCGACGCCGGCGGCTTCGTGCGCTGCCTCAACCGCGGATACGGCTGGGGGGCGGCCAGCTTCACCGGCCTCGATCGCCTGCCCGCGATGGTCACCCGGGCCCATGAGCTCTCCCTCGCCAGTCTTCGCGATACCCCCCTCCAGCTTGCCCCCGTGCCGATCCGCATCGACGAGGTCCGGCTCGACCTCGACGGCGACGTACGCGGGGTAGCGCTCGCCGACAAGCAGGCCCTGCTCGAGCGGCTCAACGACGAGATGCTGGCCGCCGACCGGCGGGTCACCGATACCCAGGCCGCCTACCACGATGAAGTCACCGAGTACTGGTTCGCCTGCTCGGATGGCTCGATGATCTACCAGCTCCGCCCCCATGTCACCCTCTCCGCGGTCGCAGTGGCCCGCGAGGACGGCGCCGTCGAGCGCGGGCTCGAATCGATCGGGCTCCGCCGCGGCTGGCACTCGGTGCAGAACCAGGAGGAGTTGTTCCGGAATGCGGCCAAACGGGCGGTCGGGCTGCTCACCGCGCCGCGGGTCAAGGGCGGGACCTATCCGGTGGTCCTCGACCCGCGGCTGGCCGGGGTGTTCGTCCACGAGGCGCTGGGCCACCTCTGCGAGGCCGACTTCGTCGCGGAGAATCCCGAAGCCCAGGCAATGATGACCATCGGGCGCCGGTTCGGACCGGACTTTCTCACCGTGGGAGACGACGGGAGCGCCGCCGGGCTCCGAGGCACCCTCCCGTACGACGATGAAGGGACGCCGACCCAGAACACCCTCCTGGTTCAGAATGGCGTCCTGGTTGGCCGGTTGCATTCCCGCGAAACCGCCGCCCGGCTGGGAGAAGCGCCCACCGGCAACGCGCGCGCACTGTCCTTCCGGCATCCGCCGCTGGTTCGCCTCACCAACACGTATGTCGCCAATGGGCGGGGCACCCTGGACGAGCTGCTCCGGGACATCAAGCTCGGCGTCTACGCCTGCGACGCCCTGGGAGGCCAGACGCTGCTCGAGGATTTCTCGTTCACTTCCGGTTACGGATACATGATTCGGGACGGGCGGCTGGCTGAGCTGGTGAAACCGGTGGTCCTGGCGGGGAACCTGTTCTCTACCCTCGATCGAATTGACCGGATCGCCGGAGACTTCCGCTGGAACCAGATGGGAGGCGGCTGCGGAAAGGGCGGGCAGGTCCCCCTGCCGGTCAGCGAGGGGGCTCCCCACATCCGGCTGCGCGACACCCTGGTCGGAGGCGAGATCGAATGAGGCCCGGCGCGGAACGGAGGCGGGGCCGATGATCGAGCTGCTGATCGAGGAGGCCTCCCGGCGCGCCGACGCGGCGGACGTAGTCATGAAGACCGACGAGACCCTGACCGTCGCCTTCGATTCCGGGCGACTCAAGAGCACGTCGTCGGCTCAGGAATGCGGTTTCAATCTCCGGGTATTGCACGGCGGCCGGCTCGGCTTTGCCGGATCGACCGGGCAGGATCCCACCGCTCTCCTCGATGCCGCCTTCGCCTCGGCGCGGCTCGGCCCCCAGGTCGCGATCAAGCTTCCCGCGCCCGCTCCCCTTCCGGCGGTCCGCACCCATTCGCCCCGGGCCGCGACGCTCACCGCGGTGGATCTGATCCAGCTGGGGCGCGGGATGGTGGACCGGCTCTCGATCGACGGGGTCAAGGTCAACCTGGTAGTCGAGCGCTCCATCGGTTCGGTCCGGTTGGCCAACAGTCGTGGGGTTGAAGGCAGCTATGATGTCTCCACCGTGAGCCTCTCGGCCGAGCTGGTGCAGGTGCGGGGCGACAGCGTGCTCATCACCGGCGACTACGTCGCCGCGACCGACTCGCCCACGCTGGCCGAGATGGAGACGATGGTCGAGCGGCTGCTGCAGCGGATCACCTGGGCCAGGCGCGATGCCGCGCCGCCCAAGAGCGGCAACCTCCCGGTCTGCTTTACGCCCGCCGGCAGCGCCGTGCTCTTGCTGCCCCTGCAACAGGCCTGCTCCGGCAAGGCGGTGCTCCAGGGCATTTCGCCGCTGGCCGATCAGGTCAATACGCCGCGATTCTCTTCGAGCTTCACCCTGGTGGACGACCCGCTGGCCGACGGGCGCAGCGGATCGCGGCCCATGGATGACGAGGGGGTTCCCAGCCGGCGTCTCTCGCTGATCGAGCAGGGTGTGGTTCGAAACTTCATCTACGATCTGGAGACCGCCGCCCGGGCCGGTGCCCAATCTACCGGTCACGGCCGACGCAGTATCTTCGCCAAACCGCAACCGGCCTACTCCAACCTGGTGGTCGAGCCTGGACACCACACGCTCAAGGAGCTTCTGGCCCTGATCGAAGACGGGCTGCTGGTGGACGATCTGCTCGGGGTTGGGCAGGGAAACGTGATCGGCGGCGCATTCTCGCAGCCGGTGGGACTGGCCTATCGGGTGGAGAAGGGGGAGATCGTTGGCCGGGTGAAGGACGCGGCGGTCGCGGGCAACGCCTACGAGCTGCTGGGACGCGTCGCCGGGTTGGGCGACCAGGCGCAGTGGATCGGGAGCATGGCGGTACCACCCCTGGTCATCGAAGGGGTAGCGGTGGTCGGAGCGTGAGAAACCAGGAAGGGTCCTGCGGCTAGGCCTGGAGGCCGAGGGCCTCCATATAGCTTTGGCCCTGAGCCATC
>Ga0210138_1000082_pt1 | contig 21995 bp, 21 predicted proteins | sample Browns_ThreeSqC__FD_184850 | JGI IMG/M metagenome (GOLD analysis project Ga0210138, IMG submission 184850) | Wetland microbial communities from the San Francisco Bay, California, USA, that impact long-term carbon sequestration -... | ecosystem: Environmental > Aquatic > Marine > Wetlands ... | reverse complement strand
GGGCGCCCGCCTGCGCCAGCGCTTCGCAGCCGGCAAGCCAGCGCGTCGCATCCGCTTCGCCGCGCCAGGCCGGCACCGCGCCGGCGAGCGGCGAGAGCTCGACTCCGGGCAGCATCGGCATCATGCGTTCATCCGATCAGGCGTGCCGCCTGGCGGTACCAGTCGGTCAGGTAGGGTGGGATGTAGACCCCGAGCAGCAGCACGATGCCGAGGTGCACGAACACGGGCACGAGCGCGGGCGGATGCGGCAGCCGGCCCGCAGTCGATTCGCCGAACACCATCGGCTGCACCTTGCCGAAGATCGCGGCGAAGGCCACGCCGAGTGCGACCAGCAGGAACGGCGTCGCCCAGGGATGCTCGTGCATCGCCGTGGTGAGGATCATGAATTCGCTCGTGAACACGCCGAACGGCGGCATGCCGAGAATCGCCAGGCTGCCGAGCGCCAGGCCCCAGCCGATCATCGGACTTTGCTCGATCAGGCCGCGGATCTGCGCCATGTTCTGCGTGCCGGTCGCCTGCGAGGCGTGGCCTACGGTGAAGAAGATGGCGCTCTTGGTGAGCGAGTGCACCGTCATGTGCAGCAGGCCGGCGAACGCCGCGACCGCGCCGCCCATGCCGAAGGCAAAGGTCATGATGCCCATGTGCTCGATCGACGAGTAGGCGAACATGCGCTTGATGTCCCTCTGGCGCGAGAGGAAGAACGCCGCGACGACGACCGAGAGCAGGCCGAAGCCCATCATCAGGCCGCCGGAAAAGTTGCGCTCCAGCGCGCCGTCGATCAGCACCTTGCTGCGCACCACGGCGTAGAGCGCTACGTTCAGCAGCAGCCCCGAGAGCACCGCCGAGATCGGCGTCGGGCCTTCTGCGTGTGCATCGGGCAGCCAGTTGTGCAGCGGCACCAGGCCGACCTTGGTGCCGAATCCCACCAGCAGGAATACGAACGCGAGCGACAGCACGGTCGGCTCGAGCTGATCGCGCACCTCGTAAAGATGCGTCCACAGCAGCGACGTGCCTCCCGGACCGAGCACCTTCTCCGCCGCGAAGTACAGCAGGATCACGCCGAACAGCGCCTGCGCGATTCCCACCGAGCACAGGATGAAGTACTTCCACGCCGCCTCCAGGCTCGCCGGCGTCCGATACAGGCTCACCAGCAGCACGGTCGAGAGCGTCGCCCCCTCCAGGGCCACCCAGAGGATGCCGACGTTGTTCGACAGCAGGCACAGCACCATGGTGAAGCTGAACAGCTGGTACATGCTGTGATACAGGCGCAGCCGTGCTGCGTTTACGCGGCCGTGGTGCTGCTCGATGCGCATGTACGGCCGCGAGAACAGCGCCGTGGTGAAGGCGACGAACGCGGTGAGCGCGACCAGGAACACGTTGAAAGGGTCGACGAAGAACTGCTCGTCGAGCGCGCTCATCGGGCCGTCGGCGATGACGCGTGCGGTGAGCAGGACCGAGGCGCCGAAGGTCACCAGGCTCATCAGTGCGTTGACTTCCGGGGCCCAGCTGCGATGGCCCACCAGCCCCAGCAGCAGACCGCCGGCGAGCGGCACCCCGAGCACGAGCGCGATCTCCACCTTTCAGTCCTCCTTCAGCGTTTCCATGTGCCGGATGTCGAGGCTGTCGAACTGCTCGCGGATATGGAAGAAGAAGATGCCGAAGATGAAGGTCCCTACGAGGACGTCCAGGGCGACGCCGAGCTCCACCACGAGCGGCATGCCGTAGGTGGCGCTGGTGGCGGCGAAGAACAATCCGTTCTCCATCGCGAGAAAGCCGATCACTTGGGGCACCGCCTTGCGCCGCACGATCATCATGAGGAACGCGAGCAGCACGCTGGCGAGCGCGATGCCCAGCGTCGAGCGGGTGATGGTGTTCGCCAGCTGCGAGATCGGCGTGGCGAGCGCAAAAGCGAAGATCGCGAGCGCGATGCCGATCAGCAGTGTGGTCGGGATGTTGATCAGCGTCTCGACGTCCCAGCGCACGTTCAGCCGGTCGATCAGGCGATGCAGCACCCAGGGAATCAGGATCACCTTGAGCGTCACGGTCAGCGCCGCGGAAAAATACAGGTGCGTCTGGCCGGTGCTGTAGGCGACGATCAGCGTCGAGGCGGCGAGCGCCGCGCCCTGCCAGGCGAAGAGGTGGATCAGCGTGAGGATGCGGCGCTGCGCCAGCATCGCGAAGCCGATCAGCAGCAGCAGCGCGGCGAGCAGGTTGACGATCTGGCCGGCGAGCGACATCGTGCCTCAGCCGCGCACCAGGAAGTGGATCAGCATGCCGAGCACCGCGAGCAGGAACGCCGAGGAGAGGAACTCCGGCGCGAGGAACAGCCGCAGCTTGGCGAGCAGCGTCTCGAGCAGCGCGAGGCCGGCGCCCGCCAGCACCAGCTTGACGCCGAGCGCGGCGAATGCGAGCGGCAGCGCGGCCCAGTCGCCGGCGTCGGCGATGCCCCAGGGCAGGAACAGCGCGATCCCGATCGTCATGTACGCGAACAGCTTGATCGCCACCGCCCACTCGATCAGCGCGAGGTGGCGCGCGGAATACTCGAGGATCATCGCCTCGTGGACCATGGTGAGCTCGAGGTGCGTGGTCGGGTTGTCGATCGGGATGCGCGCGTTCTCGGCGAGCAGCACCATCAGGAAGGCGACCGCGGCGAAAGCGAGGCTGGGGTGCACCGCGAAGTCGCGGTGCGCGAGGGTGTGGACGATCGTCGTGAGCTGGGTCGAGCCGGAGATGAACGCCGCGGTGAACATCGTCATCAGCATCGCCGGCTCGGCGAGGAAGCCGATCAGCATCTCGCGGCGGGCACCCAGGCCGCCGAAGGAGGTGCCGATGTCCATCGCGGCGAGCGCCGAGAACACGCGCGCCAGCGCGAACACGCCGACCAGCGCGATGATGTCGGCCGCCGGCGCGAACGGCAGCGCGGTCGCCAGCACCGGCACGATGCCCGCGGCGAGCCACATGCAGCCGAACAGGATGTAGGGCGTGAGACGGAACAGCGGCGAGGCGTCGCGCGCGATGACCGCGTCCTTGTGAAACAGCTTCGCCAGCGTGTAGTAGGGCAGCAGCAGCGGGGGCGCGATGCGGTTCTGCAGCCAGGCGCGGCACTGATTGACCCAGCCCATGAGCAGCGGGGCGACCAGCACCACGAACAGCGACTGCAGCAGCTGAAATGCGATTCCGCTTGTGGAGGTCACGGGTCCCGCCTCAGCGCACGAACACCAGCAGCACGATCAGGGTGACGAAGCTGTAGAGCAGGTAGATGCTGATCCTGCCTCTTTGCAGCAGCCCGATCTTCTCGGATACGAATCCCGCCAGCCGCGCGACCGGCAGGTACAGCCAGTACCAGTGCCGGTCCTCGATCACCAGCGCGAAGCGCGGCGCGGCATCGTCCGGCCCGGGCAGGTGCCGCTTCATCCGGTAGAGCGGGCCGAACACGTGGCGGATCGGCTGGCCGAAGGCGTCCGCCGTGTCCTGCATGCGCGAGGTCTGCGCCGGAAAGCCGCAGTCCCAGGGATGCGAATAGCGCACGCGCCCATGATAGAAGCGCCGCACCAGAACGACGGTGATGAGAATCACCGCGACGATCACGACGATGAACACCAGCGGCATGTAGCTCGCCTGGGCGCGCGAGGTCGGCACCAGCCAGATCCAGCTCGATTCGAGTGCTTCCTGCGGCAGGCCGCCGCCGAGCAGCGCCACGCAGATCCGGTTGAGCATCAGCACGAACGCGCTCGGGAACAGGCCGAGCACGAAACAGGACACCGCGAGCCAGGCCATGCCGATGCGTTCGGCGGGGCCGCAGTCGTGCGCCGCGCCGGCCGCGGGGACATTCGGCGCATGACGCGGCTCGCGCGGCTGGCCGAGGAAGGCCACCCCGTAGACCTTGACGAAGCACATCGCGGTGAGCGCTCCAGCGAGCGCCAGCGTCGCGGCAAACAGCGGCACCAGGCTGCGCACCACGCCGTGCTCGAGCAGCGGCGCCTGCAGCGCGGTCTGAAACGTGAGCCACTCGGAGACGAATCCGTTCAGCGGCGGCAGCGCCGAGATGGCGAGCGCGCCGATCAGGAAGTACAGCGCGGTGTGCGGCATCGTGCGGATCAGCCCGCCCATGTCGTTCAGGTTGCGCAGGCCGCTCGAATGCAGGATCGAGCCCGCGCCGAGAAACAGCAGCGCCTTGAACACGGCGTGGTTCAGCGTGTGGTAGAGCGCGGCGATCAGCCCGAGCGCGCCCGCCGCGGGGTGGCCGAAGCCGACGAACACCATCGACATGCCCAGGCCGAGCAGGATGATGCCGATGTTCTCGATCGAATGATACGCAAGCAAGCGCTTTAGGTCGTGCTGCATCAGCGCGTAGAGCACGCCGAACAGCGTCGTGCCCGCGCCTACGACCAGCACGACCAGGCCCCACTCCCAGCGCAGGCTCCCGATCAGGTCGTAGATCACCCGCACCATGCCGTAGATCGCGGTCTTCAGCATGACCCCGCTCATCAGCGCGGAGACCGGCGAAGGCGCCGCGGGATGCGCTTCCGGCAGCCAGGCGTGCAGCGGAAGCATCCCCGCCTTGGCGCCGAAGCCGAAAAACGCGAGCGCGAACGCGGCGCTCGACCAGAACGGCGTGAGCTCGGCCGCGCGCAGCGCGGCGAAGCTGTAGTCGCCGCGTCCGCCGTGCAAAATGCCGAAGGCGAGCAGGATCGCGATCGCGCCGAGGTGCGCGATCAGCAGGTAGAGAAAGCCGGCGCTGCGGATCGGGCCTTGCCGGTGATCGGTGGTGACCAGGAAGTACGAGGCGAGCGCCATCGTCTCCCAGGCAACCATGAACAGATAGGCGTCGTCGGCGAGGATGACGAACGCCATGCTCGCCAGAAAGACGTGGTACTGCAGCCCGATCAGCGCGAGCCGCCCCGGCGTCTCGCCGGCGAAGTAGCCGCTCGCGTAGGCCGAGATGCCCGCCGCGACGCCGCCGAGAAGAAACAGGAAGAAGCCCGCGAGCGCGTCCAGCCGGAGGTGGAACGGCAGCCCCGGCAGGCCGAGCGGCAGCGTGAGCTCGGCCGCCGGCTGCCACAGCGCCTGCAGTCCGACCAGGGCCAGCGCGACTCCGACCAGGGCGCCGAGCGCAAAGGCGGCGCGGCGCGCGAACCACGCGCCGCCTGCCGGGACGAGCGAGACGATGCCGAGCAGCAGCCAGGCGACGGCGCAGGCGAGCGCGCCGCCCAGGGGCGCGAGGCTCATCGGTGGGGAAAACGCAAGGTTGCCATCGCTGCGCCGCGCATTATAATGCAACGCACATTGAGTGTGAATTCCAGCGTAAAACGAGCGCGCCGATGGAACGCAAGACCGCCCGCCTGACCATCCTGATCGATCCGCAGAAGAAGAAAGCCCTGGAGGGGCTGTGCGCTGCGCTCGACGTCACCCCCTCGCAGGCGGTGCGGCGGCTGATCCGCGAGTACCTCGCGGCGCACGGCGTCACCTACCGCACCCGGAGCGACATTCCGCGCGCGCGCCGGCGCCGCGCGAAAGGCGCTGCGCGCCTGCACGGCTGAGTCCGCGCATGCACGCGGTCGTCCTGGAAGGTCCCGGCAAGAACGCGCTCGGCACTGCGCTGATGCGCCAGCTGCTCGGCGCGCTGCGCAGCGCTGCCGGCGAGCCGGTGCTGCTGCACGGTGCCGGCGACGCGTTCTGCGCCGGCCTGAACCTGAAGGAGATGGCGGCGCTCGACGCGGCCGGGATGGCGGCCTTCCTGGCGCTGCTCGAAGACATGGTCCAGGCGCTGTACGAATACCCCGGGCCGACGGCCGCAGCCGTGAACGGGCACGCGATCGCCGGCGGCTGCGTGCTCGCTCTCGCCTGCGACTGGCGCGTGATGAGCGCCGCGCCGGGCGCCCGCATCGGGCTGAACGAGGTCGCCATCGGTGCGCGCTTCCCGCCACGCACCTGGGCGCTGGTCAGGGCGCGCGTGCCGGCCGCGAGCATCGAGCGGGTCGTGCTCGGCGCGCAGCTCGCAGATCCCTCCGGGGCGCTCGCGCTCGGCCTGGTGGACGAGCTCGCCGAGGACCCGCTCGCCGTGGCGAGGCAACGGCTCGCGGTGCTTGCGCGCCACCCGAGCGATGCCTACGCGGTGGCCAAACGCGGCATCCGCGGCGTGCTCGCGCCGGGCGCCGAAGCGCTGGCGCGCTGGCGGGGCGAGGATCTCGCGGCGTGGACCTCGCCGCAGTTCCGCGCCCTGATCGAACGGCAGCTGAAGCGCTGAGCGCGACGCGGGCGCGCGCGATCAGCTCGCCGCGCGACCGACGAGCTCGAGCACTGCGTCGGCGAACGCCCGGGGCGCCTCCTGCGGCAGATTGTGTCCGACGCCCGGCAGGACGCGGTGACTGCGCGGGCCGCTGAAGTGCGCGGCATGGGCAGCAGCAGGCGCGGGCGGCCGAACACCGTCGTCGGCCCCGTCGAAGGTGACCGCGGGCACAGAGATCGGCGGTTGCGCCGCGAGACGTTGCTCGATCCCGGCGTAGGCCGGGTCGCCGGGCGCGAGGCCGAAGCGATGGCGGTAGGAGTGGACGACGACGTCTACGAAATCGGGATTGTCGAAGGCGGCCGCGCTCTGCGCAAAGGTGGCCTCGTCGAACGCCCAGCTCGGCGACCACTGCTGCCACAGCAGGTGGCACAGCGCACGCCGATCCGCGGCAAGCGCGTTGCGCCCGCGTTCGCTGTGCAGATAGTACTGATACCAGAGACGGCGCTCGTTCTCCGGCCGCTCGGGTCGCATGGCGCGGGCGATGTTCTGGATGTTGTAGCTGTTGAGCGAAACCAGCCCCGCACAGCGCTCGGGCCAGAGCGCTGCGACGACGCAGGCGGCGCGTCCGCCCCAGTCGTAGCCCGCGAGCACCGCGCGCGGGACGGCGAGCGCATCCATCAGCGCGAGCAGGTCGGCGCCGAGCGCGGCCTGCTCGCCGGAGCGAGGCGTCTCCGCGCGCAGGAACCGCGTCGGGCCGTAGCCGCGCAGGTAAGGCACGATCGCGCGGCAGCCCTGCGCGGCGAGCCGCGGCGCGACCTCGGCGTAGCTGTGAATGTCATAGGGGAAGCCGTGCAGCAGGAACACGGGCGCGCCCTGCGCCGGACCGGTCTCGTAGCAGACGATCTCGAGCACGCCGGCGCGGACCGCGCGCAGCGGTTGCAGCGCCGCGCGCGCGGGCGCAGCGCCGCGCGAGGCTTTCAAGCCGCTTTCTTCGCCTGTGCGCGCACGGCCTCGGCGAGCGCGGCGCCGACCTCTGAGGTCGAGGCCTTGCCTTTCATGTCGGGCGTGTGCGGGCCCTCGATGATGACGCGCTCGATCGCGGCGATGATCTCGGCTGCCGCGGCCGGATGGCCGAGGTGCTCGAGCATCAGCGCTCCGGACCAGACCTGCGCGATCGGGTTGGCGATCTTCCTGCCCGCGATGTCGGGCGCCGAGCCGTGCACCGGCTCGAAGATGGAGGGCGCGGTGCGCTCCGGATTGATGTTGCCCGAAGGCGCGATGCCGATGGTGCCGGCGGTCGCCGGCCCGAGATCGGACAAGATGTCGCCGAACAGGTTCGAGCAGACGACGACGTCGAAGCGGTCCGGGTTGAGCACCATCTGGATCGACAGCCCGTCGACGTGGTACTGGTCGGTGCGCACGTCCGGGTACTGCGTTTTCATCGCCGCGAAGCGCTCGTCCCAGTACGGCATGGTGATCGAGATGCCGTTCGACTTGGTGCAGGAGGTGAGATGCTTGCCGCGCTGGCGCGCGAGCTCGAAACCGTACTTCATGATGCGATCGACGCCCTTGCGGCTGAAGATCGCCTGCTGCATGACGACCTCGCGCTCCGTGCCCTCGTAGACGCGCCCGCCGACGTTGCCGTACTCGCCTTCGGTGTTCTCGCGCAGCACGATGTAGTCGATGTCGCCCGGCTTGCGCCCGGCGAGCGGGCAGGGCAGGCCCTCGAACAGGCGCACCGGCCGCAGGTTCACGTACAGGTCGAACCAGCGCCGGAAGTTGATCAGCAGGCCCCAGGCCGAGACATGGTCGGGGACGATCTGCGGGTTGCCGACCGCGCCGAAATAGATCGCATCGAACTTGCGCAGGATGTCGGGCGCGTCCTCCGGGCACATGCGGCCGTGCGCCTGGTACCAGTCGCAGCTCCAGGGAAACTCCTGCCACTCGAAGCGGATGCCGTGCTTGGCGCCGACGGCCTCGAGCACGCGCACGCCCTCGGGCATGGTTTCTCTGCCGATGCCGTCTCCGGCGATGACTGCGATGCGGTAGCCGCTCATGTTCTAGCTCCCGGAAAGTCCTCGCGCAGCCGCGCGCGAAGGCGCCAATTCTAGCAGGCGCTAGAATCCGCTCATGCGCTTGCTCGCCCTCGACAGCTCGACCGAATGGTGCTCCGCCGCGCTGTGGTGCGACGGCGAGATCGCGGCGATCGAGGCGCGCGCGGATCACGCGCATGGCGAGCTGCTGCTGCCGATGGTCGAGCGGCTTCTCGCACAGACCGGACTCGGCACGCAGGATCTGGACGGCGTGGCCTTCGGGGCGGGCCCCGGCGCCTTCACCGGGCTGCGCATCGCCTGCAGTCTCGCGCAGGGCCTCGCGTTCGCGCGCGATCTGCCGGTCATCGGCATCTCGAGCCTGGAAGCGCTCGCCGAAAGCGCGGGCGCCCCGCGCGTCGCCGCCTGCCTGGACGCGCGCATGCGCGAGGTGTATCTCGCCACGTTCGTGCGCGGCGACGGCGGCTGGGAGGCGCTGAGCGAGGCAGCCTGCCTGTCGCCCGGCGAGGTGAGCGCGCTGCCGCAGGGAGACTGGGTCGGCGCGGGAAGCGGCTTTGCCGCCTACGGCGAGCTGCTCGCGAAGCGACTCGGAAAGGGGTTGCTGCAGGTGCTGCCGCAGCTTCGGCCCGGCGCGTACTCGATCGCGCGTCTCGCCGCGCCGCGCTTTGCGCGGGGCGAAGCGCTCGATGCGGCGTGCGCGCTGCCACACTATCTGCGCGACAAGGTCGCGCTCACCCGCTCGGAGCGGCGCGCGCGATGAGCGCGGTACTCGAGCGTTCCGCCGCGGGCGCGCCGCAGCTCGAGCGCATGCAGCCCGAGGATCTCGACGCCGTCGCTGCCGCCGAGAGCGCGATCTACAGCCATCCCTGGACGCGCGGCAACTTCGTGGACGCCCTGCGTGCCGAATACGAGTGCTGGGTGTGGCGCGAGGCGAGCGAGCTGATCGGCTATTTCGTCCTGCTGGCCGCGGCGGGCGAAGCGCATCTGCTGAACTTTTCCATCGTCGCGAAGCATCAGGGCCGCGGCTGCGGCGCGGCGATGCTCGAGCAGGTGGTCGCACAGGCGCGGCAGCTGCAGGCGCGCAGCGTGTTTCTCGAGGTTCGTCCGAGCAACTCGGGCGCGCAGCGCCTGTACCAGCGCTACGGCTTTCGCCGCGTCGCGGTCCGGCGCGGCTACTACCCCGCGGCCAAGGGGCGGGAGGACGCGCTGGTGTACCTGCTGCGTCTTGGATGAGCGCATGACGCGGCCCTCCCGAAGTGCCGTGCTCGCGGAGATGGGGCTGGCGCCGCGCTGGCGCCTGCGCCGGCCCGCGAGCGGCGCGGCGGCGCAGCCTGCCGCGCTGCGCGAAGCGACGCCCGCGCCGTCCGCGCGGCCCGCAGCGACCTCAGCGGGCGATCGCGAGAGCGCGATCCAGGCCATGGACTGGCACGCGCTCAAGCAGTCCGTGCCGGCCTGCACCGCCTGTGGCCTGCATGCGGGCCGCAGGCAGGCGGTGCTCGGGGTGGGCGACGAGCGTGCGGATTGGCTGCTGGTCGGCGAGGCGCCGGGCGCCGAGGAGGACCGGCTCGGCGAGCCCTTCGTAGGCCAGGCGGGCCGGCTGCTCGATGCCATGCTCGCGTCGCTCGAACTCGAGCGCGGTCGCAACGTGTATATCGCCAACGTGCTGAAGTGCCGACCGCCGGGCAACCGCAATCCGGAGCCGGGCGAGGTCGCGCAGTGCACGCCCTACCTGCAGCGGCAGATCGCGCTGATCCGGCCCAGGCTCATCGTCGCCATGGGACGCTTCGCCGCGCAGACCCTGCTTGCGAGCGACGCGACGATCGCCAGCCTGCGCGGGCGCGTGCACCGCTACGCCGGCGTGCCGCTGATCGTCACCTACCATCCGGCCTACCTGCTGCGGAATCTGCCCGACAAGGCGAAAGCCTGGGCCGACCTGCTGTTCGCGCGCCGCACGCTCGCAGAACTCGGCGCGCGGGACTGACCCGCGTCCCGCGGCCGCCGTCAGCCGCGGTCGGCCGGCGTGACCGGCACGCCAGGCGCCGTGTCTTCGACCCGGTGCGAGACGTGCGTGTCCTCGGCGCGCGCGAAGGCGAGCAGGCGCTCGACTTCGCTCGCGTGCACGCGCCGGTTGTGCTGGAACCACCACAGCACGAAGGTCATCGTGCCGGCGACGAACAGCCCGAACAGCGCGATCACCGTATAGATCGAGCAGCCCTCGTGCAGGAGCAGGGAATACAGCGCGATCATCAGCAGGATCGAGCTGTTCTCGTTGAAGTTCTGCACCGCGATCGAGCGTCCCGCGCCGACCAGATGGTGGCCGCGATGCTGCAGCAGTGCGTTCATCGGCACGACGAAAAAGCCGGCGAGCGCGCCGATCGCAATCATCAGCGGCACCGCGATCCAGACGCTGGTGACGAAATTCATCACGATCACGACCACGCCCATGGCGATGCCGAGCGGAATGACGCGTACCGACTGGTCGAGCGAGACGCGCAGCGAGGCGGCGACCGCGCCGATCGCGATGCCGAGCGCGGTCACGCCCTGCAGCATGGCGGCCTGCGACAGGTTGAAGTCCAGCGCCGCGCGCGCCCATTCGATGACGATGAACTGCAGCGTTGCGCCGGCGCCCCAGAACAGCGTGGTGACCGCGAGCGAGATCTGGCCGAGGCGATCCTTCCACAGCGTCGAGACGCAGTGCACGAAGTCCTTCAGCGTGTCGATCGGGTGCGCCGGCAGGGGCTTCAGCTTCACCCCGGTGCGCGGCACGTGCAGGTTGAAGTAGGCCGCGATTCCGTACACGGCGACGATGAGCGCGATGGCCGCCTCGGGCGGCGTGTCGATGTGCGTGTTGACGAAGGGGAGATCGAATCCGAGCAGGTACGCCGAGACGCGGCCGTGCAGCAGCGCGCCGCCGAGCACGGTGCCGAGGATGATCGAGGCGACCGTCAGCCCTTCGATCCAGCCGTTGGCGATCACCAGCTTGTGGTGCGGCAGGTACTCGGTGAGGATGCCGTATTTGGCCGGCGAGTACGCCGCGGCGCCCAGCCCGACCAGCGCGTACGCGGCCAGCGGGTCCACTTCCCACAGCATGAATACGCAGCCGAGGATCTTGATGGTGTTCGAGATGAGCATCACCATGCCCTTGGGCAGGCGGTCGGCGAAGGCGCCGACGTAGGGCGCGAGCACGACGTAGGACACCACGAAAAAGAACTTCAGGTACGGCGTGAGCCAGCTCGGCGCGTCCGAGGCCGCGAGCAGCGCGATCGCGGCGATCAGCAACGCATTGTCGGCGAGCGACGAGAAGAACTGCGCCGCCATGATGATGTAGAAGCCGAGGTTCATGGCCGGCGGTTTATAGCACGCGCGCTTGGCACCGAGGGGGACCGGATCCGATCGTCTAGCGCGTCGGAGTTCCGGCTGCCGCGAGGGGATTCCGAGCCGGCGGCGCGCGACACCAAGAGGCTGCGGGCGCTTCTGCGCAGCGACCAAGGTCCGCGCTCTCGAAGCGAGCCGAAGCGGCGACGCCGCTCATTGGCCGGATGGCGCTTGCCGCGGGGCGGCGATTGGGCGGCCGCAGCGCCCCGCTACAGCGGTCGTTGCGTGTCCGGGTTTCGCTTGCGGCCGACTATAAGCTACCCAAGACAAAGCGATTATGGTTGAATAAGCGCGACTTTAAGCGCGATCGAATGGATTAATTCATATGGCCGACCGGCGCCTTCAGGTCTTTCACGCTGTGGCCAAGCATCTGTCGTTCACCAAGGCGGCGGAGGCCCTGTTCATGACGCAGCCGGCGGTGACCTTCCAGATCAAGCAGCTCGAAGAGCACTTCAACACGCGCCTGTTCGAGCGCGGCCACGGCCGCATCGCGCTCACCCCCGCGGGGGGCGTGGTGCTCGAGTACGCCGAGCGGATCCTCGCGCTTTCCGCGGAGCTCGACACGCGGCTCAAGGAGATGACGGGCGAGGTGGCCGGGCTGCTGATGATCGGCGCGAGCACCACGATCGCGGAGTTCCTGCTGCCGCGGGTGCTGGGCGAGTTCAAGTCGAAGTACCCCAAGGTGCTGCCGCGCCTGATCGTGGCGAATTCGGAAAGCGTGGAAAACCGGGTCGCCGAGCATACGCTCGACATCGGCTTCATCGAGGCGCCGTCGCACCTCGCGACGGTAGCGACCGACGTCGTCTGCGACGACGAGCTGCAGGTCGTCTGCGCGCCTTCGCATCCGCTCGGCCGGTACAAGAGCGTCCAGGCGAAGCAGCTGCTGCAGTATCCGTTCATCAGCCGCGAGTCCGGCTCGGGCACCCGGGAGGTGACCGACCGCTATCTCGAGAAGTCGGGCGTGCAGCCCGAAAGCCTGAGCGTGGTGATGGAGCTCGGCAGCCCGGAGGCGCTCAAGGGCCTGGTTGCCACGGGGCTCGGCTTCAGCATCCTGTCGCGCGTCGCGGTCGCAAACGAGCTGGCGCTCGGGCGCCTGATCTGCGTCCCCCTCGCGCCGCGGCTGCAGCGGCAGCTTTCCGTCGTCTATCCGAAAGAGAAGTTCCGCTCGCAGCTCGTCAACACCTTTGTCGACTACGCCAAGCAACGCCTGACCGCGCTGGCCGCCTGAGACGCTGGGCGGCGCGCCGCCTCCTGCGGTACTGTTCGCCCCTCAGTGGGATTTGCCTGAAGCCGTGACGCGATTTCTTGCAGTTCAGCACAGGTGCCCGGAATTCCTCGGCGCGCGCGGGCCGCAGCGTGAGCCGCGCGCGCACCCGGAGGCGCCGGTGTGTCGACTCACCGTGCCGCGCTGAGCGCCCATGGCCAGGCCGATTCGCGCCACGATCTCGGGCGCCGCGCTCAAGCACAATCTCAGGATCGCGCGGCGCTTTGCCGGCGGCGCGAAGCTCTGGGCGGTGATCAAGGCAAACGGCTACGGCCACGGCCTGCTGCGCGCCGCCAAGGCCTTCGAGGACGCGGACGGCTACGCGCTGCTCGATTTTGTCGATGCGCTGCGGCTGCGCTCGGCCGGAATCCAAAAGCCGATCCTGATGCTGGAAGGATTCTTCAAGTCGCAGGATCTTCCGTTCCTCGAGAAATACGCGCTCACGCCGGTGGTCCATTGCGTCGAGCAGGTGCAGATGCTGAAGGCGAGCGATCTGGGCGGGCAGATCGATGTCTACCTGAAGGTCAACAGCGGCATGAATCGCCTGGGCTTTGCACCCGACAATCTGCTGCTGGGCTGGAACGCGCTGCAGGAGGATCCGCAGATCCGCTCGGTCACGCTGATGACGCATTTTGCGGATGCCGACGGCGAGAGCGGGGTGCGCGGGCAGCTCGAGTGGTTCAACCGGGTCACGCACAGTCTGAACGCGCCGCGCAGCGTCGCCAACTCGGCCGCGCTGCTGCGCTACCCGGAGCAGACGCGCGCCCACTGGGTGCGCCCCGGCATCATGCTGTACGGCTGCTCGCCGTTTCCCGACCAGAGCGCGGCCGCGCTGGGGCTGAAGCCGGCGATGACACTCTCGAGCGAGATCATCGCGCTGCAAAGACTGCAGCCGGGCGAGCGTGTCGGCTACGGATTCAGCTATGAAACGGCGGGCGAAATGACCGTCGGCGTGGTGGCCTGCGGCTACGCCGACGGCTATCCGCGCCACGCGCCGACGGGCACCCCGGTGCTTGTCGCCGGGCAGCGCGCCCGCGTCGTCGGCCGCGTGTCGATGGACATGCTCTGCGTCGATGTCACCGGCATCGAGGCGGCGCGCGTCGGCGCGCCGGTCACGCTGTGGGGCGAGGGCCTGTCGGTGGACGAGATCGCGATGCACGCGGGCACCATCAGCTATCAGCTGCTGTGCGCGCTCGCGGCGCGCGTTCCCGTAGAGGAAGTCTGAGCGCAAGCGGCGGCCGTGGCACGCGCCAAGTCGGTTTACGTGTGTTCCGACTGCGGGGCAAGCGCGCTGCAGTGGTTCGGCGCCTGCCCGTCCTGCGGCGCGGCGGGAACGCTGATCGAGACGCGCGCGGAAAAACCGGGTGCGCAGCGCCACCGCGGCGTTGCGCCGGCGAGCCTGCCGCGCCCCCTCGAGCGGATCGAGGCGAGCGAGGCGGCGCGAATCCCGGTCGGCTTCGACGAGCTCGACCGGGTGCTGGGCGGGGGCCTGGTCGCGGGACAGGTGGTCCTGCTCGGCGGCGATCCGGGCATCGGCAAGTCGACCCTGCTGCTGCAGGCGCTCGCCGCGCTTACGCCACGCGCAGCGACGCTCTACGTCAGCGGCGAGGAATCGGTCGAGCAGGTCGCGCTGCGCGCGCGCCGCCTCGCGCTCGACGCGGGCAGCGTGCAGCTGCTCGCCGAAATCCAGCTCGAACGCATTCTGGAAGTGCTCGGCTCGGCGCAGCCGCAGGTGGTGGTGATCGACTCGATCCAGACGCTGTACTCGGACGCGCTGCAGTCGGCGCCGGGCTCGGTCGCCCAGGTGCGCGAATGTGCGGCGCAGCTGACGCGCCACGCCAAGCACAGCGGCTGCGCGGTCCTGCTGATCGGACACGTCACCAAGGAGGGGGCGATCGCGGGGCCGCGGGTGCTCGAGCACATCGTCGATTCGGTGCTGTACTTCGAGGGCGACCCGCACTCCAGCTTTCGCCTGGTGCGTGCGATCAAGAACCGCTTCGGCGCGGTGAACGAGCTCGGCGTGTTCGCGATGACCGAGCGCGGCCTGCGCGCGGTCAGCAATCCCTCGGCGCTGTTCCTGTCGCATCACGCCGCCGACGTGGCGGGGGCCTGCGTGCTGGCGACGCTGGAGGGGACGCGTCCGCTGCTGGTCGAGATCCAGGCGCTGGTCGACCGGGCGCAGGCGCCGAGCCCGCGGCGCCTGACGGTCGGCCTCGAGCAGAACCGCCTGGCGATGCTGCTCGCCGTGCTGCACCGTCACGCCGGCCTGGCGACCGTCGACCAGGACGTTTTCGTAAACGCGGTCGGCGGGGTGCGCATCAGCGAGCCGGCGGCGGACCTGGCGGTGTCGCTCGCCATCGTTTCGTCGCTCACCGACCGGCCGTTGCCGCGCAACATGGTGGCGTTCGGCGAGATCGGCCTCGCAGGCGAGGTGCGGCCCGCGCCGCGCGGCCAAGAGCGCCTGCGCGAAGCCGTCAAGCTCGGCTTCGCGCGCGCGATCCTGCCTCAGGCGAACCGTCCGAAATCCCCGATCGCGGGCCTCGAAGTGATCCCGGTGGAGCGGGTAGAACAGGCGGTACAGCTGCTGCGCGGGCTGTGAGGGCTTCGACCACCCGTACGGGTACTATGCTCGGCAGGACTTGGGGACAATAATCCGAGGCGATGGCCGGACGTCCGCGAGGGGGAGCTGCAGCGATGGCCGCAGGCACGGTGGTTGCGGCGAGGGCGGGCTTGCGCCCGGCGAACCGGTTGCAATCCACGCTAGACGCCCTGCGCGGCCTGTGCTCGCAGCACGAGAGCGTGGACGCCCTGCTCGAGGACGCGACGCGGATCGTGCCGGAGGTGCTGCGAGCGGACTACTGCGGCGTGGTCTGGCTGGACGAGGGCAAGCCGACGCTGCGCGTGCGCGCGCGGCGCCGCAGCGACGGGAGCCTCGAGTGCAGCGTGCAGGACGCGCAGGCAACCGCTTTCGTGGCGCGCACGCACGGGCTCGCAACGGACGATGGCGCGGCTGCCGGCGCGGAATGCGAATGCGCCGGCGCGTTGCGCATCGGCGGGCGGACGGTAGGCTACCTGTATGCGCGCATCGAGGCGAAGCGAAGGGGCGCTGCCGCGGGTCTCGATCGGGCGCTGTTCGACGCGCTTGCCGAGCAGCTCGCCTTCGCGATCGAAGCACAGACGCTGCGCCAGCTCCTGGCCTCGCGCTACGCGACCATCGCCTTGAGCCGCAACGACGAGGGCGATGGCACCGAGCCGAGCGCGCTCGACGCGAATTTCCTGTCCGCGGTCACGCAGCCCGAAAAGGTCGCCCGCATCATCGCGCGCTCGTTCTACAAGGACCTGCGCAAGGCGGGCTTCGAGACCCGGCAGATCCTGGTCGTGGCCACCGAGCTGATCGACAGCCTGAACGCGGCCCTGCGCCGCACCAAGGCGAAGACCACGCAGGTGCCGGCTGGCGAGGCGTCCGCGCGGGAGCACTGAGCGCTCAGCGGCGCGCGATCAGCAGGCCGGCGACGATCAGCGCGAGCCCCGCCACCGAGCTCGCCGAGACCGCCTCGCCGAGCACGCGATCGATCAGCACCAGCGACAGGAACGGCGACAGGAAGATGAGCTGCGCGATGCGGCCCGCGTGCGCGGTGCGCCGCATCGCGGTCTGCCACAGCACGAAGGTCACGCCCATCTCTACGAGCCCCACCCACGCGCCGTAGCCGAGCGCCCGCGCGCCGACCGCCGGCAGGCCCTCGAGCAGCGCGCAGGCGAGGCCGACTGCAGGCGCGCCGAGCGCGAAGCTGCCGGTCATCAGCGCCAGGGCGTCGATCTTCAGGCGCACGTTCGCGAGCCAGTAGAGCGCCCAGACGACAGTGCTCACCAGCGCGAGCGCGACGCCGAGCGGATCGACACCCGAGAAACCGTCCAGCCGCCCCTGCGCCAGCAGCACGACGACGCCGGCATAGCTCACCACGATGCCCGCGAGCGTGCGCCGCGTCAGCGCCTGACCGAGGATCGGCACCGCCAGCACCGCGAGCGCGATGGCCCAGGTGTAGTTGAGCGGCTGCGCGATCTGGGCGGGCAGGCGGTCGTAGGCTTCGAACAGGATGAAGTAGTACAGGAACGGATTGAGCAGTCCGAGGCCGGCGAGCCAGCGCCAGTCGCGCGCGGTGAGGCTCGCGAGCGCGCGCCAGCGCCCGGTGACGAGCAGCATCGCGGCGAAGAAGACGAGCGACACCAGCGCGCCCAGCCAGAGCAGCTGCAGCGGCTTGAGCAGCTGCAGGCCGAGCTTGAAGCCGGTGGCCACGGTCGACCAGGCAAGCACCGCACCCAGCGCGCAGGCAAGCGCGAGGCGTTCGTTGTGCGGGCCGCTCATGCCTGCACGCTGCCGGCGTCCTCCGCCACCGCCTGCGCCGCGCGCAGGCCGCTGCGCACCGCGGCTTCCAGCGTCGGCGGGTATTCGGGATCGGTGTAGTCGCCCGCGAGATAGACGCCCTCGAGCGCGGTGCGCGTCGCGGGCCGCGGCGCTCCCGGCACGCAGGCAGCGGTCGCGCGCTTTTCCGCGATGACCTGCCACCACAGGACCGGCGGCAGCTGCGGGAAGGCATCGCCGATCTCGCGCGCGCAGCGCTCGGCGAGCGCGTCATGCGCGAGTCGTTGGTGCGCGCCGCGCGCGCTGATCACGCAGGCCAGGCGGCCATGCTCGGCCGCGAGCAGGCCGCGGTCGAACACCCACTGCACCAGCCCGCGATCGAGGCCGAGCATCGGCCGCGCCAGGCGCACGCGTTCCGGGTACTGCAGGTAGACTGTGACGATCGGTTCGTAGGACGTCTCCAGCGCGAGCGCGGGCACGAGCGCCTTCAGCTGATGCGGTCCGACGGCGACGACGACGCGCGCAAAACGCGCGCGCAGCGCGGCGAGGTCGCGCACCGTCGCGCGCAGCCGAACCGCATGGCCGCGCGCGCGCAGGTACGCGGCCGCGGGCTCTGGAAACAGGCGACTCAGATCGACCCGCGGCAGGACGAGATCGCTCGACCCGGAGGGTCCGTCCAGCGCATCGCGCAGCACCGCGAGAAAGGCGTTCGCCGACGCTCGCACCGGCGCGACGTTCAGGGCGGCGACGCACAGCGGCGCCCAGAAGTAGTGCCCGAGGCGCCCGTTCTGGCGGTGCTGCCGCAGCAGCGCGCCCACGCTGCAGTCTTCCGCGACGCGGAAGCCTTGCCTGCGCATCGCGCGCATGAAGCGCAGCGCGCCGATGCGCTCGCCGAACGGCACGCCGCGCGCGAGCAGCAGGCCGCCAAGCACGCCGAGAGGCGCCGGCAAGGGCAGCGCGCGCAGCGCGAATCCCTGCGCGTAGCGCAGCTCGAGCGGCAGGCGCAGCACGGCGCTCGCCGGCACGCCTACGGCGTGCATCAGCCGCAGCAGCTCGTGGTAAGCGCCGACCAGCAGATGCTGGCCGTTGTCGAGCACGCGCCCGTGCGGCGACACGCGCCGCGCGCGACCTCCGGGCACCGGGCCGGCTTCGAACACCTCGAGCGCGAAGCCGCGCTCGGCGAGCGCCACCGCGGCGGCCATGCCGGCGTAGCCCGCGCCGACGATCGCGACCGCGCCGCGCCGCGCGCCTGTCAAGTCGCCAGCCACGTGCGGCAGGCGATCCAGAGCTTGCGCAACGGCGTGAGCGAGGTGCGCCGCGACAGCACTCGAAACCCGTCGCGCTCGACCTCGTCTAGCAGCGCCCGGTAGATCGCCGCCATGATCAGGCCCGCGCGCTGGCGGCGCCGGTCGATCGCGGGCAGCGCAGCGTAGGCGCGCGCATAGGCGTCGCGCGCGCGCGCGGCCTGCGCGCGCATCAACGCGGCGAAGGCCGGGGTCTCGCGCGCGGCGAGGATATCGGCGGCGGCAACGCCGTGCGCCTGCAGCTCGTCCAGCGGCAGGTAGATGCGGTCGTTGCGCGCATCCTCGCCCACGTCGCGGATGATGTTGGTGAGCTGGAACGCGATGCCGAGCAGCCGCGCGTACTCGAGCGTACGCGCGTCGCGGTAGCCGAATATGCCCGCCGCGACGATGCCCACCACGCCCGCGACGTGATAGCAGTAGCGCTCGAGCGCGGCGTAGTCCGGGTAGCGCGACTGCGACAGATCCATGGCCATGCCGTCGATGATCTCGTTCAGATGCTCGGCGCGGATCGCGAAGGGCTCGATCGCGGCCGCGAGTGCGCGCGTCACGGGATGCTCCGGCCGGCCTTCGTAGAGGCGGGCGATTTCGCTGCGCCACCAGGCGAGCTTGGTCGCCGCGAGCTGGACATCGCTGCATTCGTCGACCACGTCGTCGACCTCGCGGCAGAACGCGTACAGTGCGGTGATCGCGCGCCGGCGCTCGGCCGGCAGGAAGAGGAAGGCGTAATAGAAGCTCGAGCCGCTGCCGGCGGCTTTGTGCTGGCAGTACTGCTCGGGCGTCATAGCGCGCGCGCGAGGAGCAGCGGCCAGTCGAGTGCGCGCAGCACCGGACGGCTGCGGAACATGTCGGCGCCGGCTGCGGCGAGCTTGTCGAGAATGCGCAGGCCGCCCTGCACCGTGAGGCGGATTTCCAGGCCGATGCGCCCGGGCAGGCGCCGGCCGAGCGGGGCGCCGGCGATCAGCATGGCGCGGGTGCGCGCGATCTGAAACGCGATCAGCGCGCGCCAGGCGTCGTCGCAGCGCGCCTGCGCGATCTGCGACTCGTCGACGCCGAAGCGCGCCATCTCGTCGCACGGCAGATAGACGCGCCGCCGGGCATAGTCGAGCGCGACGTCCTGCCAGAAGTTGGTGAGCTGCAGCCCCGAGCAGATCGCGTCCGAGTCGCGCAGGTTCTCGTCGCTTGCGCGCTCGAACAGGTGCAGCAGCAGCCGGCCGACCGGATTTGCCGAGCGCCGGCAGTAGTCGCGCAGCTCGGCGAAGTCCGCGTAGCGCGTCTTGGTCACGTCCTGCGAGAACGCGTCGAGCAGATCGTGGAATGGGGCGAGCGGCAGCCGGTGCGCAGCGACGATGCGCGCGACCTCGCGGAACAGCGGATCGGCCGGCGCACGCCCGGCGGCGATCTGCGCGAGCGCGTCGCGATAGCGCTGCAGGCGCTCCAGCCGCTGCTGCGGCGGCACATCGCCCTCGTCGGCGAGATCATCCGCGCTGCGCGCAAAGCGGTAGATCACGGCGACCGGCTCGCGCAGCCGCGCGGGCAGCAGCAGCGAGGCGACCGGGAAGTTCTCGTAATGACCGACGGACACTGCTTGATTCTAAAGGCGAATCGGCGCCGCCGCGCCCGGAGCGCAGCCGCGTTCACGGTTATAATCCGCCGGTACTTTTTACCCCTCGCTAGACGCGCGAAGGTGGCGGAATTGGCAGACGCACTGGATTTAGGTTCCAGCGCGGCAACGCGTGTGGGTTCGAGTCCCACCCTTCGCACCAGCGCCGATGGGCGGGCAACCCGAGGACGGTGGCAGGTATGGCGGTAGACGTGGAAACGATCAGCACCCTGGAGCGGCGGGTCACCATGGCGGTGGCGGTCGAGGAAATCGAGCGCCAGGTCGATGCACGGCTGAAGAAGCTCGCGCGCGACGTGAAGATGCCGGGCTTCCGGCCCGGCAAGGTGCCGCTCAAGCTGGTCGCCCAGCAGTACGGGACTCAGGTGCGCTCGGAGGTGCTCGGCGACGCGGTGCAGAACGCGTTCAGCGACGCGATGAAGCAGGCCAAGCTGCGCGTCGCGGGCTATCCGAAGATCGAGCGGAAGGACGGCGCGAACGAAAAGTCGCTCGAGTTCAGTGCGACCTTCGAGATCTATCCCGAGGTCAAGCTGGGCGACGTGTCGGCGGCGACGATCGAGCGCCCGCAGGTAAGCGTAGACGATGCCGCGGTGGATAAGACCATCGAGGTGCTGCGCAAGCAGCGGGTGCGCTACGCGCCGGCCGCGCGCGCAGCGCAGGCGGGCGACCGGGTCACAGTGGATTTCGAGGGGCAGATCGACGGTGTCGTGTTCCCGGGCGGCAAGGCGGACGGGTTTGCCTTCGTGCTCGGCGAGGGGCGCATGCTGCCCGAGTTCGAAAAGGCGGTGACCGGCATGTCGGGCGGGGAGCGCAAGAGCTTCGAGCTGCGCTTCCCGGACGACTACCAGGGCAAGGACGTGGCAGGAAAGACCGCGCAGTTCTCGCTCAGCCTGAAGGAGGTCGGCGCGCCGCAGCTGCCCGCGGTCGACGCGGAGTTCGCCAAGAGCCTCGGCGTCGCGGACGGCGACCTCGCCAAGATGCGTGTCGAGATCCGCGCGAACGTCGAACGCGAAGTGAAGAAGCGCGTCGATGCGCGCCTCAAGCAGCAGTGCCTGCAGACCCTGATCGATGCGACACCGCTCGAAGTGCCGAAATCGCTCGTCGAGCTCGAGTCGCGCCAGCTGCTCGAGCGTGCGGCGGCGGATCTGCAGGCGCGCGGTCTCAAGATCGAGAAGCTGCCCTTCGACCCCGCGGCGTTCGAAGGCAGCGCGAAGCGCCGCGTCGCGCTCGGGCTGATCATCGCCGAGCTTGCGCGCGCCGAGGCGCTGCAGCCCAAGCCGGCGCAGGTGCGCGCCCTCGTAGAGCAGGAAGCGCAGAGCTATGAGAGCCCGGCCGAGGTGGTAAGATGGTTTTACATGCAGCCGGAGCGACTGTCCGAAATGGAGGGTCTTGCGCTCGAATCCAACGTGGTCGATTGGGTCTTGTCGAAAGCGAAGGTCAGCGACAAGTCCCTTGCCTTCGACGAACTGATGGGGGCCGCGGAATGAACGCCATCGAGCCGCGCGGGCTGGGCCTCATTCCGATGGTCATCGAGCAGTCGGGGCGCGGCGAGCGCGCCTACGACATCTACTCCCGGCTGCTCAAGGAGCGGGTGGTGTTCCTGGTCGGGCCGGTGACCGAGGTCACGGCGAACCTGATCGTCGCCCAGCTGCTGTTTCTCGAATCCGAGAATCCCGACAAGGACATCTTCTTCTACATCAATTCGCCGGGCGGGTCGGTGTCCGCGGGACTCGCGATCTACGACACGATCCGCTTCATCAAGCCGCACGTGAGCACGCTGTGCGTCGGCCAGGC
>Ga0210138_1000080_pt1 | contig 22211 bp, 21 predicted proteins | sample Browns_ThreeSqC__FD_184850 | JGI IMG/M metagenome (GOLD analysis project Ga0210138, IMG submission 184850) | Wetland microbial communities from the San Francisco Bay, California, USA, that impact long-term carbon sequestration -... | ecosystem: Environmental > Aquatic > Marine > Wetlands ... | reverse complement strand
GCTCCGCCGAGGTGCTGAGCTACGGCAGCCTCGAGGTTCGCTACTACGCGCCGAAGGCGGTCGACCCGCAGACCCCGCACGATCGCGACGAGGTGTATATCGTAGCCAGCGGGCGCGGCTTTTTCGTGCGTGGCGAGGAGCGCGTTGCATTCGCGCCGGGCGACATGCTGTTCGTTCCGGCGCAGATGGCGCACCGCTTCGAGGACTTCAGCGCGGATTTCGCGACCTGGGTGCTGTTCTACGGCCCGGCGGGCGGCGAGCGAGAAAACCCCTTCGTCTGAGCGTGGGCGCCCTTCAGGGCGTACAGGCCCAGGCGACGATGCGGCAGGACTCGCCGCCGCACTTGCGCAGGGCCTTGGTCTGCGCCTCGTCCCGGGTCGCGCCGGCCGCAGCCGCAGGGCGCTTCGCGCCGTCGGCGAGCGCGCCACAGCCGTTGCGAATGGCGATCACGACTTCGCAGCGTCGTTCGCCGCAGCGCTGCAGCGCGCCGATTTTGGCCTCGCGCGCTGTCCTGGCCTCATGGCTCGTCCCCCAGCTTTGCGAGTCTCGGTGGTAGGCGATCGCGCCGTAGAACGAGGGTTGCTTCGCTTCGGCCGCGGCAATCGGTACGGCGAGCAGCGCAGCGCAGGCGGCGCAGGCGAGCTTCATGGAACGCTCCGTCAGTTGGACGTCACGTTCCCTTAACGCGTTACATGGTCGCGCCGATGACCCAGGGTGCAAATTCGTCCTCGCCGAAGCCGAGCAGCTCGGATTTGCTGCGCTTGCCCGAGGCGGTCTCGAGGATCAGGCGGAAGATGCGCTCGCCCACGGCGGTCACCGTCTCGGTGCCATCGACGATGGTGCCGCAGTTCACGTCCATGTCCTCCTCCATGTGTGCGTACATGCGCGAATTGGTGGCGAGCTTGAGCGAGGGTGTGGGCTTGCAGCCGAACACCGAGCCGCGGCCGGTGGTGAAACACACCACGTTGGCGCCTCCCGCCACGTGACCGGTGACCGACACCGGGTCGTAGCCGGGCGTGTCCATGAACACGAAGCCCTTCGCCGTCACCTTCTCGGCGAACTCGTAGACGTCTTCGAGGTTCAGGGTGCCGCCTTTGGCCGCTGCGCCAAGGGACTTCTCCAGGATCGTGGTCAGCCCGCCGGCCTTGTTTCCCGGTGAAGGGTTGTTGTTCATCTCGTTGCCGTTGCGCTTCGTGTAGTCCTCCCACCAGCGGATGCGCGCCAGCAGTTTCTCGCCGACTTCGCGCGACACCGCGCGCCGCGTGAGCAGGTGCTCGGCGCCGTAGATCTCGGGGGTCTCCGAGAGGATCGCGGTGCCGCCGTTGCGCACCAGGATATCGACCGCCGCGCCGAGCGCGGGATTGGCGCTGATGCCCGAGTAGCCGTCGGAGCCGCCGCACTCGAGACCGAGAATCAGGTGGCTTGCCGGCACGGTTTCGCGCTTCACCTTGTTCGCCTCGGGCAGCAGCTCCTGCACCCGCGCGATGCCGTCTCTCACCGACTTGGTCGTGCCGCCCTTTTCCTGGATGGTGAAGGTCTGCAGCGCCTTCGAGCTCTTCAGTTTGGCCGAGTCCATCCAGACGCGGATCTGGTTCGCCTCGCAGCCCAGGCCGATGCCGAGCACGGCGTGAAAGTTCGGGTGCTGCGCGTACCCGGTCATAGTGCGCCGGAGCAGGTCCATGGCTTCGCCTTCGCTCGCCATCCCGCAGCCGGTCTTGTGCGTGAGCGCCACGACGCCGTCGACGTTCGGAAAATCCTGCAGGCGATTGCGGAAATGGTCCGCCACCATGCGGGCGACGGTGGCCGAGCAATTCACGCTGGTGAGAATGCCGATGTAATTGCGCGTGGCGACGCGCCCATCGGGGCGCACGATGCCTTGAAAGCTTGCCGGCGCGGCGGCGTAGTCGATCGGCCTCACGTCACTGCCAAAGGCGTAGTCCTTCTCGAATTCGCCCATGGCAAGGTTGTGAACGTGCACATGATCACCGGGCGCGATTGGCCGGGTCGCGAAGCCGATGATCTGGTCGTAGCGCTTGACCGGTTTGCCCGCTTCGATTCGGCGCACCGCGATCTTGTGCCCTGCCGGGATTCTGCCGGTGATGCGAACGTTGCTCTCGCGAGTGAGCACCGTGTCGGCCGCAATCTCGTTGCGCGCGATGACGACGTCGTCGTTTGCGTGGAGCCGTATGGTGAGATCAGCCGCCTGCAGCATGGTGTTCTCCTGCGTCAATGATTGTCGCGGGGTACGAAAGAGCCACTCTTGCCGACCAGAAAATCCAGGTCTGCGCCATCGTTCGCCTGGCATACGTGGTCGAAGTACAGCTTCCAGTAACCGCGCTCGAGCGGCGCAGCCGGCGGCTTCCAGCGCGCGCGGCGCCGCTCGAGCTCCGCGGCATCCACCAGCAGCTCGAGCCGGCGCCTGGCGACATCGAGCTCGATCTCGTCGCCCTCCCTGACGAGCGCGAGCGTGCCGCCGGCCGCCGCCTCCGGTGCGACGTGCAGCACAACCGTGCCGTAGGCGGTTCCGCTCATGCGTGCGTCGGAAATCCGCACCATGTCGGTGATGCCCTTTTTCAGCAGCCGCGGCGGCAGTGGCATGTTGCCCACCTCGGCCATCCCGGGATAGCCCTTCGGCCCGCAGTTCTGCAGCACCATCACGCAGCTCGCGTCGATCCTGAGCTTGGGATCGTCGATACGCCGGTGGAATTCCTCGATGCTCCTGAACACGACCGCGCGCCCGCGGTGCTTCATCAGCCTGGGCGTGGCCGCAGAAGGCTTGATGATCGCGCCGTCGGGACACAGGTTGCCGCGCAGCACCGCGATCCCGGTGTTCCTCTTGAACGGCTTGTCGAAGCTGTGGATGACGTCGCGGTTCCAGCACTCCGCGTTGCGGTTGTTATCCCAGATCGTCTTGCCGTTCACCGTCAACGCATCCTTGTACAGCTTGCCCGCGCGGCCGAGCTCGCGCAGCACCGCGGGCACTCCGCCGGCGTAGTAGAAATCCTCCATCAGGTACTTGCCCGAGGGCATGAGGTTGACCAGCGTGTGCACGCCGCGCCCGTAGCGGTCCCAGTCTTCCAGATTGAGCTTCACGCCGAGACGGCGCGCGATGGCGATCAGGTGGATCACGGCGTTGGTCGAGCCGCCGATCGCCGCGTTGGTGCGGATCGCGTTTATGAAGTTCTGCCGGGTGAGAACTTTCGACATGAGCAGCTTTTCCTTCACCATCTCCACGATGCGTCGCCCCGCCATTCGGGCCAGAACATTGCGGCGCGCGTCCACCGCCGGGATCGCGGCATTGCCCGGCATGCCGATGCCGAGCGATTCGACCATCGAGGCCATGGTCGAGGCGGTGCCCATCGTCATGCAATGCCCGTGCGAGCGGTGCATGCACGATTCCGCTTCGTGGAAGTCTTCGAGCGTGATGCGGCCCGCGCGCAGGTCCTCCGACATCGACCAGGTGTTGGTTCCCGAGCCGATGTCCTTGCCGCGGTACTTGCCGGAGAGCATCGGTCCGCCGGAGACCGCGATCGTCGGCAGGTCGACGCTCGCAGCGCCCATCAGCAGCGCCGGCGTGGTCTTGTCGCAGCCGACCAGCAGGATGACGCCGTCCAGCGGGTTGGCGCGGATCGATTCCTCGACATCCATGCTCGCCAGATTGCGGTAGAGCATCGCGGTTGGCCGCAGCAGCGTCTCGCCGAGCGACATCACAGGGAATTCGACCGGGAAGCCGCCTGCCTCGAGCACCCCGGCGCGCACGTGCTCGGCGAGAATGCGGAAATGCGAGTTGCAGGGAACCAGTTCCGAGTAGGTGTTGCAGATGCCGATGACCGGGCGTCCGTCAAACTGGTCCTGCGGAACGCCGCGGTTCTTTACCCAGGAGCGGTAGAGGAAGCCGTAGATGTCCTGGCGCCCGAACCATCGAATCGAGCGCTGCGGAGTCTTCTTGGATCTCTTGGCCATAGTTGAAAGCTCGGTTTGTCAGAAAGTCCGTGTTGCAGTGCAGGCAGTATCTGCACTGCAACACATTGTGGTTCTTAATATGTGGCCCGTCCGCCCGAGATATCGAATACGCCAGCAGTGGAGAACGAGCAGTCCGTCGACGCGAGCCAGCACGCGAGCGCGGCGATCTCCTCCACTTTGACGAAGCGCCCCATCGGGATCTTGGAGAGCATGAACTGAGCGAATTCCGGCGTGACCTGATCGAGGATCGCGGTCTGCGCCGCCGCGGGCGTCACGCAATTCACCAGCACGCCGGTTTGCGCCAATTCCTTGCCGAGCGCCTTGGTAAACGCAATCAGGCCGCCTTTGGCTGCCGCATAGGCTGCCGCATTCGGATTTCCTTCCTTGCCTGCGATCGAGGCGATGTTCACGATGCGGCCGTAGGCCGCCTTCACCATGTGGGGCACCACCGCGCGGCAGCACAGAAACGGCCCGGTGAGGTCGATGTCGATGACGCGCTTCCAATCCGGGACCGGGTAGTCGACCACCGGCATCGCCGGACCGGCGATGCCGGCGTTGTTTACGAAAACGTCGATGCCTCCGAGCACCTCGAGCGCGCTTTTCGTGCCGCGCCCGACGGCCGCTTCGCTGGTGACATCGATCGCATCGCCGCTCGCCATCGAGCCGAGTTTCGCGATGGTCTTCGCCAGCAGCTTGTCGTCCTGGTCCCAGATTCGAACCCTGGCGCCGGAGGCGATCAGGCGCTGCGCAATCGCAAGGCCGATGCCTTGCGCGCCGCCGGTCACGATCGCCGTGCGGCCCTTGAAATCGAGTTGGTTCAAGCTCCCCCCTCTCCTGGTGGCCCACGCGCAGCCCCGGCGCGCTCGGCAGACGAACGAGTCTAAAGTAATCCCTCGAAGTGCGGCAACGTGGTGCGGGCGCGGATTCGGCGGGTCGGCGACCGTATCGCTATAATCTGCCGCCTTTTCGGGGGAGAAGCGACGATGGCAGGTCGGCTGCAGAGCAAGGTGGCGTTCGTGACTGCGGCCGGACAGGGCATCGGACGCGGCGCGGCGCTTGCTTTTGCGCGCGATGGCGCTGCGGTCTGGGCGACCGACCTGAACCCGAAGACGCTCGCCGACCTGGAGGGCCGCGACGGCATCCGCACGCTGCAGCTGGACGCCACCGACGAGCAGGCGATCGCGCGCGTGGCGGCCGAAGTCGGCGACATCGACGTGCTGTTCAACTGCGCGGGCTACGTGCACCACGGCACGATTCTCGATTGCGCGCCGAAGGATTGGGACTTCAGCTTCAACATCAACGTGCGCTCGATGTACCTGGTGACGCGCGCTTTCCTGCCCGGCATGCTGAAAAAGGGCAGCGGATCGATCATCAACATGGCTTCGGTCGCCTCTTCGATCAAGGGGCTGCCGAACCGTTTCGTCTACGGCGCCACCAAGGCGGCCGTGATCGGGCTGACCAAGGCGATCGCTGCGGATTACGTGCGCCAGGGCATCCGCTGCAATGCGATCTGCCCCGGCACCGTGGACACGCCGTCGCTCGGCGAGCGCATCAACGCCTTCGCCGATCCGGCGCAGGCGCGCAAGGATTTCATCGCGCGCCAGCCGATGGGCAAGCTCGGCACGGTGGCCGACATCACGGGGATTCTGGTTTTTCTGGCGAGCGACGAATCGCTGTTCGCCACGGGTAACGCTTACGCAATCGACGGGGGAATGACGATATGAAGCTTTGTCGCTACGGGAAGAATGGTTTCGAAAAGCCCGGCATGATCGATGCCGAGGGCAAGCTGCGCGACCTGTCGAGGGTGGTGCCGCAGATCGGACCGGAGGAGATTTCGCCGCAGGGCCTCAAGCGGCTCGGCAAGCTCAAGCCCGAGTCGCTGCCGCTGGTGAAGGGCGCTCCGCGGCTCGGCGTGCCCTACGTCGGCATCGGCAAATTCGTCGCGATCGGTCTGAACTACTCGGATCACGCTCGGGAGACCGGCGCTCCGATTCCGCCGGAGCCGATCGTGTTCATGAAGGCGACGACCTGCATCAGCGGGCCGTACGACGATGTCGTGCAGCCGAGGAATTCGACCAGGCTCGACTGGGAAGTCGAGCTCGCGATCGTGATCGGCACCAAGGCGCAGTACGTGAAAAAGGATGACGCGCTGCAGCACGTCGCCGGCTACTGCGTGGTAAACGACGTCTCCGAGCGCGCGTTTCAGATGGCCACCAGTCAGTGGGACAAGGGCAAGGGCTTCGACAGCGCCGGCCCGATCGGCCCCTGGTTGGTGACGACTGACGAGGTTCGAAATCCACAGGTGCTCGACATGTGGCTCGACGTCAACGGCAAGCGCATGCAGACCGGCAATACGCGCACCATGATCTTCGATGTCCCTACCCTGGTTTCACATTGCAGTCAGTACATGACGCTGCTGCCGGGCGACATCATCACCACCGGCACGCCGCCGGGCGTCGCGCTCGGCATGAAGCCGACCCCGGTGTACCTCAAGCCGGGCGACGTGATGGCGCTCGGCATCCAGGGTCTGGGCGAGCAGCGCCAGAAGGTCGTCGCCTGGCGCGGCTGATCGCGCTTGCCGTGTGGCTTTGCGTCGTCAGCGCCGCGGGCGCTGCCGACGGCAGCATGGCACGTCCCGACCCCGAGGATGCGGATGTCAGCTATCTGCCTACGCCATACGCCGTGGTCGAAGCGATGTTCGACCTTGCCGATGTGCATCCCGGCGACGTGCTCTACGACCTCGGCGCGGGCGACGGGCGCATCCCGATCGCAGCAGCGCAGCGCTTCGGCATTCGCGCCGTCGGCATCGAGATAAACCCGCGCATGGTCGAGATCGCCCGCGCCAACGTGAAGCGCGCGGGCGTGGCAAACCTGGTGGAGATCCTCCAGGGCGATGCGCTCGCGGCCGACCTGCGCGAGGCGACGGTAGTCACGTTGTTTCTGTTTCCCGAGCTGAACCTCAAGCTGCGGCCGCGACTGCGTTCCCAACTGCGGCCGGGCGCGAGAATCGTCTCGCACCGCTTCGACATGGGAGATTGGACGCCCGACGCCCGCACCAGCGTGAACGGGTTCCCGCTATACCTCTGGAGGATTGCCGAGCGTTAACGCGCAGGTACGCGCTGATGCCAGTCGGTCGCGCGCTGGTAGGCATGTCCCAGCGCGAGCAAAGTCGATTCGTCGAACGCGCGCCCGATGAGCTGCATCGCGAGCGGCAGGCCGTTCGGCTGGAATCCCACCGGCACCGCCAGAGCGGGCAGACCGAGGTAGCTGATCGGCCGCGTCAGGCGCGTGATGCGCCCGAGGACGGCCATCATCGCCGGGCTGCCGCCGACTTCGGACTCGGTGATCGTCGGTGTCGCGAACCCGATCACCGGCGCGTGCAGCACATCGCATTTCGAGAATACCGCGTCGCAAAACCCGCGCACGGCAGGACCGCGCATGCGCAGCGCGTCGACGTAGGCGTGCGCCGGAATCGCGAGACCCTGCGCAAGGCGCGTGCGGATCTGCTCCGAATAGTCCTGCGGCCGCGTGCGCAGCCACTTCGCGTGCAGTGCCGCGGCTTCCGAGGTGGCGACGATCGACCACGCCGCGCCTGCCGCGGAGAGATCGGGCGGGTCGACGTCGACGACCGTGGCGCCGAGACTGCGTAGCACGTCTAGCGATGCCTCCATGCAGGAGAGGACCCCGGCATCGGCGCCGTCATAGAAATAGCGCGTCGGCCGTCCTACGCGCAGTCCCCTGACCGGAAGCGCGAGCGCCGCGACGAAGTCGGGCACTGCGCCCGTTTCGCAGGTCGGGTCGTCCGCATCGGCGCCCGCGAGGACGGTGAGCAGCTGTGCGGCGTCCTCGACCGTGCGCGTGAGCGGCCCGACGCGATCGAGCGAATGCGAAAGCGGCATCGCCCCTGCGCGCGAAACGCGTCCCACGGTCGCCATCATCCCTACGGTGCCGCAGAAGGTCGCCGGCAGGCGGATCGAGCCGCCGGTGTCCGAGCCGAGCGCGGCGAAATTCGCGCGCGCCGCGACAGTCGTGCCTGACCCCGAAGACGAGCCGCCGGTGATGTAGTCGGGATGCCAGGCATTGCGGCAATGGCCGAAGTGCCAGTTGTGGCCGGTAGGATTGAAGGCGAATTCGGACATGTTGAGCGTCGCGAACTGGATCGCGCCCGCTGCGTCGAGCCGCGCGAGCGCGGTCGCGGTGCGCGGTGCCGGGCGCTCGCGCAGAATCTTCGAGCCGCAGGTCGAAATCTCGCCGGCGCGGTAGTACATGTCCTTGTGCGCCATCGGTACGCCGTGCAAAGGGCCGCGCCAGCGTCCTGCCGCGGCCTCGCGGTCGGCCGCGTGCGCAGCGCTCAGCGCGCGCTCGGCTTCGATGCGGATGAAGCCGTTCAAGCGGGGCTGAACCTGTCCCGCCTGCGCCAGCACCGCCTCCATCGCCTGCACGCAGCGCACGCGCCCCGCCCGAATCTGCGCCGCGAGCTGCGTCGCGGAAAGGGCGAGCAGTTCGGCCGGGGTCACCGCAGCTGCCTGTGCATTTCGAGAACGAACGCGGCCGGTTCGTCCTCGAATGCGAGCGCGTCGAACGCCGCCTGTGCGCCTTCCAGCTGCGCCTCCAGCCACGCGGCGGCCGCATCGGCTCGCGCGGCCTCCGGCGCCACGCCGGCGACTTCGAGCAGGGCGGCGACCAGCTCCGGTCGGACCTTCGAGCGCATCGGTACGGACTCCCAGCTTGTTCTGCGCAACGTCGCTTGCAACGCTGCACGGGTTTCGCATCCGGCGGGCTGCCGAGGCAAAGACCTTGGAGTAAGCTTACAACGACCTGTCCCGCCTATGGATATCCCTCGCATCGACCGCGCGCGCCTGTGGCGCTCGCTCATGGACCTCGCCCGCGTCGGCGCTACGCCGAAGGGCGGCGTGCGCCGCCTGACGCTGACCGAGACCGACCGCGAAGGGCGCGACCTGTTTGCGCGCTGGGCGCGCGAAGCGGGGCTGCAGGTCAGCGTCGACGCGATCGGCAACATGTACGCACGTCGCGCGGGTGCCGATGCTTCGGCGGCGCCGGTGGCGATGGGCAGTCATCTTGATTCGCAGCCTTCGGGCGGCAAGTTCGACGGCGCCTACGGAGTCATGGCCGGACTCGAGGTGGTGCGTACTCTGAACGATGCCCGCATTGCGACGCGCGCGCCGCTCGAAGTGATCGCCTGGACGAACGAGGAAGGCTCACGCTTCGTACCGACAATGATGGGATCCGGGGTGTTCGCCGGCGTGCACACGCTCGAGTACGTGCTCGCGCAGACCGACGTAGACGGCGTCTGCGTGCGCGATGCGCTGCAGGCCATCGGCTACGCGGGCAGCGCACAACCGCAGGTGCCGGCGGCGTATTTCGAGGCGCACATCGAGCAGGGCCCGGTGCTCGAACAGACCGGGACAACGATCGGCGTGGTGCAGGGTGCGCTCGGCCAGCGCTGGTTCGATCTGACGATTATCGGCCAGGACGCGCATGCCGGTCCCACCCCGATGGAGATCCGCAGGGATGCGCTCGTCGCGGCGAGCCGCGTCGTGCTCGAGGTCAACCGGATCGCGACGTCCTTTCCCGATTACGCGCGCGGCACCGTCGGGCAGATGCGCGTGCAGCCGAATTCGAGGAACGTCGTGCCGGGCGAAGTGCGCATGACCGTGGACCTGCGCAACGCCAAGCAGGCGACGCTGGACGCGATGACTGACGCATTGAAGTCCGCGCTGCCGGCGATCGAAGCAGGATGCCGCGTGTCGACGGTGCTGCAGGAGGTCGTCACGTTTCCGCCCTCCGAATTCGCACCTGCGCTGGTCGCCAGCGTGCGCGAGGCCGCTGCCGCCCTCGGCTACAGTCATCGCGACATCGTGTCGGGTGCGGCGCACGACGCCGTCTACCTGTCGCGCGTCGCGCCGGCGGCGATGGTGTTCGTGCCCTGCGAGGGCGGCATCAGCCACAACGAGATCGAAAACGCGACCGCCGAAGACATTGGCGCGGGCGCGGACGTGCTGCTGCACGCGGTGCTTTCGCGCGCAGGCGTCGCGCAGAGCAAAGACAAGGCCAGGGCCGCCTGAGGCGGCAGCGCTGCAGAGAACCACACCTTCATCGAGGAGCCACCATGAACGAACGCGCACGACCCGAAAGCATCGGCCAGTCGCTCGAAAATTCCGCCTTCTTCATGCCGTTCAGCATGAATCGGCAGTTCAAGAAGGCGCCGCGCCTGGTGTCGCGCGCGGAGGGCATCCACTACTACACGCCCGAGGGCCGCAAGATCATCGACGGCACTTCCGGCCTGTGGTGCGTGAACGCGGGCCACTGCCGGACGGCGATCGCTGAAGGCGTCGCCAAGGGCGTCGCGACGCTCGATTTCGCGCCGCCGTTCCAGCTCGGCCATCCGCTCGCCTTCGAGTTCGCCGACCGGGTCGCGGCGCTCGCGCCCGAGGGCCTGCAGAAAGTCTTCTTCACCAATTCGGGCTCCGAATCGGTGGAAACGGCGCTCAAGCTCGCGCTCGCCTATCACCGGGTGCGCGGCGAAGGCCATCGCACGCGGCTGATCGGCCGCGAGCGCGGCTATCACGGCGTCAATTTCGGCGGCACTGCGGTCGGCGGCATCGTCGGCAATCGCAAGATATTCGGCGCTCTGCTCGCCGGGGTCGATCACATGCGGCACACGCATGACCTGGCGCGCAATGCGTTTTCCAAGGGGGAACCGAAGCACGGCGCCGAGCTCGCAGACGATCTCGAGCGGCTGTGCCAGCTGCACGATCCGTCTACGATCGCCGCGGTGATCGTCGAGCCGGTCGCCTGCTCGACCGGGGTGCTGGTGCCGCCGGTGGGCTATCTCAAGCGCCTGCGCGAGATCTGCGACCGGCACGGCATACTGCTCATCTTCGACGAGGTGATCACTGCCTGGGGACGTCTGGGCGAGCCCTTCGCGGCGCTGCGCTTCAAGGTCACGCCCGACCTGATCACCACCGCGAAGGGCATCACCAACGGCACGGTGCCGATGGGTGCGGTGCTCATGAAGGAGACGCTCTACCAGGCGTTTCTGACCGGTCCCGATACCTCGATCGAAATGCCGCATGGCTACACCTACTCGGCGCACCCAGTGGCTTGCGCGGCGGGGCTCGCGACGCTCAAGGTGTACGAGGAGGAGGGCCTGCTGACGCGCGTCAAGGAACTCGAGCCGTACTGGGAGGCACAGGCGCACTCGCTCAAGGGACTGCCGAACGTCATCGACATCCGCAACATCGGCCTGATCGCTGCGATCGAGCTCGCGCCGCGCGAGGGCGCGGTCGGTGCGCGCGGGTTCGAGGTGCACCTCAAGGCCTGGGAGCGCGGCGCCTACATGCGGGTCACCGGAGACATCATCGCGCTGGCTCCGCCGCTCATCATCGAGAAGCCTCAGATCGACGCGCTGTTCGACTGCCTGCGCGGGGTGCTGAAGGAAATCCGCTAGCCGCGCGCGTCGATTCCCCGGTGCGCGCATGAGCGGGCGCGCCTCTTTTCCGGCCGGATGGTTTGTCGCCGCGGGCGTTGTGGCGCTCGCCGGCATTGGCGTCGCGGCATCGCTTGTCCTGGGGTTCGTCTCGGCGTATGAGGCGCCGGTTCGCCTCCTCGCTCCCGGTACGACAAGCGTCGAGATCGGACGGCCGGGTCGTTACATCGTCTGGCACGAGCACAGCACAGTGTTCGACGGCAGGACCTTCGATCTACCAGAGAGGCTGCCGCATGGGGTGCAGCTCGAGGTAAAGGCGCCCGACGGCGGCGCGCTGCGCAGTGAGCCCGCATCGATGTCGGTGACGTGGGGCAGCGTAAAGCGCGCGGCGATCGTCTCGTTCGAGGCCTCGACCCCGGGCCGCTATACGGTCTCCGCGCAGGGCGACGCGCCGCCGTTCGTCCTCGCGGTTGGCGCAGACTTCACATGGCCGCTGCTCAGGGCGATCGGCGGAGCGATCGCCGCCGCGGTGCTCGGTCTGGGCGCGGCGCTCGCGCTCGCCCTGTACGGGTTCGTGCAACGGGCACCCGCATCGCAGGGGGCTGGGCCACGCGTGGCAGACGGGCCGGAAGCGGAGCGGCGACTTCGCAACCTGACGGCGATCGTCTACGCGCTGCAGGCGGTCTCGCTCGTCCTCGGGCTGACCCTGATCGCCGGCGTTATCATCAACGTCCTCAAGCAACCCGAGGTCGCGGGAACCTGGCTCGAGTCGCATTTCGACTGGCAGATCCGGACGTTCTGGTGGACCCTGCTGTGGCTGGTGCTCGGCCTTGCAAGCCTGGTCGTGTTCGTGGGATTCCCGGTCCTGCTGGGTGCGGCGATCTGGCTCGTGTACCGAGTCGCCAGGGGCTGGATCGCGCTGAGCGACGGCAAACCGATCGGCCTGCGTTGAATCGTACGCCGGAGAATGCCTCGAGCGCAGCCGAGCGCGCCACGGCCCGCGCGCCGGGGCGCGCGGGTCGCAAGCTGCCCGAGGCATCGGGGATCGCCGGCACCCGCCCTGACATAATCGCGGCTATGAAGCTGAACCTCGGCTGCGGGGACAAGATCCTGGAGGGCTACGTCAACGTCGACGTGGTCGAAGCGCGTGCCGGCAAGCGGCCCGACGTGCAGTGCGACTTGCGTCACCTCGAACCGTTCGAGAATGACTCGGCGGAGGAAATTCTCGCGGTGCACGTGATCGAGCACTTCTGGCGCTGGGAGGTCGCGAGCATCCTCAAGGAATGGCTGCGCGTGCTGCGGCCGGGCGGCCGCATGGTGCTCGAGTGCCCGAACCTTGCGAGCGCCTGCGAGGCCCTGCTGGCGGATCCGGACGCCGCCTCGATGCCGGGGCCGGAGGGAAAGCTCACGATGTGGGTGCTGTACGGCGATCCTCGGTGGCAGGATCCGTTGATGGTTCACCGCTGGGGCTACACGCCGAAGAGCCTCGCCAGGCTGATGCGGGAAGTCGGAATGATCAACACCCGCCAGGAGCCCGCCCAGTTCAAGATGCGCGAGCCGCGCGACATGCGAATCGTCGGGGAGAAGCCTGCGGCTCCGTATCGCGTAAAAAGCGACACGGTCCTTGCGCGCGTACTCGGCCGCTCGCGCGTGTGCTGACTACTCTCCCGCCGCGGCACGCACCACGCCCAGCCGGCGCCCGCGCGTCAGCAGCTTGACGCGCGGCGGCGCGACCAGGTCGCGCAGGAAATTCGGCAGGGCGAACACGCCTTCGTGGGTTTCGCCGTTGTAGAAACGCAGATCCTGCAATCTGCGCTGCTCGATGCGGCGATCGATCTCGTCGGCGGTGTAAGCCTTCGGGTCGAGCTTGTCGGAGCACACCGCCATCGCCCACTGCGCGCCGTAAAGCGGCGCGAACACCGTATAGGGCCGCACGATCCGGAACACGCCGCTCAGGCGCTGCGCGAGTTCGCCGACCCGCTCGGGCTGCGCGCTCGGCGCACCGAGGTGCAGCACCAGCGCGCCCCCGGGCAAGAGCGCCTGGCGGATGCGCTGCAGGGCTTCGATCGTGAACAGGGACTGAGACGGGCCGGCCGCATCGTCGTCGTACACGTCGAGTGCGACGAAATCGTACCGGTCCCTGGTCTCGTGCAGGACCTGCATCGCGTCGCGGATCACGACCTGCAGCTTCGGATGCTCGAATACGCCGCGATGCACGCTCTCGAAATGGGCCTTCGCGACACGCAGCACCGCGGCATCGGATTCGATCAGCGTGACCTGCTCGACCGAAGGATGCTTGAGCACTTCCTCGGCGGCGCCGCCGTCGCCCCCGCCGATGATCAGCACGTTGCGCGGGGCGTTGTGCGCGGACAGCGTGGGATGCACGAGGTTCTCGTGGTAGACGAACTCCTCGCGCTCGGACATCGCATTGCTGCCGTCCCGGCGCAACACCTTGCCGAAAGCGGAGGTGTCGTATACCGCCATGCGCTGGAATCGCGACTGCCATTCGCCGAGCTGCCGGCGGGCGCGGATGTAGAAACCGGTGCTGTCGTTCAGCGACTGCGTCAGCAGGTGCTCGCCGCGCTCGATCGCCGCGCGCGCGGTCTCGGCGGGCGCGAAATGCGCCACCAGGGAATCGAACAGGCGCTGGGCGCGCTCGACGTTGCCGGGCGTGGCATCGGCGACGTAGGTGTCGAGCGTGACCCCCGCCCGGTCCGGCCAGGTGTGGACCGCGACGTGCGATTCGGTCAGCAGGACGACGCCGGTGAAACCGCCGCCGTCGAACTGGTGAAACCGCGTTCCGATGACGTGCAGGCCGGCTTCTCGCACCAGGTCGGTGCACTTGGCTTCGAAGTCGGCTCCTCCGCGCAGCGTCTCGGGAGCACATTGGCATCCGGTCAGATCACCGACGAGATGCAGGCCCTTCATCATCGATCCCCCTAAAAACACGAAGGCGCAACCTGGGGTTCCTGGTTACGCCTTCCGCTAACCTGCTGCTTTGACGAAACAAATCGCCCTGCAAGGAAGTCCTTCGCGGCCGTCCCGAGAGCAGCGCTAGGCGCTGCCGCTGTGCGCCCGCCTGATTTCTCCGGTCACCGAATCAATCAAGGCTCGCGCGATCGAAATTCTACTTGGAAGCTTCGGCAATTGGAACACGTCGAACCACGCCGCGTCCTCGATTTCGGCCGGATCCGGGCGGATTTCACCGCCCGTCCAGTCGCAGACGAAGGCGATCATGAGGGAGTGCGGGAACGGCCAGGGCTGGCTGGCGAAGTAGCGGATATTGCCTACCGATACATTGACCTCTTCGCCGACTTCGCGCGCAAGGCATTGCTCGAGCGACTCGCCCGGTCCCGCGAAACCCGCCAGCGCACTGTACATCCCGCGCGGGAAGTGCGGCCCGCGACCCAGCAGGACCTCGCGCCCGCGGCAAACGAGCGCCATGATCGCCGGTGCGACCCGCGGGTAGGCCGAAAGGCGGCAGGTCGGGCAGGTCCGCACGCGCTCGTCGACCTTGGGCAGCGTCGCGGCGCCACAGCGCCCGCAGAACTGGTGCGTGCGGTCCCAGTCGACGATTTGCAGCGCGCGTCCGGCGATTCCGAAGTGCGCATCGTCCAGAACGGAGAACAGCGTGCGCAGGTTCTCCCAGCTCGCGCCCTGCGGCGCCGGCGTGTCGGCGGGAAACTCGGCCGCGAAGCAATGGGCTTTCCCGAGCCGCCCGAGGTAGAGCGTGCGCAGCGCTTCCGCCTCGAGTCCCGGCGACGCACCGAAGGGCAGGCGCGCCCATTGCGGCCGCGACGGCACGCGCAGATCGTCGCTCGGCGCGCCGCTCGGCGGACCGATCTCGACCAGCAGGCGATCGCCGCAGAATGCGAACCAATGCCCATCGTGCCTGCCGGCGGGCGCGGCGACGAGGTACTCGAAGGCCTCGGGGCTGTGAAAGGGTAGCGCGGTCATCGGGGGCCCGAGTGTACCCGGCCCCCGCGCCGGCGCGCCGCGCGGGCGTCGAAACCTACGCTTCTGCGCACCAGCTCGGCGCCCTCGTCGAGCAGGAAATCCTTGAACGTCTGCGCGACGGGCGAGAGGCGCTTGCGCGTCAGGTGGATGACGTGCCAGTTGCGCATCACCGGCGTGCCCGCGACGGGCAGCGTGACGAGCCGGCGCGCCTTCAGCTCCAGCCCGATGGTGTGCATCGAAATGAAGGCGATCCCCATGCCCGCCATCACGGCCTGCTTGATCGTCTCGTTGCTGGACATCTCGGTGCTCGAGCGCAGGCCGATGCCCTGCTGTGCGAACAGGCGCTCCATCGCCGCGCGCGTGCCCGATCCCTGCTCCCGGATGAGGAGGTTCTCGGCCGCCAGGTCGGCGAGGCGCAGCCGTTTCTTGCGCGCGAGGGGATGCGCCGGCGGCGCGATGATGGCCAGAGGGTGCGGGGCGAAGACGCGCGCTTCGAGCGCCAGCCCTTCCGGCGGCTGACCCATGATCGCCAGATCGGTGCGGTTCTCGGACAGGGCGCGCAGGACCGCCTCGCGGTTGCTCACTGCAAGGCGCAGGTTGATCTCGGGGTGGCGCCGCCGGAACTCCGCGAGCAGGCGCGGCGCGAAGTACTTCGCCGTGCTCAGCACGGTGATGTCGAGTGTCCCGCCGCGCAGGCCGCGGAGGGTACCGAGCGTATCGTCCGCATCCTTGAGCCGCGCCTGCACCTCGCGCGCGCAGCGCGCGAGTTCTTCGCCCGCCTCGGTGAGATCGATTCTCTTTCCGATGCGCTCCACGAGCGCAACGCCCGCCGCCTCCTCGAGCTGGTGGACCTGCATCGAGACCGCAGGCTGGGTGAGATGCAGGTCCCGCGCGGCGGCCGAGAACGAGCGGTGACGCGCGAGCGCCTCGAACACCGCCAGCTGGCGCAGAGTGACATGCCGCAACGACATCCGGGGGTCCTTCGCAGTCTCGAGTGGACCTTATGGTAGCAATAAGAAATCGTGAATTGTGCTTATGCCCCAGGCGCTCTAGGCTTCGCCCCTCGATCCGGGAGATGCCATGAGCGCGAAAACCTACGACGCCGGCGTGAAGGAGTATCGCAGCACGTACTGGGAGCCGGACTACAAGGTCAAGGACACCGATCTTCTGGCCTGCTTCAAGATCACGCCGCAGGCCGGCGTGCCGCGCGAAGAGGCCGCCGCGGCGGTCGCGGCCGAATCCTCGACCGGAACCTGGACCACGGTCTGGACCGATCTCCTCACGGATCTCGAGCACTACAAGGGCCGCGCCTACCGCATCGAGGACGTGCCGGGCGACGCCGCTTGCTTCTACGCCTTCGTCGCCTACCCGATCGATCTGTTCGAGGAGGGCTCGGTCGTAAACGTGTTCACCTCCCTCGTCGGCAACGTGTTCGGCTTCAAGGCGATCCGGGCCCTGCGGCTCGAGGACGTGCGCTTCCCGATCGCCTATGTCATGACCTGCGGCGGTCCGCCGCACGGCATCCAGGTCGAGCGCGACAAGATGAACAAGTATGGCCGGCCCATGCTCGGTTGCACGATCAAGCCGAAGCTGGGCCTGTCGGCGAAGAACTACGGCCGCGCGGTCTACGAGTGCCTGCGCGGCGGCCTGGATTTCACCAAGGACGACGAGAACGTCAATTCGCAGCCGTTCATGCGCTGGCGCGATCGCTTCGCGTTCGTCATGGAGGCGGTGAAGAAAGCCGAGGCGGAAACCGGCGAGAAAAAGGGCCACTACCTGAACGTCACGGCGCCGACGCCGGAGGAGATGTACAAGCGCGCGGAGTTCGCCAAGCAGCTCGGGGCGCCGATCATCATGCACGACTACCTGACGGGCGGCTTCTGCGCGAACACGGGTCTCGCCAACTGGTGCCGCGAAAACGGCATGCTGCTTCACATCCACCGCGCGATGCACGCGGTGATCGACCGCAATCCGTACCACGGCATTCACTTCCGCGTGCTGGCCAAGGCGCTGCGCCTTTCGGGTGGCGATCACCTGCACACCGGAACCGTGGTCGGCAAGCTCGAGGGCGACCGGCAGGCGACGCTTGGCTGGATCGACCTGCTGCGCGAGCGCCGTGTGGCGGAGGACCGCTCGCGCGGGATCTTCTTCGAGCAGGACTGGGGGGCAATGCCGGGGGTTTTCGCCGTTGCCTCGGGCGGGATCCACGTCTGGCACATGCCCGCGCTGGTGGCGATCTTCGGCGACGACGCGGTGTTCCAGTTCGGCGGGGGAACGCTCGGGCATCCCTGGGGCAACGCCGCGGGTGCGGCCGCCAACCGCGTCGCGCTCGAGGCCTGCGTGCAGGCGAGAAACGAAGGCCGCGACGTGGAGCGCGAAGGCAGGGAGATCCTCGGCCAGGCGGCGAAAGCGAGCCCGGAGCTGAAGGTGGCGATGGAAACCTGGAAGGAAGTCCGCTTCGAGTTCGACACGGTCGACAAGCTCGACGCGGGCAAGCAGGCCGCCGCCTAGCCGCGGCGCGCGATCAGAGGAGCCCATGCAATGGCAGATATTTTGGAATACAAGTCGCGCCTTTCGGATTCCGGCAGCCGCAAGTTCGAGACCTTTTCCTACCTGCCGACGCTGAGCAAGGCGCAGATCCGCGCGCAGGTCGCGTATATTGCCGCCCGCGGCTGGAATCCCGCGCTCGAGCACACCGAGCCGCAGCATGCGGCGGGTGCCTACTGGTACATGTGGAAGCTGCCGATGTTCGGCGAAACCGACGTCGAGCGCATCCTGGCGGAGGCCGAAGCCTGCCACAAGGCGCATCCGGACGATCACGTGCGGCTGATCGGCTACGACAACGCGCGCCAGACCCAGGGCGCCGCCATGGTGATCTACCGCGGCAAGACGGACTAGGCAGGCGCAATCGAGCGCGTGCGAGCAATGCAGTACGACGAACGGGAGGAAATGACATGAGCTTGCAGGCGCTGATCTTCGACATGGACGGCACGCTCATCGATACCGAAGAGCTGCACCGCCAGGCCTTCAACGCTGCGTTCATCGAACTGGGCCTGTTCTGGGACTGGGGCCCTCACCTCTACGCAGAGCTGCTCAAGATCTCGGGCGGCGTGGAACGCCTGCGCCGCTACATCGAATCTCTGCCGCTCGAGGCGAGCGAGCGTGCTCGGATGTTCGAACAGGTTCCGGCGATCCACCGCACCAAGACGACGATCTATCGGGATCTGGTCGCCGCGGGACGCCTGCCGCTGCGACCCGGGATGGTGCAGCTGCTTACCGAGGCGCGCGGCGCGCGCCTGCACCTCGCGATCGCAGCGACTTCGTCGAGCGAGAACGTGACCGCGCTGCTCGCGGCCACGCTCGGCGCCGGCGCGCTGCCGTGGTTCGAGGCGATCGTTTCGGTCGACATGGTGCCGCGGCCGAAGCCGGCGCCCGACGTCTATCAGCGCGTGCTCGGCGCGCTGCACCTCGACGCGGCGGACTGCGTGGTGCTCGAGGACTCGGAAAACGGCGTGCGCGCGGCCAAGGCCGCGCGCCTTGTGACCGTTGCCGCGCCCTCGCGCTGGACCAAGGAGCAGGACCTGTCGCGCGCCGACCTGGTGATTCCCGCGCTTGACGCGCTCGCCTCGCCACTCGCGGAGATCCAGAGCCTGTACAAACGCTGCCGACTGCAGAGCGCCTGAGCCGACGATGCTGCTCGCCGACCGCACCACGCTGGTCCAGTTCCTCATCGAGGAACGGCGCCGCTTTCCCGAGGCGAGCGGCGAGCTGAACGCGGTGATTCTCGATGTGGCGCTTGCCTGCAAGGCGATCTCGCGCGCCGTGGCGAGCGGCGCGCTCTCCGGGCAGCTCGGCGAGGCGGGCTCGAGCAACGGGCAGGGCGAACCGCAGATGAAGCTCGATGTCGCCGCGAACGCGATCTTCCTGCGCACCAACGAATGGGGCGGGCACCTCGCCGGCATGGTGTCCGAGGAATTGCCCGCGCCGGTGGCGATTCCGCCGCAGTACCCGAAGGGCAAGTACCTGCTCGTTTTCGATCCGCTGGACGGCTCGTCCAACATCGACGTCAACGTCGCGGTGGGCAGCATCTTCTCGATCCTGCACAGCCCGCAGCCCGGCACGGATGCCGCGACGGCCGACTTTCTGCAGCCGGGCGCGCAGCAGGTCTGCGCCGGCTACGCGATCTACGGTCCGGCGACGATGCTGGTTCTGACGGTGGGCAACGGCGTGCACGGCTTCACGCTCGATCCGGTGCTCGGCGAATTCATCCTCACGCACCCCCGCCTCGCGATTGCGGCCGAAGCGCGCGAATTCGCGATCAACGCGTCGAACAGCCGTTTCTGGGAGCCCGCAGTGAAGCGCTACGTCGACGAGTGCATGGCCGGGAAATCGGGTCCGCGCGGCAGGGACTTCAACATGCGCTGGGTCGCTTCGCTGGTGGCCGAGGTGCACCGCGTCCTGATGCGTGGCGGCGTCTTCATGTATCCGCGCGACGGCAAGGAACCCGCGCGCGCGGGCCGGCTGCGCCTGCTCTACGAAGCCAATCCGGTCGGCTACCTCGTCGAGCAGGCCGGCGGACGCGCGAGCACCGGCCACCGGCGCGTGCTCGAGGTGCAGCCGGAAGATCTCCATCAGCGCATCGGCCTGATGTTCGGCGCCGCCGACGAGATCGAACGCCTGGAAGGCTACCACCGCGACTACAACGAGCGCGATTACAGCGCGCCGCTGTTCGGCACGCGCGGCCTGTTCCGCGCGACGAGCTGATCGCGTTCACCCGGGCAGACCAGCGCATGTCCGCGAAGCATCCGATCATCGCCATTACCGGGTCCTCCGGCGCTGGGACGACTTCGGTCATGCGCACCTTTCAGCAGATCTTCAACCGCGAAGGCGTCAAGGCGGCGTTCGTCGAGGGCGACGCATTCCATCGGTACGACCGCGCCGAGATGAAAGCGCGCATGGAAGAGGAGCTGGCGCGCGGCAATCACCAGTTCAGCCATTTCGGCGCGGAAGCCAACCTGTTCGGCGAGCTCGAGGCGCTGTTTCGAGGCTACGCGGCAAGCGGTTCGGGACGAACGCGCAAGTACCTGCACAACGACGAGGAAGCGGCGCCCTACGGCCAGCCGACCGGCAGCTTCACGCCCTGGGAAGACCTGCCGGCGGCGACCGACCTGCTGTTCTACGAGGGACTGCACGGCGCGGTGGTTACCGACAGCGTCAACCTCGCGCAGCATGTCGACCTGCTGATTGGTGTGGTGCCGGTGATCAACCTCGAATGGATCCAGAAGCTGCACCGCGACCGCATCGCGCGCCGGCACAGTACCGAGACGGTGACCGACACGATCCTGCGCCGCATGCACGACTACGTGCACTACATCTGCCCGCAGTTCGCCCGCACGCACATCAATTTCCAGCGCGTGCCGGTGGTCGATACCTCGAATCCGTTCATCGCGCGCGACATCCCGACGCCCGGCGAGTCGATGCTGGTGATCCGTTTTGCCGATCCGCGCGGCATCGATTTTCCCTATCTGCTGTCGATGCTGCACGACTCGTTCATGTCGCGCGCGAACACGATCGTCGCGCCGGGCGGCAAGATGGATCTGGCAATGCAGCTCGTATTCACGCCGATGATCTGGCGCCTGATGGAGCGTCGCAAGCAGGCGCTGGCGCGCTGAGCGCAGCCGGACTTCGACCCGGTGCCCGGCGCGATGCGGCGCAGGCGCCAGGCCAGGCGCGCGGTGCGGCCTTCGAGTGCGCCGCCCGGTCCACCGGCAGGAACGACGCTGGCTTGAGAAGCGATCGCGTCTGCGAACAGGATTCGAGCCGACGATTTCGCGTCGCGCGTTTTCGGGCGCCGCGATTTCGCCGATAATTCGCCTCGTGCGCTGCAAGCGCGGCGTACGAGGCGTGGAATTCCCCTCATCGTCTTGCAGGATCACGCCACCATGGAATCCGGAATCGCCCTGGCAACACCCACAGCCGCAAAATCTGCAGCCGCAGCCTCGCAGCGCGACATGGCGAACGCGATCCGTGCGCTCGCCATGGACGCGGTGCAGGCGGCGAACTCCGGTCACCCGGGCATGCCGATGGGCATGGCCGAGATCGCCGTCGCCCTCTGGAGCCGGCACCTCAAGCACAGCCCGGCGAACCCGGCCTGGGCCGATCGCGACCGCTTCGTGCTCTCCAACGGGCACGGCTCGATGCTGCTGTATGCGCTGCTGCATCTGACGGGCTACGACCTGCCGATGGCCGAGCTGCGGCGGTTTCGCCAGCTCGGCTCGAAGACCCCCGGGCATCCCGAGGTCGGCCACACGCCCGGCGTCGAAACGACCACCGGACCGCTCGGCCAGGGGGTCTCGAATGCGGTCGGCATGGCGATCGCGGAGAAGCTGCTGGCGGCGCACTTCAACCGGCTGGGTTTCGACATCGTCGATCATCACAGCTACGTATTCCTCGGCGACGGTTGCATGATGGAGGGCGTTTCGCACGAAGCCTGCTCGCTTGCCGGCACGCTTGGACTGGGCAAGCTGACCGCCTTCTACGATGACAACGGCATTTCGATCGACTCGGACAAGGGCCACATCGCCAGCTGGTTCACCGACGACGTGCCCAAGCGCTTCGCCAGCTACGGCTGGCAGGTGATTGCGAACGTCGACGGGCACGACATCGAAGCGGTGGATCGCGCGATCCGCAAGGCGAAGCGCGAAAGATCCCGGCCGACGCTGATCTGCTGCAAGACGACGATCGCCAAGGGCGCGCCGAACAAGGCGAATACCGGTGGCGCGCACGGTGCGCCGCTCGGTGAGGCGGAGGTCGCCGCCACCCGCGCGGCGATCGGCTGGCC